>CXWK01071956.1_pt2 | contig 15962 bp, 16 predicted proteins | sample 590851 | NCBI WGS metagenome assembly CXWK01 (sample SAMEA3498364, study PRJEB10139) | wastewater metagenome | biome: wastewater treatment plant; material: activated sludge | place: Denmark | collected 2014-08-01 | reverse complement strand
TCGGAGGAATCAACTGGGCAACTGGTCGGCGATGCCTGGTGACGACATACGATTCGCCCGCCTCGACAGCTGCGATCGCCTCGGTGGGATTCTGTCGCAGTTGTGCGACCGTGATCGTCCTCATGACCACTATCGTAGCGGGCAATGATCTACCTGGGTCTACATTCGCTGCCGGGCAGTGCAATCCCGACCGACTCAGGTCTCAGATAGTTGCTTTCGGAGTCGTCAGGTCGACGGTGCGCCCGCTGGCTTCGTGGTCGCGGCTGGCCTGCTCCAGGACGTCCAAGATCTCGTGACCGATCAGTTCCTGCCGTTCCAGCAGCGCGTCCCGAAGGGCTTCGACCAAGTGCCGGTTGGCGGCGAGCAGTTCCACCGTTGTGGCCTTCTGGCGGTTCAGCAACTCGTCCACCTCGGCGCGGGTTGTCGGATCACCGAGGACCCGGCCCACCAGATTCGTGTCCGACAACTGTGAACCCGCCACGGCCTGCAGGCTGATCAGCGACTCACCCATGCCGCAGGCGCCGATCATCTGCGAGGCAACGGTGGTGGCATACGACAGGTCACTGGCGGGTCCGGTCGAGACCTCGCCGAAGAAGATCTCCTCGGCCGCCTGTCCGCCCAGCGCGATCTTGATCATCGCCACCAGTTCCGATTGGGACCGCGTGAACACATCGTCGGTGTCGCTGTGGCCCAACATGCCCAGCGCGTCCTTGCGTTTGATGATGCTCAGGATGTCCAGACGGCGGTGCGGGGCCACCAAGTAGGCCATGGTGGCGTGGCCGGACTCGTGAGTGGCGATCAGACGCTGTTCGTGGGCTGTATACGCGACCGGTTGCCCCATGCCAACCTCCTCGGTCAGGCGGGCCTTCTCCAGATCGGTCCGGTTCATGGACGTGGCGCCACGACGCAGCGCGTTGACCAGTGCCTCGTCGAAGACGTGTTCGAGCATGGCCGGGGTGTAGCCGAGAGTGATCGCGGCGATGGCAGCCCGAACGTCGTCCTCGTCGAGTTCGGCGTCGTGGTTGCGGGTGCGTAGGGCGTTGTCGATCAGCGCGCGACGTCCCGCGAACGAGGGCGGCTCGAACGCGATTCGTCGGTCGAACCTGCCGGGGCGCAGCAGGGCCGGGTCCAGATTGTCGGCGCGGTTCGTCGCTGCGATCAGCAGGATGTTCGCGGGCGCAGGTGCCGGCCGGGCGATCTGACGGTGAGCGGGCAGCACGAGATTCACTCGATCAACCAGCCAGGTTCGGAAGCGTTGGCCGCCAGTGGGCGTGTCGAACGACTGCATCTGGATGAGCAACTCGTTCACGACTCCGCCGGTGCCTTCGCTGATGACCTTGTGCGTCTGCATCGGATGACCCGCGACTGAGTCCGCAGGTGAGGCGGAGTTCGCGACGCCGGAGCGCGCCAGCGCGATCGCATCGATCTCCTCGATGAAGCCGATCGCCCCACCTTCGGCGCGGGCTGCCTTGCGCAGTGCCTTGAAGTAGGAGCGGATCTTGCGGCTGGTGGCGCCGTAGTACATGGATTGGAAACTGGTGGCCGAGACGAACAGGAACGGCACCCCCGCATCGCGCGCGATTGCCTTGGCGGTGAACGTCTTACCCGTTCCGGGAGGCCCCTCGAACAGCAGTCCGCGGCGGGGGGATCCGCCCATCTCGCGCGAGAACGTCTTGTGGGCCAGGAACAGGTCGAGGGACCGGTTGATGTCTTCCTTGATCGGTTCGATGCCGACCACATCGGACAATCCGATGTCCAACTGCTCGGGTCGGTACGTCACGTGCGGTGAGCGACCTGCCCCCAGCGTCATGGCGAACATGGTCGCCAGCATCGCGGCGAAGAAGATGACCACCACGACCAGGAACGGATCCACCCGGGGGAAGCTCAGGTTCGTGACATCAAGTGGGTTGCCCAGAAGCACCCGAAGCCACAAGTACGCCAAGGGGATCCCCAGCACGATGGCCACCGAGCGAAGTCGGGACCGACGCTTGCGCTCCCGGCTCACTGCCACGTCGGAGACGTTGTGCAGAATGGATGTCGAGGAGTCCACGGGCATCCCCTTCCCTTGAATGTCGATCACGTTCCGTAATCGTGCGACGGTCTCCCATGGTTCGTCAAAAGGACGAATTGCACCAAGTCGGACACCGGTATTCGCCCGTTCGGCCCTACGGTCGGGGCTCGCCAGGCCCGATACCCGGGGATTGTGGTCGGCGCTGGATCGCAGGTGGTCCAAATACTTGGCACTCGGGGCCGGTCAGTGCCAAGGTCGTCATAGACAGCCACGAACCGCGGGAGGTGGGTCATGAGCGACGATCGCCGACTGGCCGTGCTCCGCGCGATCGTGGAGGACTTCGTCGCCAGCAACGAACCGGTGGGGTCGAAGTCCATCGTCGACCGGCACGACCTGGGGGTGTCGCCGGCGACGATCCGTAATGACATGGCGGCGCTGGAGGACGAGGGCCTCATCGTGCAGCCGCACACGAGTGCCGGTCGGATCCCCACGGACAAGGGGTACCGGCTCTTCGTCGACCGCTTGGCCGAGGTCCGGCCGATGTCGGCGGCCGAGAAGCGCGCTATCCACACTTTCCTGGACTCCGCCGTCGACCTAGACAACGTGGTCGAGCGTGCTGTGCGGCTGCTGTCCCAACTGACGCATCAGACCGCACTGGTGCAGTACCCGTCGTTGCAACGGTCCCGCGTCCGACACGTCGAGTTCGTTCCGATGCCGCCGCGGCGGTTGCTCGTGGTGCTGATCGCCGACTCCGGTCGCGTCGAACAGCGCCTGGTGACGTGCCCCAGTGACATCGATGAGTCGGTGGCGGCGGATCTGCGCGCCCGGGTGAACGCCGAGCTGCACGACACGCCATTCGTCGAGGTGGGGGCGGTGCTTCGGGACCTGGCGCAGCAGTTCCCGCACGATCAGCGCGCGCTGGTGGACGCCGTTCTGGCGACCCTGGCGGACGCGGCTCAGGAGCAGGTGGGCGAACGTGTCGTCATCGCGGGGACCTCGCATTTGGCCCGCCGCGGACAGGACTTTCCGCAGTCGCTGTACCCGGTCCTGGAAGCGTTGGAGGAGCAGATGATCCTGCTGCGGCTGCTGGGCGAGGCAACAGCGACGGACGAGATCAACGTCCGGATCGGACACGAGAACGATGTCGCAGCCATGGGCTCCGTGTCCGTGGTGACGTCCGGGTACGGCCCCACGGAGACGGCGGTGGCTCACCTGGGTGTGCTCGGGCCGACCCGGATGGACTATCCCGGGTCGATCACGGCGGTCCGCGCGGTGGCCCGGTACCTGGGCCGCATTCTCGCGGAGCAATAGGGCCGCCACCCGTTGCTGGACTGCAGCGCGCCGGGAGTGGAGTAAANNCCGGCGTCGCCCGCGACGCTGACCCGCAAGAAATCAAGCGGGCCTACCGTCGCCTTGCGCGGGAGTTGCATCCCGACCTGAACCCGGACCCGGTGACGCAGGAACGCTTCAAGGACGTCACCGTCGCCTACGAGGTGCTCGGTGATCCCGAGAAGCGCCGGATGTACGACAACGGCATCGACCCCATGGCCAGTGGGCCAGGTGGTGCGGCGGGCAACTTCGACTTCGGCGACCTGATGGATGCCTTCTTCGGGCCGTCATCGCCTCGTGGTCCCCGCTCCCGACAACAGCGCGGTCAGGATGCCCTGATCCGGATCCAGGTGGAACTGGACGAGGTCATGTTCGGCTCGGAGCGGGAAGTGACGATCGACACCGCCGTCGCCTGTTCGTCGTGCGAGGGTGCCGGAACCGCCCCGGGTACTGACGTCGTGGGGTGCACGATGTGCAAGGGCCGCGGTGAGATCCAGTCAGTGCAGCGGTCCTTCTTGGGTCAGGTCATGACAACGCGGGCGTGCCCGCAATGCCGCGGCTTCGGCACCGTCATCCCGCACCCGTGTCCCGAATGTTCCGGCGATGGCCGCGTCCGAACGCGGCGTACGGTCGGGTTCCGCATCCCTGCCGGCGTCGAGACCGGCACACGCATCCAGTTGGCCGGTGAAGGTGAGGTCGGCACGGGCGCCGGTCCCGCGGGTGATCTCTACGTCGAGATCGTCGAGAAGCCCCACCCGGTGTTCCAGCGGCAGGGCGACGATCTGCACTGCCCGATCTCGTTGCCCATGACGGCGGCTGCGCTCGGTGCGGAGATTCCGCTGGAGACCCTCGACGGGCCGGAACTGATCACTGTTGCCGCCGGGACCCAGCCTGGGGCGGAGCACACGTTGCGCGACCGTGGTGTGCCTCGGTTGCGCGGCACCGGACGTGGGACGCTCACCGTGCACCTGCAGGTGCAGACCCCCACCGGGCTCGACGACGAACAGACCGAACTGCTGCGGCAATTAGCCCGGCTGCGCGATGAGGAGAAGCCCAGCGCGACTCCCATGAGTCAGGAGTCGGCGGGGTTCTTCACCCGCATCAAGGACGCCTTCGCAGGCAAGTAGCCCCACCTCCACCGCTGATCCCCGGACGACGACGCCATGACCAATCCCGTCTTCCTGCTTTCAGCGGAAGTGCTGCGTGACGCCGTTCCCGGGGCGGACGTGACCGTCGCCGGCGACGAGGGGCGCCACGGCGTTACGGTCCGACGGCTGCGGGTGGGGGAGTCAGTGGACCTCGTGGACGGGGCGGGGCGCCGTGCCGCAGGGACCGTGGCAGCGACCGGAGCCCGCGATTTCACCGTGTCCGTGCTGACAGTCATGGATGAACCGGAGCCGCAGACGCGCCTGACCGTGGTGCAGGCACTGGCCAAGGGCGACCGGGCGGAGTCGGCCGTGGAGATGCTCACCGAGTGTGGGGTGGACCGAATCGTGCCCTGGGCGGCCCACCGCAGTGTGTCGGTGTGGCGGGGCGAGCGAGCCAGCAAGGGCGCGAACCGGTGGCGCGCGGTGGCCGCGGCAGCCACGAAACAGTCCCGGCGCAGCCGGGTGCCGACGATCGGTGAACTCGCGGATTCCGAGCGGGTCGCTCAGCTCCTGGCCGGGGCGCGGTTGGGACTCGTGCTGCATGAGGAGGCGGCAGCCCGGTTGTCGCGACTGGAGCCGCCCGCCGATAGCGGTGACGTCGTGATCGTGGTTGGTCCCGAGGGAGGGATCACGCCCGAGGAACTGGCTCGGTTCGACAGCGTGGGCGCGCTGACCGTGCGGCTCGGTGAGTCGGTGCTGCGAACGTCCACGGCAGGGGTCGCCGCGGCTGCGATCCTGCTCGCGGCGTCGGGCCGGTGGGACTGATCTCGGGGTCATGCTCGCGTGAGCCACGCTGAGCAGTAGTTTGCTGTCATGAGTGAGTGTCTGTTCTGCAGCATCGTCGCCGGTGAGATCCCGGCGGACATCGTTCACAGCGACGACACCTTCGTCGCCTTTCGCGACATCAATCCGCAGGCACCGGTCCACGTCCTGGTGATTCCGCGAGAGCATTACGCCACTGCTGCGCAGTTGGCGCAGGCCTCACCGTTACTGGCCGGGCAGATGTTGCAGACCGTGACCGACCTCGCCGCGGAGTTCGGGATCGCAGCGGACGGGTACCGGATGGTCGTCAACACCGGTGACGCCGGGGGGCAAACCGTTCATCACGTCCACACGCACCTGCTCGGGGGCCGCACTATGGGCTGGCCACCCGGCTGAGCGGCCCGCGGGTGGACGATCGGCCGGTGAACAGGGACCATGGGGAGTTCACAGCCGGATGGGGAGTGACAACATGACGACCACAGGCGTGGAAGCACGCATCGTGGTGCCCGCCTCGCAGCAGATGGTCGGGATCCTCGGGGTCTCCGACTCCTTGCTCCGCGTGGTGGAGAACTCATTCCCGGAACTCACGATCTTTGTCCGAGGCAACGAGATCGACGTCGCGGGGCCCGAGCACGAGGTGCGCCTCGTCGAGCAGTTGTATGCCGAACTGCTGGCGGTCCTGCGGACCGGGCAGGCGCTCACCACCGACGCGGTGGAGCGGTCCATCGGGATGCTGCGTGCGGGTGACGCGGCACCGTCCAACGTTCTGACGGCCAACATCTTGTCCAACCGGGGCAAGACGATCCGACCCAAGACCCTCAACCAGAAGACCTACGTCGATGCCATCGACACGAACACGATCACGTTCGGCATCGGCCCCGCTGGAACCGGGAAGACCTACCTGGCGGTTGCCAAGGCGGTGCAGGCGTTGCAGCGCAAGGACATCAGCCGCATCGTGCTCACCCGTCCCGCCGTCGAGGCCGGGGAACGACTCGGATTCCTGCCCGGAACATTGAGCGAGAAGATCGATCCGTATCTGCGGCCGTTGTATGACGCCCTGCACGACATGATCGACCCGGATTCGATCCCCCGTCTGATCACCAGCGGCACGATCGAGGTCGCGCCACTGGCCTACATGCGGGGTCGAACCCTTAACGACGCGTTCATCATCCTCGACGAGGCGCAGAACACCACGCCGGAGCAGATGAAGATGTTCCTGACCCGGCTCGGCTTCGGATCCACGATGGTCGTCACGGGCGATGTGACCCAGGTGGACCTGCCCAACGGGCAATCCTCGGGGCTGCGGATCGTCGAGGAGATCCTCACTGGCCTGAACGACGTCGCCTTCTGCACCCTCACTGCTCAGGATGTCGTGCGCCATCAGTTGGTCGGACGCATCGTCGAGGCCTACGGCCGGTGGGACTCCCAGCAGGATCGCAACCGCCCGCCCGGACGTCGGCCCGGGGATCATCGGGGCGTCCGTGGCTGAGCGCAGCGGACTTGATGTCCGTGATGACACCGGCGAGGACCACCAGGTCGGGGATCTCGCGACATTGGCAGCATTCCTGCTCGATCGCACGGGAATGGCCCCAGACTGCGAACTGTCCGTGACTCTGGTGGACGAGGCCACCATGGCGGCACTGCATGTGGAGTGGATGGACGAGCCGGGGCCCACCGACGTCCTGAGTTTCCCGATGGACGAGTTGCGGATGCCGGCCCCCGGCGCCGACCCCGTGAGCGGAGTGCTGGGGGACGTGGTGCTGTGTCCAGCTGTCGCACACCGCCAGGCCGTGGTGGCTGGGCATTCCCCGGAGCATGAGTTGCGCGTGTTGCTCACGCATGGCGTTCTGCATCTGTTGGGCCACGACCACGCCGAGTCCGACGAAGAGCGGGTCATGTTCTCGCTGCAACGACAACTGGTCGCCGACTACGAGTCGGACCTCGATTCGGTGACGAGGCCATGACCTCTCAGCCCTTGCTGCTGGTAGGCGTGGTCGTTGTTCTGGTCCTGCTCAGTTGGTTCTTCGTGGCCGCAGAGACAGCGTTCTCGGGCCTGTCCCGCGTGCGCCTGCAGGAACTGCGCGACGCTGGCAACCGCCGGGCGGGACGCCTCATCCCCATGGCCGAGGACCCCACCCGCTACGTCAACGTCCTTCTGCTGGCACACACGTTCGTCACGCTGGCGGCGTTGGCCGTGCTGTACGTCGCCATGGATCACTGGTTCCCGCAGGATTCCCGTTGGGACCTGATCACCGCGACGCTGGTGATGACCGTGGTGTCGTACGTGGTGCTCGGGGTGTCGGCGCGCACAGTGGGGCGACAGCACCCCGAAAAGGTAGCGGCGGCGTCTGCAGGGACCGCTCGGCTGCTTGCCTTCCTGCTGACGCCACTGTCAGCGCTGCTCATCCTGCTCGGCAACGCCATCACCCCGGGTCGCGGTTACCGTCGCGGCCCGTTCGGGTCACAGGCCGAGCTGCGCGAGATGTTGGACCGCGCCAGCGCCGACGCGCTCATCGAGGACGACGAGCGGCAGATGATCAACTCCGTGTTCGAACTCGGCGGCACGATTGCGCGTGAGGTGATGGTCCCGCGCACCGAGATGGTCTTCGTCGAACGCTCCAAGACGCTGCGGCAGGCGCTGTCCTTGAGCCTGCGGTCCGGCTTCTCGCGAATCCCCGTGATCGGCGATGACACGGACGACGTCGTCGGCGTGGTCTTTCTCAAGGATCTGGTTCGGCGCGGATTCGAGCACCGGGACGCTGAGCAGACCGAGCGCGTGGAGTCGCTGATGCGCCCGGCGCACTTCGTGCCCGACAGCAAACCGGTCGACGAGATGCTGCGCGAGATGCAAGCCGATCGGGAGCACATGGCGATCGTCGTCGACGAGTTCGGAGGCACCGCCGGCCTTGTCACGATCGAGGACATCCTCGAAGAGATCGTGGGCGAGATCGCCGACGAGTACGACACCGGAGCACCCGAGGTCGTCCACCTGTCCGAGCACGAGATGCGCGTCAGTGCCCGGCTGTCGTTGGAGCACCTGTGTGAACTGACCGACATCGATCTCGACCCGGACAAGTTGGGCGTCGAGACCGTTGCGGGACTACTGGCCCGCCGACTCGGCCGCGTGCCGATCCCCGGCGCGGAGATCACCGAACAGGGCTGGCGGCTCGAGGCCGAGTCGGCGGCTGGGCGACGCAACCGCATCGGCACTGTCCTGGTGGAGCGAATCGAACCGGAAGGTGACGCGCCGTGAGTGAGCACGACCCAACCGATGGAGCGGGGTCCTCGCCCGAGGACGCCAAACTCATCGCGCTGGCGCGTTCGGCCCGCGCCCGCATCAACGCGGCCTCGGCCGCGGCTGTGCGCGACGAGACCGGTCGGTCCTACGTCGGCGCCGACGTCGTGCTGCCGTCGCTCACACTCGGCGGGTTGCAGTTGGCCGTCGCACAGGCGGTCGCGGCCGGGGCCACGGCCCTCGAGGCAGCAGCAGTCGTCACCGTCGCAACCGACGAGGCGGTGGACACCACGGTGGTCGCCGACCTGAGTCCGGGGGTTGCGGTGCTGGTGGCCGATCGAGCGGGCACCGTGGTCAGGCAGGTCACCGCATGAGTGGCGACGAGCTCGAGGACTTCCGCAGCGGATTCGCCTGCATCGTGGGACGGCCGAACGTCGGCAAATCGACGTTGCTGAACGCGATGATCGGCTCCCACCTGGCGATCACCTCCAACCGACCACAGACCACACGGCACGCGATCCGTGGTGTCCTGCACCGCGACAACGGCCAACTTGTCGTGATCGATACGCCCGGACTGCACAAACCGCGCACGTTGCTGGGCAAACGGTTGAACGACCTCGTCCGCGCCACCTGGGGTCAGGTGGACATCTTGGTGCAGTGCTTCCCCGCCGATCAGAAGGTCGGCCCGGGCGACCGGCTGATCGCCAAGGAATCCGCGGCCGCCCATCGGGGCGCCCGAATCGCAGTGGTGACCAAGACTGACCTGGTGTCATCCGACACCGTGGCGCAGCGACTGATCGAGGTGCAGCAACTCGGCACCGACATGGGGCGGCAGTGGGACGACATCGTCCCGGTCAGTGCGACGGAAGATGATCAGGTCGACGTCCTGACCGAGGTCCTGATCGACGCCCTGCCGGTCGGACCGCCCCTGTACCCCGAGGGACAGGTCACTGAGGAGCCGGAGCGGATCCTGATCGCCGAACTCATCCGCGAGACCGCACTGGCGGGAATGACGGACGAGCTTCCGCATTCGATCGCCGTCGTTGTCGAGGATCTGCAGATGCGGCCGGATCGTCCCGAGGAAGATCCGCTGATGGACGTCACGGCCTTCCTGTTCGTGGAGCGCGACAGCCAGAAGGCCATCGTCATCGGGGCCAAGGGGGCGGGTATCCGCCGGATCGGCACCGAGTCCCGGCGCCGCATCGAGGAACTTCTGGGCACGCGGGTGTTCCTGGACCTGCGGGTCAAGATCGCCAAGGACTGGCAGCGGGACCCCAAGCAGATGAACCGCCTCGGCTTCTGACGGCTCAGCTCGGCGATAGGGTGGCCGGCTCCTCGCCGATGTCCGCGGGCGGCGTGGTGTCGGTGATCTCGCCGTCGTGCATCTCACTGATCAGCTCGTAGCGTTGCCCGTAGGGTGCGACCACAGCGATGACCGCCGCCGCGATCGGAATACCGATCAGCGCACCGATCGGCCCCCAGATCGACAGGCCCACAAAGACCGCACCGAGTGCCACGGCAGGGTGGATGTCCATGGTGGCCCGGGACACACGAGGCGTCAGAACGTAGTTCTCGATCTGTTGGTAGATCGTGGCGAACAGGACGATCCACACCACCGAAATGGGGTTGTCCAGGACGCCGATCAACATCGGCACGGCGACGCCGATGTACGTGCCGATCGTGGGGATCAACTGACTGGTCACGCCCGCGAAGACGCCCATCGGCAGCCAGTAGGGCAGGTCGATGAACCAGAAGAACGCGGCGTGTGCGATGGCCGAGATGGTCGCCAAGATCAGTTTCGACACCACGAACCCACCGGTCTTGGCCAGGCTGATGTCCCACACCGTCAGCAGCACCTTCTGTCGCTGTGGGGGTAGCCACGAGGCGATCGTGCGCCGCAGCCGCGGCCCGTCGGCCGCGAGGTAGAAGGCGAACACGAGCACCGTCAGGGCGTCGAACAGGACCGAGAACGCCACCCCGAGGGCCCCGACGATACCGCCGGCGAAGTCGGTGGCGTACTGCGCCACCTGACTGGCGTCGATGTTGAGTTGCTGGGTGATCGTGGAGGGGTTCAGGTCCAGCCCGAACTGCCCGTTCACCCACGTGACGACCTCGTTGATGATGCCGGGCAACGACTGCACCAGCGCCGCTGACTGGGTCGAGAACACCCCGCCCAACATGGCCATGATGCCCAGCGTGACCAGGAACCCACCCAGAAGGGTGATGCCGGTGCCCAGACCGCGACTGGTGCCGCGTCGTTCGAAGAACCGGATCGACGGCTCCATCGCGATCGCGATCAACCACGCCAACAGGATCAGGAACAGGAAGTGCCCGGTCGCTTCGAAGAGCCAAAGCGCCAGGTTGTAGATCGTCAGGATCAGCAGCAGCGAGATGACCATGCGGCGGAACCACCGCGGCTCCACGGCCACGAACTGCACGTGGTCACTGGTGGGCAGTTGTTCCTCGTTCTGGGCCGTCGGCGGCCGCGCCACCGACGTGACCTCCGCGCCGGGCGGGCGGCTCAACTTGATGCTGGGCCGCCGCAGCCGTCGCGAGCCACCGGGGGTCGCATCACCATCACTCACGACACCGACCGTAATGCACGCGAGCGCGTCGCCGAGGGGGTGCACCGCCGGGGTGTCACACTGTGGCCGTGGCTGTCTACCGCGATGAGGGCGTCGTGCTGCGCACGCACGACCTCGGCGAGGTCGACCGCATCATCACGTTGCTGACGCGCGAGAACGGCCGCGTCCGGGCCGTGGCCAAGGGGGTCCGCCGCTCGCGCAGCCGGTTCGGAGCCAGGCTGGAACCGTTCGGTCACGTCGACCTGCAGTTGTACGAGGGTCGCTCCCTGGACACGATCACGCAGGTCGAGTCGTTACGCGCCCACGGCGCTGATCTGGTGGCCGATTACCGCCAATGGACGGCCGGGTCGGCCATGCTCGAGGCTGCGGAGCGTCTCACCCCGGTCGAGCGGCAGCCCGCATCGCAGCAGTACCTGCTGCTGGTGGCGGGCCTGCGCGCCCTGTCGGCCGCGGAGCGGGACCCCCGCATGATCCTGGACGCTTACCTGCTGCGGTCGATGGCGGTGGCCGGATGGTCACCGTCGTTCTCTGACTGCGCCCGCTGCGGTGCGGCGGGTCCCCACCGCGCGTTCCACCTGGCCTCGGGGGGGAGCATGTGCCCGGACTGCCGGCCCTATGGGTCCGCGACGCCGCGACCGCAGACCCTCGGATTGCTCGGCGCGCTGCTGTCCGGCGACTGGGACACCGTGACGGCCGCCGACCCCCGGGTCCAGCGCGAGGGCAGTTCGTTGGTGGCCGCCTTTGTGCAGTGGCACTTGGAGCGCCAGCTGCGGTCGCTGCCGTTGGTCGAGGCCGCCCCGTGACGCCGTACAAGAACCCGGTGCCGCACGCCTCCGGTGCCCGCCCGCCTGACATCCCCGTGGAGTTCCTGCCCCGTCACATCGCGATCGTGATGGACGGCAATGGCAGATGGGCCAAAGAACGTGGCCTGCCGCGCAACGCCGGCCACGCCGCGGGGGAGTTCGCGCTGCTCGACGTTATGCACGGCGCCATCGAGTTGGGCATCCCGTGGGTCAGCGTCTACGCGTTCTCCACCGAGAACTGGCGCCGCTCGCCCGACGAGGTGCGCTACCTGATGGGCTTCAACCGCGACGTGGTCCGGCGCCGACGCACGGAGCTGCACGAACTCGGTGTCCGGATCCGGTGGGCGGGTCGCCGCCCCCGGCTGTGGAAGTCCGTGATCTCTGAACTCGAGGATGCCGAGGCGCTCACCGCCCGCAATGACCGGCTGACCATGACCATGTGCGTCAACTACGGGGGTCGCGCGGAGATCGCTGACGCGGCGGCCGCGCTGGCCGCGGACGCCCGAGCCGGGCGGGTCAATCCCGCCAAGGTCACCGAGAAGACGTTTGCCCGCTACCTCGACGAGCCGGACATGCCCGACGTCGACTTGTTCATCCGGACGTCAGGCGAGCAGCGCACCAGCAACTTCCTGCTGTGGCAGTCGGCCTACGCCGAGATGGTGTTCCTGCCGGAGTTGTGGCCCGACATCGACCGCCGTCACCTGTGGCGGGCGATCCAGACCTACGCGGGCCGGGATCGGCGGTATGGCGGAGCGGTTCCGAATGAGGTGTCGGCTTCACCAACGCCCGAGCAGCTTCAGGACCGCTAACCCGAAGATCACGACTGCGACGACGACGCGGATCATCCTGCTGGAGCCGGTGAGGATCGGCCAGGACAACGCGGTCAACCACGTGATGAACAGGCCGATGATCGCCAGGAAGATGGCTCCCAGCCACGCCCAGTCCCCGGCGAGCAGGAGTCCCACGAACAGCAGCGACGCCAGGCCGACGGGCACGAGCCAGCGCGGCAGACTGTGCAGGCGGACGAGCCAGGGGGCGCTGAGCCGCTCCAACGTCGCACGGCCGGAACTGTTCGCCGGCTGGGGCGCGGGCGATCGATGGCCGCTGGGGCCGGAACTGTTGCGGCGCGACTTGTTGGACACCCGACACCTTTCCTCGTGGCCTCCATGGTCACCCATACCCCCGGCCGCGGGCGAATCCGCAGCGGGTCATGGGCTGTGATCTGGGGCATGATCGACGGGTGATGGTGCTGTTGCGATATCGGGGTCCTTCGATCGACCCCCTCTTGGACGAGGCACTTGCGGCACTCGCCGCGAGCCCCCGGTTCGTCAGCGGCTGGGTCGGCAGATCGCCCGATGACGCCGATCTGTGGGTCCTGGGGGCGCATTGGCACGACGCGGGGGCGATGCGGCGGGGGCTGGGGTCGTATGCCGCCAAACTGGCGTTGGGACCGCTGCAGGCGTTCAGCGCCGGGGGCGACACCGTGCTCGAGGTGCTCCTGCAGCACGACGGCGCGTCGGCGATCTCGCAGGCAAGTGACCTTGCGCCGGACGCCGCCGAGTCAGGACCCCGGTAGGCTTTGCCGGTACTCGTCGGAGCCGAAGTGGAGAACCATGGCAGATCGCGACCGCGTCGACGCCGTCGTCAACCTGTGCAAGCGCCGCGGATTCGTCTTCGCGTCCAGTGAGATCTACGGCGGCACCCGCTCCGCGTGGGACTACGGGCCGCTGGGCGTCGAGCTCAAGGAGAATATCCGGCGGCAGTGGTGGCAGACCATGGTGCGCGGCCGCGACGATGTCGTCGGCTTGGACTCCTCGGTCATCCTGGCCCCCCAGGTTATGCAGGCATCGGGCCATATCAGTGCCTTCGTCGACCCGCTGACGGAGTGCCGGTCGTGCCACAAGCGGTTCCGCGCTGACCAATTGCTCGAGGAGTTCGAGGAGCGCAAGGGTCGCCCGGCCGAGAGCCTGGCCGAGGTGCCCTGCCCGCATTGCGGCACCAAGGGCGAGTTCACCGAACCCCGCGACTTCAACGGCNNCGGCCTGCTGCGGACGTCGATCGGCCCCGTCGAGGACGAGGGATCGGTGCACTACCTGCGTCCCGAGACTGCGCAGGGGATCTTCGTCAACTATCAGAACGTGGCGAATGCGTCGCGGCTGAAGCCTCCGTTCGGAATTGCCCAGACCGGTAAGTCGTTCCGCAACGAGATCACTCCCGGCAACTTCATCTTCCGCACCCGCGAGTTCGAGCAGATGGAGATGGAGTTCTTCGTTCCTCCCGGCTCGGACGAGGAGTGGCACGAATACTGGCTTACGCAGCGGATGGACTGGTACGTCGATCTGGGGATCAACCCCGAGAACCTGCGGTTGTACGAACATCCGGCCGAGAAGCTGTCGCACTACTCCAAGCGGACCGTGGACATCGAGTACCGGTTCGAGTTCGCCGGCAGCACCTGGGCCGAACTCGAGGGCGTCGCCAACCGCACCGACTTCGACCTGAAGACCCACAGCGAACATTCCGGCACGGATCTGTCGTACTTCGACCAGGCGTCGGGCGAGCGGTGGGTTCCCTACGTCATTGAACCGGCGGCAGGCCTCACCCGTGCGGTGCTGGCGTTCCTGCTCGACTCGTACTCCGTCGACGAGGCGCCCAACACCAAAGGCGGTGTCGATCAACGCACCGTGTTGCGGTTCGACCCTCGGCTCGCGCCGGTCAAGGCTGCGGTGCTGCCGCTGTCACGCAACGCGGATCTGTCGCCCAAGGCCCGGGATCTGGCCGCGCAGTTGCGCCAGACCTGGAACGTCGACTTCGACGACGCCGGGGCGATCGGGCGCCGGTACCGGCGCCAGGACGAGATCGGCACGCCGTTCTGCCTGACGGTCGACTTCGACACCTTGGACGATGACGCCGTGACGATCCGCGAACGCGACTCGATGGCCCAGGAGCGAATTCCGCTGGCGGGTGTGCAGGCGTGGCTCGAGGAACGGCTGCCACGCTGAGGCTCGGATTCTCAGGAGGTTCCCAGGTTCGCTGTGCGGTGCCTGGGAATCCGGTGGGCAGTCGGTAAAGATCACCGCCGCCTGGTTGCCCCCGATCGGGATGGGGGAACACGCTCGATACCGAACGGACGAGATACGTCCGACGCGGAATCGAGGAGGACGCAGTGGCGATCGCGCAACGGCCCGACATCGTCGTGCCGACGGACGCCGGTGGTGCTCCCCGCCGCAGGCTCGCGCCGACGCTGCTGGGTGTCGCCGTGGGTGGAACCGGGGTCCTGTGGCTGTTCAACGGTGGCCTCGGGCAGTTCGGCGACCGCGGCGGGGTGTGGCTGATCGTCGGGCAATGGGCGGGAATCGTGTCGGCGTTGGCCGCACTCGTCGGACTCGTCCTCGTTGCTCGACCTACCTGGCTGGAGCGGACCGAAGGGCTGGACCGGCTGTGGGCCTGGCACCGTATCGCGGGAATGACCACCGTCTTCGCCCTGCTGGTGCACCTTGTCGCGAGCACGGTGGGCTTCGCCGGCGGATCCGTGCGATTGGCGTGGGATGAATACCTGTCGTTGTTGTCGGGTTCGTCGTGGCTGGTCGCGGCTACGGTGGCGACTGCCCTGTTCCTGATTCTTGCCGGAACCAGTTGGCGGCGAATCCGCGCCCGGATGCCCTACGAGATGTGGCTGGGCGTTCACGTCACGGGATACCTCGCGGTTGTGCTGGGCTTCGGCCATCAACTCACGTTGAGCACCGACTTCTCCGCGGCGACTCCCATCAGTCACTGGTGGTGGATCGGCCTGTTCGTCGCGGCCATGGCGGCTGTCCTGTGGTCGCGAATCGGTGGCTTGATCCGCGCCGCGGCTACGGGGCGGGCTCGCGTGACGCGGGTGACCACCGTCGCCGTGAATACGGTGGCCATCGAGATGCAGACGAAGAGCCGTCGCCTGCGTCGCGTGACAGCCGGACAGTTCTTCCTGATTCGGATGCTCACCGCTGACCTGTGGTGGCAGGCGCACCCGATATCGATCTCGGCTCGGCCGCGGGATGGGATCCTGCGGTTCACCATCAAACTCAGCGGCGACGGGTCCGAACAGATGGT
>CXWK01020316.1_pt1 | contig 15964 bp, 20 predicted proteins | sample 590851 | NCBI WGS metagenome assembly CXWK01 (sample SAMEA3498364, study PRJEB10139) | wastewater metagenome | biome: wastewater treatment plant; material: activated sludge | place: Denmark | collected 2014-08-01 | reverse complement strand
ATTTCTCGCCATAGTACTAAAGCATTTGGTCCAACACCGGTTAAAGCCGTTTGCACTGTTTTATTATTTAAAACCTGTTGAGAAAGCAAACAACCATTAATGATTAAAATCCAGATGATTGCATTAAAATCAAGTGCATTATGATTTTCACCTGCAAGTCCAAGTAAAGTTGGAAGATGTGGCATTGCAAGACCAATTATTACAAGAGTAATTCCGATCCAGTGTTCTTTTCTGATTGGAGCGTTGAATAAAAATTTTCCAAAGAATGGAAGGAACGCGAGATACACATTTACATACGGCGCATAAAGATGAGGTGAGTAATTTTTAGGTAAATAGAAAAATCCAATATTTTCTATTACACCGGTAAAAGCACAAACTATAATTGTGGATAAAGACAAAAAACCTGGCCACAAATATTTTGCTTGTTTGCCTCGAACAAGCTCTACGATAACGGCAATAACAGCCCACAATAATTTTGAAAGTTCTCTCCACCAGGTCATTACACCGGCGGATATATCTACCTTACTTCCGCCAGTATATTTTGGCTGGTTTGCCATCCAATTTAAAACGTACTGCCCGCCAAGCCCGCCATTTATTATGGAAAGCCACATTACAAGAAGAATCCATTCCACAGATTTTCTCTCTATAAGTTTATATTTTCTCTATCGACGAGGTAAAGTTAAATAATTTATTTTTGTAAATCAGATTTGATAAGCTAATTTCACAGGCAATTATTTATCTCATTTTAATCTTATAACTCTTATGAACAAAAAAGTAATTCTTCTTTCAATGGATAACACAAAAAATTTTTTTACTTATGATAAACTATTAATTGATCCAATGAAAAATATTGGCTGGGATGCTAAAGAAATTTCCTGGCGAAACGAAAATGTTGATTGGAATGATTACAACGCTGTTATTGTAAGATCAACGTGGGATTATCAGAAAGACCATAAAAAATTTATAGAAGTATTAGAAAAAATTAATAATTCATCTGCACATCTCGAAAATGATCTTGAGTTGATGAAATGGAATATGAATAAAAAATATTTGTTTGATCTTGAACAAAATGAAATAAGAATAGTTGACACATTGTGGAAAACTCAGTTTAACTTTGAGGAGATTGCAAACTGTTTTGAAATATTTAAAACAAATGAATTAATAATCAAACCAAACATTAGCGCTAATGCGGATAATACTTTTAGATTAACAAAAGAAAAGTTTGCCGAAACTAAAAGCGATTTAGAAATGATTTATATGAATCGTGAATTTATGGTTCAACCTTTTATGGAAAATATTATTGATGAAGGCGAATACTCACTTTTCTTTTTCAATGGCGAGTTCAGTCATTGTGTTTTAAAAAAACCAAAAGAAAAAGATTTTCGTGTGCAAGAAGAACACGGTGGAAAATTCAAAAGTGTTGTTCCAGCGCCCGAACTAATTTCAATCGGCAAAAACATTGTGAGTAAAATATCCGCAACACCACTTTATGCAAGAACCGATTTAGTAAGAACATCAGATAATGATTTTGCATTAATGGAATTAGAAATTATAGAACCCTCACTTTATTTTAATATGGATGAACAATCTCCTATAAAGTTTACTAAAGCATTCGAAGAAAAAATGAAACAAATATCAGCGTAAAAATTTCCTTAAAAGAGATTGCTTAAAAAAATCTATCAAAATTTGTCGCTTAAATATTTGATTTTATCAATTATTTAAAGTTTCCTGTTCTCTTAAATAATCTACTATATGGTATTTAAGTTGAATAGATTAGGGAAACATTAGAGGCATTAAAATGATAAGAATTTTATCACAACTTATACTCATAGTATTATTCTCAATTCACATTTATTCACAATCAAATTATTACGTTTCAAATACGGGTAGCAACGGCAATAATGGGTTAACGATAAACGCTGCATTTGAAACTTTACAACACGCTGCCGATATTGTTAATGCAGGTGATTCTGTGTTTGTTGTTTCCGGGAATTATGTTGGTTTCGATATTAGAACGAGTGGAAATTCTTTCCAACCAATTGTGTTTAAAGCATTAAGTAATGATGTTACAATTGATATTCATAATCCCGTAACAAATGATGGAATTAATATTGAGAATGCTAATTATGTAGAAATTCATGGATTTAATATTATCAATCAACCAAGAGCCGGAATTAGAATTGTTGTTTCTGATTTTATAAAAGCAATAAACAATAATTGTTCAAATAACTTTAAATGGGGAATCTTCACTGGTTTTACAAATGATAATTTAATTGAAGGAAATTCTTGTTCTTATAGTGAGGACGAACATGGAATTTATGTTTCAAACAGCAGCGATAGAGCAACCATAATTAATAATCATTCCTTTAATAACAATGGATGTGGAATTCATATGAATGGCGATCTTTCGATGGGGGATGATGGAATAATTAGTAACGCTATTGTTGCAGGAAATGTAATTCACGATAACGGTGTTGGTGGTGGATCAGCAATTAATATGGATTGTGTGCAGGATTCTAAAATCTTTAATAATTTAATTTATAATAATCACGCAACAGGAATTGCAATGTACCAGATTGATGGTGCCGAAGGATCAAAGAATAATAAAATTTTTAACAACACTATTATTCATCCAACAGATGGAAGATGGGCAGTGCTTGTTGTAAACGCATCAACAGGAAATACAATTTATAATAATATTTTAATAAACAATCATAGTTTTAGGGGCAGTATTTGTCTTGATGAAGAATCTAAACCGGGATTTGTTAGTGATTATAATTTGTTAGTAGATCGTTTAAGCGATGATGATGGAAATTCGAATATGAGTTTAGCATCATGGCAAGCATTAGGTTATGATGCTCACTCGCAAATTGTACAAACTGAAAACCAAATTTTTGTTGATCCGAATAATTCAAATTATCATTTACTTCAATCATCTCAACCAACAAACATTGGAACATCACTAGTAAGTTCAGTTGTTGCAGTTGATATTGACGGTGTTTTGCGTCCACAAGGTAGCGGATATGATATTGGTGCTTATGAATATTCATCAACGACATCAGTAGAAGATGAAAAAGTTGTAAATGATTTTAAACTTTATCAGAATTATCCTAACCCATTTAATCCAAGTACAAGGATCAGATTTACAATACCAATTGTAGAGACGCATCGCGATGCGTCTTTTCTAACCACATTAAAAGTTTATGATATTCTTGGAAATGTAGTTGCAAGTCTTGTTGATAAAGAAAAACCAGCAGGGAATTATGAAGTTGATTTTGATGCATCACAGTTATCCTCAGGAATTTATTTCTATCAACTCAGAACAAATTCATTTTTACAAACAAAATCCATGGTATTAATTAAGTAGGAAAAAAATGAAAAAGAATTTTTATCCTCTTCTAATAGTGATTCTCGTAATCATAAATATCGTAACAGTAAATGCGAATGAATTCCTAGTATCAAACTCAGCAGAATTACAAACGGCAATAAACAATGTGCAGGGCGGCGACACGATTAGTGTACAAACCGGCAACTATGGTGCTCTAACAATTTCCGGAAAAAATAATAACTCCTTTGTCACCATACGAGCGAATGCCGGAGCATATGTGGTTTTTACTAGTATCAACTTTAATAACAGCAGTTATTGGAATCTGGAAGGAGTTGATATTAAACCACGATATAACAGCGGTGCAGATGGAACAAATGCAGTAAGACTAGATGGCAGCTTTCTCACCATTATAAATTGTAATATTAATTATTCTGATGATATAGCCGGCTGGACTGAAGCAGATTGGCTTGCTCGCACCGGTAATGGGATTTCAATGGACGGAACAAATTTAAATGTTCTTAATAATACAATTACTGTGGTTGATCATGGAATTGGCAGTGATGCAACAAATTCTCTGGTTTCAGGAAACCTTATCGTTAATTTTCGTGGCGATGGAATTCGTGGTTTAGGTGATGATATGATCTACGAATATAACACGATAAAGAATTCTTATGATGTTGATGACAATCATGATGATGGCTTCCAATCGTGGTCTTACGGTGGCGGAGGTGTTGGAACTGGAGTGGTAAAAAATGTTATACTACGCGGAAACACAATCATAAACTTCGAAGATCCAAATCAGCCATACAAAGGTAATTTGCAGGGAGTTGGATTGTTCGATGGAATGTTTGAAAACTGGCTAGTTGAAAATAATTTGATTATTACTGATCACTGGCATGGAATTTCATTTTATGGAGCAATTGATTGCAAAATAATAAACAACACAGTTGTAGATAACGATTTAACACCATCACCCGATCCCTGGATTATGGTTACTGATCATAAAAATGGAACACCTTCATCAGGAGTAATTGTCCGAAATAATATTTCTACAGACTTTTCATTTTCAGGCGGTGTTACTGAAGATCATAATATAGAAATTACCATGAACAATGCATCAACATATTTTGTTAATCCATCAGGGGCTGCGGGTAATTATCATTCCATTGTTACAAGCCCTGCGATTGATGCAGGCAGCAGTGTTGATGCTCCGAATATTGATAAAGATGGAATCACTCGACCTCATGGAAATGGATTTGATATAGGTTGTTATGAATATGTATCATCAACTTCTATTGAAGATGAAAACATTGTAAATAATTTTAAACTGTATCAGAACTATCCCAATCCATTTAATCCAAGCACAATAATCAGTTGGCGCATTCCAGTCAGCAATCACCAAACATTGAAAATTTATAATATGTTGGGACAAGAAGTTGCAACATTAGTAAACGAGGTGAAATCTGCAGGTGGATATGAAGTTGAGTTCGATGCATCATTATTACCAAGTGGAATCTATTTCTACCAACTTCGTGCAGGAGAATTTATTCAATCAAAAAAAATGTCCTTCATAAAATAAAGGAAACTAAGTGAAAAATTATTTACTGCGAACATTCCTGATTATGCTCCTCATTTCATTAAACGGATTCACACAAAATTTTCATTACGTTTCTAAAAATGGGAATAATACAAACGGTAGCTCTTGGACAAATGCCTGGAATGATCTTGATGAAATTGAATGGAATTCGGTTCAATCAGGAGATATAATTTATATTGATGGCGGAACAGACAGCATGTTTTATAATAGTAAAATTACAATTGGTAAAAGTGGAAATAGTAATGAATCAAGGATTACGATTCAACGTTCTGAAGAAAACGGACGAAACGGAAAGGTTTATCTGAAAGGTATTTACTGCGATTATTCTTTTATAACTGTTGATGGAAAAGATAGAGCCAAATTTATAATAATTGGCGATGACTGGGGATATATTGTTCGCACAACAGAAAACGCAAATTGGTTTGAATATAAAAATTCAACTTTAAGATGTACATTTGTTACAGACTCTGGTGCGTGGGGGATTCCAATGCTTAATCATAGTCCTCACGTCTTAGTGAAAGGCTGTGGATTTGAAGGAACAAATATCGAAGACCAAATTAGATATGATGGAGAAGGAACTTGTATTATTGAAGATTCATATTTTATTGGCATTTCAAATCACGGAGATATACACGAAGACATTTGTCAAACTTATACAGATAGCATGGATTCATTAATTGTAAGACGAAATATTTTTGTAGCAAGTTACAATGATTATTTTATGCTTGGTGATACGCAGTTTGACTATGTTGAGTTTTCTTATAACATTTTTACTGCTAGTCCTGAGCATGGTGGTGATGCAATTAAAGGAAATTCCACAAACACGTTAATAGTTTGTAATAATGTTTTTGATAAATGCAGAGACATACTTGGAATGGATAACAATTCTCAGTTGATCAGAAATAATATTTATACCGGAATTGGTCCATGGAATGGCGATATACATGTAAGTTCCGGTACACAATATTCTTTGTGGGATGTGAGTGTAACATATTTTGAAAATGGAGCAGGAAACATTCAACTATTAACAGGTGAGCCATTGTTTCTTAATAAAGAATATTTATTTGGATTTGATGATGTACCATTTACAAACGATGACGGATTTAATTTAATGGATGGGAGTCCCGCAATAAATAATGGTATTGATATAGGATATGATTATGATATTATAGGTAATCAAATAATTGGGGTGCCGGATATAGGAGCCTATGAACACACATCAACTATATCAGTTGAAGATGAAAACATTGTAAATGATTTTAGACTTTATCAGAACTATCCCAATCCATTTAATCCTTCAACCAGTATTAAGTATGCAATAAGCAATGGGCAATTTGTTGCTCTAAAGGTTTTTGATATCCTTGGAAAGGAAGTTGCCGAATTAGTTAATGAATATAAAAATGCCGGAAGTTATGAGGTTGAATTTAATTCATATAACATCTCAAGTGGAATTTATTTCTATCAAATTAAAGTCGGAATGCTTAATCAAACAAAGAAAATGATTTTACTTAAGTGATTTGACTTAAAAAATATTTTCCCAATCTGCTTTGGGTTTGCCAAGCCAAACCCAAACAATAAAATCTACTGAAGGCGGATCACCACCTAGTTCTCTAAAGCGAGTGTTTATTTGTCCACGATGATATGTGCTGTGCGAAGCAACTTGCAACATTGTTTCTTCAAGTGTTGCTGGAACAACTTTTTGTTTTGTTTTTCTTTCCATAAAAACAGACCACGGAATTTGTACTATCTTATTTTTCTCATTTGCTTTTGCAGATGAAAGAAACTCATTTAGTTTTTGTTGATATTCAAATCCCCATTTTGCAATTGAGTATAAGATCAGAAAACTGTTCCGGTTTTGGAATTTCCACTGGCAATTTATTCCATAAAAAATAAAACGCATATTGCACCTGGTGTAGATGATAAAGTAACTTTTTAATTCTTTCATCATTTGCTGCTGCATCAAAAGTTAAAACTTTTTTCCACACTTCTGCATCCGCCCATTGCAAATGATTAATTAACAAAGTTGTATTATCAGAATTTTTCATACACTCACCTTTTATTTTTTCATATACTTCCAATTACGCGGTTTTCCCTCAGTCATCCATCCAATAGCAGTTTCCATTCTACGATTTTTTGTTTCATCAGTCTTAGCTTCAGTAATCCATTCAACATATTCTCTTTTGTGTGATGGACTAAATGCCTCAAAATTTGTGTGAGCTTTTTTATTTTTCTTTAACTGCTTTAAAAAATAATCCGGGACAACAATTTCTTTTTTAGCAGTTGTAACTTTTCTTGGCGGAAGTTTAATCCCTTTTTCATTTAACATCATTGCTTCTTTAATATGCGCAATAATTTTTTTATCTGATGGAAGATCTTTTAATGAAGTTATTTTTCCATAATGACCCATCGCAGATTCTGATTCAGCATTTCCAACAAGAGTTTTATCTTTCATCAAAGAAGCTTTCCAAAATCCAAAAGCACAATGCTGTTTGAATGAAGCCATACTGCACATTGGACCTTTATAATCAAAACTTGCAAAGCTCCATTTAATTGTTTCCTGAACATCAGGACAGGCGGTGTGTATTAGCTCTCTTAGGTGTATTAAAATTGATTTTGCAAACTCAGCAGATTTAGAAATATATAAATCTATTCTTGGATCTTTTTTGGACATTTAAGGCTCTTTATTTTTTTATTATAAATTAGTGTATTTAAAATTCAATCAAAAACATTTTTAAATAATACATGCGAAGGTCAAATCAAATCACCGATTTATAATTGACCCAGAATATCCTGAACTATTTGAAGGCGACAACAATCTAAATATTAAAATCACTTCTATAAATTTTTATTAAGGGAGAGAACTTGAAAAAAGAATCAATCACACTTCGTATAATTCTTATTGCAGCAATAATATTAATCCTGCTCATTCCACTTTTTATGATCCAATCATTAATTGAGGAACGCCAAGCATTTAGAGATGAGGCCATTAGGGAAGTAAGTAAAGGCTGGGCGGGTAACCAGATTGTATCGGGACCAGTGCTTTCCGTTTTAAGTTCGAAGGAAGAGAAAACAAATGATGGCAAAACTTATATAACTAATCTTCAAACCAATTTACTTCCCGAAATACTAAACTATGATGTTGAACTTGTGCCGGAGAAAAGATCTCTGGGTATATATGAGATAGTTCTTTATCGTGCAAAAATAAAATTAAGCGGAGCGTTTAAAACTGAAGATCTTAACAAAGCAATTAAAGGAAGAAAGATTCAAGAAACATTTGTTTCTTTTAACTTAAGTGATTTACGCGGAATGCAAAAAGATTCACAGCTAAAATGGAACGAATTAAACCATAATCTTATTGCAGGATTAAAATCAAACAATGTTTTAAATAATGGTTTTCATTCAGTTGTTCCAATTGATGAAAAGAACAATCTTTACTCGTTTGAAATGGATCTGCTTGTGAATGGTTTAGATAATCTAGAATTTCTTCCAATCGGAAAAACTACAGATGTAACTGTAAAATCAATCTGGAATAACCCAAGTTTTGCCGGCGCGTATTTACCAACATCCAGAAAAGTTACTGAGACCGGATTTACTGCAAGCTGGACTGTTAATTATTTTAACCGGGCTTTTCCACAACTATGGAATGAAAATGCTTACCGAGTTTTCCCTTCAGCATTTGGTGTAAAATTACTTGTTCCAGTGGATGAATATCAAAAAACAATGCGTACTTCTAAATACGGAATAATGATAATTGTTTTAACGTTCTTAAGTTTTTTTATGATAGAGTTGTTCGGAAAAAAAGCAATTCACCCTATTCAATATCTTTTAATAGGATTAACATTAATTATATTTTATTCTTTGCTACTCGCGATATCAGAATATCTATCGTTCGATATTTCATATTTAATCTCTGCATTGCTGGTAATTTTATTAATTAGCTTTTATGTTTTAAGTGTTTATAAAAGCTCAAGAATTGGAGCTGTTATTTTTTCTGCTCTGGCTGTTTTTTATGGTCTTATGTACACAATACTTCAGTTACAGGATTACTCATTGCTTGCTGGAAATATAGCTTTGTTTGTGTTGTTGGCATCAGTAATGTTTTTTACAAGGAAGATAAATTGGTTTGATGTGCTTAATCCAAAGACAAATTAATATATAATTAAAAGGCGATTCATTGAATCGCCTTTCTGTTTAAGGCTTCTTATTATAAAAACTTACACCATCGCCTTTTAATTTATCAATCCACAATTCTTCAAGTTGATTTAGTTCAGCAGCAATTTCTTTATCAGTTTCATTTTTTAATTCAAGTTCATCAAGAATCTTTATTTCAAAATTTTCTTTACCCAGTTTTTTATAATCATCAATTAAATCCTGGTAAGGAAAACTTTCCATCTGTAAGGTAAACTCAAATCTTCTCACTACTGCCGGTAAGTTTTTACTTGTGCCGATATACATTTTGTTATCAACTTTGTTGTGCACAGCATAAATACCAACGGGCTGCTTTTGTTGTTTGTAATCTTTTGTTATTTGTCTTTTGTCTATCATAAAACTATAACTCTCTAATTATTTCCCGCACTAATTTACTGTTTATCAGCATCGAAGAATGCATTATTGAAAAAAATCTTTTATTTATAGCGATGTTCCAAACAGAGCTGCTATTTGGTACGATCATTAAATCAAATAAGGCTCTATACGAATAAATTTTCAATCCATCTAATAAATTTTCCTCTTCTTCAAGCATATTTATGAATCCGCTGTTTGGCCGAAGTTGTTTTATGCCTTTACCTGGATAGAGATAAGACATATAACTTCCATGATGTGGAGAAGAAATAGTGAAAAGTTTATCAACTCGTTTAATTCCATTCAGTTCTTGCAAATAATATCGGCAAACAATTCCTCCCAGACTAAAACCAACTAGTACAAATTTAGAATCAAGTTCAAGATTGTTTTTTATGTAAGCATTTAGTTTTATTGCAAGATCTTCTATTCCGTGCTTTGCATCGATTGGTTTTAATGTTGGTGCAAAACATTTATGCCCTTGTGCTTCAAGCTTCTTCTTTATGTAGAAGAATATTTTTCCTGAGCTTATAAATCCGTGGACTAAAACAATATTCATTTTAATTATTTCTTAAACGCAAAAATATTTGTAACAATATTACTAAGGTAAACGATATCTTCCTGCGAATTCTTTTCTAATTATTTCTTATGAGATTTCTTCTTTTATTATTCTCATCTACTTCCCATTCTTCAGAGGAATAACCAAGTTCTTTCCAGTGATTATAAAAATGTTCTGTAATATCTGAGCTTTCATCAAATGAAAGATGAATATCTTCCTCATGACATAGTAGAAATTCAATGGTCGAATCAATAATTTTAATATAAAAATCATCCTCGCCAATGCTTCCCAACTCTTCTTCAAGTGTATTTATTTTTTTAAACATTTCGGGAAAAGTGACCTTTTCATAAAGCCAATCATTTGGATAGTAAAGTGCTCCCCAACCAGCACCAAAAAGAATTTCACAGTATTCATATCCCCTTGTTGAAAGATACTTTGTGATGTAATTCAATTCTTCAAGCATTTGTTCCCGATTAAAGAACCCCGCAAAAATTGTTCTTTTCATTTTTTCTTATCCAAAAGTCTAATCAGAAAATATTTTCAATAAGATTCCCGATCCAGCTGGGAAAGACAAATGCAAAATGTCATTCCCACGGAAGTGGGAATCTCAATACAACACTAAATAAAAATCTAATCTATTCTCACACATCTTATTACTGACAATCAAAACATCATCCATTTTATTTTTATTAATATCATACTTGATTAGAGATATCCAACCCAAATTTGATAGTGAGAAAAGCGTTGTTCTATTTTTTAGGAATTTTAATTCAGCCCTATCCGTATCTATGCACCCTTGATAAGTAACACATTGTATTGAGAATCCACCGGAGAGTTTCCAATTAAAATAATAGGGATAAGCTTCCAGGTTTTGTCTTTCTTCTATATCATTTCTGAAAATCTCAAGCGAATCAGATTTAGACGTGATTTCTTTTATTATAGACGAAAGGATATCCACCTTATCCTTCCGTAAACTGATAGATAAATCTATATAACGATCTTCTGTCGTGCCGAACATATCTTGATCTAAATAAAAATTTATAGCAGAGTCTTTATCAATAACATTTACTTTCCAAATGATTGTTTCCTTAGGCGGTTTTATATCCCCAATAAAGGCACATATAGGAATTAGATCAGAAGAGGAGGATTTAAGGTCTATAGTTGTGATAAAGTTATACGCAAAAACTGGCGGTTGTTTTTTTGTTGGTTTCTCATTTCTTTGTTCATTTGAACATGATGTGAAATAGAGACAAAAAATACTTAAGAAAAACAGCCCAAATATTTTCATACTTCTTTACTCCTGACTTGTAATATCAGTAGAACAACTAAAGCAACCAAACACCCTAACAACATTAACGCAACAACATCAAGCGAAGTGTTATTACTTTTAGCTAGTTCGGATTTTGCTAAAAATAATTCTCTGGAAGAGTCTAATTTAGATAGAGCGATGTTCTTTAATGAATCCAGATCGGTTGATTTAAGTATATTTTCCCTTTGAATATTATATGCGGCTCTATTCTTTACAGCAAAGATATCATAGTGTTTGTAGTTCTCGGCTATTTGAAAGATTGAACCCACTAAGCCAAATAATGTTAGGAGAATAGTAAAGAGTATTAACCTTTTCATATTTACCCTTATGATTTAATTAACAATAACTATTTAATCTTCAAAAACACACAACACCACTCATAGTAATTTTAAGTTTGGTTATTTGTGATAATATTTTAATTGGCGAGAGAAATTATTCCCAATTAAAATATTGCAGTATTCTTCGCCAACTCTTATAATCACATTATTGTTGGAATTACTATCGATAAACTCATCACAAAAATATGAGTCGCCATTTAGGTCTGTATCGCTTTCATAACCCAAATAAAAGGCACAGTTAATAGAAGCAAGGCCTTCGAATTGATTTTGTGGGGTAATGAACCAATACTTTATTGTAGAATAATTTATTTGTTTTAGTATCAAAACATTGTTTCCATCAGAAAACTTAGCAGAATCATTTTTAAGTTGAGGAATGATGGTGGTATCAGAAGAATTGATTATAAGAAAACTATCAATCAAAGAAAATTGTTGTTGCCCAATCGCCTCTAAACAATTTATAAAAACTTTTGAATAATTTGATGAGTCTTTAATAAACAATTCACTTTTCTTGTTATCTTGAGCAAAGCACAAAAAGGATAGAAGCAAAACAAGCAAAGAAATATGTTTAATATCCATAATATTTGAAATTCGTTGTTACAAACTTACCTTTCAGTTTTTGTCAATCCAAAAATCTTAAATATATACCACCATTAAGAATTAAATAAAAACTTTTTCCATACAAACACTATTAACTACGCCGGCATATTGCCCGTAATTGGGAATAACTTTGTAGTTGTTCTTTTTGTAAAGATGAATTGCTTCAGGTTGTTTGAGTCCTGTTTCTAAAATACATTTATTGTAGCCAAGCGCTCCTGCCCAAAGTTCAAGCTCAATTAAAATTTTAGTTGCAATTCCTTTACTTCGATACTCGTCTTTAACGAACATTCTTTTTACTTCCATTGTGTTGCTTTCATATTCTTTGATTGCACCACAACCAACAGCAACATCATCTTCATAAGCAACAACAACATTTTTTATTTTATCAATCTTGTTGTACTGTGAATAAAATGAATGCTCAGAACCATCGCGTATTTGCAATTCTTTATCAAGCAGTTTAACAAGTTCAACAAAATCATTGTTTGATGAATCTGTTCTTACAAGCCTTATCATTTATCCAAAAGTCTTCTATGATAATTTATCTGTCCTAAGTGATAATCTAAATGAGCCACAAGATGCAAAAGCATAAACGATGTTGTTACTTTTTGTTCATGATATGGTAGGGGAAAATCTTTGTTCAGCATATCGTCTGAAAGACTGTCAAATGTTTTTTCAACAGCACTGACTGCATCTTCTATTTGTCTTTCTAATTCAGAAACAGGTACATTCTTTTGAGAGAATTCTTGCTCACGATTTCTTACATAACCAGTGTTGCCTAAAGTTGCGCCAATAAAATGATTAAGATTTCCGATAAGATGTAAACACAAATTACCCGCCGAGTTTGAAATTCCATCTGCAATGACCCAAAGTTTGCGTTCATCTTTGTAAGATTTTATTTCTTGTTTAACTTTTAACAAATCCCTTACATACAATGATTTTATTTCTTCTTTCAAAACTAGATCCTTTCTAAAATGTTTTTGGTTAATTCATTAATCTTATCTCCGGTATTCAACGTTGTTGCAGGTTCAAACAACATAACAGAAACCTCATCATCAGCGACAGGTTTGTGCTCAATACCTTTTGGTATAATTATAAATTCATTTTCATTAATATCAATTGATCTATCTCTCAACTCCATTTTGAAATTTCCTTTTACCACATACAACATTTCGTCTTCGGTATCGTGTTTGTGCCAGACGAACTCACCTTTAAATTTTACAAGCTTAACATATTGTTTGTTTAATTCTCCAACAATTTTTGGATCCCAATATTCTGAGATTAAATCTAGCTTTTCATTAATGTTAATTTTATTCACTGAATAACCTCAATCTTTTTGATAAATGTTTTTATTATGCAACTCCATGTATCTATCGGGATTTGCAATTTCCTTCCAGCCGAATTGTTTATATAAACCATGTGCATCGGCTGTTAACAGCATCCATCTTCGTAACCCGTGTAGTTCCGGATGAGACATAATAACCTGCATCATCCATTTTGATAAACCTTTACCACGGTGTTCAGGTAGGACATAAACATCAGCAAGATATGCCATCGTAGAAAAATCAGAAATGATTCTTGCAAAACCAATTTGCTGATCTTCGTAATACAAGCCAAAGTTTAGTGAGTTATCAATTGATTTTATTACTGTTTCAACAGGGATATTTTGACACCAGTAAGATTGAGTGGATAGAAAATTATGAATAGCATTTACATCAAGCTTTTCCCGATTTGTAGAGATGCAGTAATCATCTTTATAAACAGTAATGTTATCCATGTGTTTGTTAAAATTTATTTTAGGGAAGTTTAAACTCTACTCTGAGTTAAAAACTAAAGGTTAATGCAAATCGAATTAATTTTACTGGAAAGAATATAAAACATTCTTATTAAACAAAATGTATTCTTATTAACACTATTTAATAAAGTGATCTGTCTGGATCAAAAAAAAGCCGCAACATAAATTGCGGCTTAATAATCTTAAGTAAAATATTATTTTACTTTTTATTTAATACTTTTTTAAGTACTTCATCTTTGCTAATTGGCTTTGTGCAGAAAAACCAATCATAACACTTTACATTTTTTTCTTTTCCATCCATTCTGTCTTTCGCAGTTCCGCAAGAACCTGCTGGAGGAACGATTACATCATCACCCGGTCTCCAATCAGCTGGAGTAGCAATTCCAAACTCATCAGCAGTTTGTAATGCAATTATTACTCTGTAAAGCTCATCAAAATTTCTGCCCAAGCTTAATGGATAATAAATTATTGTGCGAATAATTCCTTTTGGGTCAACAAAGAAAACTGCACGTACTGCTTTTGTTGTACTTTCACCAGGTTGAAGCATTCCATAAGTTTTTGCAACGTTCATTGTAATGTCTTCAATCAAAGGAAATTTAACTTCTACATCTTTCATTCCCTTGTATTCAATCTTTTCTTTTATAGTTCTTAGCCATGCAATATGACTGTAAAGTCCATCAACAGAAAGACCAACAAGTTTACAGTTAGCTTCTTCAAATTGTTTTTCCATTGTAGCAAATGTCATAAACTCTGATGTACAAACCGGAGTAAAATCTGCTGGATGACTGAATAAGATAACCCATTTACCAGAATAATCAGCTGGAAAATTAATTTCTCCTTGTGTAGTTACAGCTTTGAATGACGGTGCTTTGTCTCCAATGCGAGGCATAGAAACAACTTCGTTCTGATTTGCTTGATCCATTTTATTTCTCCTAATTAATATTTATTTATTTATTTGTTGATTATGTGATGTAAATATAACTGTTAAGATTCAAATTGAATCATCATTAATTTATTAACGTTAAAATAAGTTGATTTAATTGCAAGATATTTAATAACTGGTTGAATTGTCATATCGCAAGTATTAAGATATTTCTAAATGTGCCCACTTTAATTTGTTGTTGTATTCTTTTGAATGATGAATAAAAGCTTCCTGATTAAAGATTGCCTCAAATTCAAAATCAATTTCTTCTTCTGGCAGTTTGACGAAAAGCCACGGACCATTTACAATAGTTGTACAAAGTTTAAATGCTTTATGCTCAAGTTCAGTTAAAGTTTCGGCAGATAACTCTACGGAAAACGAAGCTTCGTAATGAAAATTATCTTCATATCGTTTAAGCTCTGTTAAAGAGTTTTTAATAATAGAAACTTTACTAATTATTTCATCAAAAATATTTAATGCAATTTCTTTTTCATTTGCATTGATCATTAGGCGAATGTAAGCTTTTTTGATAAACATTGATTTGCAGCTTTATTCCTGTTTATAATAATCATCAAGTTTAAATATTTCTTCTTTGCTTATCCATTTATCATTAATCAACTCTCTTGTTGTTACAATAACAAACTCTCCGCCCTGCGCATCTTCTTCTAATTCAAAAACCTTAACTAGCCCTTTTTTAGGAACAACAGAATATTCAGTAGTAATATGCCAGCAGCAACCACTTTTTTGAAAAGTAATAATTCTTTTTCTTTCGTGATCGGTTTGAAACATTCCCAGGTTTTCATAAGCAAGTTGTGTTAGCTCATCGCTAACCACAAATTTCTTTTTGTTTCGATGATAAACATATACATCATAAGATGGACCGCCATATCCGCTATTGTTACCATTTCGTATCGCCAGATCTTCTGAGCCATCAAAATTAAAATCCTCAAAAATTAAAGGACTTT
>CXWK01002496.1_pt1 | contig 15982 bp, 15 predicted proteins | sample 590851 | NCBI WGS metagenome assembly CXWK01 (sample SAMEA3498364, study PRJEB10139) | wastewater metagenome | biome: wastewater treatment plant; material: activated sludge | place: Denmark | collected 2014-08-01 | reverse complement strand
CTTATTTCCTGCGGATAATCCACATTCATCAACACTTGGTATTGTTGATAAGCGAGAGTATCGTCTTTTTCTTTAATGGAAAAAGCAGAATTTTGAATTTCTTTTAAAGGAAATGGGTACTTTATTGACAAGTGTTGATAGAGATGTTTAAAAGTGCTGTTGCGGGTTTTTACAATATTACTTGTAATCCTCCATTCGGGCAAAGAGGTTGTATCTTTTTTAGCATTCTCCACTTTCAAAGTATCGGGTGTTTGTGCATTAATATGCAGCAAAACTTCGGTAGCAGCCACATCACCCTTAAACCACAGCAACAAAGTATCTTTTTTCTCCGAAGGATACATCACCAACAAAGAATCGTTTTGCAAAGCCTGTGCTTTTATAGAATCAGCAGCAGCAGAAAGCGCAACAGTAGCTTTGTGGCGGCGATTTTTAATATCTTTCACCTTCACCAAAGCATTTTTTTCATTAAACAAAGAAATTTTTCCTGTTTCCAAACAAGCAGTATCGGCAGTTACAAGTATTTTATCGCCATAAAAAGCTATATTTTCTTCGGGTTGGTCATAAAAATTGCTATTATTCTTATCTTCCAAAGCAACCAAGCGATATTCACCAGGGGCTATGTGCAGCAAATGAAAAGTATCGGCGGGCTGTGCAAGGGTATAATAAAGCGGTCTTTGTGAAATAAAAAGCGAATCGCTACTCCATTGATACAAACCCACCAAAAAACGATTAGAGGCTGCTCCTGTGCTTTCTTTTTTTTGCACATTGGTTGCATCAAGCACACCACACACTTTTCCACCAACAATATCCACACCTGTTGAAAACACAAAATCGCTACTTTCCCAAGTGTTTCCTTCCGTAAAATCCTTAATTACATCATTAAACTGCAATGTATAAGTAGTATTGGCTGCCAAATCATCGGGTGGCGTTATCAGAAACGTTTTTCCTTTAAGTTGATAATTCCAGCGTTGTTCGGTAGGCGGCGATACAATAATAGCATCGGTATTGCCAAGTTGTACATATTCATCAAATTGTATCTCAATTTTTGAGGCATTAAAAGAAGTGCTACCCTGCGGCGGCTTAAAAGCGGCGGCGGCAGGCGGTATAGTATCTTTATCACCTCCTTCGGGTGGCATTATTTTGGCGCAAGCACCCAAAAACACAATAAAAAAAGCTGCCACAAGCGACAGCTTTCCGTATAAAAAGCAATTTTTTACAAATAAACGCATAATATCCAAAGGCAAGAGTACATTTTATGTAGCAAATTAATTGATATGAATAAGCAATACCGAAATATCAGCAGGCGACACGCCGCTAATACGGCTGGCTTGTCCTAAAGTATCTGGTTTTAATTTAAGTAATTTTTCTTTAGCTTCATACGATAAAGAAGGCAATTTATTATAATCAAAGTCAGGATTGATTAAAATATGGTCAAGAGACTGCATTTTTTTCACCATTTCGGCTTCTTTGGCAATATAACTTTCGTATTTGGTTTCAATTTCGGCTTGTTCCAAAGCATCTTTTCCAAAATTTTCTAAGGCTGTCTGTATTTTATCTATTTTCAACAAATCTTTCATTTCTATTTGAGGGCGCAACAAAATTGCTGCCGCTTTTTGCTTTTGGCTCAAAGGTGTAGAGCCGTTTTGTTCCAAAATAGCATTCATTTCGTGTGGTTCAATGGATATTTCTTTCAAAATTTGTTGAATATCGGCAGCAGATTTGCGCTTTTTGACCATAGTTTGGTAGCGTTCTCCATCGGCAAGCCCCAAATGGTAACCTTTTTCGGTAAGGCGCAAGTCGGCATTATCCTGACGTAACATAATTCGATATTCGGCACGCGAAGTAAACATACGATAAGGTTCTTTAGTGCCTTTGGTGATTAAATCATCAATCAACACACCGATATAGGCTTCGGAGCGGTCTAAAACAAAGGGGTTGCACTCATTAATTTTCAAATGAGCATTAATTCCCGCCATCAATCCCTGACAAGCAGCTTCCTCGTAGCCGGTAGTTCCGTTGATTTGCCCTGCAAAATAAAGATTTTGCAGTGTTTTTGTTTCTAAGGTATGGTGCAGTTGGCTGGGTTGAAAAAAATCGTACTCGATAGCATAACCCGGGCGAAACATTCGGACGTTTTCAAAACCCGGAATTTGTGTAAGTGCTTTGTATTGTACATTTTCGGGCAAAGAAGTAGAAAACCCATTGACATAAATTTCTACGGTATGCCAGCCTTCGGGTTCTACAAAAATCTGATGGCGGTCTTTATCGGCAAAACGATTGATTTTATCTTCAATAGAAGGGCAATAGCGCGGTCCCAGACCCTGTATGCGCCCCGCAAACATAGGCGATTGCTCAAAACCGGTGCGCAGGGTGTCGTGTACGACTTCGTTGGTATAAGTTATCCAGCAGGAGCGTTGTTGGGTGGGTTTTTGGATATTTTTATAAGAAAACCCTACAATTTCGTCATCTCCGGGCTGTTCCTCCATTTTGGAATAGTCCAAACTTCTTCCGTCTATACGCGGCGGTGTACCTGTTTTCATGCGTCCGGCTTCAAAACCCAGCGAAATCAACTGCTCGGTGATACCCGTAGAGCGACTTTCGCCCATACGCCCACCGCCGAATTGTTTTTCGCCGATATGGATAGTGCCATTTAAAAAAGTGCCATTGGTAAGCACCACAGCGCGCGCCTGAATGATTTGCCCCATTGTTGTTTTTACGCCATATACGCGGCGGTCGGCAATATTTACTAACAATTCACTGACTGTATCTTGCCAAAAATCTACACGCGGAGTTTGTTCGAGCATCGTGCGCCACTCAGTGGCAAAAAGGAGGCGATCGCTTTGCACACGCGGACTCCACATAGCAGCACCTTTGGAACGATTGAGCATACGAAACTGAATCATGGTTTTGTCGCTCACAATACCGGAGTAGCCGCCGAGCGCATCAATTTCGCGCACAATTTGACCTTTGGCAACGCCACCCATTGCCGGATTGCACGACATTTGGGCGATGGTTTGCATATTCATAGTAATCAACAACACCTGTGATCCCAAATTAGCGGCGGCAGCAGCAGCTTCAGCACCTGCATGTCCACCTCCTACCACAATCACATCATATTCTCTAAACATAACTTATAATTTTGGAGCAAATTTAGACAGAAATAGCCATTAGCGGCATATTTTTATTGATACATTTATGATACCTTTACAGAAAGAAAAAAAATGTTCCACGTGGAACAAAAACAAATAAACACAAGCTGCTGCAAAAAATGTTGCACGTGGAACATACCCCACACAGCAAATTACTTCACCCATTAAAACATTTCTTTCAACATGACAAACAAAACAATACTACTTTATTTTGGTTCTTTCAATCCACCACATCTCGGACACCTCATCATTGCCGAACAAGCCCGCGAAATAACCAAAGCCCACCAAACTTGGTTAGTGGTATCTCCGCACAATCCGCACAAAAACCCAAAAGATTTACTTCCAGTGGCGCAGCGTGTGGAATTGATAAAAAAAGCCATACGCGGCAACAAACACCTTTTAATCAACCAAGCGGAACTAAGTTTACCACAACCATCATATACCATCAACACACTACATTTTTTAAACCAAACCTATCCGGAACTGAAGTATGAAATACTAATAGGCGAAGACAATTTGGAAAAGTTTCATACATGGAAGAATTACGAAGAAATTATAAACAACTACAACATTTGGGTATATCCTCGTCCACAGGCAAAAGCAATGGCTAACCCTGAACACGAAGCAAAAATCAAAAAACTCCACCTGCCTTTGATAGATATATCTTCCACACAAATCCGCAAGCGTATCGGCGAAGGCAAAAGCATTAAGTACTTGGTAACTTCAGGAGTAGAAAAAAGTATTTTAAATAATAAATATTATATTTAATTTATAAAACACTATAAATCAGTTATTTATAAACAAATGTGCATGTCACTTATTATATTGGTGGATAAATAAGAAAATTACAGTGGATAAATATGTTGCTATTTATAAAAGCAAACAATGTGTATATAAACACATAAAAGCAAACATTTTTACATCATTTTACACAGCAAAAAACAAGCAACACCATAAAATAATCTAAACGTGCATCAAAAAACAACAGGATGTGTATATGTGGAAAAGATATGATCCTATAAGAAAAACAACATAAAAGCAAGGTGGATAAAAGAAGCAAAAATGAAGACGATTAAAAAAGCAATGCTCTTATATAAAAGAAATACACAAATCCACAGCAATAATAAACATAATAAAAGATTCATTTTTATTTTATTATTCTGAGTACGGTGTATAAATTCATTTTTTTAAAAAAGTAAAAGCAAAAATAAATAAGAACCACCCCAAACAAAAAATGATAAGAAAAGCAAACAGAACATCATAACTTTGCGGCTTCGTTTTTTTTATAGTAGATTTTTTGCAAGAAAGATGATTCAAATACAAAATTTATCAGTACAATACGGCAGCCGCGTGCTGTTTGATGAAATTAACATAACCATCAAAACCCGCGACCGCGTAGGTTTGGTGGGCAAAAACGGAGCCGGAAAATCTACTTTGCTCAAAATAATTGCGGGTTGGCAAAGTGCCGACAGTGGGTCGGTTCAAATGCCCAACCATTCGCGGGTGGGCTACTTGCCGCAGGAGTTGGCGTTGAGTTCCGACAAAAGCGTGTACGAAGAAGCCGCTACCGCCTTCGACGAAATTCAGTTATTGGAGCAGGAGCTTGCCGAAACTTTGGAGGCGTTGCACCATATCACGGACTATGAGTCCAAAGCCTACTATAAATTGCTGGAAGACAGTGCGCACCTGCATGAACGTCTCCAACTATTGGGCAGCGGTGCAAAAATGCGAGCCATAGTAGAAAAAGTGCTGAAAGGTTTAGGTTTTATACAAGTCGATTTTGAGCGTTCCTGCTCCGAGTTCAGCGGCGGCTGGCGTATGCGCATTGAGCTGGCAAAAATTCTTCTGCGCCAACCCGACTATTTGCTCTTAGACGAACCCACCAACCACTTAGATATTGAAAGCATCATGTGGTTGGAGGCATTTTTGCAAGATTACAACGGAGCGATTATCCTCATTTCGCACGACCAACGTTTTTTAGATACCGTCACACGGCGCACCATAGAAATTGTCAGTGGCAAAATTTACGATTACCCCGTATCCTACACACCATTTTTGGAATTGCGCGAAGCCCGCCGCGAACGCCAAATCACAGAAAAAAAACAACAGGACAAATATGTGGAGCATACCGAAATGCTCATCAATAAATTTCGCGCCCAAAAAAACAAAGCAGCTTTTGCCCAAAGCCTCATTACCAAATTGGACAAATTAGAGCGTGTGGAAATAGACGAATTAGAAACCTCCCGCCTCACATTGCGTTTTCCGCCTGCGCCACGCTCAGGTAGGACAGTGGTAAAAACAGAGCAACTGCAAAAAAGCTACGAAACCATACAAGTAATGCGCGGCATTGATTTTGAATTGGAACGCGGCGAAAAAATAGCTTTTGTGGGCAAAAACGGCGAAGGAAAAACCACTTTATCCAAAATTATCGCCGGTAAAGAAAACAGCAAAGGATTATTAGAAATAGGGTACAATGTGAGTATCGGCTATTTTGAGCAAAATCAGGCAGAAAGTTTAGACGGCAACCAAACCGTATTTCAGGTAATAGACGATGCCGCCACCGGCGAGATGCGCACACAAGTGCGGAGTTTGCTGGGAGCATTTTTATTTAGCGGCGAAGAAGTGGATAAAAAAGTAAAAGTATTGTCGGGTGGCGAGAAGGCGCGCTTGGCATTGGCAAAGTTGCTGCTGCAACCCGTTAATTTACTGATACTCGACGAGCCAACCAACCACTTGGACATACGCTCCAAAAGCATTTTGAAACAAGCCATACAAAACTTTGACGGCAGCGTGATAGTAGTATCCCACGACCGCGATTTTCTGAAAGACCTTACCCAAAAAGTATATGAATTTAAAAGCGGTCAAATCAAGCAATTTATTGGAGACATATATAGTTTTTTGGAGCAGCGCAACATACAATCATTAGATGAGTTGGGCTTAAAAAGCAGCATTCAGGCACAAGCACCCGCTGTCTCAGCAGCAGCAAACAACAACAACAATACTGCCGCCCCGAAGCTATCATTTGAAAGCGAGAAAGAACTCAAAAAGCTGCGGAGCAAAATCGGAAAAACAGAGCAACTCATCACCGAAAAAGAGGCAGTGCTGAAAAAATTGGAGCAACAAATGGGAGCTGCCGACTTTTATGAGCAAGCCGCCACAGCCGAGCAGGTGCTACGCCAATATGAAGCAGCGAAGCAGGAAATAGAGATTGCAATGCAGCAGTGGGAGCAACTGAACACCGAAGCCGAAGCCTTAGAAAAAGCAGGATAGCGCATTATTTTATATTTTGTGATGTTTTAAAAAACATACACCAATTTTTTTTAAAAAAAACTGTCATCATTCTTTAACCAATCGGAATATAAAATTTTAAATACTATGATTGACTTTGAAAAGGAATATATCTTAGAAAACAACCTAGTTAAATTATCGCCACTCAAAGAAAGCGACTTTGATAATTTGGTACATTTTTCCATCAAAGAACCCGAATTGTGGAAATATTCCCTCACACAAGCCAATTCTCCCGAAAATTTAAAAATTTATATCAACAAAGCATTAGAGGGCAGGGCAAATAAAAAAGAATATGCTTTTATCGTTTATGACAAACGAGCCAATGAATACGCCGGAAGCACCCGATTCTACGATATTCAAACAGAAAATGCGACACTTCAACTTGGATATACCTGGTACGGAAAAGAATTTCAGGGAACGGGACTCAACAAAAACTGCAAATACCTGCTGTTATCCTTTGCTTTTGATACTTTAAAAATGGAAAGGGTAGAATTTAGAGCAGACAATGAAAATAAAAGAAGCATTCAGGCAATGAAGAATATCGGCTGCACAGTAGAAGGCATTTTAAGAAAAAATACCTATAAACCGGACGGCAGCAGGCGCGACAGCATCGTGCTGAGTATTTTAAAAGAAGAATGGAACAAAACAATAAAAAACGAACTAAAAACGTATATAAACTTCGAATAAATATTTCGGATAAAACTGTAAAGAGAATAAAAGCAGAAATAAATTTTTAAAAAACTATCCAATTGCTTTACTAAAAAGAAAAAAACAAGACTACCCATTTTTCAAAAAAGTGTAAATTCACACGCCCTATATTTAGTCATATTTTTTTAAAAAAAGGTGCAGACATTTTACTCCATTTCACAAGAAACCTACAACTCCATCAAGCACATAGCACCATCGCGCGTGTTTGCGGCATTGGCTGTATTAATTTGTGTGGCGGCGTGGGCAGCAGTTGCATCAGATAGCCTGCTTCCTTTGGCAATTCCTTTGGCACTGCTGGGTGCATTGCTCGCCATTGCCGATTTGCCTTTGGTATTATATGCCTTGTTTTTTTCGTTGCCGCTATCTTTTGAGGTATCTTTCAGCGATAGTTTTAAAACCGACGCACCCTCCGAACTCCTCACTATTTTGGTGCTACTGGGCGGGAGTGTTTATTTTTTATTTCATAAAGAAAAATTTTCTGCGGCAAAAGCGCGTCATCTGTTACCTGCACTGGCATTGTTGCATTTGTTTTGGATAGGGGCAAATATATTTTTTTCCACAGATGCTTTACTTTCTTTCAAATTCTTCTTGGCAAAAGCCTGGTATTTGGGCGTATTCGGAATATTCTGTTATTTCATTATTCAAAGAGCCTCCGATTTTAAACCGATTTTTTGGTGTGTGTGGGCAGCCTTGTTGGGCGTAACACTGCAAACCATCATACGACAATCATTTACCGCCTTTGATTTTGAGTTTGTAAATAAAGCGATGATGCCTTTTTTCCCCAATCACGTCAATTATGCCGTGATGATTGCCGTATTTATGCCCTATTTATTTGCACTGCGGCGCAATTATCGTTCAGGCAGTCTGCATCGCTTGCTGATAGATATAAGTATTCCTATATTTTTTGCCGCCATTATATTATCCTATACCCGCGCTGCTTATGTTGCTTTGATGGCATTGCCCCTTTGTGTGTGGCTGATTCGCCGCCGTTGGATGGGCTATGTGTTGGCGGCAGGTATGATAGCAGCAGCAGCAGGGCTGTGGTATTACGCACAGGATTATCGCTATCTGCAATTTGCGCCGGATTTTGAACAAACCATTCACCACAAAAATTTCGCCGACCATTTAGAAGCCACCTACGAAGGGCGCGATGTAAGTTTTATGGAGCGCGTACACCGCTGGATAGCAGGCATACGCATGGCAGCAGAAAAACCACTTTTTGGTTTTGGCACTAATACCTTTTCCAATACCTATCAAAATTATACCAGCAATGCCTTTTCTACGTATATGAGCGACAACGAAGAACGCTCTACCGTGCACAACTACTATTTGCTTACGGCAGTAGAGCAGGGCATACCGGGTTTGTTTATTTTTTTGGCACTGTTATTTGCCGCGCTCTTGGTGGGGCAAAATGCTTATGCCCGTTTGTATCAGGCACATCAATCGGCGGAGCGTGCTTTGCTGTTGGCGGCGATACTGTCCTTATTGGTCATCAGTATCAATTTATTGGTAGGCGATATGATAGAAACAGACGAAGTCGGTTCTTTCTTTTTTTTGAGTATCGCTCTTATCGGAGCAATGGACGTTTTTTCAAAACAAGCACCACCAAAAACAAAGTCAAACAACACATAAAAATAATATTTAGAAAATTTTAATTAACAATAAATCAACATTGTAGGTATCTTTGCAGCCGCTTACGATTTTTTTATAGCGGCGACCAAAAATTTTTTTCTGTTTATCATCTCATCACCAACCGTTGCCATGGAACAGCAACACACCCTACAACATACAGTATCTATCAGTGGTATCGGCTTACACACCGGTGTTCATACCCGTATTCAATTATGGGGAGCACCACCCGACAGCGGCGTTGTATTCAAAAGAGTAGATTTGCCCGACAGTCCCGAAGTAGCCGCCATTGCCGACAACGTACACAATACAACGCGCTGTACGATGCTAAAAAAAGGTGCAGCAGAAGTATATACGATTGAGCACTTGTTGGCGGCGTTCAGAGGCATGGGAGTGGACAATGTGCTGGTAGAAATAGATAATATAGAAGTACCGATTATAGACGGCAGTGCATTGCCTTTTATCCGGCTCATACAAGAAGCAGGCGTAGTGGCACAAGAAGCAGAGCGCACTTATATTGAATTAGACGAAGCGGTTCATTTTTACGATGCCGAAAAAGGGGCAGAAATTATAGCCATTCCTGCCACACATTTTGAAGTATCTTCTACGATTACATTCAACAAGACCCTGATGGGCACACAATATGCCGAGTGGAGATCTACGGAAGATTTTTCGGAGGCAGTAGCACCGGCTCGTACTTTTTGTTTTTTAAATGAAATAGAAGGTTTGTTAGAAAAAGGCTTGATAAAAGGAGCCAATTTAGAAAATGCCGTAGTATATGCCGACCGCACATTGAGCCAAGCCGAATTAGAACAATTATCAAAACATTTCAATCAGGAGCAGCTCACGCTACACCCCAGCGGAGCATTTAATAATACAGAATTGCGCTATACCAACGAAGCTGCCCGCCACAAACTCTTAGATATAATCGGCGATTTAACCCTGTTGGGCAAGCCCCTTCGGGCAAAGGTAGTAGCATTGCGTCCGGGACATTCGAGCAACGTACAATTTGTAAAACAGCTACAGAAAGGATTAGCCCAAAAACGCCGCAAAAGCCCCAAAATAGATATTTATGCCCCGCCTTTAGCAGATATTCGCGAGATAGAGGCAACCCTTCCGCATCGTTTTCCGTTCTTGTTGGTTGATAAAATTGTGAAGCTCACAGAGGAGGAAGTAATCGGTGTGAAAATGGTGACGATGAATGAACCTTTTTTTGCGGGGCATTTTCCGGGCAACCCGATTATGCCCGGTGTATTGCAAATAGAAGCGATGGCACAAGCAGGAGGTATTTTGTTGTTGCGCACCGTACCCGACCCGCAAAATTATTTGACATTTTTTTTAAAAATAGATCAGGCAAAATTCAGAAAAACCGTAGTACCCGGCGATGTGCTGGTGTTGCATTTAAAACTCACCAGTCCTATACGGCGCGGCTTATGCGAAATGCGTGCCGAAGCGTGGGTAGGAGATACTTTAGTAACAGAAGGCATATTAACAGCTAAAATAGAACGAAAACCTGATTAGAATTATTTTATTATTCGAATAAAAAAACACAATCCAAAAATAGCTGTTAAAGAGTGAATCAAACAAGATAGCTGTTTTTTTAAAATTCATTTCTACATCACACACTAACAAAGGGTATTTTTTACAATCAATCATTTTTTATGAGCGCACCTTTTAATATGAGTTTTATCCATCCCGAAGCCATTATCGGCAAAGATGTGAACATACTTCCTTTTACATATATAGATAAAGACGTAATAATTGGCGATGGTTGCACGATTGGTCCGCATGCGACAATTATGTCGGGTACTCGTTTAGGAAGCAATTGCAAAATATTTCCGGGGGCAGTTATCGGAGCTATTCCGCAGGATTTGAAATTTTATGGAGAATACACGCAAGTAATAATTGGCGACAACACCACTATCCGCGAGTATGTAACCATCAATCGTGGCACGGAGCAAAACCAAAAAACAAGTATCGGTAATGATTGCTTGATAATGGCATATTGCCATATTGCACACGACTGCGAAATCGGCAATCATTGTGTGTTGGCAAATTGTGTAAATTTGGCGGGACATGTGCGCGTAGAAGACTGGGCAATATTGGAGGGTTTAGTAGCGGTGCATCAATTTATTCGCATCGGTGCACACTCTTTTGTAGCGGGAGGTTCTTTGGTGCGCAAAAATGTACCTCCTTTTGTAAAAGCAGCCCGCGAACCGCTATCTTTTGCAGGCGTAAACGTAATAGGTCTTCAACGACGGGGTTTTTCCAACGAAGCCATCAGCCAAATAGAAAGCATTTACGATTATTTGTTTGTAAAAGGATTCAATACTTCGCATGCTTTGGAGCATATCAATGCACAATTACCCGATTCGGCAGAAAAAAAATTGGTAGTGGATTTTGTGAGAAATTCTGAAAAAGGAATTATGCGCGGTTTTCACAGTATCAACGGACATGCTAAAGCTCACGCTGTCGAACATTAGCAAACGCTACGGCAACGATTGGATATTTCGCCGGTTGAGTTATAATTTCAGCAGCGACAGCAGCTACGCATTGCTGGGCAACAACGGAAGCGGAAAATCAACATTGCTGCAAATTATCGCCGCCTATTTGTCGGTATCGCAGGGGCTTCGCACCTACGAGTGGCAGCAGCAGCCTTTAGCCGAATCTCAGGTGGCGACACACTTGCTGTGGGCAGCACCGTATATAGAGTTGATAGAAGAATTTACTTTGAGCGAATTATTAAAGTTTCATTATCAATTCAAAACACTGCACCCCGCTATACAAAATGAGCAGCAATGGTTGGATAGGGTAGAGCTTACCCACGCAGCCCACAAACCTTTGAGTCATTTTTCTTCAGGAATGAAACAACGTGTAAAATTAGGATTAGCTTTTTTGTCGCAAGGAAATTTATTGTTGTTAGACGAACCCTGTACCAATTTAGATGATAAAGGCATAGCTTGGTATCATAGCTTAATCCGGCAATACAGCAATGGGCGTTTATTGGTAGTAGCCTCCAACAGAAGCGAAGAATATGATTTTTGCAACTATCAAATACACATGAATCACTACAAATAGCAACACTCGATCAAAGAAACAGCATTTTATTGCTTGTCGCGAATTTCTTTCATATTTGTCATCATAGTTTGAGATTCGCCCTCTTCGTTCCAGTATTTCATTTCACCTTTAGGGCGTTCATTTTCCAAAATGCCATAATACTGCGGATTGCCGTTTTTATACCAACCCATGTATTCACCGTTTTTTCTGCCGTCTAAATAATTCGTTTTTTTATACAACTCTCCGCTAGGATACCACTCATATTCCACACCATTTTTTAGCCCATCGGCATATTGAGCAAAGCGGCGTTTGCCGCCATTGGAATAATATTCTGTATATAATCCATCGCGTTTTTTATCTAGTTCCACATATTCGCGCACGATACGTTTGTCGGAATCCAACCATACCCATTTAATCAAAAACTGATTATTCAGTTTGGCAGCATAGCGTTTGCTCACGGGTGTGGAGTCCATAGGAGTCCACTGTACGCCGGCATATTTATCACTAAGCGGCTCATACTGTGCCCGATACTCTTTATATTCCTGATTGCTACAAGCAGCAAATAAACTTACCAAAAATGCACCAACAATGGTATAAAAATAAATATTTTGTAAATATTTCATAGAAATATGCGTTATCATAAAAAACGACGGCAAAGGTATAAAAACTATCCTATCTGTTATGTAGCACATCGTTTTTATTCACAAAAATAATAATTACAAGGCTCATTATATAAATATACATCGCAATTTTAAAAATTAGATTTATATAAAAAAATAAATTAAAAATTTTATAATAATACAGTGACTTTCTAATATTCCCAAAGTCTCAATAAGGCTTTAAAAGAAAGTATATCAGGAATATTAAACAATAAAGTGGAAGAGCGCAGCATTATTTTATGTATAGACAGTGTGCCGGATACTTGTACGGTAGCATTGTCAAAAGCGGGAAACATAGTAAGTATATTAAATACACCGAAAGAAAAGTCCCATACGGAACAACTTACTATGATGATAAGCAGTGTATTAAAAGAAGCAAAAGTACAGATAAAAGATATACAAGCGGTGGCAATTAATGCAGGTCCCGGTTCCTATACAGGTTTGCGTATCGGTACTTCTACTGCAAAAGGGCTTTGCTTCGCATTGAATATTCCGCTTATTGCTTTGAATACGCTTCAAATAGCGGCAAAAGCCTATACCATAGAACATAGCAATACCACCACCAACAACAGTTGTTTGGTATCATTAATAGAAGCGCGGCGCGATGAAGTATTTATGGCAGTTTATACGCCGGATATGGAAGAAAAACAAGCACCCTGTGTTCGTTCATTACATCAGCTATCCTTAAATGCAAATTTGCAAAAGCCGCTTATAGTGCTGGGCAATGCAGCTCAAACTTATCAACAACTACAGCCCTCTGCAACAGACACAATTTATTACACACAACCATTGCATCATACAGCAGAAGCCTTAGCAATATTGGCAGAAAAAGCCTATTGGCAACAAAATTTTCAATCCATACTACATTTTTCCCCAATTTATTTAAAAAAATTTAATAATATTTAAACTTTCTCATCTATAATTTATTTTTTAATTAAACTTGTTTAAAGAAAGAAGAAATGGAAACAACAGTTTTAAATCAGATACCCACCTCTGATAGTCAAGTAAAATTAGACTACAAAGTTCTCAAAAAAGGAGCTTTGGTGTTAAGAGCTTTAAACCATAAACTGCGTCAATCTATGATAGCACTTATGGAAGAAAACAAAAAAATTACTGTAACCGAATTATATGTAAAATTAAGATTAGAACAATCGGTTGCCTCTCAACACTTGGCAATTTTACGAAAAGCAGATATAGTGGTTACAGAGCGCGAAGGTAAATTCATTTACTACGCACTCAACAACGATCGTATTTCAGATATAGCAAAATTAGTAGAACAACTGGCTAAAAGCTAACTTTTTTATTTGTTTATCGTTTTTTAATATAAAGTTTTAAATATGGGGGGAATCTTATCAAAGCAGTTAAAGGACGTAGAGAGAGTTTCTGAAATGATTAAAGCCTTTGCACATCCTTTGCGCTTCAAAATTTTAACATTCATTGATAAAAACAAATCAACGAATGTGAATAAAATTTATGCTGCATTAAAAATTGAGCAATCAACTACATCGCAGCATTTAAAAATATTACGTCAAAACAATCTGGTGTTGGCACATCGGCAAGGTAAATTTATATTTTACTCGGTAAATTACGAGAAAATAGCTAAAATACTGCAAGCGATGGATAGCTATGCCACCACAGTTGAGCGCAAGCGCAACGCCGGTTGATTGACAGCAGCGCGCATTTGAATAAAAATCAAATGATGCATTGTATCGCTCCAAAAGAAGGGACTATAACTACTTTTTGGAATGGTGAGATGCTGTGTTTTATGAGATGTACGAGGTTACTGTTAAAGATAAGATAGGATTCTATCTTATCTTTAACGGCAGCCTTGTGCTTGTTTTTTTATAAAACGACAAAATATTACTAAAAAAAATTAGACTATTCTACCCAACAAATATATAGCAATATTTTTGCTACGTTTATATTTGCACCATGCTATCGGCACTCAAAACAAAAATATTGCAAGCTCCACGCTGGAAGTCGGCAGCTAAATCGTTAAAACTCCTCGTTACTGCCCGCTGGACACCCGAAGACGGCACAGCAAAACGCTATCCGAAAGTAGTGCAAATGCCGATGACCTATCGTTGCAATGCTAAATGTGTGATGTGCAATATCTGGAAAATGGATTGGTCGAATGAAGTGACTTTGGAGGAATTTGAAAAACACCTGAGCGACCCCTTGTTTAAAGAAGTACGCGCTTTGGGCATCAATGGCGGCGAGCCAAGTTTGGTAAAACAACTACCGCGCTATGCCGAAATTATTCTGCGCCTCCCCAAATTACAATCGCTCAATATTATATCGCACGGTTTCAATCGCAAATTATTGCTGCCCGCACTAAAAGAAATATACGCGCTATGCCGTCAGAAGGGAGTACATTTTCATGTTTTNNCACCATCAAAAACGAAAAAAGCAAATACTGTGATACTTTAGATTTGGGCTGTACGGTGGTACAACACAATGTGGAACATTTGCAGGAATTAGACGTTTACGCCCGCCTCCGGCAATACGATATTAAATACCGTTTAGGCATCGACAACAAACGCATTGAAAGCCAAAAACTGCACGACCAATTCAGTGTGCTGTACGATGCCACTCACCAAACTGCCACCGAGTTTTTTCACAGCCGCTATTTTAAAGCAAAATCGCTGTACGAAAAATTTAAGTATTTTTCCATTTACCACTGGCTTGCCACACCACCCGCCCGCCGCCGCCGCTTGTTGGGCTGCGACTGGAAAGAAAACGGTGTGACGATAGATTCGCGCGGCGACATCTACTATTGTGCAGTGGCAAGCGACAAAATCGGCAGCCTGCGACAAACTACCGGCGAGGCTGCATTTTTTAAAGCAGAAAATCTCACCTATCGCACCCAAATCATACAAAACGAATGTGATAATTGTATTCACGATTACCATGGCAAACCCGAACTCAAAAATGTATGGTTTTTTCTGCGCAAGCATTTCAATGAAAGTTACTATTGGATAGCGTATTATTTCAAAGCGAAATTTGCATAAAAACATTTTATTTCCATTATCCACCACCGAAGGGGCTTTTATTGAGCAACACAACTTAACACCATGGGCATTGTTATTCGCCAAAGCATCATCAGCAGTATAGCCGCCTATTGTGGGGCAATGCTCGGATATTTCACTTATTTATACCTCAATCCCCTCATTTTTACACCCAAAGAAATCGGCATCATACGTTTGTTGGAAGAATTTGGGATATTATTTTATGTTTTTTCGGCGGTGGGTATGCCGGAAACCATCATTCGTTATTTTCCACGTTTCAAAAACAACCCCCATCAGTCGCACAATTTAGTATATTGGTCTTTGCTGTTGCCCTTTGCAGGTTTTTTGCTGATATTGGCAATAACCTACCTGTTTAAGGATATCATCATTGGTATTTTTGCGGGCGAGGCTTTGGGCGTTTATGTGAAATACGTACCGCTAGCGGCTTTTTTTATTTTATACTTTAATATAATATGGGCGCATT
>CXWK01002916.1_pt1 | contig 16015 bp, 14 predicted proteins | sample 590851 | NCBI WGS metagenome assembly CXWK01 (sample SAMEA3498364, study PRJEB10139) | wastewater metagenome | biome: wastewater treatment plant; material: activated sludge | place: Denmark | collected 2014-08-01 | reverse complement strand
GCAAGACGTGCGGGCTCACCCGCTCGGGTTGCAGCCCGGCGGCCTCCGCCAGAGCCTTCAGATCGACCGCAAACGCCTGCCGTGTCAGATGGCCTTCCATGCCACGTGACGGAAACAAGAACCGAGTTTTCATCATTGGCGCCACCCCGTCTTCGGGATCTTCGTCGACCGCGAGATAGATATCGAGCGCACGGCGCGCGGAAGCATTGAGAGGCACCAACCGCTCTCGCCCGCCCTTGCCGCGAATAGTCATCACGCGCGGGTCGCCCGCCAGTACGGAGCGGGGCAGTGACACCAGCTCGGAAACGCGCATGCCNNCCGTTGCGTAGAGTAACTCCATCAGGCACGCCAATCGCAAAGCACGCACGCGCTCGCGCCCGTGCGTTCCCTCGCTCAGCTTGTGGGCCGTTGTGATCAGATGATCAACCTCAGCGATCGATAGCGTTCGCGGCAACTTGCGGGCCTGGCGCGGCGCCTTCAGGTTCAGTGCCGGGCTCTCCTCAACAAGCCCCTCCGCTGCAAGATGCCGATAGAGCTGGCGGACCGCCGATAGACGGCGTGCGATGGAGGCCGCCGCAAGCCCCTCAGTGGACAACGCCTCGGCGTATCGCGCCAAGTCCGCCGACTTCACCGCAATCATCTGACACTCATCGAGGCGCAGGTGTGCTGCAAACGCATCTAGATCACGCCGGTAGGCTTCGAGCGTGTTGGCCGCAGCACCGCGTTCGGCCGCCAACGCCTCTAGAAAGGCCGAGATCAGGACTTCGGCCGAGGGCGGCTGTACGGCGTCTATCAATGGCTCACCGTTCGAGGCCAGCCGGCAAACAGCGCCTCCAGCCCCAGCCGACGCGCCTCGGGCTCAAAGCCGACCCGTTTGAGTGCCCGCATGGAATCGCCCAGTGCAATAATGTGAGCGCCCTCTGCGCCCGAGGGGCCAAGCGTCTGCATGGTGAGCAATATGGTGCGGCCCTGCTCACGCTTCTTGGAGGCATCAGACAGGCGAGGCAAAACGCCCGTCGCTGGAAGGTGACCGCTATTCGGCTGCGGAGTACGACTGGCCGCTTCCCACAGCGGAATTGGCACATTGTAGTCGAGAGCATCCAGAACCGTCGCAAGGCGATGCAGCATTTCCGCGCTGAACCGTCCGCTCAGGGCCAACTCCTCAACAGAGGTCAGGCTCTGCCCTCGACTTGCCGCTGCCCGCGCCGGATCTGCAATATCGATAAGCGCCCGCCAGTGCTGCAAGGCAGCCGCGCCGTTCGTCGACACTGCCCCGGCAAAAACGGCCCAGGCGCGCGCTTTCTCATATTGCCCGGCAGCCAGCATCACCTCGATCGCGGTTTCAGCAAACCAACCGATTTCCGGCTGACGCGGCAGGCGGTCAACAACTGTGTCAAGCATAGCGAGAGACTGCAGATAGAGCCCATTGCGCCGCGCATCATCGACTAACGCACGCACAAGCCGTGTCAGACGCAACGGTGTGCGCTCACGCGAGGCAGCCCGGAACAATCGGGCCCGCTGCACAATCGGATCGCGATCACCCGCGAGTGGATCGCCATCACCGACATCGGCCGCCAGATATGTTGCCGCCAGTTCGGCCGGTGACAACACATTGAGCCGCGCCGCGCCTTCAGCAGCAGCAATTGTCAGGCGCGCATCCGCCTTGTCGCCGCGTGGTTCGGAAAGAACTGCAAGCAGCGCCGGGTCCGCCCGCTCAAACACATCCCCGGCTTTCAGGCCATCAGCAAACTCCGCGAGTCGCCAGTCGATGGGGGTGAGATGTTGGGGCAAACGTGTCGGCGCCTTGCTACCTCCGGCGATAGCTTCGAGGAGCGATATTGTATAGGCATTTTCGTAGCGTTCTTCGCGCGCAAGTTCGGCCGCAAGTCCGGCACCGGAGCGATTTCCAGCCACGACCACACAATAACCGGCCAACACCAGTGCCTCACCACGCAGCGGCTGTGGGAGCGCGGCTTTGTTCGCTGCAATGTCCTTGATCTGCTGACAGCCCGTCTCGCGATCGCCGACCAATATCTCAAGTCGCGCGGCAATCGCCGCTGCCGCTGGTCCGCCGCGTCGCGCAGCCCCGGAAGCTACTTGACGCGCGACTTTCAGCAGACCTGAGTTTGTCAGCGCCTCAATCCGAAGAGCATCCAGGCCAGGATCACGCCTATCTGGATCAGAACTCAGCAGCCGGAGCCACAGGCTGTGGATCGCCGGCGAGCGCGGCGGCACTTGCAAAGGCCGAATGAGTTGCGCGGCCTCGCCAGCATCGAGCCCACGCCATAATTCAGACGAGCCGGCAATGGGTTCGATCGTGGCACTCCCCCACCCCATAGCCTGCCCGGATGACTGAGGCATGGACGCGGGCGGCATACCTTGGGATGCACTTGTGGGCACACTGGCGGGCAAACTGGCGGGCAAACTGGCCGACGCCCCCTGCTGCTGCATAGCCGTTGACGGCATCGCCCCAGGCGGTTGGGCTGCAAAACCCGGCACAGGCGTGATCGGCGCAAGCTCGACGCGTTCGACCGCCACCCCACCTGCGCCCGTACCTGGAGCCGGCGCGGATTCGAAGGCGGGTGGCCTTGCGTTGTATGAGCTGTTGCCACTGCCACCATACCCAGACGCCGGCGCACCGTAGCCCTGATTAGGTGCAGCCCCGCTATTGCGCCATGGCCGTTCACCAGCAAAAGGTTGCAGTGCCTCCCTATTTTCCGGGGGGGACACTGGCTGGCGCGCTCGCTCCCTTGCGCGGCGTTCATCGCGCTCCCGGAACGGGTTCCAGACGTCATCGCCAAGCGCAGGAGAAATAAGTGTGAATACGGCAAGGCCGGCGGCTAGCCACAGTCTGGTGCTGGATAGGCTAGCACTGGAGCGCGGACGTTCGCGTAAAAGTACCGCGGCATGGCCGCTCGCCTGCGCTCGCCTGCACGAACCCTCGTCGGACATGAACATCCCCCGCGACGCCTACTTATACCTGAGCAGCACTCATGCTGGCGCGGCAAGACGCCCGCCTCATTTTTTGATCTTTACTGCCGGAAGTGGCTTCTCGACTTCGCGCTGCGGAGGCTCGAAATTGTGCGCCAGCACATAAAGCCCCGCATAGCCGAGCCCTCCCAGCAGACCTATGACCATTAGAAAGCGTACCAGGCTCGGCATCCGTTCGAAGCCCCTCCTGACGATTTTGTCGCCTCTGGCAGTGGCGCCATTATGGCCCCGGCGGGCAGAAGCCCCGAAATTCACCGCCAATGCCGGCTCTCGACTTAATCACAGCCTAACGCTAAGCCGTGCAGATGATCCTTCACGCCCTCACGCCCGAATCAAGGCAAACACTGCCGCTTTCCTGTAGCGGTTAGGCGGCATTGGTTCAACGATGATGGCGCACTAGACCACAGCTGACGACCGACAGTTGCACTGAAACCCGATATGCGATGAGTAAATCGAAGACACAGCCCTCATCTACCCTGCCGTCTACCAAGCAGGTGGAGCAGATCCGCGAGCGCCTTGGACAACGATCAATTGTCCTCGTCGGTCTCATGGGCTGCGGCAAATCGTCGATTGGCAGGCGCCTCGCGGCCACTCTGGCGCTCAACTTTGTTGATGCCGACGACGAGATCGAGCGTGCCGCTGGCAAAACCATTCCTGAGATTTTCGAAGCGTACGGCGAAGCGCACTTCCGCGACGGCGAGCGGCGCGTGATTTCACGACTGCTGAAGCAGGGGCCGCAGGTACTGGCCACTGGCGGCGGCGCCTACATGAATGCCGAAACGCGCGACGCAATCAGAGCACAGGGGGTATCCATATGGCTCAACGCCGAACTCGACGTATTGATGCGCCGGGTGATGCGTCGTTCCAACCGGCCGTTGTTAAAGTCGACGGATCCGGAGGCGAAAATGCGCGAACTCATGGCAGTACGCTATCCAATATATGCTGAGGCCGACCTGACCGTGAAAACACGGGAGGTTCCCCACGACATCATTATTGGCGAGATCATCGACACGCTGATCGTGTCACTCGGCGCCACCGCCTCGCCCACCGCTCAGACAACCTCCGGCACGTCGTCCGCCGACACATCGTCTAGCGACACTCCGCAGTCATAGAGGCCACATATGCAGATCATCCCAGTCGCACTCGGTGCGCGCAGCTATGACGTTTTGGTGGGGCCCGATCTACTGGCCCAGGTTGGCACACTCGTGACAAGCCGCCTGAAAGCGCGCCGCGTGGCCATCGTGACGGATGCCAACGTTGCATCCCGTCATCTTGCAACCGTTCGCGACAGCCTTGCCGCATCCGGCCTAAAATCAACAGGAATCGTTCTTCCGGCCGGTGAAAGTACCAAGTGCTTCGCAGAGCTTGCTCGCCTCAGCGAGGCGCTGCTTGAAGCTGGAATCGAGCGCAATGATCTCGTCATAGCGCTTGGCGGCGGAGTGATCGGTGACATCGCCGGGTTTGCCGCCGCCATCCTGAGGCGTGGCGTCCGCTATGTGCAGATCCCGACAAGCCTGCTGGCACAGGTTGATTCATCCGTCGGTGGAAAAACCGCCATCAACGCTCCTCAGGGCAAAAATCTGATCGGCGCGTTCCATCAACCAGTCCTCGTGATTGCTGATACGAGTGTGCTTTCAACGCTGCCGGACCGCGAGATGCGCGCCGGCTATGCCGAGGTGGTCAAATATGGACTACTGGGCGACAGAGAGTTCTACGATTGGCTCGACAGCAATCGCGATGACGTGCTGAGCCGTAATCCGGCCGCTCTTGCCCATGCCGTTGGCAAAAGTGTTGCAATGAAAGCCGGGATCGTCGCGCGCGACGAAACCGAAACCGGCGAACGGATGTTGCTCAATCTTGGCCATACGTTCGGACATGCTCTCGAAGCCTGGACCGGTTATTCTGGCACGCTCCTGCATGGTGAAGCGGTTGCAATCGGCATGTGCTTCGCGTTTCAGTTCTCGGAGGAGCAGAACATTGCGCCACTACAAACCGCGGCACGTGTCAAAGCTCATATCCGCGCTGCAGGGTTGCCGACGACCATTTCTGAGGTCAACGCGAAGGAGCCCGCAAACGTCGATCGTCTGATGCGGGCTATCGCGCAGGACAAGAAGATCGCCGACGGTCGACTGACGTTCATTCTCGCACGCGGGATCGGCGAGGCATTCGTCACGCGCGATATTGAAGCAGAGCGTGTGCGCGACTTTCTTTCCCGGGCTATCATCGCCACATAGTGAGGGCTAGGTGGTTGGTGGTGGCAACCGTTCGAGACCTTCCGGTTTTAAAGGAGCAGATCGCTCAGCGAGTTCGTACTGAGATCCGTTGATTTAGGGTGGCATTTGCGGTGTCTGGAGCGCGCAAAACGCGTTCACATCTCCTGATCACAACCTAATATCATGGTGACGGAGAAGCCTGCTGCTGTCGTTTGCTAGGACTTGCTGGAGGGACGGCCACCACCGTCCAAAACTATATATCTGGAGACGCGCCGGCCTGCACGCCGCGCGACAAGGACCAAATGAGCTTCGATCCATTCCTGATCACAATCGTCGTCGCCTTGATAATATTGCTGACCATCTCGGCATTCTTCTCAGGATCGGAGACTGCCCTGACCGCCGCCTCGCGGGCCCGCATGCACGCTCTCGAGAGCGAGGGCAACGAACGCGCCCGCCAGGTGAATGCGCTGCTTGCTCGCCCCGAGCGTTTTGTCGGCACGGTTCTGCTCGGCAATAACCTCGTCAATATTCTTGCCTCGTCACTCACGACCAGTGCCTTGATCGGCATTTTCGGCGACAGCGGAATTTTCTACGCAACCGTCATCATGACGGTGTTGGTGGTGATATTCTCGGAAGTGCTGCCGAAAACCTATGCCATTGCATTCCCGGATTCCACCGCGCTCGCGATAGCGCCGATTATGCGCGTCCTCATCGTGGTGTTGCGCCCGTTCACGATCGCCATCGACTCGGTCGTGCGCCTGATCCTCAAACTGACGCCGACAAAGAAGGATGACGAAGCCAATATCCTAGCCGCCCACGAAGAATTGCGCGGCACCATTGAACTCTCCCATCGCGAAGGCGCTGTGGCCAAGGGCGACGTCAACATGCTTGGCGGTGTGCTGGATCTCAAAGAGCTGGAGGTGTCTGACATCATGGTGCATCGCACCAAGATGGAGACCATCAACGCTGAAGATCCGCCAGCAAAGATCGTCGATGACCTGATGAAGAGCCAGCACACGCGACTGCCTGTCTGGCGCGATGAACCCGACAACATCATCGGCGTGCTCAACTCGAAGGATCTACTGTCGGCGCTTGGCCGCGTTGGCTGGGACCCGACACAGCTCGATATTGCCGCACTCACAACCCCGGTGTGGTTCATTCCGGATTCGACCAGCCTCAACGACCAGCTCAACGCCTTCCTCAAAAGCAAGGCGCAACTGGCCCTCGTTGTCGACGAATACGGTGAAGTTCAGGGGCTGCTGACGCTCGAGGACATACTTGAGGAAATCGTTGGCCAGATCACCGACGAACACGACGCCTCCGACACCTCGATCCGCCCACAGGCGGACGGCACCGTGAATGTGGACGGCGCGGTTGCTATTCGCGATCTCAATCGAGAGATGGACTGGGATCTCCCTGATGAGGAAGCCACCACCATCGCGGGCTTGGTCATCCACGAAGCGCAGACAATCCCCGAAACGGGGCAGGCCTTCACCTTCCACGGCTACCGTTTCGAAATTCTGAGAAAAAGCCGCAACAAACTGACAGCAATCCGCGTTCGCCCACTGACGGTTACGTTACGTGGCGGGCGAACGGAAAATGATCCACTCAGCGGCGGATAGTCTGCGCCGGCCGGATCCCTCTAATTGTTAAATCTCTGATCCGCTTCCCTCTCCGCAGCGCGGATCACCGTTGACCCGGCCGCCCTGTCGCGTGATACGCTCTGGTTGCCAGAACCAACTCCGCTCAGGCCGCAGTCATGATGGCTCGACGGACGATCGCTCTACGATACTCGACTGCAACCTGTCAGGGATCTCGCCTCATGCCCAAGACTTCGCCGACCGCCGCTCAACGCGCTAAGCTCCGCTCCAAGGCGTGGTTCGATAATCCGGCAAACGCCGATATGACGGCGCTCTACCTTGAGCGGACCATGAACTATGGCCTAACACTCGAAGAGCTGCAGTCCGGCAAGCCGATCATCGGCATTGCCCAGACTGGGTCCGACATCTCGCCGTGCAACCGCCATCACATTTTTCTTGCCCAACGCATTCGTGAAGGCATTGCAGAGGCCGGTGGCGTCTGCTTCGGGTTTCCGGTCCACCCCATCCAGGAAACGTGCAAGCGGCCAACCGCCTCGCTCGATCGCAACCTGGCCTACCTCTCGCTCGTCGAAATACTTTACGGCTACCCGATTGATGGCGTCGTGCTGACTACGGGTTGTGACAAGACCACCCCTGCCCAGATCATGGGTGCAGCCACCGTGGATATCCCCGCGATCGTGCTGTCAGGTGGGCCGATGCTCAATGGTTGGTTCAAGGGCGAGCGCACCGGCTCGGGCACGATCGTGTGGAAGGCGCGTGAAATGATGGCGCGCGGCGAGATCGACTATAAGGGCTTTGCTGAACTCGTAGCATCTTCCGCACCATCGGCCGGCCACTGCAATACGATGGGCACCGCATCCACCATGAACTCGCTGGCCGAAGCGCTCGGCATGTCGCTGCCAGGCTGTGCGTCAATCCCCGCGCCTTACCGCGAACGCCAACAGATGGCTTATGAGTCGGGCAAGCGCATCGTTGAAATGGTGTGGGAAGACCTGAAGCCTTCCAAGATCCTCACCAAGGAGGCCTTTGAAAACGCGATCGCCGTTAATGCCGCAATCGGTGGCTCGACGAACGCACCCATTCACCTCAATGCCATAGCCCGCCACATCGGCGTCGAACTCGACAACGACGACTGGGAGCGCGTCGGCTACGAGATCCCGCTGCTCGTCAATCTTCAGCCAGCAGGTGAGTACCTCGGTGAGGAATACCACCGCGCCGGGGGCGTGCCAGCAGTGGTCGCCGAACTGATCGCCAAGCGAAAGATCGGCAAGAAGGCAACGACGGTCAACGGCAAGACGCTCCACGACAACTGCAAGGGCAAGTTCTCCTGGGATCGCAATGTCATCAAAACTTATGATGCCCCAATGAAAGAGAACGCCGGGTTCCTCAATCTGAAGGGGAACCTGTTCGACAGCGCCATCATGAAAACCAGCGTGATCTCGGATGAGTTCCGCGCGCGCTATCTCTCGAACCCGAAAGATCTCAATGCCTTCGAGGGCCGCGCCATCGTATTCGACGGACCGGAGGACTATCACCACCGGATCGATGATCCGAAACTCAACATCGACGAGCACTGCGTCCTGTTCATGCGCGGTGCCGGTCCCGTCGGCTACCCAGGTGCTGCCGAAGTCGTCAACATGCGTGCGCCTGACTATCTTCTGAAGAAGGGCATCACATCACTGGCCTGTATCGGAGACGGGCGCCAGTCGGGCACATCGGGAAGCCCGTCGATCCTCAACGCGTCGCCGGAAGCGGCAACGGGCGGCGGCTTGGCATTGCTCAAGACTGGTGATCGTGTGCGGATCGATCTCAACAAGCGCACCGCCGACATTCTCATTTCCAAGACGGAGCTCGAAAAGCGCCGCAAGGAACTGAAAGCTGCCGGTGGCTACAAGTACCCCGAGCACCAGACCCCGTGGCAGGAAATCCAGCGCGGCATTGTTGATGAACTGTCGGAAGGAATGGTGCTCAAACCTGCGGTGAAATACCAGAAGATCGCCAAGACCAAGGGTATACCGCGCGACAATCACTGACGGATCGGCCGCTAAGGTCAGATAACAAGAAACTCCCCGAACTGAACCGGCACATTGCTGGATCGTTCGGGGCGCATCCAACCATGTTCTAAACTGGAGCGAGCATTATGGTTCAAGAGATTACCGCCGAACTTGCACCCACGGGCGTCCTGCGCGCGGGCATCAATCTCTCGAACTTTCTGCTCGTGACCGGCAAGGCGGCGAATGGCGATCCGCAGGGCGTGTCACCTGATATGGCCGCTGAAATTGCGCGCCGTCTTGGTGTGCCGCTGAAGCTTGTCGCCTATCAGACGCCCGCTCTGCTCGCTGATGCGGTCGACAACAACGAGTGGGACATTGGCAACATCGGCGCCGAACCACAGCGTGCGGAGAAGATCGCATTTACCGCTGCTTATTGCGAAATCCAGTCGACCTACCTTGTGCCGGCCGGCTCGAAACTGAAGACAATTGCGGACGTCGACCAACCGGGCGTGCGCATCGCCGTGGCCGACCGTACAGCGTATGGGCTCTGGCTCGACCGCAACATCAAGCACGCGACCCTGCTCAAGGCTGAGGGGCTCGATGGGTCTTACGAGCTGTTCTTGAAGGAGAGCCCTGATGCTCTCGCAGGATTGCTTCCGCGCTTGATGTCGGATGTCAAGAAATTGCCTGGCGCGCGCATCATCGACGGTCAGTTTTCTGCAGTCCAACAGGCCGTCGGCACCCGGCGGAACAACAGCAAAGCAGCCAAATGGCTTGCCGCATTCGTCGAGGAAGCAAAAGCTTCGGGCTTCGTACAAAGCCTCATCGACAAGCACAAGGTTGTGGGATTGTCGGTTGCACCCTCAGCCTGATCAGCATTCCAAGTAGGATGAGATGAGCCGACCAATCTCGGCTCATCTCATCAACGATGTCACGCGTGTCTAAGATCCCGAGACAATGACTATTTCTTGCCTTTGTCCCAGGCTTCATACCGTGCTTTCGTCTCGGCATTCATCGGATAGAGCCCAGGAAGCGCCACTCCGCGCCCAACCTCGTCCATGATCCAGCCTTCCATGCGCTCCTGCGCAGGCGCCTCAGCCAGCACCTCATCGATAAGCGCCTGAGGAATACAGACAGCACCATCCTCATCAACGACAACGATGTCGTTAGGAAATACGGCAACACCACCGCAGCCGATCGGCTGCTGCCAGCCAACAAATGTCAGCCCCGCAACCGACGGTGGCGCGGCAGCGCCCTGACACCATACGTTCATGCCAGTGGAGTTCACCCCTGACATGTCGCGCATAACGCCATCGGTCACTAGCGCCACAACACCACGCTTTACCATACGAGCGCACAGAATATCGCCGAAGATGCCTGCATCCGTCGTTCCCATGCTGTCGGCGATCGCAATTACGCCCCTCGGCATGGCCTCAATCGCCGCCCGCGTCGAGATCGGGGACGCCCAGCTTGCAGGCGTCGCGAGGTCTTCGCGAGCCGGCACGAAGCGCAGAGTGAATGCACGCCCGACGACACGTGGCTGCCCCTGCCGGATCGGCTTCGTGCCGCGCATCCAAACATTGCGCAGGCCCTTCTTGAGCAGGATCGTGGTCAACGTCGCAGTTGTCACCTTTTCCAGTGTTGCGACGATCTTCTCATCAAGAGGTAGAACTTCGGTCATTCAGATCTCCAATACAGTGGTGCATCGTGAGGGCATTCAGTCGAAAGCTTCCCAAGGTTGGGCGTTCTTCGCCAACATCAGAACGGAATCGCTTCGCCCTTGTAGTCTTCAAAAACGCCAGTCGTCGCTGGGTTGAGCTTTTCAAAGCGCGCGAGAAGACCAGCAGCGCTGTCGCGCGCCTCGATATCAGCGCTGCTACCGCCCATATCGGTCTTCACCCAGCCGGGATGGTACGCGCCAACAGCAATGCCGTCCTCGGCAAGTGCCTTGGCGAGATTAACGGCGAGATTTACAGCACCAGCTTTCGAAGCCCGATACGAGAGTGCCGAGCCCGTTGATCGGGCGGTCGAACCCATCACAGACGCAATAATCGCCACGCGTGCGCGCTGAGATTGCTTCAGGCGTGGGGCAAACGCGCGCGCGGTGAGAAACGGGCCCGCAACGTTGGTCATCAAAGAGCGCTGCCAATCGGCGGCTGAATACCCCGGATCATCGAGGCCGCCACGACCGCTGAGCGTTCCGGCGTTGCAGACAAGGAGATCGACCGGTGCGGTCACGGCGCTTGCCGCGCGGGCAAGTGATGCCTCATCGGTGACATCACATCCAACCACCGTCACTCTATCGCCGCCAGCGGCCACAGGAATTTCAGGCATCGCGCCCGGATCACGACAAAGTGCGAAAACGGTGTCGCCACGTGCTGCAGCCTGGCGTGTGATTTCCAAGCCGATACCCCGGTTTGCACCGGTGACTACGAGTGTTTGAGGCATGTGCAGGTCACCCGTTCTGGTTTTGAAGAAGGAATTTTATCCATCAGGATTTCGCGTTTCCGCCAATCGAATGCCGGTGGCAAAACATGTTCCGAATTCTCAGTCGAGAGTGAGCGCACCAATCAGCGGGACGGCATAGGCCGGGACGTGGAGCGCTTCAAGCGCGGCGCGGTTGGTTCTCAATTCCGGCTCGATGACAACGACACCCGTCAATTCAGGCTTGCATTGCTTACCAAGCCCGTCGGCAATCCGGGTGACGTGCTCGGCAGACGTAAGCTCCGTGCGGAAGTGAACCACAAGCGCCACCAGTGCACCTGCGACACTGACAATGAAGCCCGGCTGGCGCTGAAGCTCCTCTGGCACGAGGCCGATTTCCTCGTTCACCTCACGCTCAATGCTCGCAACTATATCCACCTTGCCATCGTAGCCCACATCAATCGGATCAATGAAGCCACCAATCAGATCGGCATAGCCGGCGTTCATCGTATGGGGTGCCGCACGACCAAGAAGCAGCGCGCGGTCTGCGGTCTCGATAATGGCTTTGCCGAACAGATCGCGCCCTTGGGACACATCGAAGCCAGTTTCACGCCAATAGAGATAACTCGCGAAATCAGTCGGCGCCAGAACACCATCAAGCACGCGCCCTTTCATCTGCGCCTTGGTCAGCACGAAAATCCGACCATTGAAATAGTCTGGCTTTTGCTCAAACGCGGCGCGAAAGTTCCGAACGATGGCTGTGCTATTCACGCGCTGGAATGACCAGTCGCGATCAGCGACCACAAGTCGGCAAGCATCGATGCGAAAAACGCCGTCGCTGAAATCACACGTCGACACAGCAGCATCCAGATCGTCGGAGTTGGTCATCGACACCTCCTTCAAATCATGCAGATCTCCGAACCCGCAGGCCTCCTCAACCGCAAATGATCTCCGAGAACAGAGCGGGGTCGACATTGCCCCCGGAGAGCACCACGGCCACCGTCCTCCCGCGTACAGGCAACTTTCCCGTAAGCACCGCAGCAAGTGCGACCGCGCCGCCTGGCTCAACGACCAGCTTCAACTCACGGAAGGCAAAGCGAACGGCCTCACGCGCTTCATCGTCGGTCACAACGAGTCCGCGCGCACCCGCAGCGCGCAGAATGGCTAGCGTGTTAATACCCGGCGACGTTGCCATCAGCGCATCGCAAATCGATCCGGACGCACGCTCGTTTATTTCGCGACGGCCTGACACGAGCGAGCGAGCCATATCATCAAAGCCTGATGGCTCAACTGTGAATATTTCGGCCGCCGGATTAGCGCTCTTCACGGCGATCGTCACACCGGACGCGAGCCCGCCACCCGAGCATCCGGTTGCAACAGCGTCCGGCACCGCACCGGCTTCGCGAGCCTGACGCATCAGTTCAAGCCCAGCCGTCCCTTGGCCGGCGATCACAAGCGGATCATCGAAAGGATGAATAAACGCCGCGCGTCGCTCGTCACAGATTGCCTTGGCAATAGCCTCGCGATCTTCCTTCACCCGGTCATACAGAACGACTTCCGCGCCGAATGCACGCGTGCGGGCAATCTTGAGCTTCGGACTGTCTGCCGGCATCACCACCACAGACGCCAAACCACACAGTGTGGCTGCATGTGCCACGCCCTGCGCATGATTACCGGAGGAACACGCCACAACACCGCCAGGAAACGCGGCGCGGTCAACCCGCGAGATGGCGTTGTACGCTCCACGGATTTTGAACGCACCGACCCGCTGGAGGTTTTCAGCCTTCAGAAACACCCGCCCACCAACCGCCTCATTCAACGCAGGGTGCTCGATCAGCGGCGTTGTGATCGTAAGCCCCGCGAGGCGCTCGGCTGCATCCTCGATATCGCGAATACCCGGGAGTATCGGTGCCATTTCAGTTCCTTCGGTTTCCACCACGTGGAACGGTATCAGTCACAAGCCAGCCTGCAAGTGAAGCGTGCACATGGCAGGGCCGCGCCAGGGGTGATCGTCCTCAAAGAAAAACGACCAGTGGATCGCATGATCCACCGGTCGCAAAAGAGCAAATAACCAACCTTATCGTTTACTTCAATGTCTCGTGTGCGCCCCAGCGCGTCTTGAACGAGACCGCTACCACATCTGTGCTGGCGTCCACGTGACCTGCAAATGTTGTCGGCGAACCAACTGGTTCACGTGAGAAACGTGCATCATCAAAGAATATGTGCGAATAGGCGAGATCGACTGACATTGTTTCGTTGATGCGATACGTACCGCCAATGCTCAACCAGATGCGGTCGCTATCGGGAATACCGATCAGGCGCTTACGCGGATCGTCAATTGGCGAGATTTCATAGGCGACACCAGCGCGCAGAGTGAGTTGGCGCGAGTAGTCATATTCGCCGCCAACCGAGAAGAACCAGCCGTCGCTCCAGTTCGTCGGGATTGCCGCAATCGTCCCGCCACCGTCGCTGACAACGCGCAACTCCTCAAATCGGCTCCAGTTGGACCACTCGACGGTCGCCAATAGGCGCATATTCGGAGCAATCGCCTGGTTGAGCGACAGCGTGACAATATCGGGTAGATTAAGTTTGGCAGTGCCGCGAATATTGGCGAGCACAGCGCTGCCATTATAGACGACGAAACTACCATCTAGCTCATGCGACAGAGCTGATCGCCAGCCAAGACCGATGCGCGTGCCGCTCGCCGGTGTCAGCATGATGCCAGCCGTCGCACCAAAGGCAATATCGTCGCCCTCGAAACCACTCGTCACTGCGCCACCGGGACCCAGCCCTCCAGCGAACGAGAACTTGCCGCTGGCGAATTGCACCTGCAGGCCGGCGCCGAACGTCAACCACGGCGCAGCCTGGTAAGCGATTGTCGGCGACATATTCGAAGTGAACNNTGAACAGTTTCGACGTGCGCCCAAGCACAGAGCCGGCATAGAGCGGATTTTCCGGCTTGGTCGTCAGACCGAAACCGCCATTGGTTGACATCGCGAGGAACAATCTGTCGCCAACCTGCATGCTGGCGTAGCTTGCCGGCACCACGGCCCAGTCCGCGATATCACTTGATGGTGCAATCCCGGCAAACGGAGCTCCACCAATGGTTTCAACCGTGACTGTCGCACTAGGTATAATGACTGATATGTGACTCTCGGAATTGATCCCCGGGCCCCTCACATTGGCGGCACCAGCGGGATTCCAGAACATCGACGAGAGGTCAGTATTTGCCGCACTGCCGGCAAACGAAGCACCCTGGCTCGAAGCCGACTGCTCGCGGATTGCAAAGCCGCCGGAGAGGGCGGGCGTCGCCACGGACATAGCTAGCAGAGAGCCGGCGGCCAGAAACGCAAACGAGAGCCGCGCAGCAGCCCGCTTCTGTCGTAGTGCGTTCATGACGATCCCCCAAAACCCGTGGCAATCAATTCCGGCAAGCGGTCACGTCGCCACAATCCCAACATAAGGGCTACACTTTAACCGCAGCACTAAACAATGTGGATTAAAGCAGAAACCGTCAGTCGTCGGCTGCTTTCCGATGGATCGTGTCTTTGCAGTCACACAGATACACACAATTGCTGCGGCGCAGCCCAATGACGTCTGCTCAAACGAAATAGGCGACTAAAATCTGCGGTCTGTGTCCCCGCTTAGATGCATCAGGAAACGATCCTAAATTACGAAACACCGTAATCGCGACCAACTTTGAAAGCACCAAATAAGCAGTAGAATACGACCAGCAAAGATCTCGTAACCATCAAGTCATGCAAGATCGCCAAGAAAGTAGACGCGAAATAAAATTAGCTCGTAGGATCAGGATAGGGCACGCGCACTTGGGTTGTTTGGTTGAGATATGAACTCAACACTTACCGAGATCTATCGAAATTCGTTTAATGCCCAGTCCCTTCGGCGCAATCTTGATGTTCTGCTTGCAGGCCGTCGTTGTAATCGCCATCGTCGCGGAGAAGGTTTGTCCTGTCACTGAGACGTTCAGGCCGTTACCATCGATCCGTCCGTTCACCGGCCCACTCGATGAGTTTGTGCGTTCCTGCCACATGCCGGTAACTGATTGGCCGCTCACCTTCAGGTTCGACAGCACGTCGATCTTGTAGCTCGGCGAGGCACAGCGCAGATTCTGGCGAAGATCGCTTTGATCGTTCTCAAGGAAGTACGTTGCAACGCACTTCACCTTCTCGCTCTGGCCGCTTTCCAAATTGACTGAGCCCCACCCAGTCCAACGACCTGGGAAGCTCGCGAGCATGTTGGCAGATGCACTCGCAATCATGCCACCGCTCACGACGGCTAGCACCACCATCGACCGAAAACCCTTGAAAAATAACGGCATTCGATGCTCCAATCCTCGCCGATCTGGCGCGCTCCATTACGGGCAGCACCAATATATCCCCTTCGGCATGAACGCAGCCTGTCTCAGGCATAACGAACCTACGGTTCGGCACCGTTATACTCTTAACTCTATTTGAAAACAGCCCAAACGGAATGACGGATAAACAGTGTGCGGCCAACGCAACACTCTTTCTCCCGCCATCACCGAATTCGGAACGTCCGATCCTGCGCGAAAAGATGATCGACTGGCCCGTGCCCGCGTCCAATACCAAGATCCCGCCCGGCCATAATTGCCTGCCAGAGATATTCCTTGGCATGCTTCACCGCATCACCAAGCCCGAGGCCTGTGGCTAGTCCTGCGGCGATTGCCGCCGACAGTGTGCAGCCCGTACCGTGAGTATTGGCCGTTTCAATCCGAGGCCGTGTGAGCCAAATCGCACCATGAGTGTCAAGA
>CXWK01001938.1_pt4 | contig 16017 bp, 17 predicted proteins | sample 590851 | NCBI WGS metagenome assembly CXWK01 (sample SAMEA3498364, study PRJEB10139) | wastewater metagenome | biome: wastewater treatment plant; material: activated sludge | place: Denmark | collected 2014-08-01 | reverse complement strand
TACCAGGAGCGCCACACCGTGGCCCGGCTCATCGGCGCGCCGCCCGGCTACGTTGGCTATGAAGAGGGCGGCCAGTTGACCGAGGCCGTCCGCCGCCGGCCGTATAGCGTCGTGCTGTTCGACGAGATCGAGAAGGCCCACGCCGAGGTGTTCAACGTCTTCCTGCAAGTGCTGGACGACGGCCGCCTGACCGACGGCCAGGGGCGCACCGTCGACTTCCGCAACGCGGTCATCATCATGACCAGCAACATCGGCAGCCAGTACATCATGGGTGACCTCGACGAGGCGACGATGCGCGCGCGGGTCATGGAGGCCATGCGCCAGCACTTCCGGCCGGAGTTCCTCAACCGGGTGGACGACATCGTCATCTTCCACCGGCTCGGCCGCGAACAGTTGCGCGAGATCGCCGAGATTCAGATGAACCACGTGCGCGGCCTGCTGGCCAAACGGGGCGTCACGCTGTCATTGACGGAGGCAGCGACTGACTTGCTCATTGAAGAGGGCTACGACCCGGTGTACGGGGCGCGGCCGCTGAAGCGCGTGCTCCAGCGGCGCATTATCGACCCGCTGGCCATCCGTGTCATCCAGAGCGACGTGCGCGAGGGTGATCATGTGGTGGTCGAGGTTGAAGACGGCGATTTGGACTTCCGGGTGGTGGAGACGGGGGAGTTCGAGGCGGCGTAGCGTGGCGACTCAAGACCTGACAGGTTGGCCGCCAACCTGTCAGGTCTGTTGCCGGCTGTGGTATACCACGAGCGATGGTTGCTCCAACACTCTGGATAGGGAGAACGAAGTGCGGCCGGATGCGGCACTATGCGTCGCCAAGGGCGGTCAGACGCGGATCGTGGGCGCATACATCCACGGTGCGCCAGAGCTAGTAGTCGAGATCGCCGTTAGCAGCGCCAGCTACGACCTGTCGATGACGACGGCATCATCCGCAGCCGGACGTTTCCCGGCCTATGGTTCCATCCCGAGCGCTTCTGGAGCGATGACCCGGCGGGACTGCTGGCGGTGCTGCAACTTGGTTTGGCCTCGCCTGAACATGCCGCGTTTGTCGCGGCCCTGGCAAGCGAACAGCCATAGTCGCGGCGCGACTGGCGGTCGTGGCTGCCAACGTCACCTCGCGGTTTCCCCCAACGGCCAACCAGGCCCGCGAATTTCTACACCCGCGGCTGTGCTCTGCTACAATTCAGGCTGAGGAGAGCACATAGCCATGCCCCCAGATCAGCAGAACATCTTTGCCCAGCTTCTCGCCTACATAACAACCAACCTGCCCGAGGTGCTGCTAAGGCTTCTCGGCGCGGCGCTGCTACTGATCGCCGGCCGCTGGCTGGCGTTGCGGCTCAGCGCGGTCATCGCGCGGCTGCTCGAACGCAACCAGGCCGACAAGACCGTGGTCGACTTCATCAGCAAGAGCGTCTACGTGGTGACGCTCGTCCTGGCCTTCATCGTCGCCCTCACCTGGCTGGGCGTCCCGACCACCTCCATCGTGGCCGTATTGGGCGCAAGCACATTAGCCATCGGCCTGGCGCTGCAAGACTCTCTGTCGAACCTGGCCTCCGGTCTGTTGCTCATCTTTCTGAAGCCGTTCGTGGTTGGCGACTACGTGCAGATCGGTTCGGACAACAACGAGGGCACGGTGACCCACGTCCGCTTCTTCCACACAGAGCTGAACACGGGCGACAACAAAGTAATGCTCGTGCCCAATAGCGACGTCATGTCGAACCAGATCCTCAACTTTACCCGCCGCGATCATCGCCGTATCGATCTGGCCATCGGCGTCGGCTACGACGAGGATTTTCGCCGGGCCAAGGCCATCCTGACCGAGATCGTCAGCGGTGACAGCCGTGTGCTGGCCCAGCCGGCGCCGCGCGTGGCTGTCAACGATCTGGGCGAGACGAATGTCGTCCTGATTGCCCGGCCCTTCGTGCGTACGTCTGACTTCGACGCCACCCGCGCCGACTTGCTGGAGCAGATCAAGTTGCGCTTTGATGAAGCCGGTATCGGCCTCAATCCACAGCGCGCGCAGAGTTGGGCGATTCTCCCGAATCGCCCGGGGGATTCGGGAGAATCGCCCTACACGCCGTCGAACTCCGGCCGATAGCGCACGATCCCGTTTGCCCCGGCCAACGCCCCCGGCTGCAACTCCATCACCATGAAGTGGGCGTCCGCGCCATGTTCCCAGCGGATGCCCAGCGGCGGCGCGGGCCGGAAGCCGAAACGCGGGTAGTAGCCGGTGTGACCGAGGACGATGACCAGGTCATAACCCGCCGCGCGGCACAGCGCCAGCCCAGACGGGACGAGCTGCGAGCCAACGCCACGCCGCTGCCAGGCGGGCAAGACGGCCATCGGGCCGAGGGCGGCGATGGGGCGCTGGCAGTCGGCGGCGACGGTGTCATCCCCATCAGCCGGGGCAGGCTCGTGGACGTTGTTAAGAGACAAGGGATGGACGCACGTTGAAGAGGCAGTGGGTGACGGCTTGTTGGATAATTGGCTATGCGAAACCAGAAGCGCTGGGCTATAAAGAATGTGGCCCACCACTTCGCCTTCGGTCTCGGCCACCAACGAGCAGATGAGCGCCCCCGCCGCGCGTAGCCCGTCAACCAATGCCGCTTCATCGGGTCGGCCGAACGCCGCTTCGTTGACCCGCCCGATCGCCACGCTATCTCCATCTCTCTCTGGGCGAACAATCATCGGTCACTCTCCCACTCTAAGGCTTTTTCCCTGTCGGCTAAGCGCATTCACCGGCCAGCTCTTTTTTCCCTAGCGAAAAGAACCCGTGAAAATCTCATCTTTCCGTAAGGTTCATCGCAAGGCATGTAAACTATTTTATAGATGCTCCTTACTCCTTCCCACCCCGATGGGAACTGTTCATTCTGCGGGTGGCGCCATTCCCAAGATGGCGCCACCTCCCCTTTTTCTAGGGTCGCCCCTTGTCCCGCGCCTAAGCAGGCGGACTGCGCGCCCCGTGGCCCCCTGCCCACATGGCAAACGTCACCCCATAGGCGTGATGTTTGTTACTGTCACTCCTCCGGCGACGGCTGCTATAATAAGCTCAGACTGTGCGGGAAGCGAGTCGGCCTGCGCGAGCGGCCGAAGGAGCAAGCAAGCCACCATGAAGAAAGAACTTGTCCGGGATTGGATGACCACCGACGTCATCACCATCACCCCTGACATGACCCTGCCCGAAGCCCATCAGCTCATGACCAATGAAGAGATTCGCCGGCTGCCGGTCGTCGACAGGGCCGGCCGCCTGGTGGGCATCGTCAGCATTGGCGATGTGCGCAGCGCCGAGCCTTCGCCCGCCACCTCGCTCAGCATCTGGGAGTTGAACTACCTGCTATCCACCCTCACGATCGCCAAGATCATGACCCCCAGCCCATATACGATCAACCCCGACGCCACCATCGCCGAGGCGGCGCGGATGATGTTAGAGCATCGGGTTAGCGGTCTGCCGGTCGTCGATGAGGAGCATCACGTCATTGGCATCATCACCGAATCCGACATCTTCGCCATGGTCGTTTTGCACCAGTGGAGCGCCGAACCGCACATACAGGAATAACTGCGAAGGATTCTCACGCAAAGACGCCAAGCACACCAAGCTCAGAGAGCTACTGAGAGTGGTATGCTTGGCGTCTTTGCGTGAGATATTGCGCCTAGCTCATTGATCTGGAATAACAAGGGGCAGCCCGGAACGCTCCCAGGCCAACGTGCCGCCGTCGACGTTCGTCACCTCGTAGCCTGCCCGCTTGAGTTGCCGCGCCGCTAATGGACTGCGATGGCCGGAGCGGCAGATGGTCAGAATCGGCCGCTCACGCGGCAACTCCTCCAATCGCCGCCCGAACTCCGTCAGCGGGATGAGCACCGCCCCCGGCACCGTCCCCGACCGCGTCTCCACCGGCTGACGCACGTCCACAATCACCACCTCTGGCCTGGCCTGTAAGCGCTGGTACGCTTCGGCTGGGCTGATGCTGCCCACACCCCCACCTAAGAATCGCCTGTAAAGTCCCATAGATCCCTCTATCTTTACACTGTCTCGCTGTTCACCGTCGCAATGACGACGAGCATGAGCCGCAGATAAGTAAACTGGATAATGTATTTACAATACCTGGACAAATCCGTTATATTTCCCGCACATCAACACGAGCAGGCCCAAATCGGGACCCGCGTAGAAAAACGAAGCCGTCTAAGCAACGTACCTGGAGGTTAGCATGAAACTGAATCGCGTTCACCGTCTTATCTACTCTCTCCTCGCCGTCGTTCTGCTGCTGGCTCTGGCCGTGCCCGCTTTTGCTCGCCCGCGTCAGAACATCGTTGAGATCGCGGCGTCCAATCCAGACTTTTCCACCCTCGTCGCCGCCGTTGTCAAGGCCGATCTGGTGGATGCCCTGGATGGTCCGAAGCGCGTGACCGTCTTTGCCCCGACGAACGCCGCCTTTGACGCGCTGGCCGCCGACCTCGGCTTCGCCAACGGCATGGCCCTGGTCGACGCCCTATCGGCGGAGCAGTTGACGCCCATTCTGCTCTACCATGTGACCAACGGCAACCGCGCCGCCAACACCTTCCTGCCGCCTGCGTCCATCCGCATGCTCTCCGGCGACAGGGCTCAGGTCGAGTGGGCTGGCGGCGGGATGCGCACCATCGATGGCCAGACCATCGTGGCCATGAACATCCGCGCCTCGAACGGCTTCATCCACGTCATCGGTGGCGTGATGATGCCTTAATAACAACGACGTTCACTCCTCTCCTTAGCGAAAAGGCCGCTGTTTATGACAGCGGTCTTTTCGTTTCCCGGCTAACTTCAACATCGCTGTGCTTTTCATAAGGTGGACTTGGAGCTAACACCTGCAGACACTTGGCAGCCCGCGCCGATAGAACGACAATCAAGGCATCGCAGGAAAAATACCATGACCAACTCACTTTCCCTTCCCGATCTTGTCGTCCGCAACGGCACTGTTGTCACCGCCACAGCCGTCTTTGCCGCCGACATCGCCATCAATGGCGCACAGATCGCCGCCATCGGCCACGACCTGTACGGCCGGCGGGTGCTCGACGCCACGGGGCAGTACGTCATCCCCGGCGCCATCGACGGCCACGTCCATCTGGGTATGCCCATCGGCCGCTTTACCTCCACCGACGACTTCTTCCACGGCATGCGCGCCGCGGCCTTCGGCGGCACGACGGCCGTCGTCGACTTCGTCGAGACCCGGCCCGACGAGACCATGCTCCACGCCCTGGCCGCCCGCCGCGCCGTGGCCGCCGAGGCCGTTATCGACTACGGCCTGCACATGACCATCGGCCCGACCGACATCGCCAAGCTGGACCAACTGCCCGCCGCCCGCGCCGCCGGCTGCGGCAGCGTCAAGCTCTATATGGCCTATGGGTTGCGGCTGAATGATGGCGATCTGCTTCTGGCGTTGGCGAAGGCGGCCGAAGTCGGCGCGCTGCCGGTTGTCCATGCCGAGAACTGGGACGTCATCACCACCCTCATCACCCGCAATCTGGCCGCCGGACGCACCACACCCCACTGGCACCCGCGCAGCCGCCCGGCGGCGCTGGAGGGCGAGGCGGCCGGCCGGGTCATCGACATCGCCACCCACGTGGGCACGCCCGTCCACATCTTCCACGTCTCCTGCGCGGCCACGGTCGAACGCATTGCCGCCGCCAAGACGCGCGGCCTGCCCGTCACCGGCGAAACGTGCCCGCAATACCTCTACCTGACCGATGAAGTCTACGACCGGCCGGGCGTGGCCGGGGCCTTGCCGGTCTGTTCGCCGCCGCTGCGCCCGACGGCCGACCGCGATGCCCTGTGGGGCGCACTGTCGTCCGGCGCGCTCGACCTCGTGACAACCGACCACTGTCCCTTCACCGCGGCGGAGAAAGCCACCGGCCTGGACAACTTCAGCCTCATCCCCGGCGGCGTGCCGTCGATCGAGAGCCGGCTGGCGCTGGTCTACGCCGGGCTGGTCGGCGACAGCCCCGCGCCCGACCCGACCGCCCTCTCGCGCTGGGTGGACGTATGCTGCACAACGCCCGCCCGCGTCTTCGGCTTCGCCCGCAAGGGCCATCTGCTGCCCGGCTATGATGCCGATATCGTCCTATTTGACCCGTCACGTCCGTTCACCATCACCCCCGACTCGCTACACGAAAGTGCGGGGTGGACACCATACGTCGGCCTGACCGTGCGCGGCTGGCCCACGACTACCATTAGTCGAGGTGAGGTCATCGTTGACGACGGCCGCTGGCTGGGCGCGGCCAATCGTGGCCGCTTCGTGGTCCGCTGATCGTCGAGCCGCGGTGGCATGGCTAGCGAGCAATAACCGGAAACGCCGCCGGACGTTGCTCCGGCTGGCCGTTGCTCTCCATGGCGCACAGGGGACAACCGCGCCGCTCCGCCTCCACGATCGCCTGGTCGCTGCTCCAGAAGAAGTTGTCGCCGCCGATCTCTTCCACTAGTCCGGCGCGTTCCATCATGCGCCGGGCGTTCTTGTGGACACCGGCAAACATCAGGATCGTGCCCTGCCGGTGCAACTGCTCGTGCAGACGGCGCACCGCCTCCAGTCCCGACATGTCGATGTGGGGCACGCCACGCATCGATAGAATGAGGGCATGCGTATCCCTCAGTGGTGCGAAAGCCTCGTTAAAGTGGCCCGTGGCCGCGAAAAAGAGCGGGCCGGTCAGGAACGCGACCTGCACGTGGCGACACCGCCCGGCATTCTCGATCCCCTTGTCGCGCAACTTAACCGGGTCTACGTCCTGCATGTCGATATCGAGACTTGCCATCTGACTCAGAAAGACCGCCCCGGTCAGAAAAGCGCCAATCAGAATCGCCTGGGTCAGGTCAAGCGTGATCGTCCCTATCATCGTCACCACGAAGGTGATCATGGCCGTCTTGAAGCGGTGGCCGAAGATGAAGCGAATGGCGGCCCACTCGTTCATGCGTACCGCCGTGATCATCAGCACGCCGGCCAACGACGCCAACGGAATGCGGCTCATCACCGGCGCGAGCAGAAACATCGACAGCAACAGACCCACGGATTGGATAACACTGACCAGGCGCGTCTTCCCGCCCGATTTAATACCGACGCTGGTGCGAGCGATAGCCGCCGTCGCCGGAACGCCGCCGAAGAACGGGATAACGATGTTACCGATCCCCTGTCCGATTAGTTCCTGATTGGCCTGGAGCCGGATACCGGTCATATTGGACGCCACCGCACCACACAACAGGCTTTCCACCGCGCCCAGGGCGGTGATGGTTAGGGCAGGGGCGACGAAGGCGCTCAGGTTGTCCAAGGGGATGGCGCTGAGCGACAGACGATCGGCCAGCAACAACGTCTGCGGGATGGCGCCAATCACCGGCACAGGCCATTGCAGCACGGCGTTGAGGGCGGTCGCCAGGACGATGCCCAGCAATGAGGCTGGAAAACGAGCGTTAAGGCGGGCCGGCCAGAGCAACATCGTGCCGATCACCACACTGCCCAGCGCGACGGCCCGCCAATCGATAGCAAAGCCACCCTGAAAGTAGCCTAGCAGCTTGAACAAGGCCGACTCCGTACCCGGCGTCTGGACACCCAGGAAGTTATCGATTTGCCCGATAAAGATGATTAGCGCGATGCCGGACGTGAAGCCACTAATGACCGGCGCGGGGATGAAGGCAATGAACCGGCCCAGCCGTAAGAGGCCGATGATGAGCAGCAGGATGCCGGCCATTAACCCGGCGACCCAGATGCCTGTCAGCCCGTACCGCTGAACCAGCAGAATCAGAACGGCGCTCATCGCGCCAGTGGGGCCGGAGATCTGGTAGGGTGCGCCAGACAGCAGGCCGATAACCAGGCCGCCGACAATGGCCGTGACCAGCCCGGCCGCGGCCGTGGCCCCGGAAGCGACGCCAAAGGCCAGTGCTAGTGGCAGCGCGACAGCGGCCACAGTCAAACCAGCCAGTAAGTCTTGTTGAAAACGCGCGGCGTTATAGCCGGTGAACTCGTCACGGTATAGTTGGAGCAAGTTGCGGCGAGACATAGCTGAAGTGTCCTTGGCGGGGGAATGGAGACCGTCAGCCTGATTATCGCCCGAGGAAGGAGATAGACAACTTTCTACGGACGAGCTTATGCTCTGGGGGCGGTCGAACGGGACTGCCGCACGATCTCTTCGATCTGCCCCAGGTGGTCGGCGTCGTGCAGCAGCCCCCGGAGGAATCGGCCGACGGCGTTATGCTCACCGGCGTAGCGATGGGCGAGGATGAGGTCGAGGTGCGGTTCATCGGGCCAGACGTCCAGCATGGCCAGGCGCATGCGGCGGCTCTCTTCCAGCCGCGCGCGGCATTGGGCGATGGTGGTCACCGCCGGCCAGGGCGTCTCATAGCGCGAACGCCCCTCGCGCAGCACGCCACGCGCCATCTCCGCCGCCACAAAGGCCGCCTCTTCCGAGGTCGCCGTGACGTGGGCGATAACATGGCCCAGCGTCCAGGACAGGTTGCGCTCGGCCTCGGTGGCCGCGTAGCGGTCGTCGGCCGCCGGGTCAACGGGCACGAAGACGACGGCCGCGTCGTCGCAATCGGCAATGAGCGCCAGTTGGCGGTCGATCATCTCGTTCGTCAACACGCGCAGATCATAGGGCGTCAGCCCCGCGGCCAGTTCGGCCAGGGTTACATCTTGTTCGCGAAGGAGAGTAGAGTCGAGCATCAGGAGTATCCACAGATTACATAGGCTTCAAGGAAAATTGAGGGCTTACCCAGGGCCATTGGAGAGTCAGCATCGACGTAAGAAGACCTCACGCAAAGATCGCCAAGGACGCGAAGAACGCAAAGCAAGAGTGGTCTTTTTGCGTTCTTGGCGCTCTTTGCGTGAGGTTCGCTCCTATATTTGCAATGGCCCTGAGGACATACTTTCCTTTCATGGTAGCGTTGGCAGAACCGCGTCGAGATCGGGCGGCACGCGACCGGCGCGGGCGCGCTCGTAGGCCGCGCCAACGGCCAGCAGTTGTGGCTCGCTCAGGTAGTCGCCGATGAAGACGACGCCCACCGGCTGCCCTTTGCCGTCCAGCCCATCGGGCACGGCCAGCGCCGGGAAGCCGGCCGCGGCGTAGCCGTAGCCGACCTGGCCGGCCAGAACGTCCACGCCATGCTCACGCAGCAGAGCGCGGATGGCCGCCTGCGCCCCTTCGCGATTGGCCTCCACCTGCGCCGCATAGTCGGCGGTGGTGATCGTCGTCGCTGCCGCGGTGGCTACCGAGCGAAAGCCATACGGGGCGCGGTTGGCCGGGTCGGCGGCGTATACGGCGGCTACCTCGGCCAGCGAGCGTACCGGCGCGCCGGCCGCCCAACTCGTCAGAAAGCGATCCAGCCCATCGCCGAAACCGTACTCCAACACCTGCCCAAGTTCGGGCGCGGCCAGCCGGAAGGCGGCCTCATAGGGAATCAGCACGACGGTGACGCCCTGCGCTTGCAGGGTGGCGGCGATGCGCTCCCCCTCGCCCGTCTCCACCAGCAGGTCGCGCACTTCGGCTTCCTCGGCCGTCGTCAGTTCCCGGCCCAGGTCGCGCCGCCGCTCGGCCAGCGCCGCGGCCACGTCCCCCTCGCGCACGGCCAGCACCCCGACACGAACGCGCCGGGCCATCTCTGGCGACAGGTAGCGGCTGAAGTCGCGGCCGACCAGCGGCGCGGCGGCGGCCGTCGCCGGGTCGTCGCCGTCGATGCCGCCCGGCCCCGGCGCGGCCAGCACTGTCAGCAGCGCGGCCACGTCGGCCACCGAGCGACCGAACGGCCCCGGCGTGTCCATCCAGTCAACCAGCGGCACGACGCCACCGCGGCTGATTAACCCCACGCTCGGCTTCAGCCCCACCAGGCTGTGGTTGCGCGCCGGGCCGATGATCGAACCCTGCGTCTCGCTGCCGACGCTGAGCGGGGCCAGGTTGGCGGCCACGGCCACGGCCGAACCGGTACTGCTGCCGGAGGGGTCGAAGGGGCCATAGGCGCTATGGGTCTGGCCGCCGACGGCGCTGAAGCCATTGGGCAGGCATTCGTCGGTGTAGTTGGCCCACTCGGACAAGTTGGTCTTGCCCAGGATGACCGCCCCGGCCTCGCGCAGCCGGGCGACGAGGAAGGCGTCTCGACTTGGCCGCCACTCGCGCAGGGCGAACGCCCCGGCGGTGGTGTGCAACCCGCCGCTGACGGCGATGTTGTCCTTGATCAGCACGGGGATGCCGTGCAATGGGCCGCGCGGCCCGGCCGTGGCCCGCTCGGTGTCCAGAGCGGCGGCGTCCGCCAGGGCCCGCGGGTTCAACTCCATCACGGCATTCAGGCCGCCGGCGTCATGGCGGGCGATGCGGTCGAGGTAGTAAGTGACCAGTTCGACGGATGACAGGCGGCCGTCCGCCAGAGCCGCTTGCATCAACGCCAGCGACGCTTCGAGTAACAGGGCGTCCAACGCCGTCCGCCGCTCATCGGTCAGCACAACCGCGATCACGTTGAGCGGGCGACGGGCGTTGGTGGCCGGTTCGGCCAGCGGGAAGGTGCGCTTCGGGCAGCCGTCCTCGTCCAGCTCAGGCGGCGGCGGCGCCGTCTCGCTTGCCGCGCCGCCGCACGCCGCCAGCAGCGCGCCGAATGCCATACTCGCCCACAGCCAGCTCATTCTCATGGGTACCTCCAGCCTGGGGAGTATAGCGCCACAAGGTTCGTAGTCCAGCACTCAGCGCGGTCTGCGATTGGGCAAGAGTGCGCTGAAGCGCTGGACTACGAACCAGCTTACGCGGGCTGCTTCTCCGCATGGGCCGGGCAGCCGGCCGCCCCGGCCTCGCTCGGCGCGGCCGGCGCGGCCACGTCGGGCCGCCGCTGGTAGCGAATGATAGTCCGCTCCGGCTTGCTGGCCCCCGTGCCGCGCAGGATGCGGGGCTTGAGTGTGACCAGCTCCAGCTCGAACTGCTGCAACAACAGGGCGGTGATGACCGCAATCTCGTTGTTGGCGAAGTTCATGCCCGTGCACTTGTGCGTGCCGCCGCCGAAGCCGATCAGCGAGAAGCGGTCGGACTTGTCCTCTTCGCGACCGGGGGCGTAGCGCAGCGGGTCATACTTCAGCGGGTCGGCGAACAGTTCGGGCAGCACGTGGGAAACTTCCTGGGCCACCTGGGCCTTCCAGCCGGCCGGGATGCGGTAGCCGCTGACCTCGATGTCCGCATCGACATCGCGGATGAGCATGTCGACCGACGGCCGCAGCCTCTCCGTCTCCGTCACCGCGTAATTGAGGTGCGTCAGAGCGTGCAACGTCTTGCCATCGATCGCCTGTCCCACAGCAACAACCCGGTCGACTTCCTCCTGCACCACCGCCAGATAGTCAGGGTGTTGCAGCAACAGGATGACGTTCCACGCTGCCTGCCCGGCCGTCGTCTCGTGCCCGGCGAACATCAGGGCCAGCATCAGGTTGAGCAACACCTCGTCCTCAATCGGTTCGTCGGTGTCGCTATAGTGCGAATTGACGAAGTCCTGCAGGAAATCGTTATAGGCCTCCGGGTTGGCCCGGCGCTCATCGAGGATGGGCTGAAGGATGGCCGCCATACGCGCCCTGGCCCGGTCGCGCCGCCAGAACTTGGGCAGCGGCAGATTGGGCGGCAGGATGGGATCGAGCGCTTTGCTCAGGTCTTCATAGAGCGCCCAGAACTCCGGCCCCGCCTCTTCCTGGAAGCGGTCGCCCATCAGGGCGCTACCGGCTATGTTCTGGGCCAGCCAGGCCATCGTCGCCGAGACGTCGAACTCACCCTCGTTGCCCAGCGAATCGAGCCACTTCTGCACCTCGCGGTTCATGATGGCGATGTAGTGGACCATCTTCTCCCGCCGGAAGGCCTGGGTGACTAACGGCCGTTGCCGCAGGTACTCCCCGTGGTCGGCGATGAACAACACATCGCCGAAGGTCGCCCGCAGGAAGGCGTAGGGCGTCGAAATGTTGAGCGACTTGTCGGTCTCGGTAAAGAAGGCGCGCTGGTTCTCCGGGCCGATGAGCACGGCCACGTCCTGAGGGCCGAGCTTGATCGTGAAGATCGAGCCGTGCTCACGGTAGCCGCGCTGGAACAGCCCGCGGCGGTCGCGGCGGAACTCCAGGATGTGGCCCAATGCCGGATTGGCCCCGGACACAACCGGGGGTGTCGAAAGCGCAATTGTTTCCATTGTTTTCACCTCACTCCTAACTTGTTCTCGAACCGCGCGGACATGCTGACGCCGGCGACCAGCCAGCGGCCTGTCATGCCCCGCGCCGCGCAGCCGTCGCCCACCGTCGGCCCTGCCAGCCGCGGTTCGAGTCTCAATTGTTCAGCCGGTCGTGGGATGCTCTCCCCCACGCCCCGCTCGCTCCCCGCCCTTCACCCAACGGGTGAAGGGTCTAGTTGTCCAGCACAGCCAGCGTCACCGCCGCCGTCCGCTCCAGGTGCGCCCGATCCGGGTAGACCTTGATCATCATGGCCAGCCCGTACAGCCCGAAGAGCAGGAAGCGGGCCAACTCTTCGGCCGGGAATCGGCCGGTGATCTCGCCCGCCGCCTGCGCCGCGGCCAGCCGCGGGATTAGCAGGGCGCAGATGTCGTCGAAGTGTTGCCGCAACTGGTCGGTCACCGCCTCATCCTGCCCGCCCAGTTCGACGGCGGCGTTCAGCGTAAACGCCCCCCGGCGGGCCGGGTCGGCCACCAGACTCTCAATGAGCCGCGCGAACAACTCGGCCAGCGCCTCGCGCACCGGGCGCGGCGCGGCCAGCAGGCGCTCTACCGCCTCGTACTCATCGCGGCGATACTGGGCCAGCGCGGCCAGATAAAGCGCGTGCTTGCTCTCGAACGTGGCGTAGAGGCTGCTCAGGGCGATGCCAGCCCGCGAGGCCACATCGCGCATCGTGGTGGCCTCATAGCCTCGTTCCCAGAACAGGCCCATCGCGTCGAACAACGCCCGCGACTCGTCGAACTCCTTTGGCCGCGCCATAAGAGCAGTATAGCACAACTGGAACAACCGTTACAGTATTTCTGAGCCGCTGCTTAGCCGTGGCGCGATTTGCCCGAATCGCACTCCTCAGGCGTGTTTACCTATGAATCGCGGTTATACTTCAGGCAGCTATCCGGCGGGCATCTGTCCACCGGCCAGGAGTCACTGTCATGACGCGCCGGCTTCGCCTCTCACTTGTGTTCGTGATAATGGCCGCAATGGTCTTTGCGGTAGGGCTACTACTGACAGCACCCCTACCAGCCTCGGCTCACTCCGCGCACTTCACGACCGACATTCTTCCCCTGCCGACGACCGAGTTCTCGGCCACGCTGCGACTGCCGGCCGACCGCACCGTTCTCGCCGTGGGCCAGACGCTGCGATTGACGGCCGATCTATCCGTCGTCGAAGGCTGCGGCTATCCTATCTGGGAGCTGACAGTCGCCGAAGATACTGAAGGCGAGCCGGTTTTCGCCCACATCGAGCCGCCAAAAGACGCCATCGGCCCGGGCGTCAGCTTCCCATCGGTCTGGACGTTCCGCGCCTTGCGCCCCGGCGCGGCCGAGTTCGCGGCCCAAACGTTTGGCGAAGGCATTTGTGAACAAGGAGAGTGGTTCTGGCACTACGAGAGCGCCCGCACGAACGCGGTGCTGGTGCTGGATTTGCCCTATCGTCTTTACGTTCCGACAGTCAGCCGCCCGTGAACCTTTGCCGGAGGAAGTACCATGCCCGAAATCACCATCCGCCGCGCCACCCCCGATGACGCCCCCGCCCTCGTCCGCATCTACAGCGGCCCGCGGGCCATCGCCGGCACACTGCAAGTCCCCTTCACCAGCGAAGAGGCCCGCCGCAAACGGATCGCCGAAGCGCCGGAGGGCACGTACCCATTGGTCGCCGTCGTCGAAGGCGAGGTCGTCGGCCAAATCACCCTGCTCACCAATCCTACACGGCCGCGCCGTCGCCACGCGGGCAGTTTAGGCATGGCCGTCCGCGACGACTGGCAGGGCAAGGGCATCGGCACGGCGCTCATGGCCGCCTGCGTTGACCTGGCTGATAACTGGCTCAACCTGACGCGGCTGGAGTTGGAAGTCTACGTTGACAATGAGCCGGGCATTCGTCTCTACACGAAATTCGGCTTCGAGATCGAGGGGACATTGCGGCGCGTCGCCTTCCGCGATGGCCAGTACGTCGACAGCTACACCATGGGCCGGCTAAGATAAGAGCCTCGCGCCAAGATCGCAAAGGACGCAAAGAAGAGAGTTCTTTTTGCGTCCTTTGCATCCTTAGCGATCTTGGCGTGAGGTCTTCTCTTCCTAAGGCGCGGGCGTTGGTGGGGTGTGGCCGCCCGCGGCTTCGTGGGTGGCCCGCTGCTCGTCACTCCACAACGTGTGGACGAAGTACAGCGCCGCCATCTGCTGCTCCACCGTCAAAAACTCGCCCAGGGGCTGCATCGTGCTGCCCTCTTGCGTGCCGCCCTTGACGATGCCATCGAGAATCTCGGCGTCGGTCAGCAGATGGCTGTCGCCGGTCTCGTTCAGGGCCGGCGCTTCCAGGGCGTTGATGTTGCCCTCACCCTCCACGCCGTGGCAGGGGGCGCACCACTGGGCGAACGTCCGCTGCCCCAGTGTTGCCGGGTCGCCCAGGTCGGTCGTCTGCCCACCACCGCCGCCACAAGCGACCAGCAGCGGGAGCGCGAGCAACGCCAGGCGAGCGGCCGTTTGCCGGCGGACCGCTCGCCCCATCAAAACACCTCGCTCGACGGGATCGGCAACTGGCCGGCCGCGTCGCGCCGGTAGGCTGAGCGCATCCCCAACATGATCAGCGTGATCAGGGTGAAGGCGGTGAAGGCCATGACGGCAATCGTGATAAAGCCGAGGTAGCTGACGTAGCTGATGTTGCACGGTACATCGGCGGCGCAGGTAGCCGAGGGCGGGATAACGCCCCGCTCCATCAGGATGTGATAGCCGGAGACGAGCATGCCGGCAATCGACAGCGGTAGCACGTAGGCCGGCAAGTATTCGTCGCGCTTCAGCGCCCCGACCAGCGTCACCACGACCAGGGGGTACATCAGGATGCGCTGATACCAGCACAGACGACAGGGGATGAAGCCGGCGATCTCGCTGTAGTATAGACTGCCCAGCGTCGCCATAGTGGCGATGACGAACGCCAGCCAGCCGCCATAATCTTCCAGGAACTCCGAGATTTTCATGACAGATTCTCCACGAACACGATCGGCAATGGGCGGGTATTGTAACAATCTTCGGCCCGCATGCCATGTGGGCAGAGAAGAGATCTCACGCAAAGCCCGCCAAGACGCAAAGCTCGAAATTCCGAGCTTTGCGTCTTGGCGGGCTTTGCGTGGGCCATTCTTATGTGACCATTCACTTATTGACACAGTGCGTCATGACGGGTTATGATGCTGGTGGAGGTGGGACGCATGAAACCCAAGGAAGTCACCCGCTTATTTCTGGCCCGACACAACGACCATGACGTCGACGGCGTCATGGCTCTCTTCGCCGACGATGCCCGGTTCGAGATTCCAGGCCGCCTTGTCCGCTGTGGCAAGGAGGAGATCCGGCAGACCGAGGAGTGGGAGGCGGCCGTCCACGACGTGCTGCGCACCGGCGATCTGGTAGAGGCCGACGCCGAGGTCAGTTTCCGCGCCTTCGAGGCCAACGACTGGCTGAAGGCCGTTGGTGTGGATGAACTGGCCTATACATCGATGACCGTGGAGGTGCGCGACGGCCGCATCACCCACGTGACTGCCGCCCTGGCCCCCGACTCCTACAACGCCATGCAGCGGACGCATTAAGAATGGCACGCAGATAACGCTGATTTCGCTGATATACGCTGTCAACTCGTTCTTATAGCGTAATCAGCGTCATCTGCGTGCTATTCTTTCTTTATTCTGTGCTATGCTTCCCTCCACTTCCCGGAGGCGAAGCGACATGCACCCTGTTGACGTTCTTAAATACGGCCATCTGACTGTCTTGCGGGTTGTCGAGGGCCTGCCCACGGCCGACTGGGACACGGCCGGCGTCTGCGGCTGGTGGTCGGCGCGCGAGATCAT
>CXWK01011550.1_pt1 | contig 16027 bp, 20 predicted proteins | sample 590851 | NCBI WGS metagenome assembly CXWK01 (sample SAMEA3498364, study PRJEB10139) | wastewater metagenome | biome: wastewater treatment plant; material: activated sludge | place: Denmark | collected 2014-08-01 | reverse complement strand
GTGCAAGGCCCTCAGATTGTGATCGATCCGCCGGTGAAGGAAGGGACCAAGGTGCAGGCTTCGCCGCAGTAGCGAGCGGTATCACAAGCGCTGCGAGGGACCGCAGGGCGCGAAGCAAGGATTCGTCCTGGTGGATCGCGCTCTGCGGCTCCGCTCGTCGAGGCGTCGTAGTTTGATTTTCAGCCCGCCCGCCTCTTAGAATGCCGCCACTCATCACGAACAGTTATGTCTACAAAGTCTCGCGTTCAGAAATCCCCGCGCCGTAAGAAGAAGTCGCCTCAGTCCTCGGTCCCGCTTGCACGCGGGCTGAAGCAGCGTTTTCAGAACCGGTTGTTGAAGTGGTACAAGGAACATGGGCGTGACCTACCCTGGCGCAGGACCTCCGATCCTTATCACATCCTGGTGTCGGAAGTGATGCTCCAGCAGACCCAGGTCGATCGTGTGATTCCCAAGTACCATGAATTTTTGGAACGGTATCCGTCGTTTGAACAGTTAGCCGATGCGCCGGTTGCGGAGGTCAAGCAGACCTGGTATCCGCTGGGGTACAACATCCGGCCGGAACGGTTGCACAGCATCGCTTGTGAAACCGTAGCCCGCTACGGCGGGCAGTTGCCGAACGATGCGGAGGAGTTGTTGTCCTTCAAGGGCATCGGGCGGTACACCGCGGGGGCGATTCGTTCGTTTGCGTTCAACGAAGACGCTCCGATTCTGGACACGAACGTGATCCGCGTGCTGCATCGTGTGTTCATTGCGCAGGGCGACCCCAAGGCGCAAAAGGCCGCCCTCTGGGAGTTGTCTGAAACCCTGATCCCGCGCGGTAAGGGGTATGACTTCAATCAGGCCCTCATGGATTTCGGCGCTACGGTCTGTACGGCGCGCGACCCCTACTGCCTCCTGTGCCCGATGAAACCGTTCTGCAAGACCTATCCGTTCGATCCGGCCAGGTAGCGGATCAGGAGCATATGGCGCATAGCCAATGGCCCATAGTTTGGAAGCGAGACGTACCTGCTTTTCAGTGCCGAGCTACATGCCATAGGCCATACGTTCTTCTCCCGGACGCGGTGCATGATGGAAGTGATCGAGGTTGCGGCAGGGATCATTGTTCACGAGGGTCGGTATCTGATCGCGCGGCGGAAGGCCGGGGTGCATCTCGGCGGCTTATGGGAGTTCCCGGGCGGGAAACGAGAAACGGGCGAAACGTTGGAGGAGTGTCTGCATCGGGAGTTAAGGGAGGAGCTGAATGTGCGTATCGGCCCTCCCACTCCCTTTCAGGTCGTACGACATGAATATCCCGAGAAGATTGTGGAATTGCATTTCTTTCGCTGCCGGATCGAGACCGGTGTTGCGATCGCGCTGGACTGCGCGGAACTTCGATGGGTCTATCCTCATGAGATGGCCGCGTTCGAGTTTCCTTCGGCCGATCAGCCCGTTATCGCGGCGCTTCAGCAGGGGAAAGTGTAGGGGTGTATGAAAGTGGTCCTCGACATCGAAACGGTCCAGGCTCCCCGGGAGGAATGGGCCCGGCTCGCCGGTCGCCAACTGGCTTCGGGGGAGGCGGCTTTTTCCGAGACCGGAGGGGATCTGTTCGCAGTCGGGGAGGCGCAGGCGCAGCATCGGCTCGATGAAGAACTCTATGAAAAATCCTCCTTCGACGGAACCTTCAGCCGCATCGTGTGTATCGGGTTGCTGGAGTTTTCCGACAACCTCGAACCGCGTGGCGCCACCTCCTGGTACGGGGCGAACGAGCAGGAGCTATTACGTCGTTTCTGGAGTCATCTCGGGCAGCTCCGGCCCTCGTTGTTCATTACCCACAACGGCCTGAATTTCGACCTGCCCTTCATCAAGAAACGCTCGATCATTCAGCAGGTGAAGCCGACCATGGAGATCAACCTGGCCAAGTTTCGGGCGGAGCCGGTGTACGACACCATGGCGATCTGGAGCAACTGGGACAATCGTGGGTGGGTCAAGCTCGACGTGCTCGCGCGGGCGTTGAACGTGGAAAGTAAATCGGGCAGCGGGTCGCAGGTGGCCCAGATGTGGGCGGACGGGCAGGGCAAGGAAATCGCTCTCTACTGCCTGCAGGATACCTATGTCACGTATGGCTGCTATTGCCGCATGAATTTCCGGCAGCCGATCTCACGGGAGATCGTGCTTCTGCGGCCGGAAGTCATCGATGTGGGCTGAATGAACGGGCAGGCGGTCAGCGAACCGTGAGTTCGGCCTTGTTCCGGGTCTCGCGTTTGGGTTGAGTCTGCGGGGTGCTCTTCACGGCCCGAAGTTCCTTGTCCTTCGTTTCCAACTGCGTACGCATCGATTCCAGATCTCTTCGCAGGGCGCTGATCTTGGCGTCTTTCCGGGCCATCGCTTCCCGCGCGTCCTGTAACTCCTGAAGTGTTTCGGTCAATCGTTCATCCTCGGCGGAAGAAGCTTTCGACGCATGGGATGCCGGGCCTGCCGGCTGCGCAGGGGGGGCGTTCTTAACCGGCGCCTCTTCTACCACCGAGGCGACGACCATCCGGGGTGCAGAGGTTTGGACCGGTTGAGGCGCCGGCGCTGCGATCGTTGCCGCGACCGCCGGGGCCGGTTCTGGGTTCTTGGCAAACAGTTTGTAGTCGATGGCGAGGGATTTGAGCGGCTGCCGGCCCTGCGCAATCGCCGGTAATGCCTGCTCGATTTTTCCGGCTGATTCCGGCGTAATGCTCACGATGCGAGCCGGTCGCCCGCTGCTGAACAGGGAAGACTCGACTTTCGCCAGCGTACCGTTGTGCTCGGTCACGGTGAGATACAACCGTTCGTTCTGAACGTAAAGGGTGCCCGCGGTGGGTTCAGAGCCTGACCCTGCCGATGAGGATAGACGGAAAGCGACCACATATTCGGGTTGCGCTTGAGACAACGCTTGGGCTAGCAGGGGAGCAAGATAGTGCACGTCCTCATCGCTGAATACTTTCATCGGCTTGCTGCCATCCACGGGCAGATTCGAGAGATCCGTCTGTGCGTCCGAGATCATGACCCCACGCAGCAGGCTATCGAGGGTGGCGAGAGCGATCGTGCTGGGGTGGCTGGCCTCAAATTCCCAATCGGCGACTTCTTCGAGCCGGACAGAACCCTGGGGTTGCGCAGCGGCCTTCTGTTGAACGGTGGCGGCGGTCGATGAGCAACCGGCAGCCATGGCTCCCAACAGGGTCAACCCGAGGAGTCCGGAGTTCAGGGTCTTGGTGAAAGGAGTGCGGGAGCCGTGAATTCGCATGGCGGTCATCCTTCTCGGCTGGTCGATGCGGTGCGAACAGAGGCGGCGCGGCTTCAGGACGAAGGCGCGTCGTAACGAATCGGGATTACCAGATTCCCAAGCCCATCATCACCACGCCGAGGGCCATCCACCCGAAGACCCCGACGGCGATAATGGTTTCCAGGCTCATGCCCCGAGGGGCCTCTTCTGCATGACTCTGGGCGATGTCTTTCTTCATGATGCGAAATCCTCTGGGGCCGGTCGGTGGTTGATGAACCTGGTTAATTGTGGACGCCAGAATGGACCAAGCAAGGGCTATGCCCTCTTTCCATGGACTTCGGAGACCCTAGTGGTAATCCCCTGAGAGTCGATCTCTGCTGTGGCTGCGGCTGATGCGACGTGATTGATCGCGGGCGAAAGATGCCGTCTAAGCTATTGAAGTTTCAAGGCGGTGAAGTCGCTCCATTGAGAGGCAGGTGATGGTGAGCCGACACGCGAGCCAGGCGCTGAAGACGGCGAGAGGCGCCGATGCCTGCTCTTTTCCCGTCAGTCTGACGAGTGCGGGTGTCTAAAAATTGGCAACTGTTGTTCAGGACTGGGCAAGAATGTCGCCGTTCGACGGCAATCTTTGGTCTCTCGTAGACCTGTCGCAGGCGGCCGGGCGATGAGTTGTGCGGAGTGCGGGGATAATTCACGCGACTCTCGTAGAGGGCTCGCGCCGTCCCATCAGGACTGCGGCGCTGCCGTCGAGAATAGTGACCGGTTGAATGCTGCCGAGTAACGCCGGGGCGTCGCTCTTGTTCCAAATGACGTACACGCCGGTATCGGTGCGGCCCATCCATTGATCGCTGGAGCGTTTGGAGTCGCCTTCGACCATCACCGGCAGGGTCTGTCCGATCAATTCCCGATTGAGGCGCGCGGTGATAGGGCGCTGCAGGTCCACCAGGCGGCTGACCCGTTCGCCCTTCACGGCCTCCGGCACGTCGTCCGGGAACTTCCGCGCCGCGATGGTATTTTTCCGCTCCGAATACTTGAACACATAGGCGGAGTGGTACTGCACCTCCTCGACGACCCGATAGGTATCCAGAAACTCCTCCTCGGTTTCCGAGCAAAAGCCACAGATGATATCGGTGGTGAGCGCGATCCCGGGATGGCGGCGTCGAATATGCGCGGCCAGATCGAGATATTCTTTCCGGCTGTAGGTCCGGTTCATGAGTTCCAGGATGCGGTCGTTGCCGGATTGCAGGGGCAGGTGGATATGTTTGCAGATGTTCGGATGGCCGGCGACGGCATCCAGCAACGCAGCAGGAAAGTCCTTCGGGTGCGGAGACGTGAAGCGGACCCGCCGGACTCCCGGCACCTCGGCGACCGCAAGGATGAGGCGGGCAAAGTCCCAGTCTTCATACCGGTAGCTGTTCACGTTCTGTCCGAGCAACGTGATCTGCGTATGACCGGTGGCGACCGACGCCTCGACCTCGCGGAGGATTCCCTGGGGATCGCGTGAACGCTCGCGCCCTCGCGTGTAGGGCACCACGCAGAAGCTGCAAAAGTTGTCGCAACCGCGCATGATGGCGATCCAGGCGTTGCTGCTGCCGTCGCGCTCGGGGAGGATGTCGTCGTAGGTTTCATATTCGGACAGGTCTACGGCCATGCCCCGTCGCACCAGGCCCTGTTCTTCCGCATTCAGCGCATTCGTCAATAGTCCCGGCAATTGCCGGTATCCGTCCGGGCCCACGAGCACATCCACCAGCGGTTGTTTCTCCGTCAGCTCCTCTTTGAGGTTTTGCGCCATGCAGCCGAGCACCCCGACGACCAGCGGGCGCTGTTCCTTCACCGCCTTCAACTCGGCGAGATGGCCATAGACCTTGTTATGCGCATTCTCACGGATGGCACAGGTGTTCATGAGCATGACATCGGCGCGCTCGCGATCTTCGGTAAACTCGAATCCCGCTTTGCGGAGTAACGACCGCACGAGTTCGGAATCGTACTCGTTCATCTGGCAGCCGAAGGTTTCGATATGGACGGTATGGGGCTTATTGGGTTGTGTCATACAAGTGGCCTGTGCGAGGGCGCTAAGACTGTGGCGACGGGCCGGCCATAGGCCAGCCCGTCCATGATGCCGGTGATGGTGACTTGGTGGATCGAGCCGGCCTCGACGGCATCGGCCGCGACTGCCACCCGGGTGAAGTTGGCTGTGGTGCCGGTGCGAAATCCATCGCGTTCCCCTTGTTCGAAGAGGACGGGGAGGGTGCGGCCGATCTGTTGCTGATAAAAAGCCAGCGCTTTCGTCCGTGACAGTTCCGCCAGGGCCTTGCTGCGTTGCCGGATGACGGCAGGCGGAATCTGGCCCTCCAGTCGCGCAGCTGCCGTACCCGGACGCGCCGAATAACTGAAGACATGGAAATAGGAGAAGGGGAGTCGCTCGACTGTCCGGACCGTATTCGCGAACGCCTGTTCGTTTTCGCCGGGAAATCCGACCATGAGATCGGTTCCCAATCCGAGATCCGGCATCAGCGCGATGGCCTGCTCGACCAGCTCCTCATATTCGCGAACGGCATAACGCCGGTTCATCGCCTGCAGGATTCCATCGTCGCCGCTTTGCAGGGGAAGGTGCAGGTAATGACACAGTTTCGTGGAGCCGGCCATGTGCTCCAGCAAGGCAGCAGGGACGGTCGTGGGTTCGATCGAGGAAATCCTGATCCGGGCGACGTCGGGAATCGCTTCGAGTTCCCGCAGGAGTTCAACCAGTCCGAGACCCTGATATGAGTATTGGCCGATGTTCACCCCGGTGAGCACGAGTTCGCGATAGCCATGGGCGGCGAGCTCACGGGCTTCCCGCAAGACATCCTCGGCGGTCCGGCTGCGCTCCCGCCCGCGCGCGAACGGAATCAGGCAGAAGCTGCACATGAAGTCGCATCCGTCCTGAATCTTCAGCAGGGCGCGGGTCGAGTCGGAATAGGCGGTGCCGGGCAGGACGAAGTCTTCGCGATCGATCGTACGGGTATGGCGGAGTTCGGGCTCCGGCTGTTTCAGGAGTTTGGCCGGCGCCGGGAGATAGTCAGGGAGATTCATTTTGAACTGGGTGCCGACGATCAGGTCGATGCCGGGTACCTTCTGCAGCTGCGTGGCACCGGTCTGGGCATAACAGCCCGTGACCGCGACGAAGGCATGCGGCGAGTGGCGCAAGGTCTTGCGGACGGCATAACGGCAATCTTTTTCGGCATTCTCCGTCACCGAGCAGGTGTTCAAGACGAGCAGGTCCGTCTCCTTGCCGAACTCCACCAGTCGGTACCCCCGGCGTGCCAGGGTATCGGCTAACATGGAGGTCTCGGATTGGCTGAGACGGCAGCCCAATGTATGAAGTGACGCGCGTGGCATGCTGGTGGACATCGTCTGCGATTATAAGAGCGCGCACCTTCGATCGGCAAGGTGACGAGGACCCGAAAAAGTCAGCCGAGCGCTTGAACGGGGTATAGCTGGGTGGTAGCATGAGTGAAATTGTCTCCATCATGGCGTCGATCTGCTTTCTGAACCATGACGAACCTTCGCGTTGCCGCCAGTCTTCTGCTCGCTGTGCTCCTCTTTATTCCGGCTACCTCCGCTTGGTCACAGGATCCGCTTCCTATCGAGCCCGACCTGAATAGTCGCCTCGATGAACTGTACGACCATGAGGCGCGACTGTTCATCATGCTCTATTCGCTACATGGCGACGGGAAGGTCGACTATATTACGGGTCGTCTGGTGCAGGAGTATACGAGGAGCAATTACGGGAATCCGGTGTACTACACCGAGCCGTACCCCCTGTTTTATTGGTGGGACCACACGATGTTCAACGATCCGGATCAGGACGGGGTGAACGGGAACGAGCGTGTCTACCAGGAGAACATCGAGTTCGATATCGCGCGATATAAGCCCTGCCTTTTCAATGGACAGCCCTGCTGAGTCAGGTTATTGAGAAAGACCGCCACCGGCGTTCTCGATCGCACGCCTCCCTGCGGCCTTGCCGGACGGCCTTTCTGACCAGCCTAGGAACTGTGGTGACTTTCTTTATTGTTGTTTCTCACCTGAAAACGTTCAAGCGATACGTTCATCATTCGTGAAGCGTATCTCGTTTCTCCTGATTGGTTTCAGCCGTCCTCTGCGCGTGTTACCCTCCGGCACTCATTCAAACACCAACACCTGACAGGGTGCGCGATGCAGCACTGCATGCGAGACGCTGCCCAGGACGAATCGGGTGATGCCCTGCCTGGCGCGCGAACCCACCATGATCAGGTCTACTCCCATCTTTTCCGCCTCATGGAGAATCATCGTCACCGGCGTTCCCAGGACGCTTGCGCTACGGGTGGTATACCCGAGTGTCCGGAGTTCGGTAGCCACTCCATCCACAAAGTCACGGGCATGCCTGAGGGCTTGCGTCTCCAGTTTTTCCGCTGCCGAGTCGTCAACGGGCCAGGGCGGACGGGTCGGCGGGAGGACAGCCAGCAGATTGATGTTCACCGGCTCATGGAAGGGTTGCTTCCGGAGGAACCGCAGCGCCGCCTCGGCGTCCGATTGTCCTTCCAGCGGGAGCAAGACCTGTTTCAAGTCGCGGAGCGAGCCCTGTAGGATCAGTTTGGCGCAGGGAGCGAGGCTCAGTATACGATGGGAGACGCTTCCCAACAGTCGTTCCTTCACCGGTCCCAGTCCCCTGGCTCCCATGAGAATGAGGTCCACATGGCGTGACTCAGCCGTCGCGACGATCATTTCCGCCGGGGATCCTGAGGCCAATTGTTTGGTGACCGGCCCGCTGTGAGGCGGGAGCAGTGAATGGATCCTGGTCAGTAAATGCTCGCCATCCTCCTTCATACTGCGCTCCAGTTGCGAATACAGCTCCTGGGCGACTTCCGGCACCATCATCGGGTAGGCCGGTCGGGGAGCATCGACGACATGGAGCAGGGTCAGCTCATCCGGGCGGCGCAGATATTTCAGCGCCCGCACGGCTTCATAGGAGTGATCGGATCCATCGACGGCCAAGAGCACGTTCATGATCGAGACTCCTTTGCTGCGTGCGCGTCCGGCTGGAAATACCGCTGAAACCAGCGGAGCGCCTCCCGGGCGACCTGCTCCAACGTGCCCGGTTCCTCGAATAAATGACTGGCTCCCGGGACAATCACCAGCTCTTTCCGGCAGGTCAGTTGCCTGAGCGCGTCCTGATTCATCTCGATCACGGGACCGTCGTCTCCGCCGACAAGCAGGAGCGTCGGTGCCGTGACCCGGCTCAGGTAGGGGCCGGCCAGGTCGGGCCGTCCGCCGCGCGACACGATGGCGCCGACCGCCTGGGGTTCACGTGCAGCTGCTTGGAGCGCCGCGCCGGCTCCCGTGCTGGCACCGAAATACCCGACCCGTAGTCCGGCTGTCTGGCGATGTGCCTGTAACCAACGTTCTGCCAGCAGCAGCCGGTCGGCGAGGAGGTCGATGTCGAAGACTTTGCGGCGATCGTCCGCCTCATCCGGGGTGAGGAGGTCCATCAGCAATGTCGCGAACCCTCCCGTTTCCAGATGGCGGGCGACGAACTGGTTGCGCGGACTGAATCGTCCGCTGCCGCTACCGTGGGCAAAGGCGATGACACCCCTCGGGTGCGCAGGGAGACCCAGGATTCCATCGAGCGTGATGCCGTCATGGCTGATTCTGACCTGGAAGATGCTCTCCGCTTCCATAGATTGATGTGGATCCTGTCGGTTCATGGCCCTCAGGTCGCGCAACGTGAAATCTCGGCGACCGTTAGTGACAATCGGTCGGACAGAAGAAGATCAGATACAGTGCGACTGCTGCTCCCACCAGCACAGCTCCGAACAAGAGCCATTGCGTTCTCGACATGGTTCAGTCCTCTTGAACGCTGATGGAGCAAGAGGAATGCCATCCGAGCATCGGCACAGGGGTGGATGGCAAAGGGAGGTCTAAGCGCCTGTAGCTGATGGCACGATAGGAGAAATCTCCGTCATCATGTGCTATTTGCTACAAGCCATAAGCTCTTTGTTGCTCTGTGGCGTTCCGCTACAGAACACTGGTATTGGCTGTAGCAGGACACCCCCCGGAGATGAAGTTCAAGAGCCTAGGGCGCATGGCCAATGGCCCTGATGTCTGCAAAATCCTCTGTTCCATAAGCCAGAGGCTCTATGCCCCTCGCTCCTTTCTGCATGGCATCGGCCTTGCTGATCTTGCTAATACTGGTGCTAGAGGTAGGAGTGATGAGTGGAGGTGTAATGGCCGATCGTCTGTTCACGAAAATCCTCGTGCCGGTGGATTTTTCTCCCTGCTCCGAAGAAGCCTTCCGGCTTGCGCTGTCGTTCGCAAAATCGTATCAGGCGGAGGTGCTCCTGCTGCATGTCGTCGATACCAAGAGTTTAGACGCGCTGAATCGACTCGGGCTGGCGCCTGCCACTGAAGCCGCGAAACAGAAAAAGCAGCTGCATCATTTCGCCCGCCTCAATGCCCGGCAACTGTTGGCCAGGGATGACGCGAAGGGGGTGACGATCCGCCGGCTGCTCGCGGACGGCTGCCCATTCGAGGAAATTGCGCGCACGGCTCGGGTGGAGGGGGTCGATTTGGTGGTCATGGGAAGCTACGGGGGCGCGATCGGCGGGGTCGATAAGATTTTCTTCGGCAGCACGGCGGAGAAGGTTGTCCGGACGGCCGGGTGTCCTGTATTGACAGTGCCGCTCCCCACGAAACGGGCGAAAGTGAAAACGGGCAAGAGTTTATAAAGGAGGTCACTTATGGGTGTGAGGAAGGTGTCGGACTCGTTGAGCGGAGGACGGGTATGGTTGGCGGCTTGTTTCGTTCTGGCCCTCTGTTCTCAGGGTGGAGCGCAGGCGGAGCAGCGGATCGAAGTGACGATCAAGGACTCCGTCTTTGTCACCAAACAGGTGCCGCTCCGGCTGGGGGTGGCGACGGTCATTGCCATCGTCAATCAGGATCAGGTGCGCCACGATTTCGGGTCGACCATGTTCGACGGCATTCCGACGCGCGTCGAGTCCGGCGGGATCGTGTCGTATGGCAAGCAGATCGGCGGATTGTTTTTGGATGCGAAGAAGGAAGCCGTCGTTCGCTTTACCATGGAACGGCCGGGCCGGCATGAGTTCCGCTGTTCCATTCATCCGAACATGAAAGGCGAACTGCTCCTGTTGAACGTGGAGGCGGTCTAAGTCATGACCCTGATCAAGCGAGTGCTCTTTGCGACGGATTTTTCGGCCTGTGCGGACCGGGCCATGGGTTATGCCTTAGCGATGGCGTCGGCCTGGAAGGCGGAGCTCTGTGTGATGACGGTCCTGGAGCTCTACCCGGGGATGGATCCGGACTATACCGTCAACAAGATGTACCTGGATCACTTGCGCGCCGAGGCCAGCCGTCAGCTGGCGGCAGTGGAGGCACGCGCCAAGGCGGCCGGACAGCCGGTGACGGTGCGCATTGAAACCGGCATTCCGAGCCAGGCGGTCCAGACGGTCGCCCACACTATCGGCGCGGACCTGCTGGTGGTCGGTACACATGGGCGCACCGGATTAGATCATGTTCTGATCGGCAGCACGGCGGAGCGGGTCGTCCGTATGGCGCCTTGTCCGGTCCTGGCGGTGAAGGCCGACAAGGGCAGTGCGGCTGTCCCCGCGATGGCGAATATCAAACGGATTGTGGTGCCCATCGATCTCTCGGCCTGTTCGCTCGATGCTTTGGAATATGCCGTCCAGTTTGCCAAACCGCTCGGAGCGTCGATCACCATTCTGCATGCCATGGAGCCGGTGGCGTATGGATTGGACTTCAGTCTGAGTCATGCCAAGGAGTGGAAGGAGCAGCGGGCCTATCTGGAGAAACGCCTCACCGTGCTGGTCGCCTGTGTGCAGGCGCAGGGTCTTCAAGTCGATCATGTCTTGAAACCGGGACTGCCCGCGGATTCGATCGCATCCTACGTCACCCAGCAAGGGTACGATTTGATGATCATGGGGACGCATGGGCGGCGTGGCATCTCCCACGTCCTCGTCGGCAGCATTGCCGGCGCGATGCTGCGCCACGCGCCCTGTCCTGTGCTCACGGTGCGTCAGTTCAATTTCGGCGCGGACTATCAACGTGTCGTGCCTCTCGGGGAAGCATAACCAGCAGGCTGTCGTAAAGGAGTCCCCCATGAAGCCCAAAGTGAAAAAGCCGTCCGCTCCGCAATCGAAGGTTCGAGCCGTCAGCTCGGCCGTGACGAATCCAATCGAGCTGCCGGAAGGCATGTGGGAACGAATCTCTCAGAAGGCCTTTGAGTTGTGGAGGGAGCGAGGGTGTCGGGAGGGACACGCGCTTCAGGATTGGCTGGATGCGGAAACGGCCGTCATGGAGGAGATTCATGAAGCTCGCGAATGAACGAGTCGTCGGGCGATCGGTGCCGGTGACGAAGGAGCTGGACATCATACTGATGCGGCTCGATCGGCTGTCGATGACGCCGGGTTTTGCCCAACAGCGCCGGATTGCCTTCACGCGCGCGTTGCAAGTGTACGTTGAATTGGGTAGCCAGGCCCCTCTGTCGCCGTTGCCGGAAGAAGTCGGGCTGGCCGATTTGTTGCTCTATGCAGACTTCTACCCGGAAGACGGCCAGCTGACCCTGATCGAGCAGCTGCGTGACGTCATCACTGAACATATTCCCGAGGAAGAGCGGGTCTGGCTGGATCCGCTCAAACATTCCTATATGGATCTCGTCGAATTGCTGCCACAGGAGATCGGGAAGGAACGGCGGAATCTACGGTCGATCGGAAACGGGCGCGTGTACGAGGTGCCGGCCGACAGCCTGGGATCGGACGCAGAAAGCGGACAGGTGTTGTTCACGAGGCTCGTTCGGGAGCCGGGTGATCCTGAAAGCCCGCTGGCTGTGCCGGCTGGGCCGGTCTTGATGTTGTCGGCGGAGGACGCCAAGGCACTCTACGAAACGACCGGTGAAGAGCGTCGCGAGATGGAGGTCGTCGGCGGCTCATTCGAGCTGGGCGACTGGCCGGAATTCGCCAAGCGGTTCGGGCATCTGCTGTTGCGGAATTTTGCGCGGATGCGCCTGGCGGCGCTGGTCGAGGCGGTGAGCGAAATTCGTTATCGGACGACTGCCGGCGCCTCTTATTTCTATGTCATGGCATTGTATGAACACCACGAGTTCACGTTTATCGCGGGAGGTATGGCTGAGCTGGAGGGATGGAAAGAGGAGGCTCCGGTTCGTTCTGCCGGTACGACGGCTTCCGGAAAGCTCCGGCGCTTCGTGCAGGGGAAGAATGAGGCAGCGGCGGGAGCAAGCCTGACAGCCAGAGTGACCGTGACGGCCACAGGACTGTTTCTCGAATGTGACTCGCGGGAGCGGCTCGATACGGTCAAACATAGTTTGGCGGCCGCCTTCGGGTTTTCGCTGCACTTCCGAGGTGAAGCGGTTCAACCGCCGATGCGCCAGGTGACGCAGGCGGAGTTGTCCGCCGCAGAGCCGTTGACGGTGGTGGTCACGGATGAAGAAGATCGCACGTTGATGAATGCCTTCCTGGAAACCGTCTACCTCGAGTGGGCCGACCGTGAGTCTCCCGCAGTCGGCGGTGAGACCCCTCGGCATGTGATGACGACCCAGTCCGGGCGTAGTCAGGTGGCGGCGCTGATCGATGAGATGGAACGGAACGATTTCGGCCGCCTTCGGAGTGGTGTCACGGCCTTCGATTACAACAAACTCCGCGCTCACGTGGGGCTTTGTTGACGTCGATTCGTGAAGCGTATCTCAGCAGGCATCCGAGCGCATAGCTGATGGCAGGAAAGAAGAGCGTATGGCTAATGGATGAAGGCAGAACGCCGCGGGTTGCCGTCGGTCCCAACTATACGCCATAAGCAATACGCTATTTGCTCCCGTTCCGCATTGAGATACGAGCGACGAGATACGAAATGCGTGGACCGAGCGCACCTATGCATGAGCAGGTGAAGACCATTCTCGCGAAGGTTCGGAGTGAGCCGCCCAATATTCTCAAGGCCCTGCTGGCTTTGCAGGAGCGACTCGGGCATGTACCGACAGAAGCGGTTCCAGACATCGCTCATGCGTTGGGCGCCACCACCGCGCAAGTCGCCGGCGTGCTTTCCTATTATCCCGATTTACGCCTGACGCATCCGGGCCGGCACCTGATCCGTGTCTGCATGGGAGAATCGTGCTACGCCAACGGCTGCGGACGGCTGCTGCGGGAATTGCAGGATCGCCTTCGTGTGGACGTGGGCGAGACTGCCGCGGGCGGAAAGTTTACCCTCGATACCATGTCTTGTGCCGGGAACTGTGCGGTCTCTCCCACGGTGATGATCGACCGTGACCTCTATGGCCGCCTGCTGCCCTCGCAGCTCGATACGTTGCTGGAGCGGTACAAGTAGCATGCGTACGGTCACCAGACTCTACCTGTCCAACGATACGTCGGCACGGGCCGCGGGGGCCGGTGTGCTGGCCGACGCCTGGTCGGAACATCCCGAGGTCCAACTCATTCGCATCTCCTCGCGCGGCGCGTTCTATCTTGAACCGATGGTGGAGCGCGATAGCCCCGCCGGCCGCGTCGCCTGGTTCAATGTCACAGCCCAGGATTTACCGCTCATTCTATCCGGCACAGATGGCACTCCGGTGCGATCCATTCCCTTTCTTGCTCAGCAAACCAGGTTCACGTTTGCCGACTTCGGCGAGACGGAGCCGTTGGCGCTCGATGAATATCAGGCGCGCGGCGGTCTGTCCGGCCTGGAGACGGCCTTACGGATCGGCCCGGATGCGATCATCGAAGAACTGCAGGTGTCGCAGTTGCGTGGCCGTGGCGGCGCGGCATTCCCGGTCTGGAACAAGTGGAAGGTGGCGCAACAGGCGCGGGCCGACCAAAAGTACGTGGTCGCCAACGCCGACGAAGGCGACGCGGGAACCTACTGCGACCGGATGATTCTGGAAGGCGATCCGTTCCGGTTGCTGGAAGGGATGTTGATCTGCGCGAGAGCCATCGGGGCCGGCCGCGGATACGTGTACTGCCGGCAGGAGTATCCGGCGGCTGCGAAGACGTTGCGGGCAGCCATTCAGAAGGCGGATGAAGCGGAGTTGTTGGAGTTGGACGGCGAACCGTTTNNTCGCTGGAAGGGAAGAGGGGCGTGGTACGGGCGAGACCTCCCTATCCGGCACAGTCCGGCCTGTATGGACGACCGACGATCGTCAGCAACGTGCTGACCTTTGCGACCATCCCGAACATTCTTTCGCGCGGCGGCGCCTGGCATGCGGCGCTCGGCACGGAGCAGTCGCGCGGCACCATGGCATTACAGCTCGGCGGGAGGGTGAAACATCCCGGGTTGGTCGAGGTGCCGTTCGGATTGAGTCTGCATCAGGTTCTGGAGCAATTCGGCGGAGGCATGGCGCCCGGATCGCGCTTCAAGGCCGTGCAGGTCGGGGGACCGCTCGGAAGTCTCTTTCCGGCCTCCCAGATGGACATTCCGATTTGTTACGACGCATTCGCGAAGGCCGGTGCGGTGTTAGGACACGGAGGCATCGTCGTCTACGACCACGAGACCGATATGGTGGATTTGGCGCGGCATTTTATGGCGTTTACCGCCGACGAATCCTGCGGGAAATGTACGCCCTGCCGCATTGGATCGGTGCGGGGTCGTGAAATTCTCGAACGGATTCAGGCCGGGAGCGGCACCATCGAGGACTTGGCGCTGTTGCACGATTTGGGTGACACGATGAAGGTCGCCAGTCTCTGCGCCCTCGGCGGGCGCGCGCCCTATCCGGTGCTGACGGCGATCGAACATTTCTCCGCCGAGTTCCGGAGCAAGTTGAGGACGTGAGGCGTTGTTCGTGAAATGTGAAACGTCTCTCGTGAAGCGCTGTTCACGAGCTACGAGAGACGAACGACGAGATACGGAGCCACCCGCGTGAAGCTGGAAATTAATGGGCGTCTGGTGCTGGCGTCGCCGGGCGACACGATTTACAGCGCGGCAAAAAAAGCCGGGATTGTCATTCCTGGACTCTGCTCGTCGGACCATTTGGCGCCGTTCGGCTCCTGCCGGCTCTGTCTCTGCGAGATTGAGGGCCAGAGTGGCTTGCCTGCCTCCTGCACGACTCCGGTCCGCGAGGGCATGGTGGTCCACGCGGAGAGCGAGCGGCTGAATCGGCTCCGACGGAACATCCTCGAACTCTATATGTCCGAACAACCGGCGGGGGATCGGGCTCCGGAATCCCTGCAATGGTTGGCCAAGTCGCTCGGGCTCCGACAGGTGCGGTATCCGCAGCCCTCCCACCGGCTGGATGTCGTCGATCGATCCAATCCCTTTTTCACCTTGGACAATGCAGCCTGTATTTCCTGCGCCCGCTGTGTGCGCGCCTGTGACGAAATTCAAGGGACCCATGCGTTGACGATGCTCCATCGCGGCTTTGCGAGCCGGCCGGTCGCGGGGGCAGCGTCGTTAACCGGGGAGGCGGCCGGGTTTGCTTCCTCGAACTGCGTCTCCTGCGGTGCCTGCGTGAAAGAATGTCCCACCGGGGCCCTGATGGAAAAAACCGTCGCTGAGCAGGGGACGCCCGAACGGACCGTGCGTACCACTTGCGCCTATTGCGGTGTCGGCTGTGCCTTCGACGCCGGAGTGCACGATGGCAACGTCGTGAGCATGGTGCCTGCCGATGACGGCCCGTCCAATCAGGGTCACGCCTGCATGAAGGGGCGATTCGGTTGGACGTACAACTATGCGCCGGACCGATTGCGCGTACCGTTGCTCCGGCAGGGCGATAAGTGGGTGGAGATCTCCTGGCCCGACGCGTTGGACCGGATC
>CXWK01016180.1_pt1 | contig 16033 bp, 13 predicted proteins | sample 590851 | NCBI WGS metagenome assembly CXWK01 (sample SAMEA3498364, study PRJEB10139) | wastewater metagenome | biome: wastewater treatment plant; material: activated sludge | place: Denmark | collected 2014-08-01 | reverse complement strand
ATGATCGCCGGCGGATTCTCCTGCCCGTCGACGATCTTCGTCTGCAGCGCCGAGTAGACTTCGGCGAAATTGATGCCGGTCGGCGAAGCGCCGAGCGCCTTGAACAGCGAGGTCCAGAGCGCGCTGACGGGCACGCGCATCTTCAGGCCTTGCAGGTCGGCCGGCGTGACGATCGGACGGACGCTGGTCGTGATCTGGCGGAAGCCGTTGTCCCAGATCTTGTCCATCACCACGAGGCCGGCCTTGTTGATCTGGCCGCGCAGATGCGCGCCGAACTTGCCGTCGAGCGCATTCCACAGCGTCGGATAATCCTTCCACGCGAAGCCGACGCCCCAGATCGCCGCCGACGGAATCAGCGTCGACAGGACGTTGACGCCCGACAGCGTGAAGCATTCGAGTGCGCCGGAGCGCAGCTGCGAAAACATGTCGGAATCGCCGCCGAGCTGGTTGTTGGCGAAGATCTGCAGTTCGAACCGGCCGTCGGTCGCCTGCTTGATCTCCTCGGCCGCCCTGCGCGCATAGACGTTGAGCGGATGCGAGTCCGGCACGTTGGTGCCGAGCTTGAAGGTGAATTCCGCGGCGCGCGCGTAGCGCAGCGGCGTCGCCGCGCCGACGGTCGCCATGGCGCCGAGAGCGGCGAAGCGGCGGCGGGAGAGATGGGTCATGGGTGTCCTCCGGATATTCTTGTTCAGGATTGCAGAAGCGATTTGCCCGGGCCGAATTGCAGCCCCGCCTCGCGAAAACCGCCGTCGACGTTGAGCGTGTGTCCTTGCACGTAACGCGCCTCGTCCGAGCACAGGAACACCGCGGCGTCGGCGATCTCCTCGGGCGTTCCGTAGCGCGTCATCGGGATGAGATAATTGTAGGCGGCGCGGGTCGCCGCGTCGTGCGCGAACTTCGCCATCTCCGTCTCGATCGCGCCCGGCGCGATATTGTTGACGTTGATGTTGTGCTGCGCGAGTTCGACCGCCATCACCTTGGTCAGCAATTCTNNATTCGAGGCCGGCCTTGGCCGAACCGTAGGCGGCGCGGCCGTTGGCGCCGCGCTGGCCGGACAGCGAGGCGATGTTGACGATCTTGCCGCCGCCGCCCTTGACCATTTCGCGCGCCACGCCTTGCGCGACCAGGAAGGCGCCGGTGAGATTGATCGAGACGATCCGGTTCCAGTCCTCGAGGCTCGTTTCGAGAAACGGCGTGTTGCCGCCGACGCCGGCGTTGTTCATGAGAATGTCGATGCGGCCGTAGGCCTTCAGCACGTCCGCGATCATCGCCTGCACCGAAGCCGGATCGGCGACATTGACGGCGAGCGGCAACGTGCGCGCCCCGGTGGCGGCGATCGCGTCGGCGGACTGTTTCGCGCCGTCGAAATTGACGTCGGCGATGACGACGGCTGCGCCCTCGCGCGCGAAAGCGCGCGCCACCGCGAGCCCGATGCCGCGGGCGCCGCCGGTGACGATGGCGATCTTGTTGCTAAGCCTCATCTGCGTGTCCTGACAATGTGCGCGTCACAGCGCGCCGCCGTTCTTGGCGGCGAGGAAGTAGTCGGGCGCGCCGACCTGGCCGCCCTTGAGCGCGATCTCCAGGCCGTCGCGGTCGGCGCGCGCCGAATGGGCGCGGCACAAAGGCGAGCCCGGCGCGAGCGGCGCGATCGCCGTCAGCGCGTCGATGCCGAGCATGGAGGCGGCGCGGCCGGATGTGTCGCCGCCGGATATCACCGCGCGAGGCAGCCGCGCCGTCGAGAGGATCGTGTCGAGGATCGCGCCGAGGCCGGTTCCGATCCGCTCGTTGACGATTTCGACGGCGACGCCGGATACGGCGACCGCCGCCTTGTAGGCCGCTACGGCCGGATCGTCCGGCCCGGCGGCGCTGTGCACCAGCGCGTCTCGCCCTTCGGAAAGATGCGCCAATGCGGTCGCCGCAGCGCGTGCTGTTTCTCGCGTCCACTCGGCGGGATCGACGGCGCGCGCGGTGTCCAGCGCAATGGTCGCAAAGCCTTTGTCGCGCGCGTGAGAAATCTGCGCGGCGGTGACGGGCGACACGGAACCGGAGACGCAGGCGATCCGCCCGACGGGTTTCGCGCGAAAGGTCTGCGTCGGCGTCGGGATCAGGCCCGCCTCGTTCCAATACGCGACGAGCGCGGCTTCGAAACCCTGCGATCCCGCGCCGAAAGTCGGACGCGCGCCGCGCTCCCAGACCAGGCGGCCCGCCTCGATCAGCGTCTCGCGGTCGAGCACGTCGATCGACACGATTTCGGCGCCCTCGGCGATCTCCTGCGCGAGCCGCGCGTCGGCGTCGCCGCGCTTGATCGCGACGAAATCGACGAGGCCGATCCTTTTTCCCGTCTGCTTGCCGAGATGTCGGCCGAGATCGGCTTCGTCCATCGGCGTCACCGGATGGCGCGCCATCACGGGATGACGGTCGAGCCGATGCACGGCGCCGTGTGCGGCGGCGAACAGATTGCCGACCGCCTGGTAGCGGCCCATGCCGGGATCGGCGACGATCAGCGGGATCCAGCCCGCAAAGGTCCGGGCAGCGATGTCGATGGCGCGGCCGATGGAGCCGATCTGGGGGGCGGAGTCGAAGGTCGAGCAAACCTTGTAGTGCACGACCGGCGCGCCGGTGGCCGCCAGCAGGTCGAACACGGCGGGCAGATGCGCCTCCATCCACTCCGGATTTTGCGCGCGAGAGAGTCCGGCGACGCCGATGACGCGATAGCCGGCGAAATCGCGCAGGCGTTCCGGCGTCGGCGCCGACAGGAACAGGACCGATTCGACGCCGGCGAAGGCGGTCGCTTCCATCGCGGCGGAGGAACCGGTGAAATCGTCGCCGTAGAAGGCGATCAGCGGTCCGGCCGGGAGGGCGCGCGCGTCGCTCATGCCGCCATTTCCAGCGCGTGTTGCAGATTGGGACGCGTGCGCGCGAATTCGGCGAGCGGCACGCCGGCGAGCGCGGCCTGCCACGCTTCCTGCATCGCGGCGACGCCAGCCGCCGTGCCGAGCGGATGCGCCATGATGCCGCCGCCCGCCGTGACGATCAGATCGGTCGAGCCCAACCCCTCGTAGGTCGCAGGCGCCTGCCGCGGCGATTGCGCGGAAGAAAACACGGGCATGACCGTGCAAGGCTTGTCGGCGAACATCGGCGCCAGGCACGCGCGCGCAGACGCAATGCAGCTCTCGTCCTCCTCCGCGAATTTGTTGCCGATGCCGTTGACGTGCATGTGGTCGGCGCCGGCGAGCCGCCAGATCTTCTGCCAGGCGACGTAGGACCAGCCGAGCATCGGATGGCGCGAGAGATAACCCCAGCCGTTGCGGTGCGCATGGATCGGCAACTGGCCGAAGCGCGCCAGCTCGATCGTGCCGACGAGGCCGACCGAGTTGAGGCTCGCCATCATGCAGGTCGCGCCGTGTTTCAGCAGCGTGTCGTGGCGGCGGCGCATCTGGTCGAGATCGCCGGTCAGATTGAAGGCGAACATCGCCTTCCTGCCGGTGCGGTCGGCATGACGGTCGATGACGCGCATGACCGCTTCGACGCGCTGATCGAACGGACAGGCGGGACCGTCCGCCTGCAGTTCGTCGTCCTTGATGAAATCGATGCCGGCGCGGCAGAGATCGTCGACGACGGCGGCCGTTTCCTGCGGGCCGAGCCCGACGCTCGGCTTGATGATCGTACCGATCAGCGGCCGGCCATGCACGTCGGCGAGCCGGCGCGTACCCTCGACGCCGAAGCGGGGGCCGGGATAGGCGGCGGAAAATTCGTGCGGCAGCCGGATGTCGAGCAGCCGCAGTCCGGTGACGGGCTTCAGTTCGAACAGGTTGCCGGCGACCGTCGCCATCAGGTTCGGCAGCGACGGGCCGAGCGTGTCGAGCGGCCACGACAGGGTGACATGCGCGCGCTTGAATCTTGCATTCGTCGTGTTGAGGCGCGCCGAAGGCAGCGAGGGCGTATCCGTCTCGTCGATCAGGTCGAGCCGCGTGACCTGCGCCGCCACGCGCGCCTTCAGTTCCGGCGTTTCGCCGGGAATGGCGACGAACGTGCCGCTCGACTGCTCGCCCGCCATGAATTCGGCGACGCGCCTGATATCGCCAGGCGTCTCCAGCAGGTAGTCGGCTTCGATACGACTGCTCGACATCAGGCAAGCTCCAGAATGCGCCGATCAGGCGGCGCGGAACGTCAATCCGCCGTCGACCGGCAGGCTGACCCCGGTGATATAGGCCGCTTCATCCGAAGCGAGGAACAGCGCCGCGTTGGCGACATCCCATGCCGTGCCCATGTGTCCCATCGGGCAAGCGGCGTCGCGGGCGCGCACCATCTCGTCGGCGTCCGCGTACTGGCCGGAAATCTGCTGGTGGATCAGCGGCGTGTTCATCAGGCCGGGCATGATGGCGTTGGCGCGGATGCCGTCCTTGGCGTACTGCAGCGCGATGCCCATGGTGAAATTGTTGACCGCGGATTTCGCTGCGTAATAGGCGGCGTAGGGATAGCCGGTCCAGCGAATGGCGGCGATCGACGAAATGTTGACGATCGCGCCCGAGCGCCGCGCCAGCATGTGCGGCAGCACGTGCTTGCAGGCGAGGAAGCAGCCGGTGACGTTGAGGTCGATGGTCTTGCGCCACTCGTCCTCGGTCAGCTCGATCGGCCCGCCCATCGTGGCGTAGCCGACGTTGTTCTGCAGCACGTCGATGCGGCCGTGCGCCTTCATCGCGTCGGCGACGACGGCTGCGACCTGATCGGATTTCGTCACGTCGCAGACGGCCGGCGAGGCGGCATTGCCTTCCCCGCGGATGATCTCGACCGTCTCGTCGGCCGCAGCAGGGTTGTAGTCGACGCAGATCACATGCGCGCCTTCGCGCGCGAAGCGCGTCGCTGTCGCCTTGCCGTTGCCCCATCCCGGGCCGACCGAGCCGGCGCCGAATACGATCGCGATCTTGTCTTGCAGACGTCCGGCCATCAGAGAGTTTCGCTTCCACAGGCAGATATGGGGGATCGCGCGCCCCGCGCGATCCCGGAATGGAATGGTTTCAGCCGAGCTTGCCGGTGGTGGCTTCCAGCAGCGACCAGGCTTCCTCGCCGTAGCGCTTCTTCCATTCGGTATAGAAACCCGCCGAGACGAGCTTCTCGCGAAAAGCGTCGAGCTTGACGTCGTGGAAGGTCAGGCCGCGCTTCGTCAGTTCGTCGCGCAGGGTCTTGTTGCCGTGCTCGACCTCGACGCGCTGGCGCAGTGCTTCCTCGTTGATGTTGCGCTCGATGATGTCGCGCAGATTGGCCGGAATGCCTTCCCACACGCGCTTGTTGGACAACACCCAGAAGCCGTCCCACATGTGGTTGGTCATCGAGCAGTTCTTCTGCACTTCGTACATCTTGTCGACGAGCAGGCCGATCAGCGGCTGTTCGAGCCCGTCGGCGATGCGCGTCTGCATCGCGGAATAGGTCTCGGCCCACGGGATCGACACCGGCGAGGCCCCGAACGCCTTGAACATCGAGGTCCACAGCGGGCTCGGCGGGACGCGGATCTTGAAACCCTTGAAATCGTCGGGCGTCAGGATCGGCTTGGTCGAGGTCGTGACCTGGCGGAAGCCGTGGTTCCACGACTTGTCGAAGCAGTGGAGGTTGGCGTCGGAGAAGGCCTTGCGCACATGCTTGCCGAGACCGCCGTCGAGCGATTCCCAGACCTTGTCGTAGGAGGGATAGGCAAAGCCGACGCCGTTGATGGAAGCGACGGGAACCAGAGTGGACATCAGGACGCCGGTCTGCGCGAACAGTTCGAGCGCGCCCGAGCGGAGCTGGCTGAGCATGTCGGCGTCGGAGCCGAGCTGGTTCTTCGGGAACACGTCGATGACGACGCGACCGTCGGTTTCCTTCTTGATGCGCTCGCTGGCCTTGACCATCGACGTGTTGAGCGGATGGTCGCCGGAAACGATATTGCCGAACTTGAGCCGGACTTCCGGCTCGGCGGCGCGCGCCACCCAGGGTGCGACGATGCCTGCGGCAGCGGCGCCGATGACGAATGTGCGACGGTTTGTGCGCATGTTTCTCTCCTCCCGCGATCCGCGCGCGCGGATCGAGTCTTCTTTCGATCTGGCTGCGATTACAGGAAGCCCGTGGAAATCCAGGGGATCGCGATGACGAAGGCGACACCGACGATCAGCGCGAGGATGTAGCCGCCGATCGGCTTGATGCCTTCGTCGGGATGAATCTGGCTGATCGCGCAGGCCGCGTAGTAGCCGACGCCGAACGGCGGCGCGAACAGGCCGATGCCCATCGAGAGGATGACGACCATGGCGTAATGCACTTCGTGCACGCCGACCTGACGGGCGATCGGGAACATCAGCGGGCCGAACAGCACGATCGCCGGGATGCCCTCGAGCACCGAACCGAGGACGATGAAGGCGAAGGCCGAGACGATCAGGAACACCGGCGCGCCGCCCGGCAGGCTCTTCAGCGTCGCGGCGAGCGTGGCTGAAAAGCCGGACTGCGTCAGCGCCCAGGCCATGCCGGTCGCAGCGCCGATGATCAGCAGGATCGCGCCGGACAGGCCCGCGGTCGTCACCAGCATCGGATAGAGCCGGCTCCACGGAAACTGCCGGTAGACGAGGAGCCCGACGACGACGGCATAGACGATGCCGATGGTCGAGACTTCGGTCGCCGTCGCCACGCCCTCGACCACGGCGGCGCGAATGACGAACGGCAGCAGCAGCGCCGGAAAGGCGATGGCGAGCGAACGGCCGATCGCCCGGGCGCTCGGGCGCTGCACGGCGCTCAGGTCCTCGCTGCGATAGCGATACCAGACGAGGGCGCAGAGGGTGACGCCGAGCACGACGCCGGGCAGCAGGCCGCCGGTGAACAGAGCGGAGATGGATACGCCCGTCACCGAGCCGATGGTGATGAGAACGATGGAAGGCGGGATGGTTTCCGTCTGCGCGCCGGTCGCCGAAAGGAGCGCGACGAGATCGCCGTCCTTGGCGCCGCGATTGCGCATTTCCGGGAACAGGACCGGGGCCACCGCCGCCATGTCGGCCGCCTTGGAGCCGGAGATGCCGGAGACGAGATACATGGCGCCGACGAGCACGTAGGACAGGCCGCCGCGCACGTGGCCGAGCAGGCTCGCCAGAAACCCGACCATGGCGCGCGCCATGCCCGTCGCCTCGATCAGCAGGCCGAGGAAGACGAACAGCGGCACGGCGAGCAGGATGAGATGGCTCATGCCCTCGTCCATGCGGCCGACGACGACCAGCGTCGGCAGGCGCGTCGTCAGCGCGATATAGCCGAATGTCGCGAGGCCGAAGGCGAAGGCGATCGGCACGCCGGCGAACACGAGCGCGCCGACGAGGCCGACGAAGAACAGGAGAAGATTGTAGTTGCCGAGTTTCGGCAGCACGCCGCCGAGGCCCCAGAAAGCGCCGGCGACGACCGCAACGACGGCCAGCGCGGACAGGACGGCGGCGCGGTTGTACGAACGCAGCAGCGAAATGACGCCGCTCGCCAGCATCAGCGCCAGGCCGACCGGCAGCGCGCTGGCGCGCCAGGCGCTCGAGACTTCCAGCGCCGGCGTTGTGATCATGATCTCTTCGTGCGCGAATTCGAACGCGGGCCGGATGGTCAGCACGATGAAGGCGAGGCTGGCGGCGAGCGCGAGCGATTCGAAGAACGGCTGCAGCCGCGCGCCCGACTTGGACACGAGCGCGGTCATGCGCATATGGCCGGCGCTGCGGAAGGCGACCACCGAGCCGAGCATGGCGAGCCAGAGGAACAGGAACGACGCGAGTTCGTCGGACCAGACGATCGGGCTGTGGAACACGTAGCGGCTGACGACGCCGACGAACAGGACGAGGATTTCCGCGGCCACCAGCAATGCGGCGCAAGCGTCGACGCCGGCGCCGATGACTCGATCGACGACGGCGAGCGCGCCGCGCGGGGTTTCCGTCGCCAGAGCCGGCGCGGCGGCTGTCGCGGCGCTCATGGCTGGTTCCTGCGTGCGATGCAGCGCGTCATCTGTGTTTCATCCCGCGGTTTTCTTGTTCTGCGCCGACGAGTAGCGCGCCGGCCGCCGCCGCAACATCGGAGAAATGCGCAGCAGGGCCTCAGAAAAATTCACAGATGGCGGGCGACCGGCGCCCCGCCCGGGCGGCTCGCCGCCGATCGCGCTCTCGGCCCGAAGAAAAACTCACAGCGGAAGGAGAAATTCCGCCTCGCCGCCGCGCCGCGGGTGTGGCAACGACAGGGCAAGGACGACGATCGGGAGGACATGATGGCGACGCGGGTATTCCAGGCTACGGGACCGAGGCTCGATCCTGCGCTCGTCGCGCGCTGGGCCGGGGTGCCGAGCAGCGTCGCCGCCGACGTTCTCGCCGGCCTGACCGTGCTCGACGCCGCCATACGCCCGCTGAAGCCGCTGCCGTCCGGCAAGCGTCTGGTCGGGCTCGCGACGACGGCGCTGTGCGAAGGCACCGACTATGGCGCGGTGCATCACGCGATCGCCGTGGCGCAGGCGGGCGACGTGATCGTCGTCGAAGCCGGCGGGCGCAGCAACCCGGCGATCATCGGCGAATTGCTGAGCGGCTCGGCGCGACTGAAGGGCGTGCGCGGCCTCGTCGTCAACGGCGCGGTGCGCGACGTGTCGACGCTGCGCGAATGGGACGATTTCCCGGTGTTCGCGCGGCACGTGACGCCGCGCGGTCCCTCGTCCTACGACCGCGGAACGGTCAACGACACGATCGCGATGGGCGGCGTCAAGGTCGCGCCGGGCGACATCGTGCTCGGCGACGACGACGGCGTCGTGATCGTGCCGCGCGAGGAAGCGGCGGCGAAGATCGAGGCGGCGCTGGCGCGCGTCGCGGCGGAAGCCGGCTGGGAAAAGGAATTGATGAGCGGTCGCTCGACGCTCGACGTTTTCGCCATTCCCCGGGCGATCTGAACCGCGAGCTACCGCTTCGTCGGCGCGGCGCGGACCATCTGGATCTGGCCGCGCTCCTCCATCTCCATCGCCGTATCGTAGGACGCGATCTCGAGCGTCGCGTCGAGGCTGCGCTTGGTGACGCGCAGCGCGTCGGGCGCGGCCTTCAGCATGTCTTCGGCGAGCGCGCGGCCGTAGGCCACGAGTTCGTCGTCGGCGACTTCCGCCGAAGCGAGCCCGCAGCGCACCGCGTCGGCGGCGTTCATGGGTCGCCCCGTGAGCAGCATTTCGCGGGCGCGCGAAATGCCGATGGCCCGTTGCAGGCGCCAGCCGGCGCCGAGTTCCGTTCCCGACAGGCCGATCTTGATGAAGGCGGAATGGAACGCGGCGCTGCGCCCGACGACGATCACGTCCGCCGCAAGCGCCATCACCAGTCCACCGCCGGCGGCCGCGCCATGCACGAGCGCGACGATCGGCTGCGGACAGGCGCGCATCGCCTTGAGCATGTCGCGCAGCAGCCAGTCGCCTTCGGGACCGTCGCGCAAGCGGTCGGGCGTCTGGTCGCGCCAGCCCTTGAGGTCGGCGCCCGAACAGAAGCCGCGGCCCGCGCCGCTGACGAGGATGACGCGCGTTTCCGCGTCACGCTGCTTGTCGCGGAAATAGGCGTAGAGCGCGTCCGCCATCGGCTGGTTCAGCGAATTGAGGCTTTCCGGCCGATTGAGAACGAGGTGTTCGATCGCGCCGTAGCGTTCCGTCTTCAGGATCGATTCCGTCATGCCCCATCCTCTCCCGACCACATCGACACGCACGAAGGCGTAACAGAACGGCCGGACGCGTCAAACGCCGGCCGCTCGATTCGTCAGGCGCCGTGCTTGATCGCGATCGTCTTCAGCGCGCCGAATGCGTAGAGCGCCTCGAATCCTTTCTCGCGACCGTGGCCGGACCCCTTCATGCCGCCGAACGGCAATTCGACGCCGCCGCCGGCGCCGTAATTGTTCACGAACACCTGGCCGGACTGGATCTTGTGAGCGAGGCGCATGGAGCGTCCGAGATCTGACGTCCAGACGCCGGCGGCCAGCCCGTACGGCGTGCCGTTTGCGATGCGAATGGCGTCGGCCTCGTCGCGAAAGCGGATCGCGACCAGCACCGGGCCGAAGATTTCCTCCTGCGCGAGCACATGATGCGGCGGCACGTCGCCGATCAGCGTCGGCTTCACGTAATAGCCGCCTTCGGGCAGGTTCGTGCCGAAGGCGCCTTCGGCCAGAATCGGCAGTCCGTCCCTGCGCGCGATGTCGATGTAACGTTCGATCCGCTTCTGCTGCGTGGCGTTGACCACCGGGCCGAGATCGAGGTCCTGGCTGCCCGATCCGACGCGCAGCGCGCGAAAGCGCGCGGCGAGTTCGCCCACGAACCTGTCGTAGACGCTGTCCTCGATCAGCACGCGCGATCCGGCCGAGCAGGTCTGGCCGGCGTTCTGCGTGATGCCGCGGACGATGGTCGAGCCGGCATCCGCGAAATCGGCGTCCGCGAACACGACCTGCGGCGATTTTCCGCCGAGTTCGAGCGTAACGGGAATCGTGTTCCTCGCCGCCGCGGTCTGCACGAGCACGCCGACCTCGCGCGAACCGGTGAAGCTGACGTGTCCGATGCCGGGATGAGCCGACAGCGCCGCGCCGGCTTCCTCGCCGAGGCCGGTGACGACGTTGAACACGCCAGCCGGAAAGCCGGCTTCCTCCGCCAGCTTCGCCAGCGCCAGCGCGGTGAGCGATGTGTCCTCGGCCGGCTTCAGCACGATGGCGTTGCCCATCGCCAGAGACGGAGCGACCGAACGGCCTGTCATCTGCAGCGGATAGTTCCACGGCACGATATGACCGGTGACGCCGTGCGGTTCGTAGAAGGTCAGCACCGAGAAGCCGTTCTGGAACGGGATCGTCTCGCCATGCACCTTGTCGGCGGCGGCGCCGTAATACTCGAAATAGCGGGCGCAGACCGCGGCGTCGCCGCGCGCGAGCGTCATCGGCTTGCCGACGTCCTCGCTTTCCATCTTCGCCAGCTTCTCGCTGTCGCGACGGATGAGTTCGGCGAGCTTGATCAGCAGGCGGCCGCGGGTCGCCGCATCCATCCGGCCCCACGCGCCAGCGCGCGCGGCGTGGCCCGCGGCGACGGCGGCGTCGATTTCGACTGCGCCGCCGCGGGCGATTTCGGCCATTTTCGCGCCGTCGGAGGGATTGAGGACGGAAATGGTTCCGCTCGAGGCGACCCAGCGGCCGGCGATGTAATTCTGATGCGCGTTCACCTTGTCTCTCCTCTGGCGCGGGGCGTCCGGGATCGGCGAGCTGCGGCCGATCGACGATCGGCCGGCGTCGCGAACCGGCGACCCGTCGCTCAATGCATGATGTGCCCGCCGTCGACGACGATCGTCTGACCGGAGACGAACGCAGCGAGGTCCGACAGCAGGTAGACGGCCGTACCGACGAGATCGTCGGGCCGCTGCTCGCGCGAAATCGCGCGCGCCTTGAGAAAGCTCTGGCGCCACTCGACCGGGCGGTTGCGCGTCGCGTCGGTGATGACGAAGCCCGGCGCGATGACGTTCACGCGCACGCCCATCGGGCCCATTTCCTTGGCGAGACCCTTGGTCATCGCCAGAACCGCGCCCTTGGTCGCGACATAGTGCAGGTAGCCGGGCTGGCCGGCGACGGCGACAACGGAGGAGATGTTGACGATGCTGCCGGCGCCGCGTTCGCGCATCGCCGGAGCGACCGCCTTGCAGCAGTTCCAGACGCCCTTGACGTTGACGTCGAAGATGCGGTCCCAGATCGCAGGGTCGATCTCCTCGAACGGCGTCAGCTTCACCTCGCGGAAATAGGCCGCGTTGGTGATCAGCCCGTCGATCCGCCCGAACTCCTTGACCGCACCCGCCGCCATCGCCTGCACCGAGGCGTTGTCGGACACGTCGACGCGCACCGGCAGGGCGCGCGCGCCGGTCTTCTCGACAGCGGCGACCGTTTCGTCGGCGCCGTTCATGTCGGCGACGACGATGTTGGCTCCGTGCGAGGCGCAGGCGATGGCGAACGCCTGTCCGATGCCGGTCGCGGCGCCCGTGATGACCACGGTCCTGCCGCTCAGCAGGGCATTGCCCGTCATGTTTCGTCTCCTGGCGACGCGCGCTGCGCGCTCAGACGTACGGGATGGTCGACGCGAACGCCGGACGCTCGGCGACCTTGTCGCGCAGCGCGTCGAGCTTCGGCAGCGGCTCGACCCACGGCGCGTCCTTGAAACGCAGCCGCAGATAGTCGAGCGCGACGACCGCCGCGATGACCGAAAGATCGGGAACGCCGCCGGCATAAGGCGGCGGATCGGCCTCCATCTTGCGGAAGCCGTTGACGATGGTGCGCCGGCGCTTCAGGCCGACCTTGGTCTCGCCGAAGTTCGGGTCCATCTGCATGACGCCGGTGATGATGTTCGCCATCGCGTCGATGACGCCCATCGCCAGACCGGATCGCGAGACGATCCGGTCGATGTCGCCGTCGAGCAGCGCCGGCTGCGGAATCTTGCGCTCGAGCCAGGCGACGATCAGCAGGCTCTCGGTCAGCGGCAGGCCGGAGTCGAGTTCCAGCGTCGGCACGCGCGAGGCCGGATTGAGACGCAGCATGTCGTCGTTGTCGGCCCACGGATTGACGAGCTGCGTGCCGCCGAGATCGTAGCCCTTTTCGGCGAGAGCTATGCGCGCGATGCGCGCATAGGGGCTTGTCGTGTTGGTGAGGATGCGCACGGCGGCCTCGGCTCAGTTCGTGACGAGCGAAGCGCAGCCGCTCTTCTCGGCCGGCGTGAACAGCGAGGCGGCGGGCACCGAGCTGACGATCTTGTAGAGATCGGCCTTGGGATCCTTCGACTCCTTGGGAGTCTTCACCTCGACGACCATCATGTCCATGGTGACGCGACCGTTCGACTGGATCTTCGCGTTCGAGATCATGTCGCCTTCGATCGGGATTTCGCGCATGACCCTGGCGATCGTCTTCGCGTCGTCCGTGCCGGCCTTGGCGACGGCCTTGAGATAGTGCTGCGTGGCGATATAGGCCATGGCGTGGCCCATCGTCGGCACCTGGTGATTGTTGCGCGCCATGAAGCGCTGGCCCCAGGTGCGCGAAGCCTCGTTGCGGTCCCAGTAGAAGTTGACCGGGAATTTCATGCCCTGCGCGACATCGAGGCCCATGGCGACCGTGTTGTTGGTGAACACCAGCAGCGAGGCGAGCTTGGAGCCGACGCCGAACTCGCGCGCCTGCTTCAGTGTCGTGATCAGGTCGGGACCGGCGTTGGCGAGCGCCACCACATCGGCGCCGGAGCTCTGCGCCTGCAGCAGTTGCGAGGCCATGTCGGGCGAATTGAGCGGATGCTTGGCTTCGCCGACCACCGTGCCGCCGGCGGCCGCAACCGCCTTCGAGGCGTCCGCGAACAGAGCCTTGCCGAACACGTAGTCGGCCGTGATGAAGAACCATTTCTTGCCGCCGGCGTCGACGAGGCCCTTGGCGACGGCATTGGCGAGCGCATCGGTCGAAGGCGCCCATTGCGTGCCGTACGGCGAGCACTGGTCGGTGACGAAGTTCGACGCATAACCGCCGGTGACGAGCGTCGTGATTCCGCGCTGCTTGGCGATCGCCTGCGCCGCAAGGCCGGCGGAACTGGAGCCGCCCAGCACGAGCGCGCTGACGCCCTCGTTGTCGATGTAGCGGCCGGCGAGCGAGGCGCCGAGATCGGCCTTGTTGTCATGGCCCGCAGAGAGAACCTCGATCTTGCGGCCGAGCGCCTTGCCGCCGAAATCCTCGGCCGCCATNNACGAGAATGCGGAAGGGCTTGTCCTGCGCGTGAGCGGCGCCCATGCCCACGACGATCGCGAGGGCAGTCATGCAAGTCGAAGATGTGCGTTTCATGTTCATGCTCCCGTTGCAGCAGACCGGCTTCTTCCGGTCGGTCTTCATGCGACCCGCCCGTGCGGGCTCGAAAACTCTCGCCTGATCGCGGCCGTGTGTTCGCCGACGGCCGGAACGCGGCCGAGTTCGGGCGCCGCGCCGTCGCGCAGCACGGGCGGCGCGATGATCGACACGTCGCCGTTGGGCGTCGCCACCGACGCGCGCCGCAGGGCGGGATGCCCGCCGAGATCGGCGACGCCGTTGACGAAGCCGTAGGCCGTGCCGGCGTCGCGCAGTTTCGCGGCGGCCTCGTCGCGGGTCATGGTCGCGAACACGCCGGCGACGTGACCGTCGACGAGCGTCCGGTTGGCGACGCGCGCATTGTTGGACGCATATTCTGCGCGTTGCGGCAGCGCCGGCTCGTTCATGACGACGCGGCAGAAGTTCGCCCATTCGCGCTCGTTCTGGATCGAGATCAGCACCTGCGATCCGTCGCGCGTCGGGAAGGCGCCGTAAGGACAGATCGAGGGATGGGCGAGCCCCATCCGCTCCGGCGCTCTGCCGGCGCCTTCGAAGTACAAGAACGGCACGTTCATCCAGTCGGCCATGCCGGCGAACAGGCTGGTGGCGATCTCGCAGCCAACGCCAGTACGCTCGCGCGCGAAAAGGGCCTCGAGGATGGCGGCATGAGCGGACATGCCGCAGGCGATGTCGCAGACGGAAACGCCGACGCGGCCCGGCCCGGCCGGATGGCCGGTGATCGCGGCGAGCCCGCTCTCGGCCTGCACCAGCAGATCGTAGGCCTTCATGTCCGAATAGGAATTGCCGTCGCCGTAGCCGGAAATGTCGACGGTGATCAGGCGCGGATTTTTCTCGCGCAAGCGCTTCGAGCCGAAGCCGGCGCGTTCGGCCGCGCCCGGCGCGAGATTCTGGATGAAGACGTCCGCACGCGCGAGAATGGCGTGCAGCATTGCGGCGTCGGCAGGATTCTTGATGTCGGCGACGAGGCTTTCCTTGCCGCGATTGAGCCAGACGAAATAGCTGGACTGGCCGCCGGCCGCAGTGTCGTAGCCCCGCGCGAAATCGCCTTCGGCGCGTTCGATCTTGATGACGCGGGCGCCGGCGTCGGCCAGCCGCGACGTGCAATACGGCGCAGCCACGGCCTGTTCGAGTGCGACGACCAGCAGTCCGGCGAGCGGTTTCATGCGATCCCGTTTAGCGATGCGTGGCGCCGCGGTCGCGACTGGACCCGTCCGGCGTTCTCACTTCCGCGCCGAACTTGCATTTCCCGTGAATTGACGTCCAATACATAATCGAGCCTTTGTCCATACCGTTTAGATATGGTGCCCCGACATGGACCTGCGTCATATGCGCTACTGCATCGCGATCGCGGAGGAAGCGAGCTTCACGCGCGCCTCGCAACGCCTGCGCATCGCGCAACCGGCGCTGAGCCGCCAGATCAAGGCCGTCGAACAGGAGATCGGCTTCGAAATCTTCCAGCGTCTTTCGCACGGCGTCGCACTGACCGATCCGGGCCGCGTGTTCATCGCCGGCGCCCGGGCGACGCTGGCGGAGGCGCAGGCCGCGATCCAGAATGCGCGGCGCGCCGGACGCGGCGAGCTCGGGCTGCTGCGCATCGGTTTCACGGGCTCGGCCTCGTTCAATCCGTTCGTCACCGGCGCGATCCGCGATTTCCGCACGGCCTACCCGGACGTGGAGGTCGAACTCGTCGAGGAGGCGACCGCGTCCCTGCTCGAACGTTTCGCGGCGGGGCGGCTCGATGTCGCCTTCATGCGGCCGGCGCCCGGCGAAGTGGACCACCTGTGGTCGCAGCGCGCCGTCACCCAGCCGCTGGTCGTCGCCATGCCCGTCGCCCATCCGCAGGCGCGCAAGCGCGGCGTGGCGTTGCAGGCGCTGGCCGACGACGCCTTCATCCTCTACCCGCGCAGCAACGGACGGGCGCTGTTCGACCTGATCGTCGCCGCCTGCCAGCGCGCCGGCTTCTCGCCGAAGATTTTGCAGGTCGCGCCGCAGCTCACCTCGGTCGTCAACCTCGTCGCCACGGGCATCGGCATTTCGATCGTGCCGGCGTCGATGGCGCAGGTCGCGACCGCGGGCGTGGTCTACCGGCCGCTGGTTAAGGCGCCGAAAGTGTCGATCACGCTGGTCCGCAACGCCGCGGACGAACCGCGATCGGCCGTCATCTTCGCCGACCTGGTCCGCGCGCGGACGAAGC
>CXWK01002249.1_pt3 | contig 16034 bp, 16 predicted proteins | sample 590851 | NCBI WGS metagenome assembly CXWK01 (sample SAMEA3498364, study PRJEB10139) | wastewater metagenome | biome: wastewater treatment plant; material: activated sludge | place: Denmark | collected 2014-08-01 | reverse complement strand
TGGAGGCCACCATCACCCGGCTCACCGCCGAAGCGGTTGCGGCCATCGAGCGGGCGCCCATCGAGCCCGGCGCACGCGACGAGCTGATCGCGCTCGCCACCTATGTGAGCCAACGCACCGTCTGACCCGCGTCGCTGAGCCCCCTCCGAGGCGTGTGCTGGCCTGCCCGGCGACGTGCGTGTCGATCGTGAAGTCCCCTGGAGTCAAGTGCCCGGACCCTGTCCATCCGGGTGCCGGCCGACCATCCGAGTGCTGGCCGACGCCCCGGCGGGCGGCTGACACTAGGACCCCGCCCCACAGACTCGGGTGGTCGGCACCCACTCGGGTGGTCGCCACACACTCGGTTGGCTCGGTGGGGTCAGGCGGTCGTAGGGACTTGGGGGTCTGGATGTCAGACGGCGGCGTAGGTGGCGATGGCTTCGGCCAGTGAGCAGGTGAGCACGCCGACTTCGTCGACGACGGCCGCCAACCACGGAGGGCGCACGATGCCGGTGACGGCGATCGGCTCGGCGAGCCCGCTGTGCTCGAGTGCCATGCGCACGAACAGGCCGGCGTAGTCGGGTGGGCGCAGGTCGCGCGACAGGTCGATGAGTGCGTTGGGGTCGGGGGCGGCGTACGGCGGATCCACCGAGTGGAAGCTGGTCGACGTGGGCCCGGTGGCGCCGCCCCACAGCCCAGGGCCGTCGCACAGCACGGCACCGCGCACCAGCAGCGGCCGGGCGCCGGCCACCATCAGCGCCACGTATGCACCCAGCCCACGCCCCACCAGCGTGGCCGGCCCGAGTTGCGCGAGCGCGATGTCGGCGTCGGCGAGCATGGTCTCTGCCGAGTAGCCGCCGCCCATCGGCACCGTGGATGCACCGTGGCCGGTGAAGTCGAGCGCGTGCACCGGGCCCGGCCAGTCGGCGGCCCACGCGGGTGCGTCGGCGGGGCTCTGCTCGCCCAAGCCGTGCAACAACAGCAACGGCCTGCCGCTACCGGCGCGCAGCAGGTGCAGTGCCAGTTGGATCTTGTTGTGAGTGAGGAAGGTGATGGTGCTCACTTGCCGTGCTCCAAGAACTCGATGACCATCTGCGCCACCAGNNCCGGCCGGCAGGAACGGCTGGATCTGATGTGGCAACGTGCCCCATCCCATCGGCTCCTGCTGCCCGGCCAGCACCCCCAGGAACGGCATGCCCAACCCGGGCAGCCGAGTGGCGGTCCACTCCGGCCGCCAGGGGCCGAAGCCGCCCATGCGCATCGACGGGTCGAGCTTCCAGCGCCATCCGTCGGCGTCGAGCCGTCCACCGGCGGTGACCAGGTGGCGCAACCATTCGATCGGCAGGCGTGGGTTCATCTTCCCTCGCCGCTGGGCCAGTTCCTCCAGCGTGCCCGGCTTGCGCATGGCGGTCGCGGTGGTGCGCCGATGATCGAGCCAACCGGCGATGTCGCTGCTCATCATGCGGCTGCGCTCGTGGTCGGCGAGGTCGCTCATCGGTCGCTTGGAGGGCAGGCCGTCGAGGTTGACGAGATGGCTGAAGCGGAACGGCTGCGCATCGGCCAGCTGGATCATCAGCGCCCCGCCCTTGCTGTGGCCCACCACCGGCGCCGCCTTGGACGTGACGTGGCTCATCACACCGATCGCGTCGCGGATGTCGGCGTCCCAGCCGTACAGCGCGGCGTGCTCGCTGTCGCCGTGGCCGCGTTGATCCCAGGCGATCACTCGCCAGCCGGCACGGGCGAGCCGCGGCGCGAACTCGTCGTAGGTGCGAGCGAAGTCGAAGCCGCCGTGCACGAGGAAGAGTGGCGGGGCCGTTTCGTCGCCCCACTCGTGCACGGCGATGCGCACGCCGCCCACATCGAGGTCGTGGTCGCGTGTTGGCGCTTGCGCTCCGGGGAACTGCACCGATGTCATTCCTGCAGGGTAGGCGGCATGGCGAAACTGCGCCGAACCGGCCTAGGCTCGCCGCCGTGAGACGAGCACGGCTGGGGTTGATGGCGCTGGCTGCCTCGCTGCTGCCGTTGGTCGCCGGTGCCTGCGGTGACGACGCATCGTCGAAGGAGACGTTGCCTCCCATCTTCACCACCACCACCACGACCACCCTCGACGTCACCACCACCACGGTGCTGCAGGTGTACGAGGTGCAGTCGGGCGATTCGCTGGGCAAGATCGCGGAACGTTTCGGCGTGACCATCGCCGAGTTGATGGCGGCCAACGGGTTGCCCGACCCCGATCACATCGAAGTCGGGCAGCAACTGGACATTCCGCCCCCCACGCCGGTCACCACCACCAGCACGACCAGCACCACTACTGCTGCGAGCGCGAGCGGCGCCACCACCACACTCGGGTAGCCACCGGAGCGCTCGTCCGAGCGGCAGGTACTTAGGTCCCTAACTATCTGCGAAGGTCATTTGTTACACTGCTCGTCATGAGCTTTTGGCCCACGAAAGAGCACTGGAGTGTGGAGATTCCCGTCCGCACCAACCACTACATCTGCCCGTCGCTCGAGCACGATGGCTTCGTGCTGTTGACCCCGTTCGAGGGCGACATCCCCGTCGACGAGTGGGAGAGCCTCGAGTACTTCGACTGGAAGAGCGGTGGCGACACCAACTTCGCGCCGCTGGCCTCTGCCGACGGCGAGCTGGAGTGCCGCGGCTTCTGGGACAAGGGCAAGCCCGACAAAGACGCGCTGTGGACCACCAATGCCGACAAGGCGCCCACGTTGCGTCGCTACGTCGAGAGCATCGGTGCCAACTTCGGTCGTGTGCGCATCATCAAGCTCGAGCCGGCCACTCACGAGGAGGCGTTCCGCAGCTTCCATCGCGACGACAACAACCGTCTCAACCCCGAGGGCGAAGGCTGGGTGCTGCGCAGCTGGATCGAGCTCACCGACGACCCCGACAGCTACATGCTGCTGATGGACCTCGATGAGGATCGCTTGCCCATCGCCAGCACCGAGCGGCGCGTGCCGCTGCCCAAGAACTCCCGGTTCGTGGTCGACACGCAGCGTCTGTGGCACGTCGTCGTGCACCGCGGCGACCAGCCGCGCTACGCGCTCATCACCTGTGTCGAGTCCACGCCTGCGCTGGAAGGCTGGATCCAGAGCCAGGTGCCGGTCCTCGTCTGATCCCTGCTGCTCGGCCCGGTGGTTGCGGGCGCAAGGGTTAACCTGCGCGACGATGCCGTCCGACGTGATCGTCCGCGAGTACCGGCCGATGGGCGTGCGCCTGTCGGTGCGCAGCGATGCGCCGGAGATGGTGGCTGCCATCGAAGCGGGGCTTGCGCGCTACCCCCTCATGGGTGTCGGTGGCGCGTTGTCGATCGAGGTGGTCGTGCACGACGACACCGTCGATGATCCGGGTTGGCCGCGGGTGCTGCCGGCGGATGGCGAAACGGAACTGACGGTGCGCATCGGGTCGTCGACGGCAACGCTGCACTACGCCACCGCCACGGCGCACATCGATGTTGCCGAGTCGTTGTGCGCGGTGCCCGACGCTCTGCGACTGCTGGCCGAGTCGGTGTTCACCGCCGCCTCGGTGCGTGGCGGGCAGTTGCACGCGGTGCATAGCGCACTCGTGGTGCATGAGGGGGTGGGGCTGGTGCTGCGTGGGGCCTCCGGTGCGGGCAAGAGCACGCTCACGTACGCGTGTCTCGCTGCCGGCATGGGCGTGTGCAGCGATGACTGGATCTACGCGAACGCGCAGGTGCCGGCAGGCTCGTTCGCCGGCTACCCGTGGCGGATGCTGATGACGCAGGATGCCGCGGCGCGGTTTCCCGAACTGGCGGCAACCGCAACGGTGCCGCACCCCGCGGCGGAGGGTCGCAAGGTGCCCGTGCACCCGCCTGTGGCGCAGCAGTTGGTCACTGCCACCGCTGCAGCCGTGGTGCTGCTCGACCCCAGCCCGACGCTGTCGCTGTCGGCCGTTGATGCCCACGAAGCGGCCGAACGGTTCTGGGCGCCGGCCTTGCCCACCGAGCGACAGCACCTCTCCCACGCGTGGGTGGCGCAACTGCTCGATCGCCCCACCTACGTGCTGCAGCGAGGCACCGAGCCGATGGCCGCGGTTCAGCTGCTGGCCGAGCTCGCAAGCAGCCTGCGATAGAGCATCTCGAACGACGCAGCAGTGTGCACCGCGTCGTGGCTGCGCGCCCACGCGAGCCCAGCCGCGGCCAGCTGCGCGTGCCGCACCGGGTCGTGCAGCACCTGCGTCACTGCTGCGGCCACCGCGGCCGGAGTGCGCTGCGACGCCACCACCGCGGCAGGAGCGGGCATGGTGGCGAGGTCGTGCACGTGACCCACTCTCGTGCCCACCGTCGGCACGCCACACGCCGCAGCCTCCAACACCGCCACGGGGCCCGCATCGTGTCGTGAGGTCAACACGTGCAACGTCGCACCGCGCACCACCGCGGGCAGCAGGTGGTGCGGAACATGGCCCAGGAACTCGACGCGGTCGACGATGCCCAGCTGTTCCGCCAGTGCGGCGTGGTGGCCGGCCAGCGTGTCGCCGCCGGCGATCACCAGCCGAAGGCCCGGTTCGGCGGCGGCCAGCAGTGCGAACGCGTGCAGCAACAGGTCCTGGTCCTTCACCCGGTTGAGACTGCCGACGTGCACCANNCACGTGCGTGCGCATCCACTCCGTGGCCACGGTGACGGCAGAGGCACCACGAGTGGCGGCGAGGGCCAGGCGGCGCGAGCCATTGGTCAGCCCGCCGCCGTAGTCGATGTCGGCGTGCGCGGCAAACTCGCCGCCGCACACGCTGACCACGCTGGGCACGCGCCAGCGACGGGCGGCGGCCACCGCGGCCAGCCCTGGCAGGTTGGCCCACAGCGCGTGCACCACATCCGGCCGGCCGAACCGGCCGACAGCGCGCGGCACCGCAGCCAGCACTCGCGCCACGTCGAGCCTGCTGTGGCGGCCGACCGGCACGTTGATCACCGGTGTGCCGAACAGCTCCCACTCGCCGGCCGTGACATCGTGACCGACGGCCACCACCACCAGCTGGTGCCGCGAGCCGAGGGTGCGAACGAGGTGATGGATGAACGGGATGACGCGCGGCGCGCCGGGAGGGTCGACTCCACCGGGCACCACCAGCGCGATCCGCATCGTCGTGCAGTCTGGCCGACGCAGCCGCGGTACCCTCCGCGCATCACCTCCACGTTGCGCCATCGCCAGCTCCAGCTGCTGCAGGCAGTGCTGGCGCGGCTCCGCGACGAGCCGGCCGTGCTGCCGGCATGGTCGCTGGCGGAGGTGCAGCTCACCGGATTGGCCAGCGGGCTGACGGCGCTGGCCGGCGAGCTGGGCCTGTTCGATCGGTCGGCCGACGACGTCACCGAGTACGTGCGCGAGCAGCGTGCGCAGGTGGCGCAGCGCGTGGAACGCTTCCGAGCGCTCGCACCGGCGGTGCTCGGTGTGCTGAACGATGCCGCCATCCCCGCTGTCGCGGTGAAGGGCGCCGCACTGATCGACGGCGTGTGGAGCCACGACAGCTGCCGGCCGATGGCCGACATCGACCTGGTGGTGGCCCCACACCTACGGGCCCAGGCAGCGGCGGTGATGGCACGCGAGGGGTGGGCACTGCACGCTTCCACCGACTACGAGGACACGTTCCTCGCGTGGGGCGATGGCAGCACCGGCCGCACCGACGGCGAGTCGGCGGCGCACAACGGTCGAGTGGAGATCCACCCCGGCTGGGTGGAGTTCCTGCACGGCTACACGGTGCGCGGGTTCGAGGTGCTGCCGGCCACTTTCGATCATGCGGCGCTCACCGCCCACGTCATCGGCCACCTCGCCTCCACCGTGGTTCGTGCCGAAGTGCGAGCGGTCAACGTGGTCGACGTCTGGTGGTGCGCGCAACGCGATCTCGATTGGGTGCGCGTCGGCGGGCTGATGGCGCACACCGACCCACGCCTCACCGCACCGGGGCTGTGGCTGGTGTCGCGCGTGCTGCCACAGCTGGTGCCCAGCGGGCTGCTGGCGGCGGAGCTGGCACGCCTTCCGCGGCGCGCCCGGGCTCAACTGCGGCGCACGCATGCGCTGGATGTTCTCCGCGACCCGGGTGAGCGCACCACCCTCATGTGGCGTGAGGCGTTCGCCCGCACGATGAGCGAGCGGAAGGCCATCATCCGCCAGATGGTGCGCCCTCCAGGCGATCGGGTGCGAGCGGGCGGCACCTCTCGGGCCGGGCACGGATGATGCTGCCGCTGCGGGTGGCGATGGTGATGCCACCCGTCGTCACCGGTGATCCGGGTGCCGCCGTCGCTCGGTGGCCGACGGTGACCCGAACGCTCGCGGCGATGCGTACCGCCGGCGAGGTCGACGTTCAAGTGTTCGGCCGCCACCGCGATCGCGACGCCGTCTGGTCGTGCGAGAGCGACACGTACTCGTTCTCCTCGACCGACCAGCTGTTGGCGGCGGCGGTCGCTTCGGTGCGGCCCGATGTGGTGCACGTGCACGGTCTGTCGGCTGTGCGCCTGCTGTTGCGTCTGCATCGGGCGCTGCCGGCAACCGTGCCGATCGTGGTGCAGCACCATGGCGAGCCAGTGCCCGGCCGGCGAGGCCGGTGGGCGCACCGACTGGTTCGTCGCCACCTTGCCGGTTACCTGTTCACCGGCGCCGCCGGCGGGCAGGCGCAGCCGTTCATCGACGCCGGGATGATCTCGCCACGCGCCAGGTTGTTCGACGTGTTGGAGTCGGCCAGCCTGCTGCACGACGGGGCCGAGCACGAGCCGAGATCGCTCGCCGGCAACCCCTCGATCCTGTGGGTGGGCCGCTTGATCGAGAGCAAGGACCCGTTGTGTGCGATCGATGCGTTCCACGCCTGCGCACCTCGGCTGCCGCACGCGCAGCTTCACCTACTGGCCACCGACCGAACGCTCGAGCCGATGGTGCGCGCACGCATCGCAGCGCTCGGGCCCGCCGCAGCGGCCGTGCACGTGCACGATCCGGTCGCGCACACGGACATGGCGTCGTGGTACGCCGCCGCCGACGTGTACCTGTCGACCAGCCGTCGGGAAGGTTCGAACTACTCGCTCATCGAGGCGCTGTCGTGCGGGTGTGCGCCCGCGGTCAGCGACATCCCACCGCACCGAGCCATCGTCGGCTCGCTCGCCGCACCCTTTGGGGTGGGCGACGCTCACGCCGCGGCGGAGGCCATCGTCGCTGCGAGTACGTTGCCCCGCGCCGCGGCATCGGCGCACTCGCAGCAGCACCTCGGTTGGCCGGCGGTTGCCCGGCAACTGCGCGACGTCTACTCGACCCTTGCGTACGCAAGGGTTGTCAACATCGCCTAACGTGGCCACGTGGCCTCCGTCCTGCTCGCTCACTCGTACTTCATCGAGCTCGACCCGAAGCAGCACGCGAAGATGCGGCCGTATCCGCCGCTCAACACGCTGCATGCGGCGACGGTGCTGCGCAACGACGGGTACGACGTGGCCGTGTTCGATGCCATGTTGGCGCCCGACGAGTCGGCCTTCGCCGCGTCGCTGGCGCAGCACCGCCCCGAGGTGGTGGTGCTCTACGAGGACAACTTCAACTTCCTGTCCAAGATGTGCCTCACTCGCATGCGGGAAGCCGCACTCGCGATGATCGGCATGGCGTGTGCTGCCGGTTGCCGGGTGGCTGCCTGCGGCGCCGATGTCACCGACCAGGCCTCGCTGTACCTGGCCGCCGGCGTCGAGGCGTGCCTGCTCGGCGAAGGCGAGCACACCATGCGCGAGGTGGTTGCGCGCTGGTTGGGGCCGCAACCTCATCAACCGCTGGTCGACATCGCCGGCCTTGCCGTCTCGCACGCGGGGCAACCGATCGGCACGGGTCCGCGCAGCATCGAGCGCCACCCCGACGTGTTCGGCAGGCCGTCGCGCGACCTGGTCGACATCGAGGCGTATCGCACGGCCTGGGTACAGGCGCACGGCACCTTCTCACTGAACCTGGTGAGCACCCGCGGGTGCCCGTACTCGTGCAACTGGTGCGCCAAGCCCATCTGGGGTCAGCGCTACTCGATGCGTTCGGCGGTGGAGGTGGCCGACGAACTGATCGACATGGCCCACACCTACCGCCCGGATCACGCCTGGTTCGCCGACGACATCTTCGGCCTGCGCAGCGACTGGCTGGCCACCTTCGCCGACCGAGTGCAGGCGTCGGGCGTGCGCCTGCCGTTCACGATGCAGAGCAGATGCGACCTGATGAACGAGCAGGCGGTCGACGCGCTGGCTCGCGCCGGGTGCCACGAGGTGTGGCTGGGCGCGGAGAGCGGCAGCCAGCGCATCCTGGATGCGATGGACAAGGAGATCACGGTCGAGCAGATCCGCACCGCCCGCCGCCGCCTCGGCGAGCACGGTGTGCGCGCGTGCTTCTTCATCCAGTTCGGCTACCCGGGCGAGACCTGGGCCGACATCGAGGCCACGGTCGCCCTGGTGGCCGAACTGCTGCCCGACGACATCGGGGTCAGCGTCAGCTACCCGCTGCCCGGCACGCGCTTCCACGAAATGGTGAAGCTGGAGCTCGACGACCAGGCCAACTGGGCGACCAGCGGCGACCTGACGATGATGTTCGAGGGCACGTACCCCACCGACGTCTACCGCGAACTGCACCTCAGCGTGCACGACCTGCTCGACCTGCGCCGCCGCGAGGCAGGCCTCAGCCGCGCCCGGCACACGATGGTGCCCGACGTGGCGATGCACGAGCAGCACGCCCGCGTGGCCACGCGCTGGGCAGCGCTACGGGCACGCGAGCAGAGCGTGCGCAACCCGAACCCGACTCGCCTGCGCATTCCGGTGCTGTCGGTGCAGGACTGAAGCAGCGATGACCGCCGCACTCGACCGGCAACTGCTGGACACCGCCGATGCGTTCGACAGCGTGGCGCACACCTACGACGGCCCCCAGGGCAACAACCTGCTCATCCAGCGCATGCGCGACATCACCTGGGCGCGCATCGAGGCGTTGCTGCCCGCCGGCGCGGCGTCACTGATCGACATCGGATGCGGCACCGGCATCGATGCCCAGCACTTCGCCGCGCTGGGGCATCGGGTGCTGGCGACCGACTGGTCGCCGGCGATGGTGGAGCGTGCAACCGCACGCGGTCTTGCGCTGGCCGCGGCGGGCGCCGCCGGGCACCTGCGAGCCGAGCGGGTGGGGGCGCACGAGTTGCAGCTGCTGCACCCCGGCAACGACCGGTTCGACCTTGCCTACTCCAACTTCGGGCCCCTGAACTGCGTGCCCGACCTGGGCCACACGGCAGAACAGCTCGCCGCGCTCGTGCGCCCCGGCGGCTACGCGGTGTTCACCGTCATCGGCCGGTGGTGTCCGTGGGAGGTCGCGCACTACGCGCGGCAGCGGCGTTGGGCGCGAGCGCGGGTGCGGTTCCTGCGCCAGACCACGCCGGTGGGCATGAACGGCCACACGATCTGGACCCGCTACCACACTCCTCGCCAGTTCGTGCGCGAGTGGGTCGCTGCCCGCCACGAGTGGGAGCTGGTGAGCTACGAGGGGTTGTCCACCTTCGTGCCGCCGCCCTACCTGACAGCCATCGCCGACCAGCGACCGACGCTGTTCGATCGGCTCGTCCGGCTCGATCAGCGCACCGCCGCCTGGCCGGTGTTCCGCAATGCCGGCGATCACTTCCTGGTCGTGCTGCGTCGCCGCTGAGCGCGCGTCGAGCAGCAGTCGGAGGCGGGCCTCACGTGCCCGCGAGGCGAGCGGCCACCCCAGCGAACGCACGCGCCATCGGGCCGGGAACCACGATGTACGAGTACCCCCATCGCTCGCGTCGCCGCTGCAGCTGCTCGGCCATGCCGTCGGGCGTGCCGATCAGCATGAGCGGGGTGTCGAGCACCTCGTCGACGGTTGCCTCGAACCGCGGCGACAGGCGCCCGGCAACCTCCCGTGGTGTGTCGGTGAACGTCACCAACGACAGCCAGGCATTGAACTCGAGCGAGTGGAACCGTTCCCCGGCAGCGTCGCGGAGCAGCTGGAACTTGGCGTCGATGCTGTCGGGCAGCGCGTCGCGAGCGGTGGCCGGCGAGTCGCGCCCTGCCCTCGTGGAGGGGTTGACGCCGATGATGTCGGCCTCGGCAGCGGCGAAGCGCAGCAGCCGAGGGCCGCCGCCGGCGATGATGATGGGCGGGCCGCCGGTGGTGGCCGGCTTGGGCGTGCCCTCCAGGTCGTTGATGCGGTAGTGGCGGCCGGCGAAGGTGACCGGCCCGTTCGCGAACAACTGACGCAGCACCCGGGTGTGCTCGATCAGCCGATCCACTCGCACGCCGGGTGGGTCCATCGTGAGACCCGACCGCTGGTAGTCGAGCGGGTTGTAGCCGGCGCCGAGCCCCACCTCCAGGCGCCCACCGGAGAGCAGGTCGATGGACGCCAGTTCGCGAGCCAGCACTGCCGGGTGGCGGAAGTCGCAGGCAAGCACCAGCGGCGCGACGCGCAAGGTGGTGGTGGCCGCGGCAGCGGTGGCCATCGCGGTGATCGGCCCCAAGCCTTGATGGAAGTGGTCGGGCACGAACAGCGTCGAGTAGCCGAGCGCCTCGATCTCGCGGGCCGACTCTGCCCACGTGGTCGCGTCGAACGGCCCCTGCATCTCCACGCCGAACCGGAATCGTCGAGCGTGCGCGCCGATGGTGGTGCTCACTGCTGCCGCCCCACCTCGTTCATCGCATCGAGGCGATCGGCCACCGCCGACAGGATCTGGTCGAGTGCGGGTCGCTCGCTGCCGCCGGCGCCGTACATCGCACCGCTCTTGGGCATCGGCGACGGCGGGTCCTTGGCGTACGCCACCGCTTCGGCGAGATCGTGGGCGAAGGCCTCGGTGACACCCTCCTGCGTGTTGGGGCGCGTCACGCAGAAGTGCAGCGCGGGCGGCAGCTGCAAGCCGTTCATCCGCCAACCGCGATCGGCCAGCCCATCGTTGACGTGGAAGATGTCGACCACGTCGGAGCGGAACGCCACGTTGAACAGCGAGTCGCCGATGAGCGTCAGCTCGGGATGAGCACGCACCGCCTCCTTGATCTCTCCGGCCGTGCGGAAGATGTCGGCAGCGATCGAGCGGTAGCCGGTCTTGCCCATGTTGAGCATCGAGGCCCAGGTGGCCGCGATGAGCCCGCCGGACCGGCTGCCACCCATGCTGGGTGACGCGTACATGCCACCCGGCCAACCGTCGATCACCCGGTACTGCTCGCGGCGCAGCGCCTTCGGACGGAACAGCAGCACGGAGCTGCCCTTCAACGCGTAGCCGTACTTGTGGGTGTCGGCGGAGATGGAGGTGACACCCGGCACCGCCAGGTCGAACGATGTGTGGTCGTAGCCCAGATCGCGAGCCCATGGCAGCACGAACCCACCGAGGCAGCCGTCGACGTGCAAACCGATGCCGTGCTCGAGTGCCAGCTGCCCGAGCTGCGCGATGGGGTCGATGAGCCCGTGCGGGTAGGTGCCGGCCGTGCCCACGAGTGCAACCGTGTTGGGTCCGATGTGGTCGCGCACGAAGTCGAGATCGACCACTTGCTCCGCCGTGACGGGTGCGATGACCGCGTCGATGCCGAAGTAGTGGAAGGCCTTGCTGTGCGCCGGATGAGCGGTGACCGGCATGATCACCTGCGGGTGCGTGATGCCCTTCTTGTTGTGGCCCCACTCGCGGTAGGTGAGCATCGCGGTGACCAGGCTCTCGGTGCCACCGGAGGTGACGAGACCGCCCGTGTCGTCGTCGCCGTGCAGCATGTCGGCGGTCATCGCGATGATCTCCGACTCCATCTTGGTGGCGCTGGGGTACATGTCGCGCTGCAGCACGTTGGCGTGGGCGTAGTGCTCGAACGCCTTCACCAGGAAGGAGTAGTGATCGTGGTCGCCGGAGTAGATGGAGCCGCTGACGCGACCGCTGTCGCCCTTGCGATCCTCCAGCGCAGACATCTCCTGCAGCTCGCGCAGGATCTGCTCGCGCGGCACCCCCTGCTCGGGCATGGTGGCGTGCACCGAGTAGCGGTCGGCGTATGGATGCATCGGCAGCGCCGGTCGCGGGGTGGGAGCGCTCGACGTGGTCATTGGTGAAGGTCCTTTGTGTGGAGCGCCTCGTAGAACGGCGCTGTTCGTTGGTGAAGGTCGACGAGCGCCTCGGTGAGGCGCGCCATGGTGCGGTGAGCGGCGGGGTCGGGGTGGTGCACCTGCTGCACGGCCAGCAGTGCCGGTAGCTCAGCCAGGGCGAACGAGCCTGTCTCGGCCAGCGCCAGCAGCGCCGCGCCGTGCGCGTTGGTGGTGCGCGGGTTGGCCAACCGGCGAACCGGTATGCCCATGCAGTCGGCCACGATCTGCCCCCAGAGGGCCGACCCGGCGCCACCACCGCCCAAGGTGACCTCGGCGTACGACTGGCCGGCGAGTGCGCTGAAGTAGGGCAGCAACCAGGCAGCGTTCATCGCCACGCCCTCGAGCACCGAGCGGGCCATGTCGCTGCGCGTGGTGGCGAGCCCGATGTTGGCGAAGCCGCCGCGCATGCGTCGCTGCAGGCCGGGGGCCATCGAGCCCACCAGCCACGGCTGGAACAGCACCCCGTTCGAGCCCGTGGGCACCGCTGCCGCCGCGGCCAGCACGGCATCGAACGAGTCGGGGGCAACCTCGCGCCCCAGCCCGTCGTCGGCGTAGACCATGTTGTTCACGAACACATCGAGCGCCTTGCCGCCGATGCCGTTCTCGGCAACGAGGAACCAGGTGCCGGGCAGCGGGCTGGGTGCGGTGGTGAGGCCGTGCTCGATGTCGTGCCGCTTCGAGCCGAGGTGGGTGCCCATCACCGAGGTGGTGCCGATGATGAGCCCGCAGGTGGAGGGCTCGATGGCGCCGGTGCCCACTGCGGAGGTGACCGAGTCGATGGTTGCCCCGGTGACCACTGCCCGCGGCGAGACCCCGAGGTGTGCCGCGGCATCGGCGGTGATGTCGCCTCGCGGTGCGCCCATGGGCACGAGTGGCGGCAGCTTGTGCGGGTCGAGCCCCGACATCCCCAGCAGCTCGTCGCTGTACTCGGTGACGCCCCATGTGCGGTTGTCGACCGAGAGCATCGGGAACATCGTGTTCTGTGTGGCAGTGACCCGGCCGGTGAGGCGGGCGGCGAGCGCATCCATCGGCTCCACGAAGGCGGCTGCTGCCGCGTACACGTCGGGCAGTTCGTTGCGGATGAATGCGATGTGGCCGATGTCGTCGTTCCCGCTCGGCGCCATGCCGTGCAGGTCGAGCCAACGAGCGCGTTGCTCCGGTTGCCTGCTGGCCGTGTTGTGCCGGCTGCCGCGACCATCCATCCACATGATGGTGTTGCCCACCGGCGTGCCATCGGCTGCCACCGGTACCGTCGACGTGTACTGGCTGGTGACGGCCACGAGGGTGATGTCGCCGGCCGTGCAGCCGGCGTCGGCGGTCGCATGTCGGGCGCAGCGGCCGAGTGCGCTCCACCACAGGTGCGGGTCCTGCTCCACCCCACCGTCGGCGGTGAAGACGAGCGGTATCACCTCGCCCGCGCTGCTGCGTACTCGGCCCGTCTCGTCGACCACGGCCACCTTGATGCCCGTGGAGCCGAGGTCGACGGCCATCACATGTCGGGCCATCAGACGTGCTGCTCTGCTGCGGTGAGGCGGTCGGCGCCGGGGAAGTGGCAGGCCACGGAGTGCTCGTCGGTGTCGGCGGTGAGCACCGGCTCGGTGTCGGTGCAGCGTTGCTCGGCTCGCCAGCACCGAGTGCGGAAGCGGCAACCCGACGGTGGGTCGATGGGGCTGGGCAGTTCGCCGGTCAGCATGATGCGCCGGCGAGTGCGCTGCACCTCGGGGTCGGGAATCGGCACAGCCGACAACAGCGCCTGTGTGTACGGATGCTGTGGCGAGTCGTAGACCCGCTCGGCGGGCCCGATCTCCACGATCTTGCCGAGGTACATCACCGCAACGCGGTCGGCCAGCTGGCGCACGACGGCGAGGTCGTGAGCGATGAACAGGTACGACAACCCGAGGCGTTCGCGCAGATCGATCAGCAAGCGCATGATCTCGGCCTGGATGCTGACGTCGAGCGCCGACACCGGCTCGTCGAGCACCAGCATCGCCGGTGAGATGGCGAGCGCGCGGGCGATGCCCACTCGTTGCCGTTGGCCACCGGAGAACTCGTGCGGGTAGCGGTCGAGGTGCTCGGGGCGCAGCTGCACCAGCTGCAGCAGCTCGGTGATGCGGTCGTCGATGGCGGCACGCTCGAACCCGTGCACCTCCAGTGGCTCGGCGAGCAGCCGGCGCACCGTGAGCCGCGGGTGCAGCGACGCCTGCGGGTCCTGGAACACGATCTGCAGGTTGCGGCGCATCTTGCGCATCGCACCGTGATCCAGCTGCAGCAGATCGGTGCCCTGGAACTGCACCGCGCCCGACGTGGGCTCCACCAGCCTCAGGATGCAACGGCCGGTGGTGGACTTCCCGCAACCGCTCTCGCCCACCAGCGCGAGAGTCTCGCCGCGCAGCACTTGGAACGACACGCCACTGACCGCGTGCACCACCGCCGAGCGGCCGAGGTCGCGAACGCGGAACTCCTTCACCAGATCGGTGACGCGCAGGATGGGTTCGGAATTCATTGCGTGCCTGCCACGCCGGTGATCACCGAGCAGGCAACCATGGTGTCGCCGAACGGGATGAGGTCGGGTTCTGCCTGCGAGCAACTGGGCAGCACGTACTTGCACCGGGGTGCGAATGGGCAGCCGGGTGGGAGCGAGGTGGGGCTGGCGGGCACGCCGGGAATGGACGCATGCACCGGGTGCTTGGTGTCGAGCCGCGGCAGGCACTCGAGCAGGCCGCGCGTGTAAGGGTGGCCGGGTGAGTGGAAGATGGCGTCGACGGCGCCCGCCTCGACCACGCGGCCGGCGTACATCACCGCCACACGGTCGGTGGCGCCGGCAACCACGCCGAGGTCGTGGGTGATCAGCACGAGCGCCAGCTGGTGCTGCACCCGCAACTCGTCCAACAGCTCCATGATCTGCGCCTGCACCGTCACGTCGAGCGCGGTGGTGGGCTCGTCGGCGATCAACACCTCCGGTTCGTTGGCCAGCGCCATCGCGATCATCACCCGCTGGCGCATGCCACCGGACAGCTCGTGCGGGTACGAGTCGACGCGCCGCTGCGGTTGCGAGATGGCGACCATCTCGAGCAGGTCGACCGCCCGCACCTTCGCTGCTTTCTTGGTGAGCTGAGGCTGGTGGGCGCGCATCACCAGCGACAGCTGGCGGCCGATGGTGAGCACGGGGTTCAGCGAGGTCATCGGGTCCTGGAAGATCATCGACACCTTCGCGCCGCGCAGCGTGCGCAAGAGGTGCGGGTCCTGGCCGACCAGCTCGGTGTCGCGATACTGCGCGGACCCGGTCACCGTCGCGCCGGGCAGCATGCCGAGCAGCGCCAGCATGGTGACGCTCTTGCCCGAGCCCGACTCGCCGACCACCGCCAGCGCCTCGCCCGGCGACACGTCGAAGCTCACGCCGCGCACAGCGGGTGCCGGCCCGGCCGCGGTGGAGAAGGTGACCCGCAGGTCGCGCACGCGCAGCACCGGCTGCGCGGTGGGCGTGCCGTCGCTCATCGATCGGCCTTCACGTCGAACGAGTCGCGCAGCGCGTCGCCGACGAAGTTGAACGCGAGCACCACCAGCAAGATGGCAATGCCTGGCGCGGTGGCGATCCACCAGTCGTAGAAGTTCGTCGCACCCTCGGTGATCATGGCCCCCCACTCGGGTGAGGGCGGCCGCGCACCGAGGCCGATGAAGCTGAGCGAGGCGGTGAGCAGCACCACCTGGCCGAAGTCCATCGTGGCGTTCACCAGCACCGGTGTGTACGACATCGGCAGGATGTAGCGGCGCAGCACCAACCACCGGGGCACCCCGATGGCCTCGGCGGACTCGACGTACTCGCGTTGCCGCACGGCGATCACCTGCGCGCGCAGCAGCCTGGCGTAGATGGGCCACCACACCAGCACCATCGCGATGAGCGCGTTCTTGATGCCGGGGCCGAGCGAGGCGGTGATGGCCATCGCCAGCAAGATGGGCGGGAACGCCATGGTGATGTCGACGGC
>CXWK01014883.1_pt2 | contig 16079 bp, 13 predicted proteins | sample 590851 | NCBI WGS metagenome assembly CXWK01 (sample SAMEA3498364, study PRJEB10139) | wastewater metagenome | biome: wastewater treatment plant; material: activated sludge | place: Denmark | collected 2014-08-01 | reverse complement strand
CGCCGGGCCATTGAGCACGACGTGCTGGACGACGCGCAACGCGCCCGCCCCCGTCTTGCTCATGGCCAGCAGCGGCCGGGGCGGGGCGCCGCTCGACTGGTGCACTTCAACAACCTGCGTCCCGTTCAGGCCGTCGGTCGCGCGCTCCCAGCCGTTGACCCAGTCCTGGCTGAAGTCGCCATTCTGGATCAGGTTGGGGGGCAGCGCCGCCTCAGCCGTCGTAGCCAGCGTGGGCGTCAGCACGACGCCGACGATGGTCGAGAGGGGAGTAATCGTAGCCACGGGCGTGGGCGAGGCGTCGCGGTCGGCCGCCGGCGTGGCCGGCAGCGGGGTGGCGGGGGGGGACGTGGCCGGCGCGGTCGGCGGCAGCGTGGCTGTAGCCACCGCGGCGACGCCCGACGCGCCGGCCGGCATCGTCACCACGGCCGCCGTGGCCAGATAGCTCGACCCGCGGCGGATGGGGTAGAAGTAGAGGAACGTCAGCACGAGCGTCACGGCCGTCAGGGCCAGCAGCAGCAACAACAGCGCCAGCAGCCAGGAGTCGCCCTTGCCGGTGCCGGGCTGGCCGCGGTCGGGCGGCGTGGGGGCCGGCTCGGCCAGCGGCGGTGTGGTGGTCGCGGCCGGCGGAATGAGCGCCCGGCAGACGGCGCAGATGCGCGTGCCCGGACGGTTGGGGTGGCCGTTGGGGCAGAGGACAGGCTCCGGCCTGGCACGCCCTGGGTCTGCTGTCATACGTCTGGTGGGCGCGCCCGCGCCCGCCCCGCTAGTTCGTCTTGAACTGCAAGACGACCCGCCCCAACCGAACCTCATCCCCGTCTTGCAGCGGATGAGGCGTACCAGGGGCCACCTTTTGCCGGTTGACGAAGGTGTAGTTGACTGAGTTCAAATCCTCGATGCTGAACTGCGTGCCGCGGCGCAAAATCTGCGCGTGGCGGCGCGACACACCCCCCTCCTCACCGCCATAGGGAACCAGGTCTACGTCGGGGAAGCTGCCGCTGACCGGGTCTTCGCGGCCAATCAGATACTCGTTCTTGCCCGGCGTCAGGTTGAGCGTTGCGCCGGAAGCCTGGACGACCAGGCGTGGGCTAACCACCGGGACAACCGGCGCGGGCGACGACACGGGCGGCGCGGGCCGCTCCATGGGCAACATAGGATCGCTCTCGAACCGCACCGGGATTTGCGGCTCAGATGGATAGCCGGAGGCAGCGGCCGGAGTCAACGCCTGGCCGCAGCTATCGCAAAATACGTCCGACGCCTGGACGGCTGAGCCACAGTTGGGGCAGACGCTGCCAGCGGCCGGCTGTGGCGCGGGGGGCGACGATGGCCAACTCGACGGCGCTGAGGGCTGGCTCCAACTGGCCGCGGGCGGCAGAGGGGGGGATGACCAATTGGCAGGGGGGGGCGGAGAGGGCGGCACGTAGGCCGTAGGGGCAGAACTGCTCAATGGCGTGCCGCAATTGCCGCAAAACGCCTCGCCCGGCATGACGCTCTCGCCACAGTTGGGGCAGCGCTGTTGCCCGGCGGCAGGAGCGGCCGAACCAGGGCCGGGCCGGGCCGCCATGCCGGCCAGCGAGTTACCACAATTGTCACAGAAAGCCGCTCCGATGGGAGCCTGCGCGCCGCAGTTTGGGCAGTTGATCGTGTTCATCTTGTTTCTCCTATCGGTTCTACACGCCCGGCTCGCCTCGTCAGCCCAGGTCGCTCATGTCCAGCCGCCGCGTGGCGGAGACCAGTCGTTTGGTGGCGTGGGGCGAAAGCGCCTGCCCGGCGTCGAGTTGGGCCGCGGCTGCCTGCGCTTCCTGCGCCAGTTGAATTTCGCCGGCATCTAACAGGCGCGTGGCCGCCGCCCGCAGGCGCTGGGTGCGCTGCCCGGCGTCGGCCGCCTCGCGCTCNNTTGACCGCCGTCGCCGCGGCGGCGTCGGTGGTGAAGGTGACAAGGACGTCGGCCGTTGCCCTCTGTCCGGCGACGCCGCCGGGGATGTCGTAGTTTACCTCAGCCTGCGCCAGGCGGTAGTCGCCCGGCGCGCGAGACGGCAAGGACAGCTCAATCAGCACGCTCTGCCCCTCACTCTGCAAGTCGCCCAACGCCACCTGCACGTCGCGCTCGCCGACGGCGCGGGCCGATAGCCGGTCAATGAGCGGCCGCACGCGCCAGACGCCGCGCGGCCGCACGTCGCGCACCAGGCGCAGGATGAGTGTGGCGTTGGTGACGACGGTACGTTGCATCGTCACGACGACGTGCTGGAAGGCGGCCAGGATGCGGTCGGGCGTGTCAATAAACTCCCAGTTGCCGCCGGAGAGATCGGCCAGATCGGTCAGCAGGGCCTGATTCCACTCGTCACCCAGCCCCAGGGCGGTGATGGGCACGCCCATCGCCGCCGCCTGCTGGGCCAACTCGCGGCAGCGCCCCTCGTCGTCCCACGTCTCGCCGTCGGTCAGCAACACCAGGCGGCTGACGCGGTCGGGGCCTAGCCCGGCGCGCAACTGGGCCAGGCCGGCCTGCAAGCCCAGCGACATCTGCGTGCCGCCGCGCTCTTCGATGCGCTCGAGCTGGGCCAGCAGCGCGGCGCGGTCGGCCGCCGGGTGGGCCGCGGCCAGCACGTCCACGTTGTCATCGAAGAGAACGAGCGACACTAGATCTTCCGGCCCCAACCGGTCGAGCGTCAGTCGCGCCGCCTGGCGCAGGTCGCGAATCTTTTGCCCGGCCATCGAGCCGCTGCGGTCGAGCACCAGCGCCAGATTGAGCGGGGCCGGGGCCGGGGCCGCGGCCGCGCCCGCCGCCGGCTGGGCCTCCAGGTAGAGATAGGCCACCTGCTCGGTCTCCAACGTCGGGAAGCGGGGCCGGTTGAGCGCCGGTTTGATGATCACTTCGCCCGTCATGGTCGCACCTCGCTGCTGCTATTATAACGCGCCTGGCCGTCGCCCTCACACCTGACAGGTGGGCGGCCACCGGTACTCTGCCTACAATGAGACGTGTCGCCGTCCACCGGTCAGGTGTCTAAGGAAGCCACCGGGGCCGCCCCAACAACCAGCACACTGATGTTATCCTCGCCGCCGGCGCGGTTGGCGTCGTCCACCAGCCGGTCGCACACGGCCTGCGGGTCGGTCTCGGCCCGCAAAACCGCGGCCAGCCCCTCGTCGCGCACCATCTCCCACAGGCCGTCGGAGCACAGCACCAGGCGGTCGCCGGGCCGCAGAGCGAGGGCAAACGTGTCCACACTCAAATCGTCGGCCTCGCCCACGCTGCGATAGATCATCGCCTTCTGGTCGTGGGTGTAGACTGCCTCCGGCTCCAGCCGCCCGGCGGCGACCAGCGAAGCGACGAGTGAATGGTCGCGGGTGATCTGCTCCAAGGCCTCGTCGCGCCACAGGTAGGTGCGGCTGTCGCCGACGTTGGCCACAATAGCGCGCCCATCGGCGATCAGGGCAGCGGTCAGCGTCGTGCCCATGTCGCTGTGGTTGGCGCGCTGTAGGGCCAGCAATTCACCATTGGCGGCCAGGATACACTCGCGCAGCGCCCGCGCCAGCCATGCCTCATCTGCACCGCGGCCGGTCAGGATTAGGCGCTTGAAGACGCGATCCATGACCGCGGCCGCCAGGTGCTGCAACACGCGGCAACTGGCGATCTCGCCCCGGTCGTGGCCGCCAATGCCATCGGCCACGGCAAAGAGGCCCAACTCTGGCCCTAACGCCGTTGTGCCGGCCAGCAGCCCGCTGAGTTGGATGAACAGAACGCTGTCCTCGTTGCCATCGCGCACGCGGCCGGGGTGGCTGCGGGCGGCAGCGTGCAGCGCCAGCCGCTGTGCCGGCGGGCCAGAATCTACGATGAGAGTGGGCAGGCTGGGTGTCTCGGCCACGGTTTAGCTGATGTCCCGGCTGCCGCAGTCGGGGCAGACCTTGACGTCGGCATCCAGCCCCAGGCCACAGTTGTTGCAAAAGCCGGCCATCGCCGGAACGGGGGCTGGGGGCGGGCCGGCCGCATAGCGCGGCGCGTCGCTGATAAAGGTCGGCCACTCATCGCGCTCGGCCGGTGGCGCGCTGGGCGGTAGCGCGCTGGGCGGTGGCGCGCTGGGCGGGGGCGTGGGCGGCGTCACCGGCGGCGGCACGGCATTGGGGAAGGCCTCGGCCACCATTTCGGCTACCGACGCGCCACAGCGATAGCAGAAGAGCCGACCCGGACGCAGCCCCGCGCCGCAATTGGTGCAGAAGCTCAGTTCCGGCGTAGGCTCATCCGCCGCCGGCGCGCCTGAGTCGGTGACGCCCGCATCGGCGACCGCGCCCGCAGCCGGCTCCGCGCCTTCCGCCGCCGCCTCGCCAGCCTCCGAATCCGATTCGCCAAAGACGTTCGTCGGCGCGAGCCCGTCCAGCGAATTGACCACCAGGGGCGGCAGCGCGTCGGACGGCGAATGAACGGCCGCCGGGCCACCGCCCGCTTCCTCGTCCACGTCAATCACCAGATAGTCGTCGTTGACAGCGCCGCCCGCCGCGGGCGAAGGCAGAATCAGCAGCCCGCTAGGCTCGTTCTCCAGGGAGCTAAGCCAGTCGTCGGCCTCAATGGGCGACATGATGGCGATCGGCTCGATTCCCGGATACGCATCCTGCGCGGGCGTTAAAGCCAGCTCCTCGGCCGGCGCTTCTACAGCCGGCGCTTCGTCGGCCGGGGGCGACCACTCGGCCGGCGCGGCCGGCTCCTCCAGAGCGGCGGCGACCTCGTCGGCATTTTCGGCCGCCGGCGCGCCCAGGGCGCTCTCCAGCGCCAGCAGCGCCTCGGCCGGGCCGGCCAACTCGTCGGGCAGCACCTCGCCACGGCGGTGAAGCGCCAGCGTCGCCTGTCCCAGGGCCACGATCTGGCTGATATAGGCTTGAAGCTGATCCGTCACGTCCATCGGCTTACTCCCTGGCGGCAACGCTTGCCACGGCTGTCCCGCCGGCTCAACGTTATCCCACCTGCCAAAATCGGAATAGTTCCCAGGCCAACCAACCCACGGCGGTCAAGGCGGCCACACCCAGCGCCAACAGCACTGCCAGCCGCCCGCGTCCCAACGCCGGCGCGCCGCGCACAAAGGCGACAACGATCGACACGTCGCCAGTCGCCCCGCGCTCGCGGGCCAGAGCGATGAGGCGCGCCGCGGCCTCGCGCGGCGCCCGCTGCTCGGCCACGTAGGCCAGCGGCCGGCCGTCGCCGATGGCCGCCGCCGGAGCCGCGGAGCACAGCACAACGCGATCGCCGGCCCGCAGCGGCACGGCCAGCGAGAATGCCGGCCCCGTGACGGCGGTCGGGGCCGTTGCCCGCGCCAACGGGTCTACGCCGGCCTCGCGCACGCGGTAGGCGCGTCCGCCGCCGGCGCGGGCCAGGTAGAGGCTGTCGCCGGCGATGGCCGCGGCCACAAAGTCCAGAGTTGCCGGGTCGGCCACGGCGGCCTCGGCGTCGGCCACTGCCCGCCGCAACCCTTCGGCCCCGCCGCCCGCGGCGTAATAGGCGGGGACGAGGGCCGCGATGAAAGCCCGCGCCGCCGCCCGCCCGCCCGCGCCGCCGGCCACGGCCAGCAGATGACCGCGCGCGGCGATCAGCTCCTCGCTCAACGGGTCGCGGCCCGCGCCGGGGAAGAAGATCACTTCCGCGGCCGTCGCGCCGTCGTCGGCCGCCGTCTCGCCCCAGATGTCAATCACGTGGCTCGCCCCCACTCATCGCTCAGGACAGGGCCTCGGCGCGGATGACGATGGCGGTGATGTTGTCGTCGCCGCCAGCATGGTTGGCGGCCTCGATCAGCGCCTCACAGGCGGCCTGGGGCGAGGGGGCAGCGACCACCAACCGCTGCAAGGCGTCGTCCGTCACCATGCCGCTCAGCCCGTCAGAGCAGAGCAGCAGCGAGTCGCCCGGGGCCAGCGTCACCAGGTCGAGGTCAACCGTCACCTGGCGCTTGTCGCCAATGGTGCGGTAGATGACGTTCGACTGGGGGTGATGGCGCGCCTCCTCGCGGGTGATCTGATTGGAGGCGACGAGGCTTTCGACGAGGGAGTGATCCACGGTGATCTGCTCGATGCCGGCGTCGTTGATGCGGTAGGCGCGGCTGTCGCCGACGTGGGCGACGTAGGCCTCGTTGCCGGCCACCAGCGCGGCCACAACGGTCGTGCCCATGTCGTTGCCCGCCGTCTGCGAGCGCTCGAAGACCTCGACGTTGCCGGCCTGGATGGCCGCCGTCAGCCACGCGCCATAGTCCATTGGCTCGCCACCGGCGGCCGTCGTGCGCGGCAGCAGTTCGCTGGCGGCGTGTTGGGCCACGGCGCGCACCAGCAAACCGCTGGCAATCTCGCCCCCCTCATGGCCACCCATACCGTCGGCAACGACAAACAGCCCCACCGGCCGGCTGACCGACTTGTTGCTCCACACCAGATCGAGCGTCAGCAGGCTATCTTCGTTGAGTTCGCGCAGCCGGCCGACGTCGGTGCGGCGGCCGACGAGCAGGTCGAGGCTTTCGGGCCGGCGCAGCCCAGCGGCCCGCGACGACAGCAGCGCGGCCAGGTCGGCGGCGTTTGTCGTCGCCCGGCCCTGCATCAATGAAGCCAGCCGGTCGGCTAGCGGCACGGCCACGCCGGGCGACACCTCGGCGCTCCCGGTCAACATGCGATAGACCAGCCCGGCTAACGCGCGCACGTCGGCCTCATAAGTAACGGCCGAACCCGGCCCGACGGCGGCGAAGTCGGCCAGAAAGAGGGCCTCGTCCCCTTGCACGCGGCCATCGAGCGAACCAAAGGCCAGCCCGGCAGCATGGACGGCGGCCAGCCCGCGGGCCAGCGGCGCGGCCCGGTTCAGCGCCACCGCCGGCTCCACCGGCCACGCCAGGGACTCGAATGCCGGCCCCACGCCGCAGACGACGAAAGTCCGCGGGCCGCCGGCGGCAGGCAGAGTCAGGGTAAAAGCGTCGTAGGGCGGCCGCACGCCCTCACCGGCGGCAATTCGATCGCGCGCGGCCATCTCCCCAGCCAGCGCGGCCTCGTCGGCGCTGTCCTTGACCAGACAGACCGGGCCATAGGGCGCGTCGCCGGTATCCTCGGCCTGATAGACGAAGACGCCGGGCGGCCCTTCCATCTGGCTGCGGATGAGGTAGCGGTCGGCCAGCAGCGCCCCCTCCGGCAGCGGTTCGGGGGCCGGCGGCGGGCCAAGCGCCGTGGTCGGCGGGCCGTTGTCCGACCGGGCCACGCGCCGCGGCGAAAGGTCGGGCAGACGCGGGCGCGATTCGGGCAGGGGCACCGTTTGGCGCGCGGCGGCGCGACGCATCGTGGCTTCGTCCATGATCAGCGTCGTCGGCGACGTGTTGGCCGACAGGCCGAGGCCGCATGAAGAACAGTACTTCGCGCCCGCGCGATTTGGCGTCTGGCAGTTCGGGCAGTGGATATCGTTCATGAGGCTACCGGTTCAGTTCGTCTGGGTCTCATCCACAAAGCGAAACGATACGCTGCCGACCGTCACCTGCCAGCCGTTGCGCAACAGGTTCTTCGGCGTCAGGCGGCCGTTGACGCGCACGCCGTTCTGTGATCCAAGGTCTTCGATCACGTAACCCCGATCGTGGCGGCTGATGAGCGCGTGTTCGCGCGAAACGGTCTGCCAGCCGGGAATCGTCTCGTCAATGGGCAGGCTGTTGCCGGGGTCGCGGCCGATAGTGAACGGCGTCTCGTTGACCGGAAAGACCTGCGGCGCGTCCCCTTCCAACTCCAGGTAGACGGGAATCAGGACGCCGGTCACTGTCTCCGCGCCCACAGGTGGCAGGGGAACGGTGACCGCGCGGGCGGTGGCCGGGGCGTGGGCGAGCGGGACGGCGGGCGCGCGACGGCGGCGCAGCAACAACAGCCCGCCGACAGCCAGCGCCGCCAGCAGGAAAAGGCCGCCCAGCAGCAGCGGCACGAGGCTATTGCCACCATCCGGCGCGGTGGGTGTCGCCGGCGCGGTCGCCAGCGGCACGACCGGTTCGTCGGCCGTTGGCGTGGCCGGGGCGTCAGCGGTGATAGTCGCCGGCAGCGTGGCTGGTGGCGGCTTGGTGTTTGTGGCTGGGGGTGGCGCGGCGGTCGTCCCCGCACCGGCCGGCGCAGTCGCGGTACCCACTGGCGGGGCCGTCGCCGGCGCAGGCGTGGCCGCCTGTTGTTGCGCCGCGGCCAGTTCGGCAATAGTGGCTTCGGAGAGGTAGGCCAACGCGGCCGGTGTGCCGTCGCTATTGGGGACAACGAGGGCGATGCTCGTCGGGCCGACAGGCTTCAGCATTTGCAGGTCGGCGACAAGGACGTGGGGTCCGGTAGCAGTTGGTAGCGGCCAAGCGTAGCCCAGCGAGTCGGCGGCGGGCGTGACGGCCGCCGGTTGATTGTCAATGCGGCTGGCGATCACCCGGTAGACATCAGCGTCGGTGGTGCGCAGCGCGAACGTGGTGTAGCCCGGCGCCTCCGGCAGTTCAAGCGTCGTGAAGTTGACGACCAGGCGCACGACGCCCGGCTGCCCCAGTAGAGACTCGGCCCGGTCGCTGTCGAAGTGGATGGCGGGGTTGTCAACGGTGGGCGCGGGCGTGTCCTGGGCGAAGAGCGGGGCGGCAACAAACAGAAGCAGCGCCGACAACAATACGGTTATCAGTCGCCGCGCAATGTGAAGGCGCATCGGATTCATCTCCGTCCCATTCCCTTGTCGCTTTGAGCCGAGGCACTAATGGGCGAAATTGTAGCCGCATTTGTTGGGCAAGGCCAACGGCGACGAAGATATCGACCTGATTGACGCGAAGTTGGGCCACAGAGGTTGACGGCAACCGGGCGATGGGCGTATGATCAGTGGTAACCATCGCCGGCAACGGCGACCAAGCCGATCAGCCAGGAGGCAGTGTGATCGATCAGACGAAACGCGAAGCGCTGGCCGCCCTCTTCCGCGAAGCCGGCCAGGCCCATCATCAGGCCTACATCGAGACCGATGGCGCCGACCCCGATTGGCCTATCTGGTATGCCGAGCATCTGCGTCAGCCGTTGGCCGACCTGCTGGATGCCAGCTTCACCAAGAGCGAGTTGGTCTATCTGCTCGTCGCCCTCGACCGCGACCTGAAGACCCGCGCCCCCGGGGCCGAATGGGTGAGTTACTACACCCGCTGGTTCGTGGAACGATACGGCTAGGAAAGAAACCACAGATTACACAGATTTCACAGATTCCATTCTCCTAATCTGTGAAATCTGTGTAATCTGTGGTTCTCTTCTGCTTAATCACAGATAGGAGACAACGATGTTCGACCAGAGAGAGCGCCGCGAGCTGGAAAAGCGCATGAAGGAGCAGAACCGCCTGCCGCCCGGGCAGTCGGCGACGATTAAGTTCCCCGTGCTCCACTACGGCCCTGTGCCGCGGGTGGATTTGGCGCGCTGGGAGTTCCGCGTCTTCGGCCTGGTGGCCGAGGAGCGGCGCTGGTCGTGGGAGGAGTTCAACCAACTGCCGCGCACCCAGGTGACGCTCGACATCCACTGTGTCACCCGCTGGTCGAAGTTCGACACGCTTTGGGAGGGCGTGTCGGTGGCCACGCTGGTCAAGGAAGGCCTGATCCGTCCCAAGCCGGAGGCGCGCTACGTCGTCCAGCACTGCGAATACGGCTACACGACCAACACGCCAATCGAGTTCGTGCTGCAAGAGGGGTTCATCATGGCCACGCACTACGACGGCCAACCCCTCTCGCCCGACCACGGCTATCCGCTGCGCGGCGTAGCCGGCGTGGTGGCCGGGCAGCGGGCCGACGACAAGTACTTCTGGAAGGGCGGCAAGTGGCTGCGCGGGCTGGAGTTTCGTGCCGATGATCAGCCCGGCTTCTGGGAGCGCAACGGTTACCACAACCAGGCCGACGTCTGGCGCGAGCAGCGCCACGGCTGGCCCGGCTTCTAAGCAGCATGTAGCACAGGATTCTTATCCTGTGCNNATCCTGTGCTACATGGATAGTTTCAGGAGGATCGGCCGACATGGCCAATTTCTGCCCCCATTGCGGCGCGCAACTGGCTCGGCCAGGGGCCACCTTCTGCTCCACCTGCGGCCGCCCGCTCCAGCCCCGCGCCACGCCCAGCGGCGTTGTCGGCGCGCCGCCGCGGCTGGTGGTGCAGCTGCCTGGCCGCGCCGAAGAGACGTTCGTCATCTCCCGGCCAACGGTGACCATCGGGCGCGACCCCGGCAACGACCTGCCCCTCGACAACCCCATCGTCTCGCGCCGCCACGCAGAACTGGAGGTGCGCGCCGATGGCGTCTGGCTGCGCGACATCCAGAGCGCCAACGGCACAGCGGTCAACGGCCGGCCGATCACCGAGCAGGCGCTGCGCGACGGCGATATCATTCGCATCGGCGACGAACAGGGCAACAGCGTCGGCCTGGTCTTTCGCCACTCCGGCGCGGTCGGGCCATCAACGGGCACGATCCAGTTAGGGCGCAAGGAGCTGGGCCAGGCGGCGGTGTTCATCATCGGCCGCGACCCGTCGGCCAACCTGCAACTCGACCACCCCACCATCTCCCGTCTACACGCCGAAGTGCGGACGACCCCGGCCGGCCCCCTGCTGCGCGACCTGGGCAGCAGCAACGGCACTTTCCTCAACGGCGAACTCATTACCGGGGCGCGCCCCCTGGCCCCGCGCGACGTGGTGCAGATCGGCCCCTACAAGCTGGTCTACGACCAGGCCGGCTTCACCCAGTACACCCCCGGCGGCAACTACCGCATTGACGCGCTGCACCTGGAGCGGCGGGTGCTGATCGGCGGCGGGCTGTCGCGGCTGGTGGGCGGCGCGGCCACGGAGCGGCTCATCCTGCGCGACGTCTGCCTGTCGGTCTACCCGCGCGAGTTCGTGGCCCTGGTCGGCGGCAGCGGCGCGGGCAAGAGCACACTGCTGAACGCCATGAGCGGTTTTGCTCCCTCCGACGGCCGCGTGCTGGTCAACGGCGACGACCTCTACGACAACTTCGCCGCCTACCGCAGCATCCTGGGCTACGTGCCACAGGACGACATCATCCACAACCTGCTGCCGGTACGCAGCGCCCTGACCTACGCCGCCCGCCTGCGGCTGCCCGACGCCACCGGGCCGGAGATCGAGGCGCGGGTGAACAAGGTGCTGGGCGAAGTCGAAATGAGCGAGCACGCCGACAAACAGGTCGGCCGGCTCAGCGGCGGCCAGCGCAAGCGCGTCAGCATCGCCAGCGAGCTGCTGGCCGAGCCGGGCCTCTTCTTCCTCGATGAGCCGACCTCTGGCCTCGACCCCGGGCTGGAGAAGAAGATGATGTACACCATGCGCCGGCTGGCCGACGGCGGCCGGACGGTGCTGCTGGTGACCCACGCCACGGCCAACATTGACCAATGCACCCAGGTGGCCTTCATGGCCGACGGCCGTCTGGCCTACTTCGGCCCGCCCCAGGAGGCGCTGGGCTTCTTCGAGGCGACGGACTTCGCCGACATCTACACCCGCCTCAGCCAGCCGGCCGGCGCGGTGAACTTCCCCGACGCGGCGCAGGGCCACCGGCAGCAGGTGCTGGCCGCCAACCCCAAAGCGCCGGCGGCCGAGGTCTGGGAATCGCACTACCGCGCCTCGCCCCAGTACAAGCGCTACGTCGGCGACCGGCTGCACGCNNCAAAAGGTGTCATCGCTGGCCCAGTTTGGTGTGCTGGCCCGGCGCTACTTTGATCTCATCCGCCGCGACACCGGCAGCCTCGTCATTCTGCTGGCGGCCATGCCGCTCATCGGGCTGCTGCTGCTGATCATGGCCGACAAGTACGACCTGACCGGCAAGAGCGAAGCGGCCATACGCAGCGAGATTCAGCAGGACATCCTCGACGCCCGCCAGGAGGACGACCCCAGCAACGACGCCGAGCAGTTCCAGGGCATCTACCAGGTGGCCAGCTCCACCCAACGCCTGTTGTTCATGATGGCCCTGGCGGCGACGCTGCTGGGCCTGTTCGGCGCGGCCTATGAGATCGTCAAGGAGGCGCCGATCTACCACCGCGAACGGATGGTCAACCTGCGCATCCCACCCTATCTGACGTCGAAGATCGTCATCCTGCTGGCCTTTGGGCTGGTGCAATGCCTGCTGCTGCTGGTGGTCATGAGCCTGCGAGTGGACTTCCCCGGCGAGGGGGTCATCCTGCCGGCGGTGGTGGAGATGTACGTCACCCTCGTCCTGGCCACGCTGGCCAGCATCACCCTGGGGCTGCTCATCTCGGCCGTCGTCCGCAGCTCCGCCACGGTCATCTACATCATCCTGGTCGTCCTGTTCGTGCAGATCATCTTCGCCGGGGCCATCTTCGAAATTCCGGCCGCGGCGCGGCCGATCTCCTATCTGACCACCACGCGCTGGACGCTGGAGGCGCTGGGCAGCTCCGTGGACATCGAGCGGCTGAACGCCCGCGGCGGCGGCTGTCTGGAGCCGGAGGAGCCGCTGCCGGCGGGGCTGTCGCCGGCGGCCGAGAGCTATTGCGAGGCGGGGCAGACGGCGCTGCCGCCGGCGCTGACCTTCAACGTCGGCTATGAGCACTCGGCCGGCCATCTGCTGTTCGCCTGGTTTGTCCTGCTGCTCTTCGCCGCGGCCTTTCTGGGCCTGACCATCTATATACAGCGACGCAAGGATGTAGTATAGTGTAAGCGCCAGTCTGCGCGGCGGCTCTCCCCTTCTTTCGGCCGTCGTCCGGTAGAGGAGTGGGCATGTTACAGCCAGGCCAAATCCTACAGCGTCGCTATACCGTTCGCAACCACCTCGGCGGCGGCGGCATGGGGTCGGTCTATCGCGCCTTCGACAACCGGCTGAGCCTTGACGTGGCCGTCAAAGTGTTGACGCCGCAACAGGGGCTGGGGCCGGACGAGGAGCGCCAACTCTACGAGCAGTTCCGCCGCGAGGCAACGGTGCTGGCCCGGCTCAATCATCCCGGCGTCGTCGCTGTGACCGACTTCTTCGAGGAGGACGGCCGGGCCTTTCTGGTGATGAGCCTGGTGGAAGGGGAAAACCTGGGCCAATACGTGGCGCGCTACGGGGCGCTGGCCCCGGCTGACGCGACCCGCCTGGGCGAACAACTGCTGGAGGCGCTGGAGTATTGCCACCAGCGCCAGGTGATCCACCGCGACATCAAGCCCAACAACCTGCTCCTGCTGCCCGACGGCACACCCGTGGGCCGGCCAGTGCTGGTTGATTTTGGTTTGGTCAAGCTTTGGAACCCCGACAACCCGACGACCCACACCCTGCTGCGCGGCGTGGGCACGCCTGGCTACTCTCCACCGGAGCAGTACGGCATGGCTGCCGGCCACACCGACCCCCGCAGCGACATCTACAGCGTCGGGGCCACGCTCCACTACGCCCTGACCGCCCAGGCCCCGCCCGTGGCCACCGACCGGCTGCTGCAACCGGAACTGATGCTCCCACTGGCCCAGGTTGCCCACGGCTTGCCGTCGGACTTGAGCATGGTTGTGACGCAGGCGCTGGAGCTTTCGCGAGAGGCACGCTTCGCTTCGGCCGCGGCCATGCGCGCCGCGCTGCTCAGCGTGCCGCAAGCCGTCGCTCCGCTGGCAGGCACAGCCGGCATGGTCATCCCCAGCCCCGCGCCCGCTCCTTCGCGGCCGCGGCTACTCGTTCCGGCGCTACTGGCCGGCGTGGCCCTGCTGGCCGCTGTCAGCTTCCTGGCCTGGAACCTGCTGGGGGTCGGCTCGCCCAGCCCGCAGCCCACGCCGACGGGCGCTTCCAAACAGGGCATCGTCGTTGGCGAGTCCCCATTGGTTGACCCGACGGCCACCGCGCCGATCGCCACACTCACCATCGCACCGACGAAGACGGTTGCTCCCACGGCTACAGCCGCGCTACCAACGACCGCGCCCACTGTTGCGCCCGTCATTCCCGCCGGCGGCGCGGTGACCGCGGCCCGCATCGCCGCGCCGCGCATTGACGGCGACCTGTCGGAATGGGCCGGGCAATCCGTCTATGACAGCCCGTATTTGGTCTATTGGGATGACGGCTGGGACAGCACCAACGATGGCGCCGCGCGCTGGCATTTGGGCTGGGACGACGCCAATCTCTACATCGCCGCCCGCGTCACCGACAACCACCACGTGCAGACGCAGACGGGCAACAAGGTCTATCTAGGCGACAGTCTGGAGATTCAGATTGATACCGACGGCGGCGCGGCGACTTCGGTCAGCCCGCGCGAGTTCCAGATCAACCTGTCGCCGGGCGACTTCGGCACGCTGCCACCGTCGGCCAACCTGTCGCAGGGCACAGACGGCGGCGGCATGTTCGACGCGCCGGGCGGCCATCGCATCGTCGTGGCCGCCCGGCGCACAGCCGACGGCTACACCATCGAAGCGGCCGTGCCGTGGTCGGATCTGTTCACCGGGCCGTTTGGCCAGCCGATGGGTATCGCCCTGAACCTGGACGACAACGACCGCGACGGGCAGGCGGTGCAGGAAGCGATGTACTCGAACGCGCCCAACCGCCTGTTCCTCGATCCTTCGACCTGGCTGCCGTTCTCGCTCAACCCGTAAGAAAGACGCGGAGGGAGTCTCCATGAGCACGTTTGCCTGTCCAACCTGCGGCAATCTCAATCGCATCGGCGCGAAGTTCTGCGGGCGCTGTGGCACACCCCTGACCGCGCCCCAGTCGCCCGGTGGGGGTGAGACTGGCCGCCTGGGGGCCAACAGTCTCATCCGCGATCGCTACGTCGTCGTGCACGTCATCGGTCGGGGTGGCATGGGCGCGGTCTACCTGGTCACCGACACGCTCGACCAGAACCGCGTCATGGCCCTGAAGGAGATGTCCAACACGGCCATCGTGGACGCGCACGACCGGGCGGTGGCGGTGGAGCAGTTCCGGCGCGAGGCGGAGTTGTTGCGCCGGCTGCGCCACCCCAACCTGCCCATCGTCACTGACGAGTTCACTTTGGACGACCGGAACTACCTGGTCATGGAGTATGTGCCCGGCAGCACGCTGCAACAGATGCTCGACCGCGGCGAGGGGCCGTTCTCGGAAAACCGCGTTGTCGCCTGGGCCAATCAGTTGTGCGACGTGCTCCACTACCTGCACCGCCAGCAACCGCCGATCATCTTCCGCGACTTGAAGCCGGGTAACATCATGATCATGGCCGACGACCGGCTGAAGCTGATTGACTTCGGCATCGCCCGCCTGTTCAAGCCCGGCCAGCGCCAGGACACCATCCTGCTGGGCACGCGGGGCTACGCCGCGCCGGAGCAGTACGGCGGCGGCCAATCGGACGCACGCAGCGACGTCTACGCCCTGGGCGCGACCCTCTTCTCGCTGCTGACCGGCCAGGACCCGGGTCAGTTGGCCGCAATGCGGGCCTTGCCGGCCGTGCGCGACTACCGGCCGGACGTCTCCCCCCAACTGGAGACGATCGTCCTGCGCGCCACACGGATAAACGCCAACGAGCGCTGGCAGAGCACGCAGGAGTTGCGCCAGGCCATCGCCACCGTCGCCCTGGGGCCGACGCCACCTGCGCCACTCGGCCCAACGCCATCTGGCCCAACGCCACGCCCACCAATGCCCAACGGGCCAATGCCGCCGCCCGCTCCTGCCACCCACCGAGTGACCACCCGCCTGCTGCTGCGCGCCGCCGGGCTGTCGAACCGGCAACTGGTCGGGGCCGGGCTGGGGCTATTGCTGGCTGTCGTCCTGGCCATCGTCGGGCTGTCGCAGACACTCTACCGCATCCCAATCGTCTGGAACAACGTGCGCTTCGAGTCGGCCGTCGGCCCGTTTGCCTATGCCGCCACGCGCCGCCGCTTCGTGGGTGGTCTGGCCCACTTCGTCGTCGTCGTCCTGGGTCAATGGCTAGTGCTGGAGATGATTGGGCGAGAGATCGCCAGCGTGCCCGGTCTGCTGCTGGGCGCGGCGCTCAGCGCGGCGGTCATTGAGGGCATGATCCGGCTGCTGCCGCGCGTGTTAGGCGGGCGTGGGCGCGACGACGCCGGCGCGTGGCAGCGCGAGGCAGCCTGGCTGGGGCTGGCCGCCGTTCTGGCCCAGATCGCCTTGCAATGGCCGGCCAACGGTCTGGTGAACGCTTTTAACGTCGTGGCCTGGCTATTCGCCTTCCTGCTGGGCGCGG
>CXWK01088681.1_pt2 | contig 16080 bp, 14 predicted proteins | sample 590851 | NCBI WGS metagenome assembly CXWK01 (sample SAMEA3498364, study PRJEB10139) | wastewater metagenome | biome: wastewater treatment plant; material: activated sludge | place: Denmark | collected 2014-08-01 | reverse complement strand
TGAAGGTGGTTAAGCCGATTGCCGCAACGACTGAGAGTATGGAGATCGCGACCAATAGCTCGATTAAAGTAAAACCCTTAAATGAAGATCTGAAGTACTTTGGCAGCATGAATTAAGCATACAACATTGATTGTAAATTATGAAGCTTCATCGGGATAAGTATTTGATTTCTTCTCGCTTACAGCTTACAAATGATGTAAAATTCTTTTAACTTACGGGTGTGGCGCAATGGTAGCGCAATGGTCTCCAAAACCATCGGTTGTAGGTTCAAGTCCTACCACCCGTGCACGTCGGAATACGCTCTTGAGTTTGATTACTTCGTAATTCAAACTCTCCGCGACTTCTCCTTTCAAAATTTCCTAAGGAAATTTTGGAGTAAGAGATGCGATTCTAAAACTGATGTCGGAGGTCGCTTAGGAGTTTGACTTTCTATCGAAAGCGCAAGCTCTCCGTGATTCCTCCTATCAAAATTTCCAGAGGAAATTTTGGAGATCCAATATACACTATATATTTTTAGAGTTTGTGTATTTTTTAGGCTCTCTGATTCATCGGAGGTTCTGAGAAATAGGCATGGGATGAAGTTTGTATTTAAGTACGGATAATACCGTAGTCCACTAACATCTGTTTAAAAAGCGAATAATCGATAGAATTTATCCGGTTATCGTCGTTAAGATCCAAATTAAAGAAGCCCGTTATATTGGTTGCTGGACTCCACTGAGTGAAAAGAATTGACAGATCCTGGAAATCGAGGGTTCCGTCTGAATTAGCATCTCCATCAGATCCAGGAGGGACCTGGCTGTTAGGAGAAGGGAGCGGGGTTGGAGAAACAGAAGCCTGAGGTGACGGGCTTGGAGATGGAATAGCTGTGCAGACTCGATCACAGGGGGCAGTAACGCAATACACCTGTTCACAGATGTGATTTACAGGGCATTGGTTATCGCTTGTGCAGGCTTGTGATTGAGGGGAGGGGCTTGGGTTTACCTCAGAGGAGATTGTAATCATAGAGCCGAGGAAGCCCGAAGCTTTGTTTAGGCTGCCGCTTTCGGTGGCTGCAGCTTCAGTTTGAGTTTGATCAAATCCAATTAAAAGTGCACTTGCAGTCGCTGACGGAGAAGTTTTGAATTTTAAGGTGGCTAATGTTCCGGTGCCTTTTTTGGCAGGATTATTTCCGACAGTGAAAGTTGCAGAAGAGCTAGAAATGGCAGGCTGAACCAGAAAGCTTGGTAGAAAATCTCCGAGAGCTATATCTAGTAATTCAAGCTGGGGATCAAAATCGACTTTTACTTTGACGGCTGAGATAGAGAGATCATTGGTGTTAATAAAAACATCGCTTTCGAACTCCTGGCTGGCTGCTACAGTTTGAGTTGGAGGCTGAATTGAGATATCTGCACCGGCTTCGTTCGCCTGAGGCACAAGTTGAGTAGGCTTTTGAGTTAAGAAAACTCCCAAGCCAACGGCGAAGAGAAGCATAACTGTTAAGGCTCCGCCGAGTATTTTTTTATTCTTAAAGAATTCAGTTGTCGGAGGTTTTATTTTTTGGAAAATACCTGGTTTTTTATCAGGTTTATTAAAAATTACTACTGGATCGGAGAGACCTCGAAAGTCCATGATCTCACTATATACGAATTTTGGAGGAGTTGTAAAGGAAAGAGTGGTTAGTTAGTTTTCGGGTGAAGCCGCAAGATCAAGTTTACTTGAGCTTTAAGCGTAGCTGCGAACTTAAATTCTATTTAAGTTTTAGGTGAAGCCGCAAGATCAAGTTTACTTGAGCTTATACTCTTCGTGAAGGGTGGCTTTTCTGCATTTCTTACAGTATTTATTAATAGATAATTTATCTTTGGTGTTAGTTGAGTTTTTCTCAGTGATGTAATTTCTGGATTTGCATTCAGTACATCCTAAACCAATAGCTGCTCTTGCGTCTTTCTTTGCCATAACTTGGGAATTTTACATCAAATGAGGATATATTTGCAACGATAAGGATGGGGTTGCAGTTGAAACTTTTTTTATTGATGCTTTTTTGTTAGAATTTACACTTAAAGCCGACATGGCTCAGTGGTTAGAGCAATGCTTTTGTAAAGCATGGGTCGCAGGTTCGAATCCAGCTGTCGGCTCCTTTTTTATTTATTAGACCAGTTGTCATATGACAACTGGTCTTGTGGTTAATATGCAGAACTGTATTGAGTGTGCAGCAAAATTAAAAAGGTCTTTTAAGTATTGTTCGAATAGATGTCAGGCATTAAGCCAATATAAAACTTACATAAAAGCTTGGCTACGAGGAGAAAAAGATGGTGGTCGTGGTATTAATACCAGAAATATTTCTCAGCATATCAAGCGTTATTTAATTGAGAAATTTGGAGAAGTGTGTTCCAGCTGTGGTTGGAAGCAAAAGCATCAAATTACTTTGAAAGTACCACTTGAGATTGATCATATAGATGGGAATGGCGAGAATAATATGGAGAACAATTTAAGATTATTATGTCCCAACTGCCATGCGCTAACTGTTAATTTTAGAAATTTGAATAGAGGTAAGGGTCGTAACTGGAGAAAGCAAAAGTATATTAAAAACTGAATTTTTGCTACAATTCACGATACTTTGTATGCCGACATGGCTCAGTGGGTTAAAGCAGGAAACCCTGCTTTAACGGGATAATTACATACAATGTCGCAAAGCGACAGACTAGAAATAATTTATCCCTGGAAGAGTACGTTCACTCGCGGAATGAAATTTTTTGCCGACATGGCTCAGTGGTAGAGCACGTTCTTGGTAAGAACGGGGTCATGGGTCCGATTCCCATTGTCGGCTCCAAAATTTCTTAATCGCGAATAGATTTTTATAAGGTGATTGTTTATAATGTATCTTATGGGCTTCTTGGATAGATTAGAACATGGTTCGCAAATAGTAAAAACGCCTACGGAGCTTCAAGCTGAAGAGCGTCGGATGAGGCTAATAATGTCGTCGCGGCAGTTTCGCAGAGAAACCTCTCCAATTATGAGAGCCGAAAGTGGTGTTGGGCTACTAGTAGAACAATTAGGGCAGATACTGGAAGGTCAGAATGACGGAGGTGCCAGAGGAGCAAACTATGATATTAGATTGCGACGCTTAAAGGATTCAGAATACCCTCGTATTGAGCGTGAAGACCACTTGGCTACAGTAGATTTGGCATTTTGGGACTTGAGATCAGGAGCGCGAGGTCGTGTTTCAGGGAGCGACTACATATCTACATCCTGGACATTAAAGTACCTAGTTGTAGAGACAGGACCTTGGGATATTACGTTTTATGGTGGAAGTAAAGCGATTGTCACTCATGATGAGTGGAGAGCAGATAAAAACATCCTAGAGGAAGCGTTAGGAAATGCGTATAATAATCCTAAATATCACTCATTTGAAGCAAACAGAGAATATTCACCTCTTCCGCCACGTCGATCTTCACCGAGAGCATATAGCCCAGCATATAGAAGGCCCGGTATGTAATGCTTTTCGAATTTTTAAAGATAATAACTGCCTACTTAGCCGTGGTCTTAAGCGTTTTCCCCCGATAATTCTAAAATGGGAGTTCTGATCTTTTGATCCAAGGATCTCAAATACGAGAACGATACTCTGCTGTTTAAGGCAGAAATCCCTTATCAGGTTGCAAAATGTGGAGAAAAATGCAACTTAAGAAGTAAACGTGCGAAGTAGGCAAATTCTCCGCCTTCGCCAAGGCTACGGCGGACAGGCCTTTTGGACTGCTACTATTCCTAGTTAGGAACTCCCTAAAGTTACCAAAAAGAGGCAATTGTGTCAAACTTAGTAGGGATCTATACAATGGGGTAAACGGCTTGATTTGTGCCTAGAAAGGAGGTAAACCAAGCAACATTTTGAGCGGAGGAATGATAAATCCCATGATTGTACCGATAATATCTAGGTACAAAAGCAGCAGGATTATAAAGAAGCCATATTGGAAGGAAATCGCCTCGAATCTTTTAGCTGCTTCGTATGGAAGAAGGGCGATTAAAACTTTTGATCCGTCTAGAGGAGGGATTGGCAGTAAATTAAAAATAGCCAAAACTAAATTGATTTGAACTCCGAACTCGAATACCTGAAGGGCCAGAGGGTTTGGAAAAAAAGCTGTAGCAATGTGATATAAAACTGCGAAAGCCAGGGCCAGTCCAAAATTTGAAAAAACTCCGGCAAGTGAGACCATAATTTCGCCTTTTCGAAGCTCGCGGAAGTTTAAAGGATTTACAGGGACTGGTTTGGCCCAGCCGATTAGGAAGCCTGGTGAGGTTCCAGTGAGTAGTGGAATTAATAATAGAACTCCTGGGAGAAGAATTGTACCAATTGGATCAATGTGAGGAATTGGATTTAGAGTTAATCGGCCAGCCCGTTCTGCTGTGTGGTCGCCAAACATTAAAGCGACGTATCCATGCATGACTTCATGAACGATAACGGAGAATATTAAGATGACTATTGATAAGGCTATGATTTCGGCCATAGGTATGGAATTTTAATTTGAATTATGTTATTCTACCGCAAAGCGGATTGAAAATACCATGCATGTATTTAGATGGATTTATCCAATTTGAGCTTAAGAAAGAAATTTATATGGCAGTATGTACGCTTTGCGCTAAAGGTTCAACAATAAGATCATGGTCAAGACACCAGAAGGGTTCATCGGGTGCTTCGGAATGGCCATTACGTGCTCAAATCCACAAGAATGTTCAGAAACCAAATCTTCATGCTTACAAAGGTAATAAATACTGCACAAAATGTTTGAGAATTGTTAAACCTGTTTGGGTAGCTCCTAAAGCGGCTGTTGTTCCTACTGCTTAATTTATCCAATTACTGATTGAGGATAATGCTGTTTTATTTCATCATTCCATCTAATCGCTCTGTTCGGTCCAAAATGCTGCATTCCAAATGCGATCATTTTTGCTGTGGAGTCGGTTCTCGAGAATAGCTTTGATTTAGTTGAAGCATTTTCTACAGCTCCCATTGCCATGGCAATTAAGAATTCCTTATAGAAAGGGCCTGTCTGCATGTCTCTTAAAAGAGGTACTGAGAGACCAGACTGCCTTAAGGCTTGAACCAGATATTCCTGCGTTAGGGGTGTGCCGTAAGTAATCATGCTCCAAAGTTTAGCTTTGGTAAGGGCTGTGACTTTTACAAGGTCAATAACTTCTTCGTCTAATGCCTTAGCTCCCTGAAGGGAGCCTTCAACCCAAGGTGCGTCTTCTGGGCGTACTTCAACGGTAAAGTGTTTTTGTGTGCCTTTTAGTTTTTTACCATTATTGTTAGGAAGGGATTCATAATAGCTTAAGAGTTCGGGATCAAGAGGGACAGCATTCGGTTCTTCTCTATGAAGTGCCTCATGAGCTTCAGTACTTATAACTCCTTCAACAGGTGTGTAGGTTCTTCGCGCGGGGTTTATTCCATAACCATAATAAAGTCCTTTCTCGGGAGTGGGTGCATTTGTAAAACCATTTGGGTTGTTATGCTTATCAAGATTTAAATAGGAGGAGTTGCCTATGGTATCTCCATAAAAACCTGCTCTATAAATTCCTAATAATAACCGGGCGGTAGCTTCGGAACTATCGTGATCGGGGTAACTCGATAAGAATTCTTGAATCATAGGGTATTCAAATGGCGATTTTTGAGAATCGATAGGAGGGATGGCTACTGTATCAGGCCCGGAGGTCATTATATAAGTTCGTCCTGAAGGTGCTTCTATTGAAAGGTCTCCACGGTTCTGGGACCAGTAATCAACCTTTTTTATAATTTCTTCGGCTTGGGGTTTTGTGAGGTGTTTATTGCCTAATTCATCAACGGTATTTCTTAAAGCTTCGGCGGAATCTATAGTTTGAAAGTGAGCTGCAGATTGAGGAGATGATTCAGCACTGATAGTTTCTGGTTTGGCTAATGCAATGGCTGAGGCTCCGGCAATGAGGGCAAAGAAGCGTCGACGTTCTAGTATGGGCATGTGAGTATTATAGCCTATTTTTGTGCCTAAATCAAACTATGGGGCTACTCAGTAATTAAGGATTTTAAGGGAAATGTCGGGTAGCCGTTGAGGAATGATTTTAGATCAGCCGGGCTTTTACCTTCCATCTGGAGAAGATATGGAGATGAGTTATAAGCGGAGCTTGCCTGCTTCGCAGATAGGGTGATGGGTGATGAGTTTGGGAGGAATTTTACTATTTTGTTGTTCCATTTTGTCCAGGTTCCGGGCCAAGGATAATAGGCTCTGATCATTCTATTTAAGACTTCTAACGTCGGAGGATTTTCGATATCAAAGTAACCATCTCCTTTTTGAATTTCTTTACAAAAAGTAGCTTCATTATGGTTTTGATCAATTGGAGATAATTTATTGTCTGTGAGACTTTGGATTACGATAGGTAGAATATCTGCTGATTTTTGGAACATAGAGGTTAGAAGAGATTCAAAAGTATCGCCTTGTTTTATTTCAAAAGGCTCCTGGTAAATTAAGGGGCCGTGATCCATTTCCTGGTCCATTAAAATAAAGCTGATTGCAGAGTCGGTTACTCCATCTATGATTTGAGACTGAATAGGAGAAGGTCCCCGATAATGAGGGAGTTTTGAAGGATGTATGTTTATAGCTCCAAGTTTAGGAGTCTTTAATATCTCTTGAGGAATGATTTTGCCAAAAGAGGCGACTACTAATAAATCTGGTTTTAGATTGTTAAATTGTTTTATTGACTCATGGTTTAATTCTTCAGTTTTTCTTATAGTTTTTAGCAAATTAAAATGTTCGCTTAAAGAATTGATGATTGGATCAAGATAATTTGGGGTACCAAGGAAAATTATTTTTAATTTAGAATCCATGTTGTTTATCTTTCGAGTGTATGAGAAAACACTTTTTACTTGTTGTATTTTCTCACTGCGTTCGAAAAATAACTATAGAGGAACTTGTTCGTAGATATCGGCTCCGGTTTTGTCTTTACCTACAACTTTATATAGTTTAGATTTTTCTTCTAAAATGTGATCCATAAATAATTTACCGTTTAAGTGGTCTACTTCGTGCTGGTAGATATGAGCGGTTAGGCCTTTCAAACGCTCCTTTACAGTCTGACCTGAGAGATCCTGATACTCAACATCGACCCATAAATGACGGGTAACTTCGCCCCAATAATTGGGAATAGAAAGACAGCCTTCGGTGTAGACTTTAGTAGCTGTTGATGACTTAGTAATTTTTGGATTAAAAAAAGCTCTAAAAGAGTCGTCATCCATTTTAGCAACGAAGAATTGTTCATCAAGTCCAACTTGAGTTGAAGCTAGTCCTACACCTTCTGGATCAACGAAAGTTTTGGTGAGTTTGATCATATCTTTGATGATTTGATGATAACGGGGTGAAAATTTCTTTACGGCTTTGGTTTGGACTCGTAATTTATTATCAGGCGCGATTACTAACTGCATGGGTGAGATTTTAACATTTTAATTCTGAAAAAAATATTGTTAAGTTTTAGGAGTTTCTTTAAGTTCTTTTTTGATTTCTTTTACTTTCCACATGAAGAGTTTGCCTTTGGATTTGGCGTTTGGATAGTCTTTTACATAACTTAGGGCGCTTTCAAGAATTTGGCGGGGCATGGTTTTGGCCATTTTGATGTAGAGCGAATAATGCTTGGTGTCACCGAGGGTATCGGCCAAATAGACGCCATACATTTGGAATTCGGTGGAATTGTTTGATGAGCGTTTAACATCTTTAAATTTATCTAAAGAATCTGAGATAGGTTTCATAATGCTTAGTGAAAAATTACTTAATTTGCTCCAGGAATTTTAGGGCATCAGGATCTCCAGGGATTTGTTTTAAAACTGCATTCAGTTCAATTTCTGCTAAATTTTGCTGATTATTTTTTATGTATAGATCAGCCAAGCTCAGGCGGGCATCGCGATAATTAGGCTTGAGTTTGATAGCTTCCTGTATGCTGGCTGTGGCTTCTTTTATTCTGTTGAACTGGGAGAGAATAATTCCTTTGTTATGTAAAAGCTTAGGATCGGTTGGTGAAAGAGCGATAGATTTATTGACTACTTGAATTGTTTTTTCTTCCAGAGCCGGATCGACAAGTGCCAGAGAAAAATAAGTGCGGATGGCTGTCCGGTTAATTGTAGTGTTGACGGGGCTGATCGAAAGGGCAAGATCAGTAAAAAATTGAGCATCGTCTTTTAATTCAGCTGATGTTGTTGAATCTTCTTCGGCTAGAGCGATAGATGATGAAGCGGCAGCATTCCCGAGTTCTGAAAGATAAAGGGGTTCACTAGAGTTTAGTTTAACGGCCTGAATTAAGAAGGAATAAGCTCGGCCAGGATTGTTTAAGTCGTTATAATCTGAGCCCTTTTTATATAATGTGTCGGCTTCCCAAAGATTAAATATCGAAATTAGAACGACAATTGTGATTAATGTAACCAGTCCCTGGACGATTCTTTTTGAAATATTTTTCCGGCTGACAAGATTAAGCAGCCACTGGAGGGTCCGTTGAATTAAGTTTGATCCGGGTAAGGGCTTCGTAGTTTCAAGATAAACGAAAACAAAGGCAGGGAAGAGGTAAAAAAGTACTGAAACGTTGACGACTGAGAATAGGAAGAAGTTTTGGATGAGGTATGTAGTATAACCGGCCAGAAGTGTTGGGATTAGGAGCGAGGGATATGTATTATGGGAAGGCTTATTCCTAAAACTTAAAACGTAGTATCTAATGCAAAGAATAATGAAGGTGAAGATTAGGGCTAGGTAAGAAGCGAATCCGACAATTCCGGTTGTAGCTAAGTAGTTAAGATATTCGTTGTGAGCTTTGTTATACAAAAAGTCCCATTCGGAAACCATATTGTGGGCATTTGGCCGGAATTGATAATAGGAATAAGCAAAAGTTTCAACTCCTGAGCCTAATATTGGATAAGCTTTGAATATTTCGAGTGCACCTTCCCAAACAATAAGACGGATTTGGCCGGATTCGGTACCACCATTTTCGAGTTGGGTGCCTGAGCTTTGACTTATTTCCGGTCTGGAAGGGATGGCCGGTTCGGCAAATAATTTAAAGCGGGTGATGGCTGAGCCAAAGAATAAATTGATTAAAACGAAACTGATGGCAACAAAGGCCAGGAGTTTTATTTCCACAATTTTTTTGCTGTAGAAGAGTGATAAACCAAAAACCCCAAAACCGCCGATTAAGCCTAAAGTTGCGCCTCTGGAATAGGTAAATGTAAAAGCCAAATACATTGCAATTAGAGAGGTTAGATATATAGATTTGGATTTAAACGATTGGGCGGTAAGCAGAAAATATAGAGCTGGGAAGATTAACATAGCCAAAAGTGCTGCCAGCCAATTAGGCTGACCTATTGTGCCAAAAACCCTGGCCTGAACATCCTGAACCCAGCAGGAGGCAGTGAATTCGTTAGTGAGAATAATACAGGAAGGGGAAACTCCGAAGTGCTCAGGGATGGCATAGAGCGAGGCTGCTACTCCGCCAAAAATGGCTGTTTTTAATAATTTAATAACTGTTTCTTTGCTGAAATTTGAGACGAAAACATAATAAAGGAGAATATATGAAACGACAGAAAGCAGTCCTCCATTTGAGCGTGAATAGTAACCCCAGACAGAAGTATGAGGGTCAATTGAGAAAATTGTTGACAGGATTTGGCTTAGTAAAAAAAGGGCGAGCGGTATATCCAGCGGCGTTCTTTTGAAAATAAATTCTTTTTGAGCAATCATTTTTAAAACCCAAAGCCCGGTGGTTATTGCAGTTAGAGAATAGACAAACATCATTTTGTTGTATTCAAAAAGTTCTGAGGTTGCTGAAGTAAAAAGCAAAGGGGTAATCAGGAATAATAGATAAAAGCAAAAAGTTAGAAGTTTATTGATCATTTTTTATGGGCGACTAAAATTCTAATGAGATTGACATGACAAAGCAAGTGGAGTTGAGATATATTAATATAATGAACACTCTGCTTAGTACTCAAAAAGGTTATATCGGTTTAACTGTAGTGGCGTTTATGCTGGTTCTAAGTATGATAATTTACCCTTGGATGCATCAAGACGTGCCTCAGGAAATGGTTCCAGATGGTGAAACCGCTACACCAGAAGAAGGTTGTACTGTAGGGGAGGCTCCTACCAGCGAGGAAATAATTAAGAATATTCCAGCGATTAAGGATGTTTTTATGCCTGCGGAAGCTGATTTTAGTGGAGGCGAGCCGATTTATGGCGGACCTGATCCGGTTGAGAAAACAGATTATGTATTAGTCCGAAAAAATGTTAGGACCCTGCAAAAATCTATAGACGGGGCTGACTTCTTAGCAGTTGAAGGATCGACTGGTTGGCCTCATACGGTAAATGCCGGAGAATTACCGGAAAAACCTGGATATACAGCTTATTATCCGAGCCGATGGGGTGAATTAGATCACCCGGAACTTGGAAGGAAATATGTCCGTAATTTAGGACTGGTAATCTTTGCGAACAATAATCCGGCAACGATAAGTAAATATGGGGATGGGGATGTTTACTTAACTGATGTTTATCAGGACAAAAGAATTTACGATGCGGAAAAAAGCTATACTTTCGAGCAGATTTTTTTGTGTAATGTTGGGGAAGCGACTTCTGGCATGCAAGTTATTATTCCTGAGCAGGCAGTTAGTCCTGATAAACATCAGTTACAACTAGAGTGGTTTCTGCTACAGGGATCAACATGGGGTGTTCATTGTAAGCCGGCGGTTTATTTATATCCTGAGCGCAAACAACTTGTTAATGTAAAAGTTTATCCTAAGGGAGAGCTTGGATATACAGATCCTTTGTATGATAAAGCTAAGGGTTGGACTGTTTGGGCACAACCTAATGGATCATTGAATCAAGAATTAGGAATTAAGAATCAAGGGAGGACTTATGATTATTTGTATTACGAATCAAAGATTTATGATGAGTATATTGAAAAGCCTAAGACAGGTTGGGTGGTAAGTGGTGAGTCAGGAGAAATGGGAGAATTGTTTAATGATATTTTGCCTAAGTTAGGGCTTAATACCAAAGAGGAAAAGGATTTTGAAGAGTACTGGCTGAAGACTTTGCCGGAATCGCCTTATTATTTTGTAGGGTTAATTGATAAAAATCAGAGAGACTATCTGGAGAAGCTTGATGTAACTCCATCACCAGATACTTCAATAAGATTCAGTTTATATTTTGAAACTTTAGATCAATTTAAGATGGTCCAGGAACCCAGAATTATTACTCCAATTAGAAAAGGATTTACTCTCGTTGATTGGGGAGGGATGATTAAGCTTCACAAAGGCACTCCGTTTACTTGTTCACAATAATTATGAAAAGCCAAAGTGGGTATATAACGTGGGTTTTAACAGCATTTGCATTAGTAGTTGGGATTATGATATTTCCGCTAAAGTTCCCGGTTGCTAATCCGAATGATGATTGTCAGGTTGGTGAAGCCCCTTCGGCATACGATCAGGAAGTAACAGGTCTGCCTTCTTCCATCTCGGCAGATTCAGCAGATTATGTATTAATTAGGAAGAATGTTTTAACCGGGTTCGAGTTTAATATCCATATTGGTTTAGTAAAAGAGAATGTGAAGCCTGGGTATGATTTGTATTTTCCAGACACTGATATGGCAAAAGAAACCAGTACTGACTCGTTTCATCCTCATCCTGAAGGGTTAGTTTTTTTTGTTAATAATGATCCGGCAGCTGCGAAGAAAGCTTTAAGAGCGGATGTTAATAAGGGCGGGGTTATGAAAGATTCAGTGACAGGTGCGCCTATAACCGAAGATGTCAGGTTGGTAGATGTATATCAGAATAAAACTGTATATAAAGGGGCGACTGAGTTAGGAAACAGATCTTACAATGATCCTGCAGAAATGTTTGAATGTTGGAGAATAGAAACAGCAACTTCTACGCCATGGTTAACTGTACCAAAACAAGATGTCAGTGATAAAAAAGATCAGTTACAGCTAGAGTGGTTTTTATTTGATAAACAGGCGGTTTGGGGTGTTCACTGTAAACCCGCGGTGTATCTTTATCCGGAGAAAAAACAAATAGTTAATGTAAAGGTTTTTCCTAAAGGAGAGCTTTCGTACACTGACCCGCCTTATGATCGAAAAATAGGGTGGAGTGTTTATGCTCATCCTGATGGCAGATTGTTAAATTATCCCAATCTATCTGCTATACCCAATAACTATCTCTATTACGAATCGAGATTATTTGATTCTGAAATAGAGATTCCTGATACAGGATGGGTGGTTAGGGGTGGTTCAAGAGCCAAGAGTCAGGGGTCAGAGGAAATGGAGGAATTGTTTAATGAAATTTTGCCTAAATTAGGGCTTAATACCAAAGAGAAAAAGGACTTTGAAGAGTACTGGCTAAAAACTTTGCCTAAGTCGCCTTATTATTATGTAGGGTTAATTGATAAAAATCAGAGAGATTACCTGGAAAGACTGGATGTGATTCCATCTCCAGATACGTCAATTCGTTTTAGTTTATTTTTTGAACCTTTGGAAGAACGGAAGACTGTAAAAGAACCGGAAATTATCACACCAATTAGAAAAGGATTTACTCTAGTTGATTGGGGAGGGATGATTAAGCTTCATAAAGATACTCCGTTTACTTGTTCACAATAATTATGAAAAGCCAATTTGGTTATATAGCCTGGGTGTTAACAGCATTCGCGTTAATAATTGGAATTATGATATTTCCGCTGAAGTTTCCTGATGGGTTTGAAGACGGAGGTTTCAGTAATTTTTGTATAGAACCTCCTCCTGGAATGCCGCTGATTACAGCCCAATCATATTTTATAACCAGCTCATATCAGGTTGACGGAGATGGGAATAGAGGAGGTTTTAACGACAGTATCCAAGGGGGTCCGCCGACACAATACAAAATGATAAAAGGGAATGTGCCAATTGTGAATATTGGCGATAATTGGTTTCATTTTATACACGACAAGCAGACTACGGCAGATACCCGACTGGGTAAAAGGGTGTTTCTTTGGCCGACGGCTATTTCCGGAGCTTATACTGTAGAGCTTCCGGATAATAAAGGAGAGCCTAATGTTAGTTTTGATGGATTAGGTGTGGTGTTTTTGCAGCAGCTGGAGAAAGACGGGAGCTATAGAACTATTGAGTCGGGTAATTTAAGAATTCCGATAGTTGATGTGTATAAAGATATAAACAAACCAGAAATACCCTATGAAGATATTTTTCAGTGCAAGGAATTTGTGATTAATGATCCTAAATATTCGGGAGGTTATGACAAGATTGTGATTCCATCTCAAGAAACAAGTTCTGATAAAAAAGAGCTGCAGCTTGAATGGTTTTTAATGGAGAAATCGCCTTTTAAAGCTGCTATTTTAAGATCAGGCTGCAAACCTGCAGTATATCTTTATCCGCCAAAGAAGCAGCTAATTAATGTAAAAGTTTATCCTAAAGGGTTTTTGACTTACGTAGATCCGCCTTATGACTCTCTTAAAGGTTGGACTGTTTGGGCAGAACCCACAGGGAACTTGTATCAAGGGACAAGTATCAAGAGTCAAGGTGAGGGGCAGTATGAATATCTTTATTATGAATCGAAGATTTATGATGAGTATATAGAAAAGCCAGAGAAAGGTTGGGTGGTAAGGGGTTCAGGGGAGATGGAGGAATTGTTTAATGAAATTTTGCCTAAATTAGGGCTTAATGAGGTACAAAAAAGAGATTTTATTGATTATTGGGAAAAGACTTTACCTGAAGTGCCATATTATTTTGTGGGAGTTGTTAAGCAAGAAAATGTTGACCAGTTTGAAAGATTAGAAATTATTCCTAAGCCAGATTTTGTAAATAGAGTGAGAATTTACTTTGAAAGGCTGGATTCTTTTAAAGAGGTGGAAGTTCCAGTATTAAGCTCAAATGAAGAAAGATTAGATCCAGAGAAATTTAATGTAGTTGAGTGGGGAGGAATGGTGAAGAATGATTCAGATCATCCTTTTACCTGCAGCCAGTAGGATAAATTATGAAAAAGTTTAATAAGGAAATTCAAAGAGGATATATAAAAATAGTTTTAACTGCTTTTGCATTAATAATTGGAATTATGATATTTCCGATAAAATTTCCGAAAGATACTACATCAACCTGTATACTGGGAGACCCTCCTCCTCGAGATGCTAAGGTTTTAAGAATGCCTGTTGCTGAGGATTTCGGACCATCCAGAACCAGAGAGAGTGATTTTGTGATGGTTCGGAGTAACGTCCCCACCAGTGATTTTCTTGGTTTTTTCAAACCACCTGATCCATTTCTTGAGCCGAATCAAGATGATTCTCATTTAGTTCAGACAGATTATGATAAAGAAAGTCCGGCGTTTGGTGAAAATCCGCAGAAACCAGGATTTGATGAATATTATCCATATGGAGGTGCCAACGGTAAAATTTATCAGGAATGGGAGACTGCTTATATAGGATATGGTTTCAATGTGATTGATTTGGGGTTAGTTTTTTTCCGCAATAAAGATCCGAAAACAATTAAAGATATCCCAAGTCCTGATCCTTTGATTTCTCATCATACATATTTGGTAGATATTTATCAGGACGTAACGAAGGTGAGTAAAGGACCGTTTGATCCCGTTGAGGAATTATTAGGCTGTTCTGAAAAAGGAGAGGCTGCTAATGCTGTTAAAACTCCGATTGAAGTTTTTGTTCCTGAACAGAATAAAAGTCCTAATCAAAAACAACTACAACTTGAATGGTTTGTATTTCAATCAAATGGGGTATGGAATATTCACTGTAAACCGGCTGTATATTTGTACCCAAAAAGAAAACAGCTGGTTAATGTAAAAGTATTTCCAAAAGGAGAGTTAGGTTATACGGATCCTCCATATGACAAAGTTAAAGGTTGGACGGTTTGGGCAAATCCTGCGGGTAATTTAATTAATAGTGCCGATAATTCCGTAATTAACCAAGGGTACTTATATTATGAATCTAAATTACTGGATTTGGAGATTAAAAAACCCATTAAAGGCTGGGTCGTAAGTTTTAATGAATTGGGGCCGCTATTTAACGAGCAGTTGCCGAAACTCGGATTAAATGAAAAAGAGTCAAAAGATTTTTCCGATTACTGGTTAGGGAAACTGCCTAATTCTCCGTATTATTTTGTAGGCTTAGTTGAAAAAGAACAAAGGGATTATTTAGAAAGACTGGATGTGACTCCAAACCCGGATACTTTTATTAGATTTAGTCTATTTTTTGAAATGCTGAATGAACCGAAAGAAATTGATAAGCCTGAAATTGTTACTCCTAAAAGAATAGGATTCACCTTAGTGGATTGGGGAGGAATGGTTATATTACATCCCGGAACCGCATTCACTTGTTCACAGTGAGACTCTGCGTATGCTAAACTTCAGACCGTTATGTTCTCCAAGTTTTGGCAGTTGATTTCACATGATATTGGTATTGATTTAGGCACGGTAAACACTTTAGTTGCGGTGCGCGGAAAGGGAATTGTTATTCGCGAGCCTTCTGTTGTGGCGATTCATAAAAAAACAAAACAGGTGTTGGCAATTGGGACAGAAGCCAAAAGAATGATAGGTAGAACACCCCAAGTTATTGAGGCGATCCGGCCATTAAAGGATGGGGTTATTTCTGACTTTGATACAACAGAGGCGATGTTGAGACATTTCATTCAAAAAGTTCACCAGACTCCAAGCCGTTTTCCTAAAATTCCCCGACCCAGAGTTGTAATTGGAATTCCTTCCGGAGTAACCGAAGTTGAGCGAAGAGCAGTTCAGGATGCAGCAATGTCAGCCGGAGCAAGGGAAGCTTATTTGATAGAGGAACCAATGGCTGATGCGATCGGAGCTAATATGAGAATTGAAGAGCCGGAAGGGAATATGGTCGTTGATATTGGCGGTGGGACAACTGAAATTGCAGTTATTTCTTTGGGGGGGATGGTTTTGAATCGAAGTTTGAGGATTGCTGGAGACGAGTTAGATGCAGATATTATTTCTTATATGAGAATGAGATATGGAATGCTGATTGGAGAAAGAACTGCAGAGGACGTAAAAATTGAATTGGGATCGGCAGTGTCTTTGATTAAGGAACGTGAGGCTGTGGTCAGGGGACGGGAATTATCATC
>CXWK01064763.1_pt4 | contig 16098 bp, 18 predicted proteins | sample 590851 | NCBI WGS metagenome assembly CXWK01 (sample SAMEA3498364, study PRJEB10139) | wastewater metagenome | biome: wastewater treatment plant; material: activated sludge | place: Denmark | collected 2014-08-01 | reverse complement strand
ACGATTGGTTTTGTTAAACATATTTGCTTCTTCTTCGCACTAATGCGCGAAGAAGATTAAAAATTAAAATTGAAAAGGAATGTAAATAGATTAACTATTACTTAAAGAATTTATTTGGGATTGCTCCGTAAAATCTCTGGAGCTTTCAAAGAATGTAGTCCCGAAGGATCAATTATTGTTAGCTCAACTCTAATCAATTAAGGGAAGTATAACACAAGATATCTTAATATACAACTTTACACTAGGAGACGAGCATTTCGTTTTCAGCTTTTAGGAAAATTTCAAAACTAGTCGGTCCGCTGATAGCTTTGATTTTGCGGGATTTTAATTTACCGTCTCTAACTAAAGTCGTGATTGTTGAAGGGGAAATTTTAAATTTGTTAGCAACTTCGTAGGCGGCATACCAGCTCGATCTATCAGCGCAAATGGAAGCTGGAACTACACCTGCTTCAACAGCGTTTTGACAGGATAAACATTTCTCTCCATTACTATCCCACCAGCCAGTGTCGCCAGTTATAGCAGCGTGACATATTGTGCAATTATAATATTCACCATTGGATTCTAAAGCGAAACCTTTCGGTTCGGAAGCGAGTCTTTTCTTTCTTGTTTCTTCGATCTTAGTTATATTCTGATTCTAGCTTATTTGCCTGTTTATGTATATAGCCGGAGTCTCAGAGATGGCTAGAACGTGCCTGAATAGCAGAATTTTAGATAATGGAGTTTATTTAAGAGATTTGGATTTTTTGGTTTGAGGGGTGACGAATTTTATATAACCTAAAACCATAGCCGTAACCAGCCCGGCACCGACAACAAAAAATCTAAATAGATCATCCTCACTGCCAAAGCCGCGGATTATTGAATAAGCGAGTGTTAGAACTCCTCCTAATAATAATCCATCGGCAATAATAGTGATTCTTTTGAATAGGGTCAGGCTGACTATCAGCATAAGGACAGCGAAAACCATAGCCATAATAGAAACGTTTTTATTATATTGATTGGTTTGATCTTGAAAAAGCTTGCTTTGAGCGTCAAAAGCTTCCTGTTCTTTAATATACTCGGCGGAAGGGGTGGCATTATCTACTTCCGGATATGGTCTCGAATATTTTAGAGAAAGCGGAGTTTCGGGATAAACCGGACCTTTATAGAAAGCGGAAATTCCAACTCCTACAAAGGTAGCAAGTATCAGACCAAGAAAGACAACATAGACATATTTAATTAACATGAATTTAGTATAGCACGATATAACAAGTTATCTTGATAGACCTGCTGAAGGAGATGCCGAGGCAGATGAAGAAGCATCAAGGCCAGTTATTTCCTGATCAATTTCAACAAAGTCGCCTGCTGGATCAGTCACCTGAACTGAATCTAATTCAGTATTTAGATTATTTAGCTCAGTTCCAGTCTCCATCTGCTCATCCTCGGTAGTGCTGGCACCACCATTAGTCATCATGGTTTGGTAGTAATAAAAGCCGGCTGCGCCAACAATCAGAATTAGCAAAATAACTATGATCATAACCATTAATGGTTTTTTAGAACCGCTTGGTGATTGAGCAGTAGTATTGGGAGGAGGCATAGTGAAGGATGATGGAGCACCTAGAGGTGAAGGCGGAGGTAGAGGCGGTGCAGGAGGAATTGAGGATGGAGGCGTTGGGGTTGCTGTAGGAGTTGGAACTGTAGGAGGCATCAAATTATCACCAGTGGTATCCGTTTTATTGTCCATTTGATTGTCCTTTCCAAGAGCCTAAGAGACCGGAAATCCCTTGCTTTATAGAAACAAGCTTCGTATTAACTGCCTTTAAATCAGCGTGCAGCTGATCCCTGACTGTTTGAACATCAGCTTTGACTGCAGTCTCAGTAGTTACAGCAACGGTATAATCATTTTGAGCTTGAGCGGAGACTAAGGCTGAGGCGGCTTCCCATTGAGATTCTAAATCCATGAGGTCACTCTTGGCAGAAGACATATCTTTGCCGGCTGATTCCTGCTCTGCGATCCAGGTTTTAAGTTTAGCAACTAAGGAGGCCATTTTATCGAGACTTCCCTGCATTCTGTCAGTGGCTTTTGAATTTACTTCAGAAAGATTTGAATTTATATTTTCGACTCTGGTGGCTTTAGTTCTATTTTTGAATTTAAGAAGTTTGTTTTTAAGTTCTGCCTCACGCGAAGCCAACTTATTTCCCATTTTAAGAATAGTATTTTCCATTTTTTGACCAGCTTTTTCGATCTTTTCCATTACGGGCTTTGCTGAGGAAGTGCTGGATTTAGTATTTCTGGCCGGAGTAGTAGAAGTTCCCTGGGCATAAATAGGATACATAGGAGTCAGAAGAACAGTCAGGACAATGATTGCAGGCAGAAATTTATTCATCTATAAAAACTTTAACAAATTGAGGGAAAGGTTGTCAAATTTACCGTTGAAGAATTTAAAAATATTGGGAGAGTAAATTTGTTAGCTGACCGGGGATAATTTCCTCAAGCTCATACCTAACCCTGACTGTGGGCTTGTTTATCCTAATTAGAGTATCTAGGTTGATCGGTGTACCTATAATAACTACTTCTGCCGGAGTATTATTTATAGTAGTTTCCAGCTCTTTTAATTGACCTGAACTATATCCCATTGCCGGAAGAATCTTTCTAATATGAGGGAATTTCTTATACATATCCTTAATTGAACCTGCTGCAAAAGGAAGGGGGGAGATTATTTCTTTAGCTCCGAATTTCTCCGCAGCTTTAAAGCCTGCTCCGTAACTCAGACCTCCATGAGTTAAACTTGGTCCATCCTCAATTACTAAAACACTCTTGCCTTTTATTATTTTCGGATTGTCCACATATATTTCTGAGTTAGCATCAACAATTTTACAGTTTGGATTAACATTTTTTATATTTTCTTTCAGTTGGATTATGGAATCTTTATCGGCGCTGTTTTCTTTATTAATAACTACAATATCTGCCATTCTTAAATTAGTTTCTCCTGGGTGATAGCTTAGTTCGCTACCAACCCTTAAGGGATCAGTTACAACAATGTACAGATCAGATTTAAAAAATGAAAAATCATTATTACCTCCATCCCAAACTATAATCTCCGCCTCTTTTTCTGCTTCCTGCAAAATCTTTTGGTAATCTACTCCTGAATAAATAACTGCCCCCATATCTATATGCGGCTGGTATTCTTCTCTTTCCTCAACAGTGCAATTATGTATATCCAAATCCTCAAGTGTGGCGAATCTTTGAACTGCCTGTTTTGCTAAATCCCCATATGGCATTGGATGACGGATTGAAACTACTCTTTTCCCTTTGTCTCTTAGGATTTGGACTATTTTTCGGACGGTTTGGCTTTTTCCGGCACCGGTTCTGGTTGCGCAAATTGCGATTACCGGAATCTTTGATTTAAGCATAGTGCTATTTGGTCCCAGCATCAAAAAATCTGCTCCGGATGCTAAGACTTCTGAGGCTTTATGCATTACATACTCATGAGATACATCAGAATAAGCAAAAACTACCAGATCGATATTATTTTCTTTTATTAAGCTTTTGAGTTGTGTTTCAGGATATATAGGTATGCCTTCTGGGTATAAATCCCCTGTGAGAATTGAGGGATAAGTTCTATTTTCTATGCCGGGTATCTGAGTCGCTGTAAAAGCAACCACTTCATACCTTGTGTTGTCCTTATAAAAGACATTAAAGTTATGAAAGTCTCTTCCGGCTGCCCCCATGACTATGACTTTTATTCTACCGGCTACACTTTGCTCAATTTTTTCCTTAGTCATTTCTTGGTGCTCTCCTTATATTCTTAGAGTGCATATAGAGTAGTACGCTAATTAACAGCAGCGGATTAAAAAGTAGAAACTGGCTCAAGGCAAAGCTTTAAACCCTTTTGATGTCGATTTAAAAACCACTGATCTCTCCTTTCAACCCTTTCACAGCATCACTTTAACCATTTCTTTGAAGGCTTGCGATGATTTGGATCACATGATCGTAGTCACAGACATTTAATTAATTCAAAAGTATTATGCGGCTGCAGAGAGAGGGTGAGAAATATGTATTTGTTAACAGGAGTATTAGGCATTATTTCAGCTATCGCACCCTTCGCATTAGGTTATAGCAATAACTCTGCCGCCCTTTATACCAGCTTAGGGCTTGGAGTGGTGTTGGTAATCACCACCGTCTTTGAGTGGGCAGCAGAAGACAAGCAGAATTGGGAGTATTGGGTAGCAGGAATTGCCGGAATTGGGGCAATTGCAGCTCCATTTGTATTAGGGTTTAGCGGACTGGCTGTCGCAGTATGGACACTGGTGATTGTAGGGCTGGTTACCGTCCTTGCAGCAGGAACAAAACTGTTCAGAAGCAGAGCAGCATATGGGTATTAGTCTCTTTCGTGGGGACGGAGAGGAGGTGATAAATATGTCAAATAGTTTAACACCAAGGAATTTCTGGAATATGCCAAGTTTTAGAATACCGTCACTGTGGGGTGACCTGATGGAAGAAACAAGGCTTGATACTATCCCAAGCGGTCTGTCAGTCTCAGAAGACGATAAAGGTTTTTACGTTGATGCAGCATTGCCTGGAATTGAACCAAAAGACATCGAAGTGACTTTTGATAGAGGGATGTTGCATATGAGCGGGCAGTGTAAGGAAGAAGAAAAAGGCAAGAAGTTTTACCGTAAGGCAACCAGTCAGTTCTCCTATTCTGTCTTGGCACCGGAAAGTGTAGACAGCAAGAAAGAGCCAAAGGTTACTTATCGAAACGGGATGATGCATGCAGTTTTTGAAAAGACGGCTGCACCTAAGCCCAAGAAGATAGAAGTTAATGTGGTATGAGAGGGTTAGTCGGCAGACTTTAAAATTGAGAGGGAAAATTACTTGAGTCTGCTNNGAAAAACTTATTTTTTGTAACATTTTTTTTGTTTTCTGTATTTGTATTTGCGTCATCTGTTGAGGCGGCAACCACTGTACCAATTTTGATGTATCACTATATTGGAAACAATCCAAATCCAAAAGATACTGCCAGAAATACATTATCTGTCTCCCCCGAAATATTTGAGGCGCAAATGGAATATCTATCCGTGAGTGGCTATACCCCAATTACTTTGGATACTTTATATGGAATTTTTAATGAACAGACTCCTGCTCCCGCCAAACCGGTAGTTCTTACCTTTGATGACGGGTATGTCGATTTCTATTTAAATGCCTTCCCGATTTTAAAAAGATACAACTTTCACTCGGTGTCTTTTATCATTATAGATTCTGTGGGTTATGGTTATTATATGAGCTGGGATCAGATTAAAGAAATCCAGTCAACAGGATTGGTGACTTTTGAAGCCCACACTTTAAGTCATCGAAATCTGACTACTTTAAATTCGCTTAAGCTTTCAAAAGAAATTTTAGAATCAAAATTAGTGTTGCAAAGCCAAACTGGTTATCCGGTAAATTTTATTAACTATCCTTCCGGAGTAAGCAATTCGCGGGTTAGGGAAGCTGTTTTAAAAGCTGGCTTTGTTGGAGGGGTGGGGACCTGGTATGGCAAAGCTTCAGAACCTAGCTTAAATCTTCCCCGGATAAGGATTACAGGTCAAATGAGTCTTAAGAATTTCATTTCAAGATTGTAAATAAAGCTTTTTTCTAAAATCCACCATTGATCGAGATCACTACAAATGTGATTACACAAGACTATATTGAAATAGAAGAACAAAGATATGAGGTAAATATGAAACAAATTACTGTTAAAACTAAAAAATTAAAAGAGGTTATAAATATTACTTCACAGATTGAGGAGCTTCTCAAAAAGAACCCCGCTAAAGACGGATTTATGCATCTCTACCTTAAGCACAGCACTGCTGCATTAACCACAGCTTTTATAGAAGAAGATGTTGATCTGAGTATGCTGGGGGCTTTTGAAGTGATGCTTCCTCATAGAGCCTTCCCTGAAATGCACGATTTTGAGCATACACATCATACTGGACATCTTCCGGCTCATGTTGTTGCTTCAATGCTTGGGCCGCATCTGGCAATTCCAGTTCAAAATAATAAATTACAGTTAGGAAAATTTCAATCAATTGTCTTAGTGGAACTTAATGGCCCACGGGAAAGAGAAATCATAGTCGACTATTAGTATAGGAAAAATATACTATGGAAAACTTTAGAGAAAATTTAGAAGAGTATCAGGAGATTCCTCATTATTATGGAGATATAGTCAGGGCACTTTTTATGGCTGGGGGGATGATAATGCTGGTTGGTATGCCGTTTTTCAAAGACATTATTCCTATTCCTCTGTTTATCTCAGTTTTTGCAATTTTAATAATTAGCTTAATCGCCGGAATTACCAATCCTAAAAGTATTTTTGTCATTACTATCGATACTCTGATTTCAGTACTCGGATTCATTACCTTTGAGGCTTTTACAATAATGTATTTTGACCAAAATCGGATCTTTGGAAGCCTAAATCAAATACTGGGAATAATTTTTTTTATAGCAGTTTACTACAGCACCAAAACACTGAGAGCCTTCTTGCTTAGAAAATAATTGGCCTGATTAAACTCAGTATTATTCACGAACGAAAATACTGATAACGTGATTAGCTTGTTATATCAATCTAAAGCACCCCCGGAGGGACTATACGCTCTTTGCTTCGCAAAGCCGAACTCGCTTCCTGATTTTAATTCCTAACGTCAGTGGTTAAATATCTTGAGAAGAAATCCTGAAGGACAATTGTTAAATCGCAGTTTGAGTCCTCTTGAGGCTCAAAACAAAAAGAGCCAGGCGTAAAAGCCTGACTTTTTGTTTTGCACGCCCAGATAAGCCTGGTTCAAACACAAACTGTGCTTGAAGAGTTTCAAAAGGTTTTTAAGCTGGTATCTCCTTTTGTGTCAATTCCAGCTTAAGATATAATTACTAGTTGGACTTTATTTATATAGAGTATTAGAATACTCCTGACAATGAATTTCACGTCACATAGCCTATTAAGTTATTTATTCTTTGCGTCAATTTTTATTTTGTTAATAATTCTTAAAAGCCCGATTAATGATCACTTAGAATTTTATCCCCCACTTCTGGTCGGCCTTTACGCAGTCTTAAACGGCTTCAAAGCTATGAAGAACGGAAAATTTACGTCTTATGAAAGAATAGGGTTTTTTGCAACTGTATTTGCAAGAAAAGAACTTGAGGGTAATTTCGCGAGAGCAGTAGGTGTTTTATTGATATTTGCAGGAGGTTTATTTGTTATTTTAAGCTTAAAGCTTTTTCAAGTTCTCTAATTTGTTCTCATTTAATCTGAATCTAAATTTGTTTATATCCAATTTAAGATTGGTGTTCGATTATCACACTAGGGTATATAAAAACTGAAGCTAAAATTTGTCTGCACCCCCGGAGGGACTCGAACCCCCGACCAAAACGTTAGAACCGTCTTGCTCTATCCACTGAGCTACGGGGGCAAAATGCACTTAAGCCCTCGGTGCTTTCGTATTATATCAATTTTTTAAGGCTGAGACAAAATTAGGTTAATCTTTGCAAGCGCGTTCTATCATTTCGTGTCTGGCGCTATCGTCCTTGTTCCTCAAAACTAAACGCTCAATGAACGACTTTATACTGGTTAGTTTATTAGCCGCTGCTAAAGTGTCGGGAAGAGGATAACCTTTGCTTCTTAAATATTCATTGACTACTACAGCTCCGAGACCAAATCTGCTTACCGCAATTGCATGAATTAAGTAGACATCAACTTTGTAAACTCGGGAGACTTTTTCTTGATACGTGGCTATCTCTTTCAAAGCTTGAGATAAGCTACCTCCATTTGCAAAAACTAATTGGGTCCTTTTTATAAAAGGATGAACACAGCTTTTTTCTTGTGTCATAGCGATTTTAGCTTTGATTTTTTAGAAAATGAATTAATTTACCGAGTCCTTCTTCTAGCCCGATTAAAGGCTCCCAGCTCAAAGCCTGTTTAGCGCGGGTGATATCGGGCTTGCGTTTTTTAGGGTCATCTTCGGGGAGAGCTTCGACAAATTGAATTTCTGATGAGGAAGAAGTAATCCGTTTGACAGTTTCGGCTAGTTGATGGATCGTAAATTCTTCTGGGTTGCCGAGATTATAGATTCTACCTTTAGTACCGATAGTTTCCATAGCCTTAACAATTCCTTCAATAAGATCATCAACATAACAAAATGAACGGGTTTGAGAGCCATCACCAAAAATGGGAATTGGCTGATTCTTTAGGGCTTTGGTGACAAATTCAATAACTGCCCGGCCGTCTTCTAAATCCATTCTTGGGCCATAGGTATTGAAGATTCTAATTATCCGGCCGTCTAAGTCTTGATATCTGACGTAAGCTGAAACAATTGTTTCGCCAAATCTCTTGGCCTCATCATAAACACTTCTAATTCCGGTGGTCGAGACATTGCCTTTATATTCTTCTTTTTGAGGGTGTTCTAAGGGGTCGCCGTATATTTCAGAGGTTGAGGCAAATAAGAATTTAGCACCGTGCTTTTTGGCAAAATCAGCCAGCATCCAAGTGCCGTTAGTATTGGCGTTCATAGTTTCAAAAGGCAAAGCCATATAACTTTTTTTACTATGTTTATTGGGAGAGGCTGGCGAGGCTAAATGATAAACACGGTCAACAACTAAGGCGTTTAGAGCTCCGATTTTAGTAATGTCTAGATTTTCGATGCGGAAGTTAGGATTTGATTTTAAGTGTTCTATGTTTTTAGGGTTACCGGTTATAAAATTATCGGCACAGATGACTTCATTGCCCTGTTTGAGGAGATATTCGCAAAGATTTGAACCAAGGAAACCAGCTCCACCTGCTACTAAGACTTTCATTAATATATAGTATACAATATATTCAGAATTGGGATTTCTTTACAAAAGAGCTATTAGAGTGTAAAATCAACTATAGGTTATGAAAGATTCAGGATATTTCCGTAAAACAAAAATAGTGTGCACAATCGGTCCTTCATCTTGGGATTTTGATGCAATGAAAAGCCTCGCTGAGGCAGGAATGGATGTAGTTCGTTTAAATATGTCTCATGGTTCTCATGAGGAAAAAGGTGAGCAAATTAAATCTGCCCGAAGAATTTCTGAAGATTTAGAAAAGCCAATTGCGGTGTTTGCAGATCTGCAAGGGCCTAAACTTCGACTGGGCATCATTGACGGAATTAAAAGAATTGAAACCGGCGAGATAATTCGGATTTCAATTACTCCTGAGGATGATGAATTACCTATTCAATTTGACCTCTCCCCATTTGTTAAAAAAGGCGATCGGCTTTTTTTGAATGACGGATTAATTGCGGTTGAAATAACCGGAGTTCACGGCAAAGTACTGACAGGAAAGGCTCTAAATTCAGGAGTTGTTTCTTCTAATAAGGGAGTTAATGTGCCAGATTCAAATTTAGGCAGCGCATCTTTTACCAAAAAAGATCACGATGATGCGGTGTTTGCTCTGAAAGCCGGGGTTGATTATGTAGCTTTATCTTTTGTACAAACTGTTGAGGATATTAAACCGGTTAAGAAGTTAATTGATGAAATTAATCCAAAAGTTAAAATCATTGTAAAAATTGAGAAAAAAGAGGCAATTGAAAATATTGAATCGATTATTGAGGCTGCGGATGCAGTAATGGTGGCTCGCGGAGATTTGGCGATTGAGACAAATAATGCGCAGGTGCCAATTTATCAGGAAAAAATAATTAATCTTTGCCGCCAGTATAGAAAACCGGTTATTGTAGCGACTCAAATGCTGGAATCGATGACCGAAAATCCCCGACCCACTCGGGCTGAGGTTTCGGATGTGGCGAACGCTGTTTTAGATCAGGTTGATGCGGTGATGTTATCGGCAGAGTCAGCTTCAGGGAAATATCCTGTAGAGGCTGTAGCGCAAATGAAGAATATTATTGATTCAGTTGAATCACATCCTGATTATCATCATTCGATTACGATCCACTGGAATAATTTAAATGTGGCGGAGCTCGATTTTATGGCTATTGCAGCATCGAGCGCATCTTTAGGAGAAAGAGTTGGAGCAAAAGCAATCATAACTGGAACTGCAACCGGAAGAACTGCTAAAACAACTTCTGCATTCAGACCTGCAGCGAAGATTATTGCCGTAACTCATGACATTCAGACACGGAACCAACTAGCTTTAGTCTGGGGTGTTGAACCTATTGTGGTTCATTCAACTATCAACTTTAACTTATTCTACGATCATGTTATGGAGCAGGTTTCCCGCCGTCATGATTTAAAAAAGGGCGACCGGGTAGTAATTGTGATTGGTACTACAGCTGGAGTATCTGGAACTACAAACACAATCAGAATAGCTACAATATAATTCAAAGACCTCCTTTTATTTAAGACCCCTGTTGCTTCTTTATATTAAGTTAACTAATATGAAGTTATGACCTCCCCATTTGTAAGAAAATTGTCAGAAGTAAGAATGACTGATGTGGCTGAGGCAGGAGGTAAAAATGCTTCTTTGGGGGAAATGATTAGCAGCTTAGCTAAAAAAGGAGTGAGAGTACCTGGAGGATTCATTGTTACAGCTTCAGGATACAGACATTTTGTTAAAGAATCGGGTCTGGATAAGTTTATTGAAGATAGTTTAAAGGACCTTAACACGAAGAATTTAAGAGCACTATCCGAGGCGGGCAAAAAAATCAGAGAAAAATTTAAAGAAACCCCCTTCCCAAAAGATTTAGAGGAAGATATCAGAAAAATTCACAAGATAGTTGAGAAAGACTACGGCAGAGATTCTGATTTTGCTGTCCGCTCCTCTGCAACCGCTGAAGATTTACCAGGTGCCAGCTTTGCGGGTGAACATGAAACGTTCCTGAATGTTGTCGGAATCGACAAAGTACTAATTGCGGTTAGAGCAGCCTTCGCTTCCCTTTTTACAGACCGGGCAATTTCCTATAGAGAAGATAAAGGATTTAAACATTTTAAGGTGGCTCTATCTGTTGGGGTTCAGAAGATGATCCGTTCAGACTTAGCTTCTTCAGGAATTATGTTTACAGTTGATACTGAATCCGGATTTTCTAATGTTGTACTGATCAATGCCACCTACGGACTGGGTGAAATGATTGTTCAGGGTGCAGTTACACCAGATGAATTTTTGGTATTCAAACCAACTCTTCTCCAATCAAAAGAAACCCACCCGGTTAAAAAGTTTTTTAGTAACAAAAAGTACTTACCACTAATCGAAAAGCGGCTTGGAGTAAAGGAGAGAAAAATGATTTATTCAAAAGGTGACCATCCAACTATGATTGTTGATGTCAGTAAATCTGATCAAGAAAAATTTGCAATAACTAATGACGAGGTTTTCGAACTTGCAAAGTGGGGGCTTGAGATTGAAAATCATTATTCAAGACTTCATGGAAAATGGACTCCGATGGATATGGAGTGGGCAAAAGACGGCCGGGACGGAAAGCTTTATATAGTTCAGGCGCGGCCGGAGACAGTTCAAGCTGAAAAAGATAATACCAAGATTAAGGAATATGAGATGAGTGAGAAAGGGACTGTTATAACCCGCGGTGCTTCTGTGGGGAATGCAATCTCATCAGGCAAAGCCAGAGTTATTCATTCAGCATCAGAAATCAATCAGTTCCAAAAAGGGGAAATCCTGATTACTTCGATTACAGACCCTAACTGGGAACCGATAATGAAAATTGCCTCGGGAATTATTACGGATAAGGGTGGCCGAACATCACATGCAGCAATTGTCTCCCGGGAGCTTGGCATTCCTTGTGTGGTAGGAACTGAGAATGCAACCAAAGTGATAAAGACCGGTGATGATATTACTGTNNATATTACTGTCGACACCGCAGGTTCAGAGGGTTTGGTTTTTAAAGGTATATTGAAATTTAATGTTTCTGAAACTGATACTAGAAATCTGCCGAAAACAAAAACCAAGATTATGATAAATATCGCAACACCTGATACAGCTTTTGAAAAATCATTTTTACCTAATTCAGGAGTAGGGCTGGCGCGAGAGGAATTTATTATTGCTGACTACATAGGTATTCATCCAAATGCTCTAATTAATTTTGACACGCTGGAATCCGGATTGAAGAAAGAGATTGAAAAGAAAACAGCCGGGTATAAAGATAAGAAGCAATTTTATATTGATAATCTGGCTTCGGGAATTGCTAAGATTTCAGCTGCATTTTATCCAAGCCCGGTAATAGTCCGACTTTCAGATTTTAAAACTAACGAGTATCGTTCACTTTTGGGCGGATCACTTTATGAGCCGGAGGAAGAGAATCCGATGATTGGGTGGAGAGGAGCCTCCCGTTACTATTCTCCTGATTTTAAGGAGGCATTTTTACTTGAGGTTGAAGCTCTAAAGAAAGTCAGGAATGAATTCGGATTAATTAATACAATCGTGATGGTTCCTTTCTGCCGAACTGTTGAGGAGGGCCAAAAAGTAATAAAACTAATGGAAGATAACGGGCTATCCAGAAAGAAGGATCCAACATTAAAGTTTTATGTGATGTGCGAAATACCTTCCAATGTTTTGATGGCGGAAGAATTCTTAAAAATATTTGACGGGATGAGTATTGGTTCAAACGATTTAACTCAGCTGACTTTAGGAATTGACAGGGATGGCAACGAAAAAATCCGATCTATTGCAAATGAAAATAATGAGGCTGTTAAAAAGATGATAACAGAGGTAATAAAAGTTTGTAAGAAACGCAATAAGTATATTGGGATTTGCGGCCAGGCCCCTTCAGATTATCCGGATTTTGCAGCCTTTTTAGTATCTTTGGGGATTGAATCAATCTCATTAAATCCGGATTCGATTGTGGCATCAATAAAAAGGATTCACAAAGAAGAACAGGCACTATCAAAATAAAGAAATTTTAAAGGCGGCTGATTTTAGATTTTAAATCTTCTGTCCGACATAAAAGAGTTGGCCATTCTTTTTATTCTTCTTGAGTTAAGCAAAATTCCTCTTTGGAGAGTAAATTCGCCATATCTATCGTTAACAGAATCGAGGGCCCGGGTAATAATGTCTCTCCTATTCACTTCTTCCAGTAAACTGAGGTTTTGAGGAGTTGTTGGTTTGACATTGCCTAAAGATACGGCCACAAAGCGAATAGGTTTGCCATCCCAAAGCTTATTGAAACTTCTCCAGGCGGCATTAAATATTTCCAGCCCATCATTAGTATAAGGCAGGGTGCACTGCATACCTTCACCGTGAAATTGAGTGCCGGTCTCTTTAAAATAGGCCAGGTTAAAAGCGTAACGAAAGCCAAAACTTACTTTGCGGCCTTCGAGTTTTTTGGCTCTGGCCCGGCGGGCAACAAGTTCACAGATTTTAAGAAGAGTTTGTTTTATTTCTAGTGGATTATCGATATCTTTACTAATTGTGTATTGATGGCCGATTGATTTAACTTCCGGTTTTTCGAAAAAAGGGATGACTTCCCTATCGTCAATTCCGCGGGCAAAATTATAGAGAACCTGGCCGTAGCTTTTAAATGAGGCGAGTAGATTTGGCAAAGGGATTTCTCTTAAATCTTTAAAATTGAAAACTCCCATGTTATTAAGTTTACTTTTAGTTCGATATCCAATTCCGCAAACATCATCTAGCTCGCGCCTGTCTAATATCCAAACTGCTGATTCAGGATCGAATATACCCACCAAGCCGTTGGGTTTATAAAGACTGCCCGCGAGTTTAGCCAGCATTTTGTTATAGGAGATGCCAATCGAACAGCTGATCCATTCTCCGGCCTGGTCGCGGATTTTTTGTTTAATTTCAGACCCCAACCTCAGTAATCTCTCCTCAGGAGATATATTTGCATTGCCGGCCACGGGACCGGATTTGTCTAAATCAATTTCCAGAAATACTTCATCTATTGAAAAGACCTCGAGTTTGTCGGAATAATCTTTTAGGATATTAAGGAATTTTTTGGTTATCGAAAGATATTTGTCGGAATCGCCTTTAACTAAAATCAAATCAGGACAAAGCTTAAGGGCATCGGGAATTTTCATACCGGTATGAACGCCTCTTAGTTTCGCCTCGACTGAAGCGGCACCAACAACAGTCCGGGTTAGACGGTCGCCGCCGGTTACACCAATCGGTTTACCTCTTAAGCGCGGATTAGCCTGCTGCTCAACTGTGGCAAAAAAAGAATTGAAATCGATATGGATAATATATTTCATAATGTATTTTTTCGCTGTGCTCGAAGAATATTTTTACTTTTCGAATGAAATGAGAAAATACCTTATTCATCAGGATAAATATAACAACCACCTTGCTGTAAAAATATTTTAATGAGCTCTTGTTTTCTTTTTTGACTGAAATCTTTTATCTGGATTTCTCTTTGCCTGGCTAACTCAATGTCCTCATGCTCTTCCAGATAGACAAGTCTCTTAACTCCATATTTCTTTGTATATTTACTGCCTAAACGCGCAAAGTGCTGCTCCATTCTTACTTCGGGCTTCCAAGTGACTCCGGTGTAATAGTAACCGTTGTACAGCTCAAGAATGTAGACGTACCATTTCCACTTTGTGTACATATTAAATGTATTTTCTCAGTTCCTTCGAAAAATATAATTATCTTTCGAGTGATGAGAAAATAATTTAGAGGTATTTTCTCACTACGTTCGAAAGATAAATAATCGCCTTCTGCTTTTACCTTTCGAGTGAAACGAGAAAATACCTCTTAGTGTATTTTCTCACTGCGTTCGAAAAATATTATTATTTATTCTTCTGTGGCTTCGAGGATCCATTTAAGATTGATTGTGTCGAAGCCTAGGCGGTAGAAGTTGCCGCCTGAGGAAACTGAGAAGTGATACATAGTGTTTCCGGCCTCGCGGCTTTGGTGGACTAAATTTACTTTTTCAATTTCAATCCGGCGGTTATTCCAGAAAAAGACATGGGGAGTTATTATGCCTTTTTTGAAAAATACCCAAACATTAATAGGATCAGAAAGTTCAGTCATATTATTTTTCGAAGGATGAGAAAATACCTCTATCATTACTGATTGTATTTTCTCGCTTTGCTCGAAAGATAATTTTTTTTAGTAGTTGTGAGATGTGGAACAAAGCTATGAACATATTCGGTTTTCTTTTGGTTATTAATTATTAAACCAAATTAAACCCGAAGTCAAGATACAGGTTAACTCAAAATATGGTAGACTTATCGATTAATTATGACGAGAAGCAGAGAAGTTCAAGGATTACTAGATCAATTTGTAGGATTAGCTGGGGCCAATCAGGTGTACGGACAAATGAGTCATGACAGAGATACCCTGCGACTAGCTATGGAAACGGGAACACACCCCATTCTTGAATCAGTTGCCGGCAAAACATTTGCGCTTTTTGCATATGATTACCATAAGAGATCACTCCCTGAAGGCCGAACTCTTTTAACACCGAGGACTACATTAGAGTTTTACTCCAGATCATCTGGAAGGTCAAAAGTGAAGACCCAAGATGGCCAGGACATCACAATAGCAGGAATGACAACTCCGGATGGCTTAGAATTCGGAACTGGAGAGACACGAGAGATAGATCGATTACATGAGTATAAAGTCTCGAGTCATTTAGGGACAGTTTTAAGACAGATGACTCATCTAACAAACGTCCCGATGACGAGAAGAAATTTGAGGCTAATAAAAGCATCAGATCAAGATAAAGCCGGTCGTACTCTCCGAGGATTGCTCGGAGATAATGACACAACGCCGGTGATAGTGCCTTATCACTATGAAGTACGATATACTGTTCCCGAGAATTCAGCTTTACGAGGAGTAACTTTACCTCCTAATGTTATAGTCGATTATTTGCCAATTCACTCTGCAGTGTTTGGGCGNNGGCAATTAATACATGTAGTTGCGGAAGAGACCTTGGCGGGAAATCTAATTATTCCCCGGGGTCCGCGGATACTCTGATCCAGATTTAAAAGGCTCCTGCGTGTTAAAATACTTAGACTCAAAATATGAAACTGTTTAACCTGCTATTTATTCTATTCTCCATTCTTTTCTCTTTAGCTTTGAGCGCTTCTCCTGCTGCGGCTATTTCTGACCCTTTATCTGTACCTAATAATAAATTCGGGATTCATATCATCTCGGCGAGCAGAGACGAAGCTTCGGAGGCTGCCAGACTGGTTAATACTAAGGGTGATTT
>CXWK01000647.1_pt1 | contig 16099 bp, 11 predicted proteins | sample 590851 | NCBI WGS metagenome assembly CXWK01 (sample SAMEA3498364, study PRJEB10139) | wastewater metagenome | biome: wastewater treatment plant; material: activated sludge | place: Denmark | collected 2014-08-01 | reverse complement strand
GGAGTCACTGCGCGCGATCTCGGCGTTGCGCTGCGTTTGCTGATCGGTGGCGACGAGGAGATCTCGCGCTTCCTCGATCCGAGCACCAACGAGCAGTATCCCGTGAGTTTGCGGCTGAACGTCACCGACCGCGATCGCCCCGAATTGCTCGATCGCATGTTGCTGCCGGCCAGCGGCGGCGCGCTGGTGGAACTCGGCAGCGTCGCCACGATCGAGGCGGTGGACAGTCCTTCGCGTGTGGACCGTCTCGATCGGCAGCGCATGATTTCCGTGCGTGGCGGGGTGGCGCCCGGATATGCGCTCGGCGAGCGACTCGCGGCGCTACAGGCCATGGCTGGCGAGCTCGGCATGCCGCAGAGCTACAGCGTGAGCCTGACAGGCCGCAGTCGGGAGCTGGAGCGCACCTTCGACGAATTCGCGCTGGCCTTCTTGCTCTCGATCGTCTTCATGTACTTGATTCTCGCCTCGCAGTTCGAGAGCTTGGTGCATCCATTCACCATTCTGATCTCGCTGCCGCTCTCGGTACCATTCGCGTTGTTGGCGCTGTGGTCCACCGGTGGAACCCTCAACATCTTCAGCACCTTGGGCATCCTCGTGCTGTTCGGCGTGGTGAAGAAGAATTCGATCCTGCAGATCGACCACATGAATGGATTGCGTCGCGCAGGCATGGAGCGCGCAGCCGCCATTCTGCAGGCCAATCGCGACCGTTTGCGGCCGATCCTGATGACCACCCTCACCTTGGTCGCCGGGATGCTGCCGCTCGCGATCGGCTCGGGGCCCGGCGCGGAGGAGCGCCGCGCCGTGGCGGTGGTGGTGATCGGGGGTCAGAGCCTTTGCCTGCTGCTGACCCTCTTGGTGACGCCGGTCGCCTACTCCTTGTTCGACGACCTCGGATCCCTGCGCCGTCGCCGACTCACGCCCACAGCGTGAGTTCGGCGTCGGCGATTTCCTTCGGCACGCCGCCGCAGCGAACGCGCACGCCGTAGCCCCATGCGCCTGCCTGCGTGGGCATCCAGCTTGCGGCGAAGAGCGCGGCATCGGACGGCGCGGAAGCCTGCGGCTGCAGCCGGACCACCACCGGCGCGGAGGCACCGTGCTTGGAGGAAAGCCCCAGCACGAGCTCGACCTCCACGTCTTCTGCGCGCAGAGCGCCGAGCGCGACTTCGACCTCGACCGGCACGGCCTCACCGAGGCGCGCCGCGCGGAGGTCGCCGGAGCGGACCGCCAGCACCCGTAGCTTGGGAAAGTCGCGGCGCAACTCGACGAGGCGCGCCGCCTGGCGCCGCACCGCGGCATGATTCAGTGCAGAAGCGGCCTGCGCCGCGCGCGCGCCCGGCAGGTAGGCGCGGTCGCGGTACTCGGCGACCATGCGGTCCGAATTGAAGACCGGTCCCAGGCTCGCCAGAGAATGCCTCACCATTTTGAGCCAGCCCTGCGGGCGGTTGCCGTCATCGCGTTCGAAGAAGAGCGGTGTGATCTCGTCCTCAAGCAGCGCGTAGAGGGCGGTAGCGTCGAATTCGTTCTGCAATTCCTGCTCGCCGTAGATGCGCTCGCCGCCGAGCAGCCAGCCGTTGCGGCCGTCGCAGCCTTCCGGCCACCAGCCGTCTCCGATCGAAAGATTGAGCGCGCCGTTGGCGGCCGCCTTCATGCCGGAGGTTCCGCTCGCTTCCATCATGCGGATCGGAGTGTTGAGCCAGACGTCCACTCCCGCGGTCAACGCGCGGCCGAGGTCCATTTCGTAGTTCTCGAGCAGGATCACGCGTCCCGCGAAGCGCGGATCGCGTGCGATATCGAACACGCGCTTGAGGTAATCCTGTCCGCGGCCGTCGCGCGGATGCGCTTTGCCGGCGAACAGGAAGCGCACCGGCCGCTCGGAGTGATCCACCAGCGCCTTCAAGCGATCGAGATCGTGGAAGAGCAAGTGCGCCCGCTTGTAAGGCGCGAAGCGGCGAGCGAAACCGACCAGCAGCGCGTTCTCGTCGAGGCCGCGCAGCGTTTCGGCGAGCAGGCGCGGGCTGTCTCCGCGGCTGACGAAGGCGCGCTGCAAATTGCGGCGCGCGGTCTCGAGCAGGCGGCGCCGGCATTCCTTGCGGGCTTCCCACAGCGCGCCGTCCTCGAGTCTCGTCGCACGCCTCTGGAAATCGTCCGGACTCACGCGCTGCGCGCCGGATGGCATCAGCAGGCGCGCGATCGGACCGGCGACCCAAGTGCCGAGGTGTACGCCGTTGGTGACCGCGTTCACCGGAACTTCGTCACGCAGGACTCCCGGCCACAGCGGATGCAGGAGGTCACGCGAGACGACGCCGTGCAACGCACTGACGCCGTTGCGCCAGCCGGAAGTGCGGCAAGCGAGGAAGGTCATGTTGAAGGGGCCATCGCCACCGGGCGCGCGTCCGAGGGCGAGAAATTCTTCCCAAGAAATGCCGAGCCATCCCGGAGCGTCGCCGAAGTAGCGTCGCATCAGGTTTTCATCGAAGGCGTCATGACCGGCCGGTACCGGCGTGTGCGTGGTGAAGACGGTGTTCGAGCGCACTTGCAGCCTTCCCTCCTCGAAGGAGAGGCCGTGTTCAGGCAGCAATTGCCGCAACCGTTCGATGCCGACGAAGGCCGCGTGGCCTTCGTTGAGGTGCCAGACTCCAGGCGTCAGTCCGAGTTTCTGAAGCAGACGCACACCGCCGCGTCCCAGCACGATCTCCTGGCGCAGACGCATCTCGCTGTCACCCCCGTAGAGGTTCTGAGTGATCGAACGCGTTTGCGGATCATTGCCGGCGTGATCGGTGTCGAGCAGGTAGAGCCGCGTACGACCGACGCGGGCCAGCCAGGCGCGTACCTTGACCTCGCCGCCGGGCAGCGGCAACGCAAACTCCAGCGCCTTGCCGTCGGTGCCGCGCACCAATTCCACGGCGAGTCCGCTCGGATCGTAGACCACGTCTTCGGCCAGTTGCTCGCCGCTCGGCGAGAAGCGTTGGCGCAGGTAGCCGCGACCATACATCAGCCCGATGCCCACCATCGGCAGGCGCAGGTCGCTGGCGGATTTCAGATGATCGCCCGCGAGCACACCGAGTCCACCGCTGTAGACCGGCAGCGATTCGTGCACCGCGAACTCGGCGCTGAAGTAAGCGACCGGATGATCGGCGTCCAGCAGCAGTGCGGTTTCGGTCGGCGTCTCGGCGTCGAGATCGTGCTTGCGTTGTTCGAGCACGCGTACGACCTCGGCACTCAACTGCGGATTCTGCTCGAGGTGGCGTTTCCATTTCTCCGGATCGAGGCGTGCGAGCAGGCGCAGCGGGTGGTGGCCGATCTCTTCCCACAAAGCCGGATCAATCTGGGCGAAGAGTCGGCGCGCGGCCGGATGCCAAGTCCACCAGAAGCCGCGCGCGAGGGCGAGGAGGTCGGCGGAATCGCTTGCCATCGGCGAGGTGACTTCGAGTCGCTCGAGACGCGGCCCGGTGCTGCCACTGCCCGCCGCGAGCGGGAGCGGTGCGAGCTTCGGACGGCGGCTTCCGGCGGGGACGCGGCGACGGGCTTCTGCGAAAGCGTCCGCGAGGGCGCGCTCCTGCAATGGCAATAACTTCTCCCAGGCGACGGCCTCTGCCACTGCGCGGCAGCGTTGCGCGCGCGAGCTGTCGGCGGGAGCAGCGATCAGGCGCTCAAGCATGCGGATCAGATCCTCGCGCGCGTCGTCGTCGCTGCGTCCGTCGCGTAGTAGCACCTCCGCGATGCCCGGTTCGGTGAGCTCGTGATCGAGCAGCCAGCGCCCGAAGCCGGCGTGATCCGAAGTGATGGTCGGTACACCACGGCCGATGCTCTCGACCGGCGTGTAGCCCCACGGCTCGTAGAAGGAAGGAAAGGCGGTGAAGTCGAAACCGCCGAGTACTGCCTCGTAGCTCATGTCGAAGACTTCGTCGCCGGGCGCGAGGTAGATCGGAATTTGAATCACGCGCACACGGTCCGTCGGTGCGTTGTGAATCCCGAGTTCATTCAGTCGGCGCAGCACCGGATCCTGCGTGGGCTCGTTGAGGCGGTGGGTGCAGTGTCCGATCGGTCCTTCGGCGGGCGCGCCTTGATGCAGTCGGCCGCGCACGCTGTGGCGCAGGCCGGTGGATCCGGCGGGGACGAGCACGAAGAGCACCAACGGCTTGCCGGGCACGCGGTTGAGATGCGCGGCGGCGTCGAGCAGCAGGTCAATGCCCTTGTTGTGGTATTCGTAGCGTCCGGAGATCGCAGCGAGGGCGGCGCCCGCGACCGACGCACCGAGGAATCGTTCCGCGACACGCACCAGCGCCTTGCGCGCCGTCTTGGCGTCCACGCCCGCCGCGTGAGCGTCGAGCACTTCGAGATCCATGCCGTTCGGCGTCACGGGATCGGGCGTGCGCCCCAGCAGAGCGGCGGCTTCGCGTGCGGTGATCCCGCTCACCGTGGTGAAAGAATCCGCCTCGCGCGCTGCGGTGCTCTCGAGCGAGTGCTTGGCGCGCACGCCGAAGGCCGCAGCGACCTCGCCGGGCGCGCGTTCGCCCAGCCCTTCCAAGGGAGTGCTGCCGGTGCCGGCAATCGAGCGCCCCAGCATGGTGGCGTGGGTGGTGAAGATCGTGCCGATCTCGGGCGCGTGCAACTTCAGGTAGAGCAGCCCGGAGGAGGTCATCCATTCGTGGAACTGCGCGACGGCGCCGCGTCCTTGCGCGGCTCCGTGTAACTCGTGCCAGATGCGAATCACTTCACCGGCGGCGCGGCCGAACAGCACCGGCTCGACGTAGTCCCAGGCCCCGGTCAAGGAATCCACGCGGAATCGCTCCCACAGTTCGGCGAGCACGGCGTCCTTGCGCTCGAACAGGCCGGAGAACTGAATCAACACCACCAGCGGTCGGCCCGGAATGTTCCAGCGCCCGACGCGTGCGGGGATTCCCGCTGCGGCGCAGGCATTCAGAAACTCGTCGTGACCGGAGTCCGGGAGGAAGTCGGCGGGACCGCCGTCGTGCGACAGCAGCCACGGTCCGATCAGGACGTGCTGGCCTGCGAGCCGCGCGCCGAGACAGCGCGCTTTGGTGGCGACCACCGTGTGGATGCCGCCGACCTTGTTGCAGACCTCCCAGGAGACCTCGAAGACGTCGTCGGGGAGTTTCATGCGGGGATGACCGCCGCGAGGCGGCGCGCGAGATCGTCGAGAACGTTCATGAAGGTGATGTAAGCGTCGTAGGGGGTCGCGTAAGGACTGAAGTACTTGTGCACGTCGCCGTCCGAGAACCACTTGGTGCAGACGTAGTAAGCGTGGTCCGAAGTCGAGAGCCGGCGCCAGGCTTCGAGCAGCTCCGGATGACCGGCGTCCGCGGCGGCGCGCGCCGCGGGTGCGAGTGCGTAGAGCGCGTCATGCGCTGCGCGCTGCATGCCATTGCCGAGCCAGGCGGTGAGATCGCGTTCGGCGTCGGCCCAGGACACCGGCTGCGGGATGTCGAGGCGCGCGACCGGATCATGGCGTGCGGCGGTTTCGGCCGGCGTCGAGAAACGCATGCCGCCACGCGCGAGGATCTCCTGCGGCAAGCGTTCCATGAAGGCGAAGATGCCGGTGTCCGCCCACTGGTGCTCGCCAAAGGTCTCGTAATCCATGAACAGGCCGATCACTTCGTCGCGCGGCGGCAGCTCGGCGACCCATTGCGCGAAGGTTTCGGCGCGCAACGGCCATTCCGCCCAGCCGCGGTTGGAGAAACGGAAGGCGATGTCGTCGGAGAGTCGGTAGGAGCGCAGCAGGATCTTGATCCGCTCGCAACTCTCGGGTCGATAGAGGAAGTGGGGGCTGCGCCAGCCCATCAGGTGATCGGCGCCTTCGCCGAGGATCGCCGAGAAGCCTTCTTCCTCCGCCAGCCGTGCGACGCGGTTGCTCACCACCAGTTCGGTATTGCGGAAGCTGGTCGGCTTCTGCCCGAAGAGCTCTTCGACGCGCGCCGCCTGCGCGCGAACCTGCGCGCGGAACTCGTCTTCGTCGGAGAGGAAGGAGAGCGAATGGTGGGAAGTTTCGCAGAGGAACTCCACGCAGCCGCTCGCGGAAAGCTGCCGGAAGGAGTCCAGCACCGCAGGGGTCCACTGCTCCATCTGGGCCAGCGCGGTGCCGCTCACCGAGTAAGCGCAGCGGAAGGCGCCGCCGTGCCGCTCGACCAACTTCAGGATCAGACGGTTCATCGGCAGGTAGCACTTCTCGGCAACGCGGTGGAGGATGCGTGCGTTCTCGGCGTCGTCGAAGTAGTGATGGGAGCGTCCGATGTCGAAGAAGCTGTAGCGGCGGAGCCGCCAGGGCTGGTGCACCTGGAAGTAGAAGACGAGATCCTTCATGCCGCGGCCTCCCGATAGACCTCGAGCATGCGTTCGCCGACCAAGTCCCAATGCAGGCGCTGCACTTCGGCCTTGCCGTTCTCGGCGAGAGCCTCGCGCAGAGCCGGCAGCCGCAACACCGCCAAGATGCGGTCCGCCAACTCTTCGACGTTCCAGAAGTCCACCTTGAGTGCGTGCGCCAGGACCTCGGAGACTCCGCTCTGGCGCGAGACGATCGCCGGCGTGTCGAGCGCCATCGCCTCGAGCGGCGTGATGCCGAAAGGTTCGGAGACGGAGGGCATCACGTAGAGGTCGGCGTGGGCGAAAATCCGTTCGACCTGCTTTCCGCGCAGGAAACCGGTGAAGTGGACGTGGCGGGCAAGTCCGAGCTCGGCGGAACGCTCGATCATCGAGGGCAGCATGTCGCCGCTGCCGGCAACCACGAACTTGACGTGCTTCTCCACCGCCACCACACGGGCGGCGGCTTCCAGGAAGTAATCCGGCCCCTTCTGAAAGGTGACGCGCCCGAGGAAGAGCACCACCGGCTCCGGGATGCCGCGCTCCACGCGCCAATCACGCACCTGCTCGCGATGCGTCACGGCGTTGTGGATCACGCGGATCTTCGCTGCCTCCACTGCGTAACGCTTGCGCACGATGCCGGCGGTGTAGTGGCTGACCGGGACCACCAGTTGCGCGGCACGCATGCCGTCTCCTTCGATCGCCGCAACGCGCGGATTCGGGTGCTCACCGCTGCGATCGAATTCAGTGGCGTGGATGTGCACCACCAGCGGTTTTCCGAGCAGGCGCGCGGCGAGCAGTCCGGCCGGATAGGTCATCCAGTCGTGCGCGTGCACCACGTCCACCGTGAGTCCGCGCGCGAGTTCACCGACCGCGAGTGCGTAGCGCGCCACTTCCGACATCAGATCGGGACCGTAGTGGCCGCTGAAGCGTGGCGCGTGGCCACGCGCGCGGCGTGCGGCTTCGGCGCGCAGCTCGGGCAAGCTCGGAAACTCCTCGGCGACCTGACGGGCGGCCGCGGCGACTTCGCGCGCAGGGGCCGGAAGGAGGTGCATCCGCGCTCCGCCTTCTCCGCGCGCGAGCGCTTGAAAATAGGATTCCTCGTCGGCGTAGGGCGTCAGCGCGCTTTCGACCCACAGCACGCTGGCGGGGGTGGCGGGCTCCTCCTCGGTGAGGAGTCGCGCACTCTCGGCTGCGGCCGATGCCGGTGTGCTCGCGAGAAAAGCGCCCTCCTGCGCCTGCTGCGCAGTGGCATGCGTCGCGGTGGTGGTCGCCGCGGCGCTCGGATCCATTTCGTCCGCCCCGATCGCGACTTCCTCGCAGCCGATCAAACGCAGATGTTCCGCTGGCTCGTCGCCCCAGCGCTTCGGCACCACGAAGGTCACCTGCACGGAATGCTTCGCAAGTCCGCGCGTCAGGCCCTCACAGGCCGTGCCGAGGCCGCCGGAGATGTGGGGAGGAAATTCCCAGCCGAGCATCAACACCCTCATGCAGCGCCGTCCTCGATCATGCGGCTGGCGCGCAAGAGTTCGCCGCTGTTCCAGGCTTGCGCGATCGTGCCCCCGGCGCGGTGCGGCGGATCGCCGTCGAAGACCTCGGAGACGTGGTTGAGTCCGGCGGCCTCCAACTGCGGCGCGAAGCCGTCCACCAGCGCGCGCAGCCGTTCGAGATTGGCACTCGCAGTGCCGAAGGAACGCAGATGTGCTTCGACGTAGAAACCGATCAACCAAGGCCACACCGTGCCCTGGTGGTAGGCGCGGTCGCGTTGATCGGGGCCGCCGGAGTAGCGCGGACAATAGGCGGGATCGTCCGGCGCCAAGGTCCGCAGGCCGAACGGAGTGAGCAGGAACTTGCCCGCGTGCTTGATCACGTCGGTGCGCTTGCCGCGCGTCAGCGGACTGAACTCGAGCGCGGCGGCAATCACCATGTTGGGGCGCAGCGCCAGGTCCGCGCCCGTCGCCGGGTGCCAGACGTCGGCGAGCCTCCGCTCCGTCGGAAGCCACAACTTCTCGAGGATGCCGCGCCGCGTGCGACGCCGATGCCGCATCCATTCGCGCGCTCCGTTGCGATCACCGCGCTCGAGCGCGAGCCGTTCGAGTTGGGTGAGCAGGAAGTACCAGAGTGCGCAGAGTTCCACCGCGGCGCCGTGGCGCGGCGTCACCGGGACTCCCTGCACACGGGCATCCATCCAGGTGGCGTTGTGATCGGGTGAACCGGCCATCAGCAGGCCGTTCTCGTCCACGCGCATGCCGAGTTCGCCGCCGTCCAGGTAAGTCTGCGCTAGGGCAGCGAGCGCGGGCCCGAACTCCTCCTGCATGCAACTGCGCGCGCCCGCACCAGCGGCACGCTCCCACTGTCGGACCGCCCAGGCGAACCAGAGCGCCGCGTCGGCGGAACCCCAGTCCACGGCGGCGCCGGCGGCGTCGAAGACGTTCGGCAGCAAACCGCCACGACGGTGCTGTAGAACCCCGCGCAGCACTTCCTCGCAGAGCTCCGGTTTGCCACGCGCGAGCGTGAGTCCGGGCAGCGCGATCATCGCGTCTCGGCCCCATTCGCCGAACCACGGATACCCCGCGATCACACCGAGGCGGCCGTCCTTCGCGCGGTAGAAGAACTCGTCGGCGCTCGCAGCGAGCGCTGCCGGCACGCTTCCGGAGGGCGCGTTGGCGAAGGGTGGGCTCTGCGCGGATCGGCGCGTCTCCGATTCCTGGATCCACGCGCCCGCAGGATCTTCGACTGGTGCCTGCAGCGAGACGGCGATCAGCACCGTACCCTCCTGCGCGAGCGTGAGCTCGAAACTGCCGGGACTGAATTGATCCTCTTCCGCCGCATAACCCCGCTCGAGATCGCGCAGGTACTGAATCCGCCGGTACCAAACCGGGTCGGCATGGAACTCGCCGCGGCCTCCTGCGGTCGTGAGGAAGAGTTCCGGCAGCACGGCGTAGGGGCGCACCACGATGCCCTGCGCGGCGCGGCGCACGCGCGGATCCAGCGCGGGATTCTCGTAGGTGAGCGCGTCGGCCTCGCGGAAGGCGAGCAGCGGACGCAGCCGCAGCGTCAACGGCCAGACCTTGCTCCGCACCGTCCAGCGGCAGAGGATCGCGTGTCGGCCACGGATCGGCAGGAACTCGCGCACGATCTCTGCGCGCCCGATCCGGTGTGTGCAGCTCGGCCACGGCTGCGCGGCGAAGTGTGCGAAGCCGCGGTGGCCGAGCGGCGACCAGGAGTCCGGATAGCGGGCGAGCGAGAGTGGGAAGGAGTGCTCCTCGCCATGCACCGATTCCTCGAAGCGAGAGAGGAAGAGGTGGCGCTTGACGAAGCCGGGCGCGGGCGCGATCAACAGGCCGTGCTGGCGCCGCGTAGGACAAAGCAGAGGGGTCGAACTCGCATAGCCCCCGACGCCGTCCGCCACCACCCACTCGCGGCGCAGGAGGTCCTCGAGCCGCATGCCGCCCGGAAGCTCCGCACGTTCCGCCGGCACTCCGCTGCTGAGGCTCGTGGCCATGCGCTTATCGTCCTTCGCGGGTGCTCCGCTCACAAGTGCGGAGCCGCTGCAGGCCGGTATCCTGTTCCAGTCATGGGATTCCTGCTCTTGCTTCTCCAGACGGCGCCGTTGCTGCTCCTCGAGCACGATGACACGCTCGTGCGCGAATCGTGCATCGTGAGGATCCCGGCTGGACGCGTGATCGAGGACCGCAACGGCGATGGTGTCCTGCACGTGCTGGCCGACGGCGTCGAAGTGCGCTTCGAAGCGGGCTCCGTGCTGCGCGGTGCGCCGCCGGACGCGCCTCTCGACGGTCTCCAGGGCGTCGGCATCCGCGTGGAGGGGGCGCAGGGGGTGCGGATCCTGGCACCCCAGGTCGAGGGCTTCCGCTGCGGCTTGTTGGCTCGGAACACCGATCGTTTGCAGGTGCTCGACGGTCGCTTCGAGCGCAACTTCGCTCAGCGTCTGCGCAGCACCCCGGAGGCCGAGGACGGCGCGGACTGGTTGTGGCCGCACCGCAACGACCAGGACGAGTGGCGGCTCCAGTACGGGGCGGCGATCTCGGTCCAAGGCAGCCGCGAGGTCGAGATCGCACGCAACTCGGTGCGCGCCCAGCAGAACGGGATTCTGCTCGACCGCGTGCAGGACGCGCGCATCTACGACAACGACGCCTCCTTCCTCTCTGGTTGGGGTCTCGCGCTGTGGCGCTCCAGCGGAAACCTCGTCTCGCGCAACGCCTTCGACTTCTGCATTCGCGGCTACAGCCACGGGGTCTATAACCGCGGCCAGGACTCGGCGGGAATCCTGAGCTTCGAGCAGTGCTCGCGCAACTTCTTTCTCGAGAACTCCGCCACCCACGGCGGCGACGGCGTCTTCGGTTTCGCCGGCCGCGAGGCCCTCGGCGAAGAGCCGCCGCCGGAGCCGGACTTCGACTATCGCGAGCGCGGTTGCAATGCCAACTGGTTCGTAGGGAACGATTTTTCTTACGCCGCCGCGCACGGACTGGAGCTGACCTTCTCCTTCCACAACCGCATTCTCGACAACCGCATCCACGGTAACGCGATCTGCGGCCTCTGGCTTGGATTCTGCCAGCAGACTCTGATCGCCAACAACAGCCTGGAGAACAATGGCGATGCAGGCTACGGGTTGGAACGCGGGGGCATCAACATAGACCACAGCCGCGAGAATCTGATCCTGCGCAATGGATTCGCACGCAATGCTTGCGGCGTGCATCTTTGGCGCCATGCGAGTGGCATCGCCAAGACTCCGTGGGGGCTCGCGAATCGGCTCGACGGCAGCGGCAACGTGCTCGCGGGCAATCGCTTCACCAGCGACCGCGTCGGTTTCCATCTGCGTGGCGGCATCGAGCTCGCGGCTTTCCTCAACGAATTCGGTAGCGTGGCCGAACCGTCGCGGTTGGAGGACGAGCCGCTGCTGCGCGAGGGCGTTGCAGCCATGCCCCTGATTCCGCAAGTACGGCGTGCGGCGCTTGGGACGAAGCGGCCGGTGGGGGCGCGCGCACCGCTCGCCGGACGCCAACACATCCTCATGACGGAGTGGGGACCGTGGGATCACGAGGTCCCGCTGCTGCATCGGCTCCCGGAGAGCGAGGGTCGCGCGGTCTACGCCTTGCTGCCGCCGGAGCTCGTACCGGTCCTCGAGTTGCAGTCCGGCGAGGTGCGCATCAGCAGCGTTGCGGATGCCGCCGGCGCGCGCATCGTGATCGAAGCCCTCGCGCCGGGTTGGACCGAGTACACGCTGAGGGTCCGCGCGGAGGGCTTCGAGCAAACGGTGAGTGGCAGCCTCTTCACCGCGGAGTGGGAAACCGCCTTCTTCGCCACCGACTTCGATCCGCGCACCGACGAAGCCGCGTGGGCACGAGCTTCCAGCGCGGCGCTCGTAGAGCACCCGATCTCGCTGAAGGCCTTGAAACTGCCTTTCGGCGGCGGCGGACCTGCTTCCATCGAGAGCTTGAGGCAGGCTGCCAGTGAGAAAGCCGCCGCGGCTCTTCCCGGCGCGGAACACTTCGGCAGCATCGCGCGCACACGCCTCACGCTGCCGGCCGGGCGGTGGCGCATCCACACGCTCTCCGACGACGGCGTCCGCGTGCGCGCCTCCACGCAAGCGGACGCCTTGATCAACAACTGGACCTGGCATGGTCCGACTCGGGACAGCGCGGAGTTCCGCGTGGATGCAGCGGCGGCGGCTGATCCCGCCGGCGTCGAATTCGTCGTCGAACACTTCGAACTCGACGGCTGGGCTGTGCTCGAGTTCGGACTCGAACGCATCGGCGACTGAGGCGGCGGCTGCTCCGCTCAGCCTTCGCTCGGCGCGTCCGCTGCAGCAGGCGGAGGCTCGCGCTGCGCGCAGAAGTGCACCAACCAAGCGATCTTGCCGGCGGTGCCGTCGGGCTTCTCGATGCCCTCCACTTCCACCCAGTAGAGGAAGCCCGGCAACACCGTGACCTCCGGCTTGAAGATCAGGCACTCGCGATCGGCGTGGACTTCGCGAATGGGGAACGGATCGCCGTGGAGTAGATAGTTCTCGTCGAGCGCGCGCACCGAAATGCGCGCCTTGCGGGCGTCCGGCATGCGCCAGTGGCTCGGGTTGAGCCGCAAACTCCAAGCGGTGTCCGCGCTGAACCACTCGACCGGCATCCAACCACTGGCGGGGAAGAAACTCGCCTCGCTCTTCCACACCGGACCGCTGGAATCGCCGGTCCAGAGCGCGGAGAAGGCGTCACGCTGTCCGAGTCCGATTTTTGCCATGCGCGGCTCCAGGCAAAGCCGCCGCGCCGTGAGTTTCGGGAAAAGTGCGCGGTCCTCCGGGTTGATCCAGGCTTCGATCGAACGCAGGAGCCCCCAACCTTGGGAAAGATTGCAGCGCAGCAGCGCATCACGCGCACGCTGGAAGCGGGACTCCTCCCAGTCGGGATTCGTCGGAGCGAAGTCCACGCTCCCGATCGCGGCGCTCAGCTCCGCGGCATCCGCCGCGCGTGCGCAGGCATCCTCGTCCAGGCTGCATTCGCGCCATGGCACTTGCGCCAAGTAGCGGAAGCCGCGTAGGCGCGCGAAGGCGAGCGCGCGGTCTGCCGCCAGCCGCCGTGCAGGATCGCCCGATTCGCGCGCGATCTGATCCAGGCCTTGCAGCTCCGGATCCGCCATCAGTTCGTCTAGCGTGATGCGTAGCTCCTCCAGCGGAACCGCGTAGAGGTGTGGAGATCCGAAGAGTCCCACCAACAGATCGCTGCGGTACTCCTGCTCGCTCAACAATTCACCACCTTGATACAGCCGCCGCGCGCCGTCGCGTCTGCCGGCGCGGTACTCGCACTCTTCCGCAGGCCGACCTGCCGCGTCGTAAGCGGTCCAGAGACCCTCGAGCCGGTTCTCCTTGTAGGCGCAGACCAACTCGGGTGTTCCGTCCGCGCGCTCCTTGCGCCACGCACCCTCCAAGCTGCCCTTGCGGTAGCGGCAGCGAAGTTCCGGCTGCCCGTTGGCATGCCAGGACTCGTAGGCACCATCCATGACGTCGAGTTTGAATACGACCTTGGACTTGGGCTCGCCGTTTTCGTGCCATTCGCGGGAGAGTCCGCTCCGGCGACCCTGCGAGTCCACCACGTACTCCGCCTTCAAGCTGCCATCAGGCCAGTATTCGCGGATCTTCTCGCCCGTTGCGAGCGGCGCGAAGGCGATCGCGCCGGCGCAGAGCAGGCCGAACAGGCTACGGACGGAGATCACGCGCATCCTCTGCGACTACGCCGCTGCGCCCTCCTCCGCGAGCAGGAATTCCGCCATCTTCGCGTGCAGCTCGGCGCGGAAGGGCTCCTGCAAGAGCTCGTGCCGACCCGCGGGCCAGCGCAGCAGCTGGTGACGCACGGGCCATGCCGCCGCCGTTCGTTCGACGGCCACAGCACTCACGATCCGCTCGTCACCGGCGAGGTGGAACTGCGCCGGCACCTGCAGCCTCGGCAGCGCCGCCCTCACGCGCGCTTGCGCCGCCTGCATTTCGGCGTACCAGCGTGGCGTGGACTTGCCTTCTCGGAGCGGATCCGCCTCGAAGGCGGCGACCACGCACGCGTCGGTGCAGAGGTCGGCGAGCGGAATTTCGTTGGCGAGCCGCAGTCGAGGTGCCACGCGGTTCAACACTCCCGCCAGAGCGCGTTTCCAAATCGGCAAGCGCACCGCCACGGCGAGCAGTGGACCGGAAAGGAGCAGCGCAGTCGGCGCCGGACCGCGCGCCGGATCTTCCAAGCGCGCGCGCGTCCAATCGAGCGCGATCAAGCCGCCCATGGAGTGCGCGAGCAGCGCGAAGGGAGCCTCCGGGCAGCACGTGTCCAGATCGAGGTGGTAATCCTCCCAACGCTCGACGTGACCGCGCAAACCGTCGGAACGGCCATGGCCGCGCAGGTCACATCCTTGCACGCGGATGCCTCGCGCCGCAAGCGCGTTGCCGGTTTCCTCGTAGCGGCCGAGGTGCTCGCCGAGTCCGTGCACCAGCAGCACACGCGCGCGTTCGCTCCCACGGGCGGGCCAGCGGCGCGCGTACAGCGCGAGACCGTCAGCCGCCCGCAGGTCCTCGCTCACGGTGCGCTTTCCGGGATCGGATCGCGATTGAGTCCGAGCAGCAGCAGGGCGCACAGGAGCACGGCGTTCATGCTGAGCTTCTGCCACACGATCACTTCGCCGGTCCCGCAGCCGCAATCGAAGGCACGCAGCCACCAGCGCGCCTGCTCCGGATCCACGGTTGGATCGAGACTCTTCCAGAACACCGCGGCGGTGAAGGCGACGGTGAAGGCGGCGAGCCAGGCCGCCGCACCGCGTCGCCAGATGCCGAGCGCGAGCAACAGACCGCCGAGCATCTCCAGCGCCGGAATGCCGATGGTCGCGAAATTCTCGAGCGGCATGCAGCCGAGCTTGATGCCGTCGAGCACGCCGTATTCGTGCACCGACTTGAGGTAGGAGTAGGGGTCCTGGAACTTGAGCCAGCCGTAGCCGACGAAGATCGCGCCGAGGGCCACGCGCAGCAGTGGGCGGGGCAGGCCCCATCCGGTCGGACGCGCACTCACCGCGCCGCTCCCGCGCGCTCGGCGCCGCCGCGTTTCTGCCATTCTTCCCAACCCGGCTCGTAGATGTGCACGATGGAGGCGTCCAAGCCATGGCGATAGACAAGGTCCTCGGCGAGGAAGATCGAATCTTCGCAATGCCCGCCCTGGCAATAGATCACCACGTAGGCGGCGACTTGCAGCGCTTCGAGTGCGGCGGTCAGCGCCGCCTCGTCGTTGCGCGGCACGCTCCATGCGCCGGGGACGTGTCCGTTGCGGTACTGGCTGCTGCGTCGCGCGTCGAGGTAGACCACGTCGCCGGCTTCTTCCTCGAGTAAGCTCGCAAAGTCTTCGAACTCCTCCGTGCTCACGGTCTGGAAGGAGTGCTGCGGTTTGGCGAAGTAGTCGCGGCATGGCTCCAAGCCCTGCGGATGCAGCGCGTTGGCGAGAAAGCCGACCCCCGTCGTGAGCAGGGCCACGACGAGGAGCTGGAGCGGGAGCGCGCGAGGAGGAATCATTTCAGGTCCGCGTCCTCGATGAGGAGCCGGTGCATCATCGTCTCGTGCGGTCCCGCGTGCGCGCACAAGTTTTGAGAAGGCGCGAAGCCGGCGGCGACGGCGGGCTGCTGACGCCAGAGCACGGCGAGTTGCACCGCGACGGCAGCATCGTGGGCGGCGAGCGCGCGGCCGAGCGCGGCCGGATCCCCGCGGTGCGCGTCGAGCAGTGCCGCGGCCAGTTCACGCGGACTGTGCCAGAGGCCGTCGCTGTCGCCATCAATCAGGATCGGATTGGAGAGCGCAACGAGATGGGATTGCAGCGTCGTCCACCAGCCGCCCGCGGGCGCCGGTCCCTGCGCGAGGGCGACCAGCCAGCAGTCCTGCGGAGGCAGTTCGAGCTCGAACTCGAGGCGATGGTCGAAGGCACCGGGCGTTTGCGCCAGCGGTTCACTCCGCACGCGGCGGCCGTCGAGGAGCAGGTCGGCGCGGGTTGCTTGCGCCCACGAGGCGCCGGCCACGCGCAGGCTGACGTGCACTCGTCCGTCGCGCGCCGTGAGCTGTTCGCCGGGGCCGACGCCGTCGGCGAGGATCTCGAGGAACAGGCCCTGACTCATGCTGAGGGCGCCGCGCCGGAAGGCGGAGACGACGGCGGCTTCGCCCGCTGCGAGCGGATCTTCGATCGCGCAGGCGAGGTAAGTGCGGCCCTGGGCTGCGGGATTGGCGACCGTGTGAGAGTCGGAGGACGCCACGCCGTAAACG
>CXWK01013172.1_pt2:0-15000 | contig 16113 bp, 11 predicted proteins | sample 590851 | NCBI WGS metagenome assembly CXWK01 (sample SAMEA3498364, study PRJEB10139) | wastewater metagenome | biome: wastewater treatment plant; material: activated sludge | place: Denmark | collected 2014-08-01 | reverse complement strand
CCTAAATCGCGAGCCTCAACCCCGACGCGAAAGACACCAGCCACCTAGCGAAACTACAACCACGTCAGATAACGGGGTTGCGAGTGAAAGACCCAGTGACCTCATCGGCGGCGGATACTTCAAGTTTGATGAGGTGGCATCAGATATTGGTCTTCGAGATCTTCCGGAAGAAGCTCCGAGTAATATCGGGGCGTTTGTTGGTGGTGCATCGGTGGGGGACTACGACGGCGATGGGAAACTCGACCTCTTTTTAACAAACTTCAGCATCTCTGATCGCCTCTTCCGTGCTACCCCAGAAGGAAACTTCGTTGATGTCACTGCAGATTCTGGATTGATTGTGAGGACTGGGTCACCGGCCGACGGCGTCGGCTCGGCGGCATCGGTCTGGGCTGATATTGACGGCGACGGCGCATTGGATTTATTCGTTGGTGGAGTGGGCGACCAGGCGAACCAACTCTACGTGAATGATGGAGCCGGAGGCTTCACGGAGGAGGCAGAGCGTAGGGGAGTCGCCGACATGTTCACCGTGACCAAGAGCCAGCCTTTCGCGGCACACACGGTTCTTGGCTCAGCATTTGCTGATTGGGATAAGGACGGAGATCTAGATCTGATGTCGGCGCATTGGCAGCCACCCCTTTGGACTGTCGCTGATCAAACTGGTCCCACCTCAGGGAATAGTATTTGCGCGAAAGAGCGTCCTGGAGACAGCTTGTCAGGTGAAGCTTTGAATTATCACGAGAGGGCCACGTCCAGATTCTGGGAGAACAATGGCTCCGGAACCTTCCGTGATGTCACTGACAAGATGGGCGTTGATCTACGAGGCGTGTCTGCATTCACGCCGGTATTTGCGGACTTCGACGATGATTCCTGGCCAGACCTGTTCTTAACCGGCGACTTCTGCACAAGCCGCCTCTTGCGAAATACCGGCGATGGGTTTGAAGATATTACGGTCAAATCTGGACTCGGAACGGATGAGAACGGCATGGGGTCGGTGGTGGATGATTTTAATCAGGATGGTCACATGGACTGGTTTGTGAGCGGCATCGCCCCTGGCGTGAATGGAGTTGGGTGTGTAAAGGCAAGACCGGAGGTGGGTTGCAGCGGCAACCGGCTTTGGTTTGGAGATGGTCTGGGCGGGTTCGAGGACGTTACGGACGAGTTTGGGGTGCGTGACGCGGGTTGGGCTTGGGGCTCGGCCGGTGAGGATTTCAACAACGACGGTCGTCGAGATCTCGTAGTTGTAGGTGGCTACAAGGACGCTGGATCCGGGATCGACCGAGACCCGAGCATCGCCGAGGCGTCCCGCTTCTTCGAAGCTGGGCAGTCTCATATCTGGCGCAATTCGGCTGCTAGTCCATGGGTCGAGAGCGGTCTGACGTCCGGAGCCATCAGCCCACAGCACGCCAAGGCCCTGATCCCTTTTGATCAAAACGATGATGGATTGCTCGATCTTCTTGTGGCCAATAGCGATGGAGCGCCCAGCTTGCTTTTGAATACGACGGAAGGTGGCGGTCACTGGCTGAAAATCGTATTGCGAGATGAGACGACATCCAATACTCAGGCCGTTGGTGCTCGGGTTCGTATTGTAGCACAGAAGGGCGCCCCTGAGTGGATTGGGGAGGTAAGAACCGGAAGCGGATACCAGAGTTCGGGGCCTGGAGCGTTGCACATTGGGTTGGGAGATACGTCCTACGTCGACTCGTTTGAGGTTCGGTGGCCAGATAGTGAGGTGTATGAACAATACAAAGTCGGCTCAGTTGACCGCCTGGTCTTCATCACGAGAAACGAATAGGGTTGATGGTTAAGATTAGGAGCTATGCTGGCTTACGTCAGTGGATCCTTGGATGATAGGTGCTATCAGGTACGGGCACAACACTTGCAGGTATGGGCACAATGCTTGCGAGCCGTATGCTGCTGAGCCGATTGCGGGATAGCATTCCGAGGGATGACGGGTGAGGGGCGCAATCGGTATGGTTCAATGAGTATTTTCCGAGCAATAGATATCCGCAGGTGGACAATTGGGTAGTCAGAGCATTGCTTCTTAGGGTGGTCCTAGTCGTCCCAGCACTGGTGGGTTGTTCAGCGTAAAGTCAAAGGAAGCAGGAACGGAGGGCAGAAGGCCGAGCCCAGCATGACTGACGCTCCCCATATCACACTCTGCGTTGGCGACAGGCGACCTGTTCGAGCGAAGCTGTTGCGCTATCAGCTCCGTTGATGGCGGAGCTTGATCGGGACCAAAGGCGGAACTGGTGCTGTTGAGCGTTCCTATAAGGGGGGTGAAGGGCCCGACACGATAAGCGATCGCCTTGGTGCTTTGGTCGGGCAAGAGACGGCGTGAACTTGTGGGGGATGGGGTTTGAGTTAGGGTGCCTTTACTCAGCTGTAGGTTCGATTCGAGCAGTTGGGTACACTGAATAGTCGGCTGCGAGAGAAGGTCACTGTTGAACGGGGATTCAATGATTTTCAGGCAGAGGGTGCCATCAACAAAAGCGATCGAACCGAGCGTCCATGTCGTCATGGGCGACCCGCTGTTGTCGCGAGCCACCGAGCTGTATCGCCAAGGACTGATCGAGGCCGGGGTGGAGGGGGCAGCGGGCGCGGTGCCACCGCCGCTGCGGCCACTTGGCCGCACTTCGTTTCACGTGGTGGTGGCGCCTTCGGCCGAACCGGCGGGCGCAATGCAGGCCACGGTTGGCACTCTCGACCAGCTGTCCCTCGGGGCTTGGATGGAGCGCGATAAGCAGCCCCACGGCCTCATCTGCGAGTGCACGTCGATCGCCGTCGTCCCCGGGGCTCCGGAGGGCACCACCGAGCTGCTGTACCGATCGGTGTACGTCTTTGCGCGTCGACACGGCGCAGAGAACCTGGTTGCAGCGGTCGACCCGATGACCCTCGACATCTTTCGAGAGGAGTACGGCATTCTGTTTCGGGCACTGGGCCCGATCACCACCCGCCTGGGCTTCGATTCGTTGACGGTCGGGGAGGAGCTGGGCCTGCTTGAGGCCGGCCTGCGCGCCCAGCGCCCCGACTTCTACGACTTCCTCACCGAGCCGTTTACCGACAACGAGCGTCATCGGTTTGGCCTCGGCCCCAGGATGGGGACGTTGGCCTGAGGCCAACGGGCTACGGCACCCGCTTGGGCAGCGGCCAGACTGAGCAGGTCGACCGAGCCGGAGGAACACCGCAGCGATGAACCCGACGATGCAGATAGTCCGCTGATGGGCGCCGTGTTTGGCGCCAGCGCCGTTGCGGTGATCGTGTTGATGTTCGTCACCTGGGTGGCGTCGGTGTTTCTCTCCGACGTGAGCATCGTCGACCTGGTGTGGGGCCTGGCGTTTGTCATCGTCGCCCACACCGCCCGGGCGGCCGGCGACCCCAGCGCACGCGTCGACCTGCTGACCGCACTGGTCACCGTCTGGGGGCTTCGCCTGTCCGGCTACCTGCTGTGGCGTAACTGGGGCACCGGCGAGGACAAGCGCTACGTGGCGATGCGCAAGCGCTTCGGCGACAAGTTCTGGTGGTTCAGCCTGATCCAAACCTTCGCGCTTCAGGGCGCGCTGGTGCTGATCGTGTCGCTGCCGGTGCAGCTGACCGCCGCCGGCGACGACGTGGCGCTGGGGTGGGTCGCCTGGCTGGGTGTGGCGGTGTGGTTGGTGGGCTTCACCTTCGAGACGGTGGGCGACGCCCAGCTGGCCCGCTTCAAGGCCAAGCCGGAGAACGAGGGCCAGGTGATGGACAAGGGCCTGTGGCGCTACACCCGCCACCCCAACTACTTCGGCGACTTCACCGTGTGGTGGGGGCTGTTCCTGGTGTCCCTCGCCGCCGGCGGCTGGTGGGGCATCATCGGGCCGATCGTGATGAGCACCTTCCTGCTGCGGGTGTCGGGCGTGACCATGCTGGAGCGGACGATCACCAAGCGTCGGCCCGGCTACGCCGACTACATCGCCCGCACGTCCACCTTCTTCCCCTGGCCGCCCAAGTCGTCGTCCGCCAGCGAGGACGACGATACGGGCGACTTCGACACCGAGAGCTTTGTCGCCGAGGATGCTCCCGACGCATCGAGTGCCCCCGACAGCAAGGATGACCCCTCGTGACCAACACGCCTCCCGCCGACCCAGACCTGCTGGCGGCCGCCCGCCGTTTTGCCGCCGAGGCGGGTGCGGTGACGCTTGAGTGGTTTCGCAGCGGCGAACTGGACCTGGAGCACAAGGGTGACGGCACGCCGGTGACCGCCGCCGACAAGGCGTCCGAGGCCCGGTTGCGCCAGCTGATCGGCGAGTTCGCCCCCGAGGACACCATCCTCGGTGAGGAGGAGGGCCACAGCCCCGGTTCGGGCGAGCGCCGCTGGATCATCGACCCGATCGACGGCACCAAGGCCTTCACCCGGGGCGTGCCGTTGTACTCGACGCTGGTGGCGGTCGAGGACCAACACGGCCCGGCGGTGGGCATCATCGAGCTGCCGGCGCTGGGCCAAACCGTGTTTGCCGGCCGCGGCCTTGGCTGTTTTGTTGCCGACTCGCGGGGCGAGCGGCCCGCTCGGGTGAGCACCACCGCAACGATTGGTGATGCCCTGCTGTGCACGAGCGGCTTCGGGTCGTGGAACGCCGAGCAGGTCCAGGCGGCGCACTCCTCTGGTGCGCTGCTGCGCACCTGGGGCGACGGCTACGGATATGCGATGGTGGCCACTGGAGTGGCCGACGCGATGGTCGACCCGGTCGTGGCCGAGTGGGACGTGGCCCCAATGTCGGTGATCCTCACCGAGGCCGGCGGCCGATTCACGGCGCTCGACGGCCACGAGGGCGCCGATCGTGGCCACGGGCTTGCCACCAACGGCCTGCTGCACGACCCATTGGTCGAGCTGCTCCACATCTGACACCCTGTTGGGTATTCGGTCGTTCGCTGAATCGCCTTCTCCGGCCGTGTGCGACTTCTCACGCCGAGCTGGGGTGAGTTCCGTCACTGATAGCGTTTAAGTGAACGCCTGTGTACTGTGCGTCCAATCCCCCAGCCATCTGGCGGATTGCGGCCCCGGGAAGGCCTGAGCATGCCAGACCTCAAGGTCTCCTCGATGATCCATCGGCTGAAGAAGCGCGCTGCCCGCAGCGGCGGCCGTCGCCAGGCCGCATTCACACTGATCGAGGGCCTCGTGTCGGTGGCGATCACCTCGATCGTGGTGGTGGGGCTGATGGGCGGCGTGATGACCGCCCTCAAGTCCAGCGCCCTTCAGCGGCGCTCGGCCATCTCCCAGGTGGAGCTTCGCAACCTCTCCGAGGCCTTCAACGACGCCCCGTACGTCGCCTGCGCCAAGGCCTCAGACTACGCCGACGCGTTCAAACCGATCACCGGGTTCGACATCAAGGTCGATGCCGTCACCGGCTGGGAGGACGGCTCCAACCCCGCCACGTTTGCGGCGTTCGCATCCAACTGCGCCAACGCCCGGGCCGACACCGGCCTGCAACGGATCGAGTACTCGGTGTCGATGGACGCCGGCGAGGGACGGCTGGAAACGCGTAAGCACTCGATGCTGAAGCGCTACGACGGAACCCTCTCGGAGCTCAACCAGCAGGTGCCGGCGCCGGGGGTCCGCTGCAACATCACAGCAGACGAGGACACCTTCCTGGATCAGGCCGCTCCTGGCGCCAACCACGGCGGCGCAGTGTCGGGACGTGGCCGGTGAGGCTGGGGCCAAGCGTCAGGCGCTGGTGCACTTCGACCTTCGTCCCGGCGACGCCAAGTGCGACGACGGCACGCCCATCCCCAAGAACAGGGCGGTTCGATCTGTCGAGCTGCGCCTCTACACCTGGCAGGTGACGGGGACTCCCAATTGCGACACGGCCTGCAACCACGCCCTCCGCCGGGTGACCGGGGACTGGAACCAGGGCACGGCAACCTGGGGCAGCGCCCCGATGGTGGACGCCAACCCGACCGCCAAGTTCAAGCACGGCTCCGGCGCCGGCGACTCACCGCCGCGGCACCAGGTGATCACCGGCGCCAATCTGGACAACGACACCTCGCTCTTCTACCAGGCGGCGGCGTTTAACCGTGGCTGGTCGATCGAGCAGGATTGCGGGCCGTCCGGCCTGGACTGCCAGGCCGATGCACCGGGCTTCCGGATGCGCACCCGTGAGTGGCCCAACGAGTCGCAGCGCCCGGTGCTGTCGATCGTGTTCATGCCCAACAACGACGCAGGTCTGCAACTGCGGAACTTGGGCAACAACGCCTGCGCCTCGATCGACAACGGAAACTTCGCGGATGGTGTGTCGCTGATCTCGTTGGGCTGCGCCGGTCGTCCGGACCAGCTGTGGGAGTACACCGCCGGCACGGATGCTGGTCAGGGGCAATTTGAGGCCGTGAGCTCGGCGTTCTGCCTGCGGGCCAACGGCTCGGCGGTTTCGATTCAGCCTTGCAACGGCGGTTCCACCCAGCAGCGCTGGGACATCGTTGGCCTGGAGATCAAGTCCCGGTCCAACCCCAACCTGTGCCTGGCCGCCGGCAAGAAGTTGGGGAGCCCACTCGTCGTCCAGACCTGCAACGGCCTGCCGGAGCAGCAGTGGGCCTTTGGGCCGCCCGCCACGTCGGTGCCCAGCCCAGCCATCCGGCTGACGGCCCTCGACACAGGCGGACAGGCGACTGGTGACTGCGCCGACATCGAGGTTCGTCGAGGAGACGACCCGTTCCCCAGGCACAGCCCGGAGGTTCGGTGGACCCAGACGTTCCCGTGCCTGGGGGCAGCGCGAACCAACCAGCAGTGGAACATGTCTCCGGACGGCCGTTTCGTCAATAAGAAGTTCCCCGGCAACTGCCTGGGCTACGACGGCAAGATCGCGGCGGTCGAGGTGTGCAAGCAGGGCGGCGGACAGCTGTGGGTGGTCGAGGGAACCCAGATCCGCAACATCCAGGCGAGCAGGGCGGCCGGCGTCGACCGCTGCCTCACCGGGTTTGGCGGCCGTCAATGGTTGGAGCTGGCGAACTGCGACCCCAACCGCACCGGACAGGCGTGGTCGCTGGACCCCTTCGATGCCCCGGCGATGGCCACCGCCGTGCAGCTGCGCAACAACAAGCACGGCGACTGCCTGGAAACCAACGGGGCGGTCACCGAGGGTCAATGGATATGGACCCAGCCTTGCGGCGGCCTCGACCGTCCGGCCCAGTCCTTCGTCCAGCTGAAGACCAACGAGTGGGTGTCGCTGGCCAACCCGGCCATGTGCATCACGACGCGTGGCGGCGCCGGCCTGCAGGCGTCGGAGTGCGCCCGACTCATTGGTGACGCCAACACCGTCCCCAACAACCCGACGCAGCAGTGGACGACCACCAACCTGAGCCAGTTCAAGCGGGCGACCGTCGCAACCTGCGCCCAGGGCAACGGCAACTTCCAGTACGCCACCCAGGTTGGGTGTGCCACTAGCGGGGATATCTCCGCGCAGCAGTGGAGCCCCGAGGAGCTCGGGACGGCCACGTCGCAGCTCCGCCAGATGCGCAACCTCGACAGCAATAGCTGTGCCGACCTGCGAACCGGCGCCAACGCCATCGCCTGGCCGTGCGGCGGGCCGGACCGGGCCATCCAGGGGGTGCTGCTGGCGAAGGTCGGCGACGACTTCGAGCTGCGGCTGGCCGACAACCCCAACCTGTGCCTCGACGTGCAGAACGGTGGCACCGAGAACGCGGCCGTGGCGCCGATCGGCTGCAACTACGGCGCCTACCAGCGCTGGACGCTGTCGGCCGACGGCCAGCTGAAGACGAAGGCTCCCGGCAACCGCTGCCTCCAGGGCGGGTTGGACAACGCCCCGCTGGCGATGAGGGACTGCAGCACCGCAGCCGCCCAGCGCTGGGAGTTTGAGGCGCCGACCGACACCCGGCAGCTAAAGCGGATCCGCAACATCGACACCGGCAACTGCCTGGACGTCGTCGGCACGGTGACCCAGAACCAGGCCTACACCGGCTTCCCCTGTTCGGGTGGAGACCGGCCCAACCAGTCGTTCGTGCAGCTGAACAACGGTGCGTTCGCCTCGGCGGCCTCCAACGCCAACCTGTGCATCGACGCCGGCTACTCCAACGGTGCGGCGGTGCTTCCCTGGGCCTGTAAAAACCCGGTGGCGAGCCATCAGTGGAGGGTTCAGGGCACGCAGTTTCAGCAGGTGGGCTCGGGGCGTTGCGCCGAGTTCAACCCCGGCTCCAACACCGCCCAGGTGCAGCCGTGCAACAGGCCGAACCAGGCCTGGGCGGTCGAGGACGTCGACGGCGCCTCATCGAGTGCGCTTCAGTTCCGCAGCGCCAGCACCGCCGGCGACCGCTTCGACGGGTGCCTCGACATCGACGGCACCACGCGCTCCGGTTACGCCAACAACGACCGGTTGATCATCATGCCGTGCCTGGGTGCCGCTCGGACCAACCAGTCGTTCCGGCTGATGAGCAACGGCCTGATCCGCTCGACCGGCAGCCCCGACAAGTGCCTCGACGCAGCCTTGGGCTCGCTGGGTCGACCCGTGCTCTGGGACTGCGCCGCCAACAAGGACGATCAGCGCTGGAAGATCGAGAACGGTCAGATCAAGAACGTGACCCAGGCGGGCGTCCCCCGCGGCCGCTGCATCCAGGGCGGCATCGACGGCGTCCAGGCCATCATGGGCAACTGCTCCACCACCGACGAGCAGTGGATCTCCGAGGTGCACGGATCCAAGGCCCGCGCCGATGCGGTCGGGCGCCTGCGCACCCCGTCCTCAAACCTGTGCCTCGAGCCCAACGCGGCCCAGGGCAACGATCCGCTCTCGACCTGGGGCTGGCCGTGCGCCGCCAGCGGACGGACCCAGCAGCGCTTCGTCAGGCTGAACAGCGGCCAGTACCGCCCGGTGGGCAACCTCGGGTTCTGTCTCGACGCCAACGGCGGCACCGATGGGGCCGTGCCCAGGACCCTGGGTTGCATCTCGCCGACCGACAACGCCGGCACGCCCCAGCGATGGGTGATCGATACCAACGCCTGGCTGAGCAGCGTGGCCAGCCAACTGTGCGTCGAGGCGCCGGGGTCGGGGCTGGTCCTGCGACAGCGGGCGTGCGCCATTAACCCGACGAACCCCAGGCAGCTGTGGACCTTCGTTCCGGAGGCGGGCCTGTGATCGGCGGGGTCGCTGCGCGACGCCGGGGCCAGGCCGGCCTGACCCTGATCGAACTGCTGGTAGCGATGGTCGTCAGCATGACGATCATGGGGGCGCTGGGAGGGGCGCTGATCCTCCTGATGCGCACCCCGCCGGAAACGGTCGCTCAGCTGACCAGCTCCGCCTCGGCGTTTCAGACCGGCTCGACGTTTGCCGACGACATCCAATCGGCCGGCCCCGAAACCGGCGAGCTGGCGGTCACCCGCAACACGCCCGGTTGTGGAGGCGACGACAAGAGTGTGGTGCGTGCGGTGACCCGCAACGGACCCGACGTGCAGGTGCGCAGCTACTCGATCGGGGCGGGTGGGGACACGCTGGAGCGTCGTGTCTGCACCGGGCCCGACCAGGACCAGGCCCTTCAGAGTGCCGCTCAGGTGGGTACCGTGGTTCGGGACCTGGATCCCACCAAACGGCCGCCGGTCACCTGCCGGGCGTCGGCCGTTGCCAGCCCGGCGCCGCTCACCCCGGAGGGCGACTACCAGTGTCGCCTGGTGTCGATGACGGTCACGACTGCCACCAACCTGGTGTTCACGGTGGACGGACGACGCAACACGGTGGAGACCCCACTGGAGTCGGGAGCGCCGACCAAACCGCAGTGCACCCTGGTCGTGAGCGCTGACACCTACGTCGTCGAGGCGGGGAGCGAGAGGTCAAACATCTACGGACGGGACGCCGAGTTCGTCGTCCAGAGCGGCGGCAACTCCAAGAAGGCGTTCCTGAAGATCGACCTGCTGTCCCCGTGCCTGGGTACCGGGGAGCCCAGATTCCTTCCGGGTGGCAAGGACCTGCAGTCGGCCGACCTCTCGGTGACCTTGACGGGCAAAGGCGCCGGCATCAGCGGGAACGACAGCTTCCGCCTGACCATGCTCCCGAAGTGGTTCATCTGGAACGAGTACCGGCTGACGAGTAACACCATGGATGTGTGCGGCCGGCAGCCTCCGGCGTTGCCCGATCCGCCCCCGCCGCTGCTCAGCCTGCCGTGCCCCAACGGTGACGCCGACTCGTTCCGCGACTTTCGGGTCGGCTCGGACGCACCCCCGGTCGACGTTGACATTCCGGTGCTCGGCGCAGTGCAACGCTGGTATGACGGGACGGCGGTGAACAACGGCTGGCTCATCGACCGGGAGCACACCGGCAACGAGGGGGGCAGCATCCAGAAGGGCGGCTGGCGCTTCGCGTCCAAGGAGCGGAAAGAAGACGTGCCCAAGCTCGTCGTGACCTGGGATCCAAAATCATGAACCCGATGTGCGCCTTCCGTTCCCGAGTGCAGGAAGACCGGAGCCAGCGGGGCAGCTCCCTGATCATGGCGATGGCGATCATGGTGATCGGCATGCTCACTGTGGTCGCATTGATGGGCTACACCACGGTGAGCCTCCGCAGCGCGTCGGCTTACACCACCTCCACGGAGCGGCTTCAGGCCGCCTCGGACGCGGTTGACGTGGCGATCACGAAGCTTCGCGATGACCGCACCCTAGGCAGCATCGGTGGCACGGAATCGGTCGATGCCGCCTACGGCGACGCTGCGGCCACCTGCGCGGCCGTGGCCGGCAGCGGTGCGCCCAACCCGGGCGGCGACGGGGGTTTCCTCGACCGCACGGTGAGCTGCACCGGCAGCTACCTGGGTAAGGACCTACTGTGGACCAAGGTGCAGCTGATCGACCTCAACGGCGACCAGCCGGGTGCCGTCGCCCAGGAACTCGAACGTCGCGTCGGCAGTTAATCTCGGATCTCGCGGTACTTCAGCGAGACCACGCAAAACAGCCCATAGGCGATCAGCGCCAACCCGGCCAGAGCCACCAGAACGAAGCCCCACGCGGTGACCGACACCTTGCGCAGGCCCTGGTCGAAGCCGACGGCGTTGTCGGGGTCGGCGGTGACCGCCGCCCACATCGAGAACACCGCCACCAGCCCCACCACGAAGGCACGCCCGATCCAGCCGACGGCACCCAGACGGGCGATCAGCTTGCGACGGCGGGGATCGCAGCCGTCCAGGTCGAGGTGCTTGAGAAACTTGTGCTCCCAGCCCTTATAGGCCCGGTAGCCGGCGACGCCGAGGGCGATCGCTCCGCCGACGAACACGACGATGCGGCCGGGGGTGGAGGACAACAGGCCCTTCGACAACCGCTCGATGCCGCCGCCCTTGTCGGCGCCCATGCCGAGCGCGGTACGGGTGGCCGTAAAGGCCAGCGCGCCGTAGAAGATCATGGTGCCCGCAGCGCTCAGCCGCTTGAGCCACGACTTGGCGTCGGTGTCGCGGATCAGCGCCAGGGACAGCGCCTGCCACGCGACCAGCGCGACCAAACCGACCGCCAGCGCACCGATCGCGATACGGCCATATGACTGGTCGGCCAAGGCGACCACCGCCCCCTTGGAGGAGGCCTCGTCGGCCGAATCCTTCTGGAAGCTGATCAACAGCACGGTCCAGCCCATGAACGCATAGACGAAGCCCCGGGCCAGCCAGCCCGCCTTGGGCAGCCACTCCGCCCACGGGTGTTCATCGAGCTTCTCGTTGGTCTTGTCGGCGACGTCGTCCAGCTTGTCGCCGGCGGCGTCGTTGGCGCGTTGCGCCGTGCCGGCAGCGCCGTTGGACGACGAGTTTGGATCGGTCATGTGCAACAGCGCTCCCTCGTGGCGCTCCGCCACGGCGCTGGGACTACCCGCGCCTCGCTTCGGCCAAACGACCCCGGGCCGTGAGCGGACCTCGGGCGAGGCCGCCGGGGCATGTGGCAGGCTCCTCTGTTGGCCAGGAGGTTGCTGATGACGACACGACCAAACGCGGCGCTGATCATGTGGCCGGGCGTCGACGATCTGGTGATCACCCCTCAGGTGCGGGCGGCCCTCGCCCAGGTGGTCACGCTGGTCGACGATGCCCCGATCGACCTGATGTCGACGCCCCTCGCCGAGCTGGAAGCGGTCGAGGTGCTGATCGGCAGCTGGGGATGTGCGCCGCTCGACGCCGCGTCGCTCGACCGGCTGCCGGCGCTGCGGCTGTTGGCCTACGCCGCCGGCACGGTGAAGGCGGTGGTCACCGACGAGCTGTGGGCCCGGGGCGTCGCCGTCTCGTCGGCCGCTGCAGCCAACGCCGTACCGGTGGCCGAGTTCACCTTCGCCGCCATCGTCATGATCGCCAAGGACGTCCTCCGGGTGCGCGACGCCTACCGCGCCAACCGCGGCGAGGGCTGGGTGTCGGGTGTCGGCCCCGCCGGGCCGCTGGGCACCCACGGGCTGAAGGTGGGGGTGATCGGCGCCTCCAAGATCGGGCGGCTGGTGCTGGAGCGCCTGCGCACACTGGACGTCGAGGTGGGGTTGCGCGACCCGTATCTCGACCCGGAGGAGGTCGACGAGCTGGGCGCCACCCCGATGGGGCTCGACGAGCTGTGTAGTTGGTCCGACATCGTCACCGTGCACGCACCCGAGCTGACCGCCACCCGCCACATGATCGATGCCGAGCGTTTGGCGCTGATGCGGGACGGGGCCTGGCTGATCAACACCGCCCGAGGGTCGATCGTCGACACCGCTGCGCTCGAGGCCGAATGCGCCTCCGGGCGGCTGGCGGCGTGGATCGATACCCCCGACCCCGAGCCGCTGCCGCCCACGTCGCCGCTGTGGGATCTGCCCAACGCCGTGCTGACGCCCCACATCGCCGGGTCGATGGGCAACGAGGCGGAACGCATGGGGTTGCTGGCCGCCGGTGAGGTGGGCCGGTTCCTGTCCGGACGGCCGCTCAACCACGAGGTGCGGGCCGGCGACCTCGGCCTGCTGGCATGAGCAACGAACGGTCGGTCAGCGTCTACCCCGACGACTGGGGACCGCCAGGCGTCGTGTTTGAAGGCGGGGCCGAGGTGGAGGGCAGCGCCGAGCGTGCGGGCGGCGCCGCAGCGCCGGGGCCGACACCTGCCCTGGTGCCGGGCCGTCGCATCGTCGGCTACTCGGCGGTGCTGTTGCCCCACACCGATGGCGGCGAGGTGGACTGGGTTGGCTTCGAGTCGCTGCTGGGCCGGACCCTCGACGCCGGGCTGATCCCGGCGGTCAACATGGACACCGGTTACGTGCAGCTGCTCCCCGAGCCCGATCGGGCGCGGGTGCTGGCCACCGCGGCATCGCTGGCCGGGCCCGGCGGGTTTGCCGCCGGTGCCTTCGTCCCCGACACCCAGGGTGACGGGTACGACCCCGCCGCCTACAACCGGGCCGCAGCTGAGGTGGCCGAGGCCGGCGGCACGCCGGTGGTGTTCCCATCCTGGGGCCTGGCGTCGCTGAGCGGGGAGGGCTGGGTTGAGGCCCAGGCGTCGCTCGGCGCCGAGCTGGACCGATTCATCGCCTTCGAACTGGGCGACATGTTCGTGCCGTACGGCCGGATCTACTCCCTCGAGGCGTATCGCGGGTTGCTCGGCATCGCCAGCTGCATCGGCGCCAAGCACAGCTCGCTGTCCCGCCAGGCGGAGTGGGATCGCCTGGCGCTGCGCAACGAGGTGCGGGCCGACTTCTCGGTGTTCACCGGCAACGACCTGGCGATCGACATGGTGTGCTACGGCTCGGACTACCTGCTGGGCCTGTCGGCGTTTGCCCCGGACGCGTTCGCCGAACGCGACCGACGCTGGGCCGCAGAGGAAGCATCGTTCCACGAGCTGAACGACCTGTTGCAGTACTTGGGGTTCTTCGCCTTCCGTGCGCCGGTGCCCGGCTACCGCCACGACGCCGCCATGTTTCTCACGCTGCGGGGCTGGATCGACAGCGACGCCACACCCGCGGGTGCACCCACCCGGCCCGACAGTGACCGGGCGGTGCTCGCCGACATCGCGGAACGCCTCGAAGCGATCGTGTGATCGGGCGGTGCTCGCCGACATCGCCGATCGGCTTGCCGCGATGGGTTCGGTGCAACCCACGAAAATGGAGTGTCGTGCCAGCTCAGCCCTCGGTGATGCTACGGACCGCTCTGCGAACTGCTCTGGTCGCGCTGGCCGGAGTTCGGTCGACCCGTTCCAGTAGGCGATCGAGCCATACGGTCCTCATGGTGTCGAACGCGAACTCGATGCCATCAACCTGGATCCGCCAGGGAGGCGGTACCTCCCGTTTGGGGCCCATTGCCTGTGGAGCGACCAAAGCACGTCCGGAAAGTTGGTGAAAGCGACTCGTCGAAACCACCAACACCAGGCGCCGCCGTTCCTCGTTGAGGTCGGCGAGATGAATATCGCCAAAGTCGATCACCCGATGCCATCAAATGCAGCGTCGATGGCATCGGTCTCGGCCCTCAGGCGTCTGCGTTCCTCCTCCGGCAGAGATGCCTCCCATGCAGCCGCCGCCTCGGCTTGTGCCCAGAACTGAGCATCCTCGAGCGCATCGAGCGCTTCGACAATCGTTTCCTCGTAGGTGTCGCCACCCAATGCCCGGATGCGATCGCGTGTCTCGGTGCTGAGCTTGATGGTGGTTGATGATCGAGCTACCGCCGGTGTCATACCGCCACTATACCGACCGGTCTGACTGATGGGTGCCAAGGTGCTTCGGCCAAAGGACGGACGTGCCCAGGTTAAGGGAAGTCGGGGGTCAACGCATCGATGACCGCCGAGAACAACGTGTGGTCCATCACCAACCCGCTGGACGACGCCGGACGCGTCGCGGCGACGGAGGTACATCGTTTGCTGTAAGAGTGGCGGGTCGCGACACCGAACGGGGGACTGGTGATTGACATCAAACAGGTCAAGCGGCTGTCGAATATCAACGAGTTCGCCGAGCGTCTGGGAGAGCTGGGGATCGACGACCTGATCGGCGTCGATGTCGAGGTCGAGCCTGGGGGACCGCTGGCCGAGTCGTTCACGGTGAGCGACTCCTCCGCCGGGGAGCTGGTGGTGGGCAACCG
>CXWK01009397.1_pt1 | contig 16131 bp, 8 predicted proteins | sample 590851 | NCBI WGS metagenome assembly CXWK01 (sample SAMEA3498364, study PRJEB10139) | wastewater metagenome | biome: wastewater treatment plant; material: activated sludge | place: Denmark | collected 2014-08-01 | reverse complement strand
ATTCTAGTACTGTTCCTATTCCTTACTTCCCTAAATCAGAAATTAGTACGCACCAATATGCATTGACTTATAAGAAGTGGAGAGAAGTAGTTAATGTGTATATAGAGGTAGTACTAGAAGAACTTACAAATGGATTTGACTATAAGATTCCTCACGGAATGGGTAATCTATTTTTTTATAAGGTTCCACTTACTGTAGTTAATGAAATACGTAATCCTAAATACGCTAAGACTATTAATAAATACTTGGATGGTTGGATAATTAAGTTACGATGGAATAAGAGGTTATCAGCTACATCCAGAAAAGTTAGATTTAAGAATAAGACTATGTTTAGTATATATATGCTCAAAAATATCTTTAAGACTAGGGTAATATATCCTTGTGGTCATGATAAGAGTAGAATATACAGATACCCAACAATAAACAGAAAATGATAAAGTACGCACCATTAGATGCTATTATTAATTATATACCTCAAGCTATAAGACGAGATACTGATCTTATTCAGATTAAGTCTTGGGCATTACAAGCGTATCGTCAGTATAACCTACCTTTTCAATATGAGATTAAGTATGTTGTAGCTGATGTAACAGATCATAAAGTAGTATTACCAGACGATGTAGTGCGGCTAGTAGATATTAGATATAACCCTTACTACCCGGATGATAATATAACTACTATAGTTCGTGATTATGGTGACTACAGACTAATAATTGCTCAAGAAATATTTTTTGGTTCTAGTCTTTATGCTAACTCAAGACCTCTTAAATATCTAGGTCAGAATAGAAGTGCTCTTATAGATGAGAGTATGTATTGTGATAAGTGTGAAGTAGGGTTTAGTATAGATCACAGCTTAACTTGTCTCACCATTGATGTAACAGACGGCAGCATAATTATAGGTTATCTGGCTATGGTGCGTGATGAAAATGATAGTTTACTTGTACCAGATCATCCTGATTTATTTCAAGGTTTATCTCATTATGTACAAGCACAGTACTGGTTAGATAAGTCTTATACACATACCGAAAACGCTTTTAACTTCCATACACATAATAGTGTACAGGCAGAGAGGTTACTTAATCGTTTTAAGTCAAGACGTTTAATGGCTAGTCTTAATGCTGACAAACATAATATGTTTGTGTTTGGAAGAAACGTACCTAACTATAACTACGAGAGAAATACTTATATTAAACGATGAAACAACTACCCTTAATAGGATTAAGTCTGGATACAGAACCTACACAGCAACCTGAAAATACATACAGGTTTGCTCTTAACATGTTACCAGATAGTGTAGATGGTTCTCAAGGTACTCAAGTAACAGAGTTTTCTAATAAATTACATGCTGAATTAGATGGTAATATAGTAGGTATTATCCCCATATCTATTAAGGAGCATGTAGTATTCACTGACACAGGTTGTATATATATCGTAACGGAGTTTGGTACTACACTACATCAACAAAGAGATGACTTTAATTTTAGTACTGACTATCCTATTACTGGTCAGTATACAGTACAAAAAGGTTGTGAAGGTATAGTATATTGGAGAGATAGTAATAACAAGGATAGGTTCTATAACTTTGCTAAACCAGATAGATTTAACGAGATAAATGACTTCAGTATTAATCCTGATGTTATACACCCTGATATAGCAGTAGATGTATTAGAAGCTGGTGGTAGTTTGTCTTATGGTGCATATAGCTTTGTGGTAGAGATACTAGATAAGTCATTAAATGTTATATATAGAAGTGTACCTTCAGATGTAGTATATATTACACCACATGCTAATATAGATACTGTGCCAGTAGAGGTTGGTGGTAGACCTCGTGGTAGTCAAGCTGTACAAATCAATTTAGATAATCTGGATACCAGATTTGATTTTGTACGTATAGGTGTATTATATTCTACTACAGGAGATGGTATAGCAGTAGAAGGTCATTATGTAGGTGAAATAATTAACCTATCAGATTCCAGTATTAGTTATACATATAGAGGTAATAACGAATCTAACGGAGACTATCCTGTAGATAAAGATACGTTACTACAACCAAGAGTACAATACGATACAAGTCGCGTAATGGAACAAGTACAAGGAAGACTTACTCGTGCTAATCTTGTGGAGACTAAAAGAGATTATAGTAACTATCAGAAGTATGCTTCTAAGATAGGTACTAAATATGTAATCTCTACAGAAGAAACTAAATCAGAACAAGGTGATGAAGTCATAGCTAAAGGTATTGTATATATACATAGTGATGGTAGTTTATCACCACCTTTTCATGTAGTTGGCCGTAGTAAACTGCCACATGATTCTCAAGAAGTAGAACTTACTATATACGATCCTATTATAGAAGCTGGTATATTACCAGACTTTGAAAGTATAGACTTAGATGTAATTATAACTAATTCACCATATAGTCTTACTGCTACTTATATCACTATGCAATATACGTTTAGCGATACAATAGATTATGGCAGGGTACTACTTAAAAATGCACAAAGAGAATCACCATTAGCAGCAGGTCAGGGTTATGTATTTAGAGAGTTAAGTACATCTGGTAATATAACAGCTACACTTGAGAATACAGAAGAGCAGATTATACTAGAGTTTACTTTCATTTATAATGGAAGAGTATATAAGAAAACTCATGCAGTTAGTTTAACTTTTACAGGAACTCTATCTTTTGAAAGTAATAAAAGTTCTTCTGTAGAGAAGTGGAATTTATACAATACTGCTGTTAAAGATACTACTCCGGAAACAGGTTATGTATCATCTGGTCTTATGGGTTACTATGAAGTTAGCAACTTATATGAGAATCCACCAGAGTATTGTGGTAATGACTTTTGGGGTTTAGATGTTAATGGTGAACCTTTACTTGGTACTCCTATCAGACATCATCGTATGCCGGATAGAGTTATAGAACCAATAGTAGGTAGTGACGATAGAGTAAGAAGATATATAGGTGTTAAGTATTATAATATAGAATATCCTAACGATGATGTAGTAGGTCACTTCTTTGTTACTTCAGTTAGAACACCTAGTAATTCTACTGTTTCAGCCAGTGGTATAATGTTACCCTATAACTATAGAATTAGTAGTATACCCGGTACAGCATATCTTGAGGGAAGATACACACATTATATACCTAATAGTTTTGATGATGATCAACCCTTTAACGATTATGTGCAGAACATCATTACACATGAGTATCTTACAGATAGTAGAATAGCAAGAGGTAGTTTTGTCAAGATTAACGGATATTATAAATCTACTTATGATGATTACAGACCTGAATTTAATCAATTCTTTGCACAAGGACTTGGTTATACTAATTTAGAGTTTTATGGAAAGCATCATACTATAAGTGGATTTAACGTAGCTCAAGAGAATATACCATTAATAGATAGCTGGAATTTACCAGCACGAGGTAGTTATCTTGGTATACCAAATTACTCTTATACTTCTAAATTTAATATACTTAATCTTGGTAATTTACCGACTGAAGACTTGACATTTAGTACTAATCGTGCTAACTGGAATTATGTATATATTAAAAATGATGCACCAGTATATACTAATATTTATAGTATACTATATAGACTTTCACATAGTACACCATATACTATTACAGATAGTAATGTAACATTTAACGGAGATGTATTTATATCCAGAATGGATATAACCAATGTCTCGTATATGAATATCAACGGTGGTAATATATTTGAATCTACCGATGTAGGTATAGAGTATGAATTGATACGCAATGTAATCATAGAGTCTCCATATAACATGGACTATAGATTACAAGGTACAGATTGTAATACTTACTTTGACACTAGTTTAATAGATGAAGCAGGTACTTTCTTTGGTGGTATAGATTTCTATATGCAAAACAAGACTTGTGAAATTATTAAAGCAGATAGTTCTAGACGTTGGAAACTACGAGATTCATTTTGTCCAGAGTGGTATGGATATAATAAAGACTTTAGTGTACAAAACACATATCGTCAATTTACACCACTACTATTCAATTACGATTATTGTAGTAGATGCTTGAACAAATATCCTAATAGGATTATATGGTCTGAAGTACAAAGTGAAGAACAAACTAGTGATTCATATCGTATGTTTAAACCATTAAACTATTTTGATATACCACCACATAGAGGTGAGATAGCTGATATGAATTACAAGGAAAATAATCTTGTAGTACGTACAGATCAGAGTAGTTTCTTATTACAACCTAATCCACAAAGCTTACAAGCTAGTGGTACTAGCATATATCTTGGTACAGGTGAGTTTTTATCACTACCGCCTATGGAGTTGATGTCTACTGACTTAGGTTATGCTGGACAACAACACATACTTGATAGTATCAATACACCACAAGGTTTAGTATGGATAGATCAAAATGCTGGTAAGATATTTAGTTTTACTGGTCAGTTAGAAGAGATAAGTAGATATAAGATGTATCATTGGTTTGACAATAATCTCAAATCAGAATTTGAATCTTATATGCGTGAGAATGGATTTGATTATAATAAAGACCAATTTGGGTGTAGACTTGCTTATGATCCTAAAACAGAAAGGTTAATCATACACAAGATAGATTACAAGCCAAGATTTAAGAAGTCACCTAATGTAATATTTAGTGATGGTAAGTTTATCATAGATGGTAATCCCATATCATATACTAACAAAGATTACTTTGAGAATAGAAGCTTTACTATGTCTTATTCATTCAGAACTAAGATGTGGATAAGCTGGCATAGTTATCAACCAGATCATATGTATTATAATGCTAATACATACTTTACTACTATTGGTAATCAGATTTGGTCACATGATAACTATTACAAATTTGGTAACTATTATGGACAAAGCTTTGATCATACTATAGATTATGTAGACTTACATTTTAAGACGTATAACCTACATGCTATTTATTTCTATACTACTGCTCAAAAGTTTGTTAATGGTGAGTGGATAGATAATAAAGATTTAAGCTTTGACCACTGCTTAGTATATACAAGACATCAGAGTACAGGTAAGTTTCAACTTACTCAAGTAGTACCGGCTAATGAAATAAATACTATTGACTGGTCTAATACTGATAAACCACTTGTTGAGTATAATAATATATTTAGAATAGGTCAGATAAGAGACTTAGCCAAATCTAGTCCAGTAAATACATCTAGCTGGACAAACATAGAAGGTGCTTATACTAATGGACAAGGTTATATAGATAAAGTACCACTTGTCCCTAATTTAGAATTAAATAGGGACTTAGCAGATCTGATAGAGTTTAGAGACACTTATGCTCAAATCAGATTATATTATAATAACGATGATCATAAACTAACAATGCACTTATTTGACTCTGTGCAGTTTGAATCAATATAAAACAAATGAGTAAAAAGACTTGGGTTAAAAATGCAGGTAAGAAAATGAAACTACCTAAACTAGAACAGGGCGGTGCAGCATCTACAGGACAGGCTATAGGTAGTTTAGTTGGTAGTGCTGCTAATATGATAGTACCGGGACTAGGTAGTATCTTATCTCCTGTACTTGGTATGGCTGGTGCAGCTATAGGTGGTGGCATAGATAAGAAGAATAGTCTTAGTGCTACATATGGAAAAGCCACTACTAATACTAATCCTTATGGATTTGAATTAGGTGGTATGATAGGCGGTCAAGAAGACTTGAGTTACTACAAAGGTAGACAACATAGACATGGTGGTATACTGGTTAGTGGTAATGGTATACCTTCCTATAATCCCGTAGCTGAAGTAGAAGGTGGTGAAACCAGATGGAAAGTTGGTAATAAGGCTTTCATATTCTCTAAAAAACTAAAAGTATGAAATCTAAATCATTAGAAACTAAATATAAAGATACCTCTTATGCTGATGTCAGTACTAAGATAAGCAAGAAGTATAAGAATAGGGACTTGAATAAACATGATCAGAATAGCTTCTTAGTAGAGATGCGCCAACTTATGATGATGCAAGAGAAATCTAAACTAGCAAAGTTAATAACTGAAAGTATAGATAAGTATCGTAAACCTGTTAACGCATCTAAGTATGCTAAAGGTGGTACTCTACCAACTGACGATACTCTTATTACTACTGACAATGAATTACAGGCTTATAGTGCATTACCATCTATGGATAATACACTTATGACTACTGATAAACAGTTACTACCAACTACTACGTTAACTACTCCACCTACGTATAATGCCAACGTATCTGGTTATATGCAACCTAATAGTGGTTTACCTATACTACATGCACAACCTGGTGGTACATCTGGTACAGTACAAGCTACTAGTCAAGGTGGTGATGGTACTAACTTCTTAGGAGATAATATATATGCTCCTCTTATGCTTGGTAAAGGTGTAGAGTTAGCTGGTAAACTAGCTATGCTTGCTGGTGGTTATGATAAAGTAGCACCAGAGTATAATCCTTACGAGTCTGATATTAGACGTAAGATGTCAGAGAGAAACATAGACTTGGGTCAAGTACGTCAACAAATAGCAGGTGCTACTAATGCTGGTATGGTTAATACTGGTAACGTAAGAAGTGAAGCTGTACGTCAAAGTCTTGCACAAAATATTATTAACTCTGCTCAAGGTAATCTAGCTAATACTAGCTTACAACAACAACAGATTAACAATGGTTATAGAGGAGAAGAAGCACAGACTTTAAATACACTAGGTCAACAAAGAGTACAAGCTAATAACTATGCTGAACAGTTAAACCAACAGAGTAAAGGTAACTATCAACTAGGCTTACAGAATATGTTAGAAACTGCTGGTAATGCTGGTCAACGTGTAACTGATTATAAAGCTAATGTAGCACAACAAAATATATTAGCTTCTGTACTAGAAACTGCTAACTTTAAAATGGGTGATGCTGGTGAGATAATAAACAAAGCTAATTCTGGTGCTAAACTTGAGTTGGATGATTTTATTAAACTAGCAGAGTCTAATGGTGCTGATGCACAAACAGGGACTAATATGTTTCTGGAATATCGTAAAAAATACTTAGGTGCTTCTAAAGTACAATAAAAATATAGATAATGAGTTTAGGTAGAAATACAGTAGTAAGGCCAGTTGATTTTAACATACCCACACTTCAAATACCTTTTGAAGCATTGTATGGGCAGATGCAACAGTATCAACAAACTTATGATGCAATAGGTCAACTGGATAGCATGATGCCTAAGCATCTTGAAAAAGATACAGAGTGGGCTGATAGATACAAACAATATAGTAGTGAAGTATCTAATTCTGTTACTAATGCATTTAGTGAAGGTAATACTTCTGATGCTATACGTATGATGCGTAGTGCTAGTAGTGCACTTGCTAATGAATGGAAACCAGGTGGTTTAGCTTATGCTTTAGAAGAAAGACATGGTGCTTATATTCAAGGCATAGAACAGTTACAAAAAGCACATGAGAAAGATCCTACTCAAATGAATTTCGCATTTGGTAAGAATATGTTTGATAAGTCTATAGGAGATTTAGACTACGACTACCAAACCATGAAGTATAATCGTGTAGGTACACCTAATGTATATAACTATGTAGATATAGCTAAGAAGCTACATGAAGAGGTTAAGGTTATAATGCCAGATGTAACAGAACAGGATGTACTAAACGGCATGTGGATAAGTAGACTTAAAGATAAAGGTTATTCTCAAGATAGAATAGATGCTATCTGGAATGGTATAGCATCTTCTCCTGAAGTACAACAACAGTTTGCTGTAGAGATGTATGGTAAAATGGGTAATATATCTGAAGAAGATAAACTAAAATATAAGCAGAATCGTTTAGAAACTAGTAAGAAGCAAGTAGAATCGGAGTTCAATAGGTTTAATAAGTTATCAGTAATTGATAAACAAAAGCATCTACAAAGACTTGGTTTATATAAAGGTGAGATAGATGGAGTAGCAGGGCCACTTACTAACTCTGCTGTAGAGCAATATAAAGAGAAGTTTAATGTTGGTGTACAGGAACTAGAAAATGCTAATCCTGATCAACTTATAATGCAGGATCAAATAGTAGATCCGTATCATAAGAAGTTTATGGGATACTTTGGTGAAGAACATTCTAGACGCTTAATACCAAATCAGGTTGCGCTACAACAACAAAGACTAGCTCACCAGAAGAAGCTACAGGATAGGGAGTTCATGTTTAGACAACAACTAACAGAATCTTCTACAAGAGAAGGTTTGTACTCTCCTACTAACCCTGTAGATATAGCTAAGGAGTTTGATGCACAACGTAAAAACTTACAAGAACAATCCAAGATTGTTAATAAAGCAGCTTCACAATTACTAGAAGAGCCTACTGTTAAACAATTATATAATACATCTGGTAAAGGTGATTATGTAGACTATACTAATTTAAAGACAAGCACTTACAAGGATTTAGAGACTCTAATAGTCTTGAGACATTTGCTGTTAATATGGGTAAGAAACCAGATGAAGTAGCTACTATATATAGAGACTTACAAGAAAATGCTGCTGATTATAGTAGAACTATAACAGACCTAGAAGAAGTAACTGATAGACAAAAACAGTTAACTAAAAGTGAATCTTTAATATATCTTAAATCTGCCAAAGATGAAGTAAAGACTTTATATAGTAAGAATAAACTACCGGGTGAATCAGAAGAAGAGTTTGTTCAAACTCTTACTGAAGCAGCTAATATGACACCTAGAGAATTGTTTACTAAAACAGATCCTAAGTATAAAAGATTTCAGTTTAGAATATTTAAAACTGGACAAGAAATAAACAATGCTACTTTATATAGAGATAAGATAGCAAAGACTACACAAAAAGCTATAGAGAAAGGACAATATACACCAGAGTCTATGCCAAGATATAGTATGTCTGGTAGTAATAAGAAATATGGTGCTGGTCTTATAGCAGATAGAGTTAAACAGGATTTACAAGTAGCAGGACTTACTGGTTATACTGATTTTAATACAGGAAACCGTGACAAGTTTAAAGATATGCAAGGTAATGATATTAATATAGATGAACTAGATCCTCGCACTATTAATGTAGAATATGATTCTGGTTGGGGTAGACCTTCTTATATTATAACAGCTAAGAATAAAGATGGTGTATGGCAAACATTACGTGTAGTACCACCTAGTACACATCAACAACATATTACCAAAGCTATAGAGCAAGAATTTGCTATAGGTGTTAATGATGGTAATCTAGAATCTGCTGCTAAAGCGGCTAGATTCTATGAAGAACAAAATGGTAATTTATTAGATCTTGCTGGACAAAGTATTAAGCCTACTAATGAAAATATAGCTGGTCGTAAAATGCTTGCTAGAATAGGCGGTGAAGATATCTCTTATGAGAAACCATATACAGTATCCTACGAATCTAATTATGGTAATGGTCAGAAATTACAAGTAGTTACATATACTGATAAGGGTCAACAGAAATGGGGAGTAGCAATACACAACTCGGATAGCGGAGTTACTGCATTAATAGGTAAAGCAGAGAAGCGTAATGGTATTATTACTAATAAAGTAGATCATCAAAGTATTAGTGATATGACTTTTACTTCCTATGATAAGGCTTTAGATAACGCATTATTATATAAGGTATCTTCGCAAGTACCAGTAGATCAGATATATGAAACTATCCCCAAAGACTTAAAAGGTATGGGACTAGGAGAAGGATTTAAATCATATGATTCTGGAGATACATCTTATGATGATTCGCAAAATGATGATAACTAATGGCTAAGGTAGTAAAACAAGTACCTCACGGTTTAGATTTAAGTGGCATACCAGACGGCGTATTAACTCCCGGTGGTATACAAGGTTTAATAAGCCCGGAAATATCATCTGGATTTGGTAATCCAGCTAGTGATATTAACATAGGTGATTATGGTAAACGAGTACGTAATAACTTCTTAACAGGAGATGATGCTACAGATAGGTATGCCTTAGATGAAACCAGAGCACGTAATCAAAGTGGACTTGGTTTAGTAGGTAAAGCATTTGGCAATATAGCATCTACATTTGTTTCTGAACTATTAAAAGCTCCAGGATATGCTGGTGGATTCTTAGCAGATACAGTTAGTGGTAATGTGTTTAAGGGTAACTTTGACAATACTGTAGATAACTTTTGGATTAATAGTTTTAGTTGGTTAAAAGAAAATAGTACTGATAAGATATTTGAAGTATATAAACCACCTAGTTTAGATCAGGAAGGATTAGCAGGTCAAATTATGAATCCCTACTTTTGGGCCAAAGAAGGTGCTGATGGTGTGGGTTTCTTACTTAGCTTCTTAATACCAGGTCAGGCTTTAAAGTTACTTAATATTGGTAGTAAAGCAAGTTCTGCTGTAGCAAAAGGTATAAGTAGTGCAGAAGATATTGGTTTACTACTTAGTGATGTAGATAGGTTTAAACGTACTAGTAATCTATTAAAAAGTATAGGTAAATCAGGACATGCATATGACTTTGAAAAGATGGCAAGTAGAATAGATTCAGGACTTGCTATTGGAGTCAACACTATGCTTGAAGCTGCTGCTGAAGGTAGTAATACTTATGACAATTTAATACAACAAGGTTACAGTGCTGAAGAAGCTGGTAAAGCTGCTAGTAATGTAGTTAAGTGGAACTTACCAGTACTACTAGCTAGTAATACTATACTTGAGAAGTTCTTCTTATCTGGTTTTGGTAGACTAAGCGGTAAATCAGGATTTGGTAGATTAACATCTGATGTAGTAGAAGGTACTAAAACGCTTGGTAAACAGAGAAACTTTCTTAAACCAAATCTAATAACGGCTGTTGCACAAGAAGGTTTCTTTGAGGAAGGGTTACAAAATACTATCGAACAAACACAAGGTAGTAGTTTATATGACATAGTATCCAAATATTATGATAATTTTACAACTATGCTTGACGAAGATGCTAGTCAAGATGCTATTGATTTTGGTAAGTCTGTTATTCTTGGCTCTGTACTTGGTGGTGGTGTATCCGCACTTGCCAACGCGAGAGAAAACAATGCATCTAATAGGTTATTGTTTGGACAAACTGCTAGGGGAGAATACAAACCTTTTAATAAATTTGTTGTTAGAAAAGCTAGAGAAGCTAAGGAAGGTCTTATATCCGTATTCAAGAATAATTATGCAGCCATTAAACAAGATGGGAAGGACTTATTTAATTATGATGATAACGGAAACATTGCTGGGTTTAAGGAAGACGCAATGGAAAGACTCAAAAGTGGAGTAGGTACTAATCTACTTGTCAACTTTTATCATGACTTGATTCGTAAATACGACGGTAATGCAAACAGAGCTAAAGAAGAATTAACAGTTCAATTTGCTAAAGCTGGTGCTGATATACACGATATATTCAGAATTAATAATGATTTGTCTAATACAGAAGTATTAGAACAGATTAAACAAAGAGAAGATATTAGTTACTTCTTAAACTTCTTAACAGAACCTACTGGTTTTGAGTTACTTAAAGAACATATACCTGCTATAGCACGTCAAGTATCTGAAAGATATGAGAATAACACAGGTCAGAAGTTACCTAATATACAAGAAATAGAACAGGAGTTATTAGATAAAGCTACTAAGTTTAACGAGATATATACTAAGTGTTGATAAAACACATGGTCCATATAGACTACAAGTAGATCCGTTTAAATCAGGTGGAGAACCCGATAGGGGTATATTATATCAGAAATTCTTTTCTAATGCCAAGATGCAGAAGTTAATAGCACTTGCGGATATAGAACTAGCTGATGAAAAGCTTAAAGAATTAAACGGTTATCTTGAACCATTACAAAATGATATACCATTATCTCCTGTAGTAGCACAGCAGAAAAAAACTTGGGAAAAAGATAAGAAAGCTTACGAGGCAATTAAACAAGAAGCAGAAGAAGAATATGTTAAACTAGATAATACTAACTCCTTGCAGGAGTTATGGGAAGAAGCGTATCGTAAGCAAAAAGACTTTGAAGAAGTTGTTAAAGAAGAAGAATTACAAGAAACACTTGATAATGATAACTTTGATAGGTTTGCTGCTGTAAAAGGTTATAGCTTAGATGAGCCTGTATATTATGAGCATAAAGATAATATCTTTTCTGTACGTAAAACAGAAGAAGGGTTACTAGCTAGTAATGTATTAGATCCTACTAAGAATAGAATTCTTACAGGACTAGATCCAGATAAAATTATAAGCAAGCAAGACTATGAAGTAATACGTACTAATAGTGCTCAAGCTAAGGAACAGAATAGACAAAAAGTTAAGCGCGATGCTATAGCTAAAACATTACGTAGTAAACTAGCTGATCTTGGTAATAAACAAGCAGCTACTAAAAATGCTATTAAAGATGTAGAATCTCAAGTAGCAGATTTAGAGAAACAAGCTGAAGAGTTAATAGAGGAGTTGGGTACTAAAACCCAAACTGCTTTTGAAGCGGGTAAGAAATTACCTAAGCTTACAAGACTACGGAATTTATTAAAGTCTGTTCAAACAAATATAAAAGTATTACAAGATACTAGAGATAAACTTCAACAAGAATTAGAATTGTATCAGATGCAGGAAGAGTTACTTCTTAATATCTGGAATACACCTAATTATCTTAAAGAAGCTAGGAAACAGTTTCCTCAAATAGAAGAAACTATTGATACACTTCGTAGACTTATGCAACACGATAAGTCTATTATAGCTAAGTACGAGCAGCAAATAGTTAAACTAAAACAAGTAGAACAAGATCTACTTAAAGTAATATCAGATCATGATATTAATGCTATGCTTGGTTATAAAGAAATGACTAAGCAGTTTAGTGATAAGTACAGCTATGTAGATGAGAAAGGTGTAACACAAACACTACCGTCCAATTATATTAAGATTCAAACAAGATTATTATCTGAACTTAGTGGCGGTGCTTTATCTAGGGCTGTATCAGGACTAGATAATTTCTTAGAAAAATTAGCGGCTAGTCAAGGTAAACTTATTCGAGATCTTAAATTTGAATTAACAGATGATTTAGAAAAACTAAACAATACCATAATACCAGCTACTATTGGTGGTATAGATGATTTACTAGTTACTCGTGCTAAGATTAAACAGTTACAAGATAAAATAAAAGAGATTCGAGATACTATACAACCTCTGCAAGTGCAACAAGATTTGCTTGTTCACGAAACGTTATCATCAGAATTGATGAACATGTATAAACAAGTACGTAAAGCAGATTTAACAGCAGAGGAGTATAAAGAGTCTGCTGTATCAGATAAAGATAAACCTGAAAATGAATATGATGGTAGTGAAGTGTGGTGGGATAAGGTAGGTAATCACTTGTTTGTTACTACTGGTATTAGTGTACCATATGGTGATGACTTTAAAGATATATATGTTACTACAGACGGAGTATCACACCCTGCTATAGCGCCTAATGTATATCAACAAAACTGGTTTGAGTTTCTAGATAGTAATTCAAATCTTACTGATGTTAAGGTAATGCTGGTAACAGCTACCTACGAAGCTGGAGATGAGTTACAGGAAAGTTTTGCTGCTAGTAATCCTAATGATCAACGTGCTGGTGAAGATATATTTGCTGTACTTATAGATGGCAAAGGTAAAGTAATGCGTCGTAATGGTTTACCACTATTTACAGGAGTGCGTAGATTAGAAACTATGTTTCCTTCTAGTGGCACACCAGCTATTAATATGAAGTCTCTAGTAGATATGTATGCTAATAGTATAGGCGTAACTAGTTTTGAAACACCAAACGCTGCTAGTAAAGCAAAGATTAGTGCAGTATTTGATACAGAGAAACCAAGTACAGATCAAGTTAATAATGCTGCTATAGCATATGGTAAAGAAACATATCGTAATTTCTTGAGACGTATACAGGAAAACGGTACTATGTATGCACCAATAGAAGAAGTAACTGCTGGTCATCCACTTAGATTATATAATGCTGAAACAGGTGAGTTGCTTACATCTGATCCAGTTAAAGCACTTGGTCTTAAATTTGATAAGAAAGGTTTACCCGCTAACTTTGAGATGTTCCATGCTAACAAGGATGGTGTAGCTGAAGTAGGCAAACAGCGTATTAAGGGTTTAAAGTCTGGTGTAGTATATGTACTTAAATATGGTACTAACCAACCAATACCACTTGTATCAGATCATTTAAACGAAGGAGAAATAGATGTAGTAGTACATTTATTGAAGGTATTTAGCAAGCGTCAAAACTTAGATGGTATGATATCACCTAATGATATACAAGCTACTGGTTTTGATAAGTATATGGTTGCTGGTATTGATAAGTATAGCTATGAAGCAGAGAAGGAATCAGATCATAGGAATCTAAAGATATTCCCTAATAAGTCTAATAGATTCTCATTGATGACTTTATTAATGAATTGGGGTAACTTTGATAATCCTGATCTGGATATATACTTTAAATCTGGTAACTTAGTACTTGGTGATGTAGAGATACCAGCTAGTCAAATAGAAGAAAATGAAGACTTGATTAGAAGTTTCTTAGCTAAGAAACGTTTCCATATTAACTTTCACTTGTTTAACCATGCTACTAAGCGTGAAGCATATACTGCATTTTCGCATCCAGTAGGAGTAACTAAAGATGGTAAGATACAGTTTAAGTCTGATAACTTCTTACAATACACACTGTCCAGAGCTAGTACAGAGATACTTCCTAAAGCAGAATATGCTAAGTATGGACTACCTCAATTTGCACAGCGTAACGTGGCTTTAGGCCCACTTAGTAATACTGCTCCTACTACTAAAGAAGTAGTTGAGGATGTAGAAGTAGAAGATGAAATTACTACAGACGACATAATAACAGAAGATACTACTCAATTTACAGAAGAAGACTTTGCTAATGCACCAACTGTACCAGAAGGTTTCTTAGAGAAAGCTGTAGCTAAACAAGCTAGTAGAGAGAAAGGAGAAACAGTAGAAGAAGAATTTACTCTTACTGGTAAAGATAGGAAAACTACTACAGAAAGTATGGGTTTGGGAGATGAGTTATTTGGTAATGCTACTACTTCAAACGAAGATATACTTACAGATGAAGAGATATCTTCTAATAAGTATGGCGATACGACCAGAGATGTTATACTAAAACAAAAGCATGATGACTATACTGAATTAAGTGGTAATCCTATAATAAGTCAGGAAGAGTATGTAAACAATATGCTTAAACCGGCTATAGCTAGTTATAGGAGTAGTAAACAACAAGTCCAACAAGACTTTGAAGACTTAACCGATTCGGATGATGTAATAAGATACAAAAAAGTATCTGGTTCAGAGATATTACAACAATTATTAGATAACAGTACTATACAGAAAAAGTGTTAACATGGCTTGTAGCTATATATATAACGGAAAGGCTTATACAGAATATCAAATTCTAAAGTTAATCAAACAAGGTGATTTTAGAATAGGTAATCCTGAACTTGCTCGTAAATGGTTACGAGATAAACTAGGTATGTCTGATGATCAGATAGAAATAGTTAAGGGTCTAATAGATGGTCGTAGTGTAGGTAGACTATTAGAAGATGGTAAGATATTACTATCTGATACTATGTCTGAAGATACAGCGCGTCACGAAGCTTTTCACCGTGTGTTTAGACTATTCTTAACTACTTCTGAAAGAGAAGATATACTTGCAGAGTTTAAATCTCGTAAGAATTGGGAAGCTGGTTTGGCTGGTACTAAGGAGTTATATCCTGAACTTGGTACAGATGCACTTATAGAAGAGTATCTTGCAGATGAGTTTATGATGTATAGTATGGCTAATGGTAACTATGATTTACCACAAGCTCCTAAACGTAAAGGTTTCTTTGGTTGGTTACTAGATATGCTTAAACGATTACTTAACTTATCTATATCAGATTTATATGCTAATATAGAAGCTGGTAAGTATCAGGGTACACCAACTAATGTATATACAAGTGAAGCAGATTCTCGTATACAATTTGCAGACGATACTACACTTGATACAGAACTGAAACAAGAACTGTATGAGAATATAAGTTACAAGTTGCTAGATGATCTGTTTAACAATCATGAGATATATAAAGTAATAAACAATAAGATATCT
>CXWK01000096.1_pt4 | contig 16143 bp, 16 predicted proteins | sample 590851 | NCBI WGS metagenome assembly CXWK01 (sample SAMEA3498364, study PRJEB10139) | wastewater metagenome | biome: wastewater treatment plant; material: activated sludge | place: Denmark | collected 2014-08-01 | reverse complement strand
TTCGGTGGTCAGTACTTTGAGTCCAAAACGTTTTCGTTCTTTGGGCTTGTCTCCATCGAAGGCCCGCTGCCGATGCCGATTTGGATTGTGCTTGCGGCCATCGTCGGCGCCCTCATTGGGGCCGTGGTTGGACCGTTCGCACTACGCCTGCGCGGCAACTACCTCGCGGTCGTGTCGGTTGGCCTTGTATTCGTCGGTACCCACATTTTCAAGAGTTGGTCCTCGGTAACCGGCGGTCGATCGAACTTGAGTGTGGCCCCGGTCGCCAAGGTTGGGCCTCTCGACTTCAACGATCTCAACGTCTTGGGGTCCCAGTACACGCGTCAACAGGGACTGTTCTTCCTCATCTGGTTCGCGGTGTTGATCGTTGCGCTGTTGAGCAAGAACATTGTGCGCTCTCGCCCAGGCCGAGCGATGCAGGCGGTTCGTGATCGGGATATGGCCGCCGAGATCATCGGGGTCGATACGGCGAAGTACAAGATCTTGGCGTTTGCCGTCAGTTCGGCCATCGCCGCCGTCGCGGGTGGCCTGATGATGACGTATGAGCAGTTCGCGTCGCCGGATCGCTGGGACCTGTTCCTTTCCATTCAATTCGTGGCGATCATCATCGTCGGTGGTGTCGGCACGATCTTTGGGTCAATCATCGGAGCGGTGACCATTTGGGCAACTCCAGAACTGGTCAAGTGGGCGACGGGTTCTGGGTATATGCCCTACATCTATGAGACCGGCGGTTCCATGAACCGATCTGACTCGGCAATGGTTCCAGTAGTGCTTGGAGCGATTGGTTTGGCCCTCGTGGGTGCAGCTGTGTGGCGGTGGACTGCGGGTTCTCGGCGGGGAGCTATCGCGTTGGCGGTGCTCGGTGCCATCACGCTGCTCGGTATCCCGTTCGGCGACACCGCCATTATTGGCGTTGACCAGTTCAACGGGATCTTGTTCGGTTTGCTGATCGTCGTGTTCTTGCTGGTCGAACCCCGCGGGCTTGCGGCGGTCTGGATGCGCCTCCGAACGTCGATCAAGATGTGGCCGTTTTCGTACTAGCAAAAGCGGCAACGATCAGCGCTGCGTTTGGTTCCCCTTCAAAACACTCTCCGGTGGGGGTGTACAAGCCGGACGCAGCGGTGTACAACATGGTGTCTCAACCTGATCTGAGGAGGATCAAATGAAGCGAGGATCACTGCGCTGGCTAGCGTTGTTTTCCATTCTTGCCCTGTTTGTCACGGCGTGTGGCGCTGGTGACGATGAAGATGATGGGGCTGGCGGCTCGGGCGACAGCAACACAACCGTCGCCGACNNGGCAGTGACACCACTGGCGCAGAAGCGCCTGCGGGCGACCCCGAGGCTGCCCCTGGCTTCGACCCAGAAACCGGTGTGATCAAAATCGGCGTCATCACCGACCTCAGTGGTCCGCTGGCGATCGGTGGCAAGCTCCTGACTCGCGGCAACAAGATCTTCTTCGAGGCGCTCAACGCCAAGGGTGGGATCGCTGGCAAGTACAAGGTCGAACTGGTCGTGGAAGATCACGGCTACGACGAGGCCGCTGCCGCCAACGCGTTTAACAAGATCAAAGACGATGTCGTCATGATCGGCCAGGTGTTTGGCACCCCTCCGACCAAGCGCCTTTTGCCGTTGCTCGGTCAAGAAAGCATGCTCGCCGCTCCGGCTTCACTGGCTGGGTCGTGGGTTCGTGACGCTCGCTTGCTCCCTGTCGGTACTCCGTACCAAGCGCAGATCATCAACGGCGCCGCCTACTACACCGAGTCCCTGGGCTCGAAAGACGACAAAGCCTGTGCCATGGCGGCTGACGACGACTACGGCGATGAGGGTATCGAGGGTGTTGAGTTCGCGGCCGAGGAACTGGGCTTCGAACTGACAGAGACCGTTCGTTTTGCGGCTACCGACCAAGACTTCGGGCAAGTCAGCCAGCTGGCTGACTGCGACGTCGTGTACCTGATCTCGACACCTCTTGCCACCAACGGCATCATGAGCGAGGCAGCGAACTCGAACTTGGACGCCACCTGGATTGCCATGTCGCCAGCGTTCCTGTCGCTCGCAAACCAGGGTGGTCCTGCCGACTACATGGAAGAGAACCTCTACGTCATCGGTGACGGTCCCGCCTACGGCGACACCTCCAACGCCGGGATGAAGCGCCTCATGGACGACACCAAGGTGTATGTCGGCACGGTTGACGGTGAAGAGAAGACCGGAGCCGAAGGTGCGGACACCTTCCGGGTGTTTGGTTACGGCCAAGCATGGGGAATCACCCAGATCCTCGAGAAGGCCGTCGCTAACGGTGACCTCAGCCGTGAGGGTATTCAGAAGGCGGCTCAGGACATCGACCTGAAGTTCGACGGTTTGTTCGGTGACTACGTGTACGGCTCAGACGAGGGCGTGGTTGCGGAACGCACGCCGCCGCTGAGCTCGACGATTCTGAAGGTTGACTTTGCGGAAGCGGTTGGCCTGAAGGTTGTCGCCGAAGCATTCACTTCGGACGCTGCGAAGGCATACGACGGTTACGCCCAGCCGCAGGGCTAGGTTCATTGCTCTGATACTCGGATGGGCCTGAGCGCCCGCCTAGTCTGAGCAAACGTTGTCCGTTGAGGGCCGCCCTTTCGAGGGCGGCCCTCAACGCGTCGGTTGCCACCACGGACTCGGCCAGTGTCCTTGCACAACCGGTTAGAGCTGTACCTTGAGTCGCCATTAAGTGTCTGCTGGTGCGTTGACCAGCCCCGTGCGATGACCCGGGGTATGAATTCCCCACATGTCATTCATCGCCGCCTCTCCTTGCTGCTCACGTGTTTGATGGCAACGGGTTTCGTCCAGTTCGTTTCGAAAACGCCGAGTCTGGCGGCGGAAGGCGACGAAGCGACGCCCGTTCTTTTGGCCCTCGACGGCGTCCGGATCGATGAAGGAAGACGACGGGACAGGGACCACCAAGATCGACGCAGCTCGAGCTGCGGTCCGCGACGTCATCGAGGTCGCTCCCGCGGGCACGCCCCTCGGTCTACGCGTATTTTGGCCACCGGGTTCCGAGCTCGGATAGGGCAGCTGCTTGCAAAGATACGGAGTTGGTCACGTCCGTTGGCGTTGATAACCGGACGATATGTCCTCGTTTGTCGATGGAGTCGAGGCGGTGGGCGAAACTCCAATCGGCTTATCCCTCAAAGAGGCGAGCGACGATCTGGGCGAATCCGGCGGCTCGGTGGTTCTCGTGAGCGACGGAGCTGACGAGTGCTACCCCGACCTCGGACCAGCACCCTGCGACGTTGCCCAAGCCATCGCCGATGACGGCATCGACCTGCAAGTACACGCCATCGGCTTCCAGACCGATAACGCCGCCAGTGAACAACTCAATCGGGATCATCGGAGTTCTCGGGGTCGCCGTTGTCTTTCTCCTTGGTTTGCTTTTGGGACGACGGCAATCAGGAACGGACGGGTAGCAGCGGGCAAAGGGGCGGTGACCTCGTGACGCTGTTCGGCGGAACGCGTGCCTTACCAACCGCTGGCTAAGCGCGCGTGCGCGCCGACGCTATGGGGAAGCGGCTCCGACCTCGCCGGGTAGATGCTGCAGAGCCGCCCTCGCTGAGCGCATCCGTATCGCCTTTACGGCAGCCGGCTTTCGCCCGGTTCCACAATCCTGGCTTCTCCGCGCCACGCCAGCCCGCTCGCTATCGTGGCGACCGACGGGAGGTCTGAGGTTGCAGGGTCAGTTGGGTGCATCGGTCGCGGTTCTGGAAGCGACGTTGAGGTGTTTCGCCGTCTCGGGCATCACCAAGACGACGATCGACGACGTCGTCGCCGCCTCTGGGGTCTCTCGGCCAACGATTTATCGCATGTTTCCCGGTGGGCGCGACACCCTGGTGCGGAGTGCCATCACTCTAGAAATCCAACGATTTTTCCTGCGCCTGACAGGGGCAATCGACGACGCAATCGACTTTGCCTCTCGCCTGGAACTCGCGCTGCACTTCGCTCACGAGAACATCGGCAACCATCGGCTGTACCAGACGATGCTCGCTGAAGAGCCCGAAGTGTTGTTGCCTCTGCTCACGACGCAATCCGAACAGGTCCGCGACATGGTGGCCGGGTACCTAGCTCCCTATCTCGTGCTCGAACAGCGGGCGGGGAGGACGCTCACAGGTGTCGACCCCGCCGCTGCCAGCGCCTACGTCGCTCGATTGACCTTGTCCTACATCGTCAATCCGGGGAGAGATGACCTCTCTAACTGGGCGGTTGTCCGCAGGGTGGTCAGACGTGAACTGTTGGGTGGTGTCCTGACATCGGAGGCGCTCGCCCAGCCCGGCCAGCCCGCCATTCCTCCTGAATCGTCATAAGGGACGTCGCCCTCGGAACAATTTTCCAAAGTTTCCTTGATGGTGAGACAAAGAATGCCTTAGTGTCTCATCATGTCTTCGCCGGGCGCATCGCCTGATCTTGCTCGCTCTGGGGCCAGGCGCATCATGACGTCATCGGTGCCCTGCGCCTTCCGGCCAGCAGCCCCACCGGCTCCACGCGGTTCGGTTCGATGACCGTGGTCATCGACGACCTCGACTCCATCGCGGCGCAGCGCAGCGCTCAGGAGATCGCCGTCGTCGACGCCACGCTGAGCTGCCTTGCCCGATATGGATTAGCCAAGACCACGTTGGCCGACGTCGCAAGTGAGGCGAAGGTCTCGAGAGCCACGATCTACCGGTGGTTCCCAAGCCGGGAAAGCCTGTTTAATGCGGTCCTTGCCGTTGAGTACCGGCGGTTCACCGACCACGTTGAACAAGCGATCAACCGGTCAACCGATCTCGCCGAGCTCATAGCGAGAAGTCTCCACGCTGGCGTGGGATACGTGGCGTCTCACCAAGCCCTCGGGCACGTGCTGGCGCACGAACCGGACCGGGTGCTTCCGCTCTTGGCTCTCGACCAAGGCGACTTTGTCTTAGAAGCTGGCGCGCGCGTGCTCCGCGGACCACTTCAGGTCTATCTGGCAGCCGACGACGCTGATTGGGTAGCCCTCTGGATCGCCCGGCTCGGTCTGACCTACCTGCTCGGAACCGACGACTCACAAGACCTGGCCACAGTGGCCAAATGCCGGAGGCTCGTCATCGCCTTCGTCCTCCCTGGAATCTCAGATCTTCAGCTTGATCGCGAAGGCGATCGATCAAATCTCCTCTGAAAGGAAGATGCACCATGACTGTTGTAGACACCTCCGAGAGCGCTGGATCAGGCCTCAAACTGTCTGTGTCACCCGAAGAGCTCGACGTGATTTTGTCGATGAAGTCAGGCGACCCTGCTGTCAAAGAACACCTGGTCGACGCTCACATCGTCGACTACTTCAGCTGGGAGTACCAGGCCAGCCGTGAACCCCTCCACCGTCTCTATGAGAAGGCGAAGCGCTCGCAGTGGAACGCGACCACTGACATCGACTGGTCGATCGAGGTCGATCAAGAAAAGGTAGCCGCCGACAACGGAGCGGCGGCTGGTGCCGGCATCGTCGAGGCGTTCGCTCGCATCGCTGAGGACCCACACTCGCCGATCGGCAACTGGGGTCCAGAAGAGCTCATCCAGATGGGCGTTCACATGCAGAACTGGACCCTCTCAAACTTTCTGCACGGTGAACAGGGTGCGTTGCTCTGCACGGCTCGGATCGTTGAAGTGGTGCCCGACATGGACGCCAAGTACTACGCGTCTACCCAAGTGATGGACGAAGCCCGCCACGTCGAGGTGTTCTCCCGCTACCTGGACGAGAAACTCGGCGGCAAGTTCCCGATTAACCCACATCTCGAAGCGCTCCTCGACGACATCTTGGTGGACTCTCGCTGGGACATGACCTACCTGGGCATGCAGATCATGGTCGAAGGTCTGGCGTTGGCGGCGTTCGGGTTCATTCACGCAATGACCACCGAACCGCTGCTCAAGCAGATCCTCCGGTACGTCATGAGCGACGAAGCCCGCCACGTCGCTTTCGGCGTCATGGCGCTTAAGGACGTGTACGCCGATCTCACTCAGGCCGAAATCCGCGAGCGTCAAGAGTTTGCCTACGAGGCGGCCCTTCGGATGCGCAACCGCTTCTTGCAGCAAGAAGTGTGGGAAGCAATGGGTGTCGACCCCAAAAAGATGGTGCCGTTGACCATCGACCTTCCCGAGCGCCGTATGTTCCAATCGGTGCTGTTCTCAAAGATCGTGCCCAACACAAAGAAGCTTGGCCTGCTCGATGCTGGGGATGGATGGCTGCGTGAAAAGTTCACCGACCTGGGTGTGATCCAGTTCGAAGACTGGGTTGACACTTCGGTCGAGTACGAGACCTTGGACGCACTCGACGGCGGTAACCGTTCAGAGCAACCGAGCTAACCGTTCTTTCTGGCGTTGGGTTCCCGCTAACCTGCGTACATACGCGGGAGCCCAACGCCCACCGGCGGCAATGCTCGGGTTGGCAGCCCCTTGAACGAAGCATCGATTCGGCTCTCATGACGAACTCCACCGACTTTGAGGAGCCCGAGTGAGTGGCGATTTCGAGCCAAGTGTGCCCGAACAGAACCGGAGGTCGAGACGGCGCCGCGGAGCCCCGAGGGACGACGTTCGTATCGTGTTCTTGGGTGGGCTCGGCGAAATCGGGCGCAACTGTGCGGTCGTTGAATCCGACGGCCGCCTTCTGGTCATCGACTGCGGACTCATGTTCCCCGATAACGAGATGCCCGGTGTCGACCTGGTCCTGCCCGATCTGAGCTATTTGGTCGATCGGGCCCACAAGATCGACGGCATCGTCCTAACCCACGGGCACGAAGACCACGTCGGTGCTCTGAGTTACTTGCTGCGCGACGTGGATCGGCCGATTCACATTTATGGCTCCCGTCTGTGCCTCAGTCTCTGTTCTGGCCGTCTCGAAGAGTCAGGCGTCGCTGACCGGGCGGTCCTTCATGAGATGGGTGACGGTGAGGTCGCGCAGGTCGGTGGCTACACGGTGGAGTTCATCGCGGTGACCCACTCCGTGCCGTTCGGCCACGCGCTGGCCATCGGTACGCCGCAGGGGACCATCATCCACACCGGTGACTACAAGCTCGATCCTGCCCCGGTCGACGACCGTCGGACCGACCTCGGACGGTTCGGCGAACTGGGTCGACAAGGCGTGCGGCTGATGCTCGGTGACTCCACGAACGCCGAGGTGCCGGGATACACCGGTTCCGAATCCAGCGTCGGTGTCGCGCTGGTCGAAGTCTTCGACGAGTTCGCCGACTTTCGCATCGTTGCTGCGTCGTTCGCCTCGCACCTGCACCGCGTGAAACAGGTCGTCGATGTGGCGGTCGCGCAGGGACGCAAGATCGCGTTCCTTGGGCGGTCCATGATCCGCAACGTCGGCCTCGCCCGCGAGCAAGGCATCCTGCCGCTGTCCGACGCAGACATCATCACGATCGAAGAGGTGTACAACTACCCGCCGAACGAAGTGGTCGTCATCTGCACGGGCTCCCAAGGGGAAGCCTTCGCCGCCCTGTCGTTGCTCTCGTCGGCCGACCATCGAGCCCTCAAACTCGGCGATGACGACGCGGTGATCATCTCGGCGACGCCGATCCCCGGAAATGAGTCAAACGTCAACCGGGTCATCAACAACCTGAACCGGCTCGGGGTCCGAGTGATCCACTCTGGCGGGGCCCCCGTTCACGTATCGGGCCATGCCGCCGCGGCAGAGATCAAGGCGTTGCTCGAAATCGTCAAACCTGAGGCGTACGTTCCCGTCCACGGTGAGTACCGGCACATGGTCGCGAACGAAGCAATCGCGGCGGACGCAGGGGTGCCGACCCGCTTTCTGTGTCTCGACGGCGACGCTGTCGTTCTCGCCGATGAAGGGATCTCGGTACAGCGTCGAGTGGCTCCACACGGTTACGTGTATGTCGATGGCATCATCGATGACGTGGGGCCGGGGCTCCTGCACGATCGTCGTCACCTCTCCGAAGAAGGCTTAGTTGTCGCGATCGTCATGGTTGACGGATCTTCGGGCGAGATCCTCGGTCGCCCGCAAGTGGTCACGCGGGGCTGGGTGCACGCCGATGAATCGGGATGGATTATCGAGGAGGCCACCGATGTCGTGGCGGCGGCCGTCGAAGCGCTCAGTCCGCAGCAACGTCGGGACGTCGAACTGGTGAGGCGTCGCGTGCGTCGCGCCATCGGGGGCTACGTCGACGAGCGCACTCGCCGACGTCCTCCCATCGTTCCAGTGGTGATGGAAGTCTGAAAGTTCGCAACCCTTCCAACGATGCGGTTGTGAATGGTGTTACTGTTGTTGTGATGTCTCGGACAAAAACTCGCGCTCAGAGTGGTCAAAGCAGACCAAAGGCACCGCAGCGAGCGGCGCGCGCATCTGCGCAGAAAGCTCCTTCGGGCGGCCCGTCGTTCATTGCCGAATTGGCGTCCGCGGTTCGGCAACGTCTTAGAGCGTCGCGCGGCCTCGGGTCGGTCATCTGCGGGGTTGTCCTCGCGCTCTTGATCTACATTCCCGCGCTGGGCTTTCTGAGGAGCGCCACCCTTTGGTCTGTCCGGGTGTTCATCGGCCAAGCGGCCCTGATCTTGCCGTTGGCCTTGATTCTGTTGGGGGCGCAACGCCTGTTGACGCCTGACGAGGAAGTCATGCGTCTCCGGCGTGGAGTGATCATTTCGACCCTGTCGTTGCTCGCTCTCACCGACGTTGCGTTCCGGGTTGTCGACGAGGGTTCGTCGAGCGGCCTGTTCGACGGTGGTGGTGCAATTGGTCTTCTGCTGAGTTTTCCGCTCCGAGCGTTCCTCCCCGAAGTCGTCGCCTTTCTGCTACTCACCATCGCAGCGATGGTTGGCATGTGGTTCATTGCCGGCGACAATTTGGCCGGGCTCTCCGCTCGGGTGGGTCGTGCCCTTGAGTGGGTAAAGGACTACCTTCTCGACGCTTTCCGGCCTGGCTACGAGCGAGACAATGAAGCCGCGGCCGCGGAGCGCTACGAACCGACTCCAGTGGAACCGTCCGCTCCCGAGCCAGTACGGGCCCCTCGTCAACCGGCACCGGACCGGCCGCCGCTGCCCTCATTGCAAGAGCGCCTGGCGGGCAACGAGATCGACGTCACATTGCCCGAGACGAGTTCCCTCGACGACGTGGCATTTTCTGAGCCTCGTCAACAAGGGGAATGGATTCTGCCGTCCTTGGGTGTGCTTCGGACCGGCAAGTCCAAGCCGATCGACCGTCGCCTGGTCGAACAAAGCGGCCAGACCCTCGAATCGGCGCTTCACGAACACGGTGTGGATGCCCGCCTGGTCGGTATGACCGTCGGGCCAACGGTCACACGATACGAATTGGAGTTGGCGCCTGGCGTCAAGGTCAATCGGGTCACGAGTCTGTCCAATGACATTGCCTACGCGATGGCCAGTCCCGACGTCCGAATCCTTGCCCCCATTCCGGGCCGTAGCGCCATCGGTGTCGAGGTGCCAAACGCTCAGCGTCAGCTGGTCAGCCTGGGCGACATCCTCCGTTCACAAGAAGCGCAGGATGCCGATCATCCACTCGAAGTCGGGATGGGCCGTGGGATCTCCGGCAAGGCCGTCATGACCAACATCGCGACGATGCCTCACGTTTTGATCGCAGGTCAGACCGGTGCTGGTAAGTCGTCCTGTATCAACTCGCTGATCACATCGCTGCTGATGCGAACGACTCCCGACGAAGTTCGGCTGATCCTCATCGACCCCAAGAGGGTTGAACTCGGCCAGTACAACGGTCTCCCGCATCTGCTGACCCAGGTCGTTACCGACCCGAAGAAGGCGGCGAACGCCCTCGAATGGGCGGTCCGAGAGATGGAACGCCGGTACGAAGTGCTCGCATCGGTCGGTCAACGTGACATCACGGGCTACAACGACGCCTTTGACCGCGGCGACTTCGAGGACCGCATCGAAGGGGAGTATCGCCGCTTCCCCTACATCGTCTTGGTGGTTGACGAGCTCAACGACTTGATGATGGTCGCCGCTCGCGACGTCGAAGCCTCGATCTGCCGTATTGCCCAGATGGCCCGTGCGGTTGGAATCCACCTGGTCATTGCGACACAACGCCCATCGGTCAACGTCATCACCGGCGTCATTAAGGCAAACGTGCCGAGCCGCATGGCCTTCGCTGTTTCGTCGATCGCTGACTCCCGAGTGATCCTCGACCAGGCGGGAGCCGAAAAGCTGATCGGTCAAGGCGACATGTTGATGACCACTGCGTCGTCATCCCGTGCGCAGCGAATCCAAGGCGCCTGGATCGACGAAGAAGACATCCGCAAGGTTGTCGAGCACTGGCAAAACCAGATGGAAGCCGAGCCCGAATACGTCGAGGCCGTCGTCGAAGGTGGCGCTGCAGCCGCCGACACCTCGGGTTTCGGCGATGGGCTCGACGAGGAAGACGATCTTCTTTCGCAGGCGATGGAACTGGTTGTGAGGTCACAGCTGGGGTCGACGTCGATGCTGCAGCGCAAGCTACGCGTGGGGTTTGCTCGTGCCGGCCGGCTCATGGACTTACTCGAGCAGCGCGGCGTCGTGGGCCCATCGGAAGGATCAAAGGCTCGTAACGTGCTGATGACCGTCGACGAGCTCGAAGGTCGAATGACCACCGTCTGAGACAAGCCCGAGAAATCCGGCCGTCCTCGGCCCGGTTCTGGCCCGAACGACAACGTGGTTGGGGCTATGTTGACCGTTGAACCCGGGCGCCTTCGGTCGAAGGCCGCCTACATGATCTGAGCGTTCACCTCATTAGGATCGAGCTCCATGGCGGCATCTTCGCAAGCACCCCGCGTGTACATCGCTACCCTTGGCTGCCCGAAGAACGCTGTCGATTCCAGCAAAGTCGCCGGTTCTCTGAGCGACGATGGCTATGTGGCGACCGACGATCCCGAAACTGCGGATCTTGTCGTGGTCAACACCTGCGCCTTCATTGACGCTGCTCGCCAAGAGTCGATTGACACCGTGCTCGACCTGGCCGATCGACGTCAGGCCGGAGCGAAGATCGTCGTGACGGGCTGTATGGCCGAGCGATACGGCGACGAGATCCGGGACGCAATGCCCGAAGTCGACGCGGTGATCGGTTTCGCGGACGAAGGTGCCATCGCTGCGGCCATACACCCGGACACTGGGCTCGTCGGCCAGCCGGTTTCGAGTGTGGGCGTCCTGCTCAAATCCAAACCGGTCGGAGTGCGGGACCTCCTCGAGCTCCGACGCCCCGCCGACGGCTCGCCGTGGGCGTATGTCAAGGTCGCCGAAGGTTGCGACCGTGCCTGCGCGTTTTGCGCCATCCCGTCGTTCCGAGGCAAACAACGATCTAGGACGATCGACAGCATCTTTGCTGAGGTTTCTGAGTTGGTATCGGCAGGGACCCGCGAAATCGTTCTGGTCGCTCAGGACCTCGCTTGGTTCGGGCGCGACCGTTCAGAGGGGCAGACGCTTGCCGAGCTCATCGGCCGCCTTGAAGTCCTAAGCCCGCACGGCTTGGCGCGGGTCCGTTTGCTGTATCTCTACCCGTCGGAAGTTCGAGGCGAGCTCCTCGAGGTGATGACTACATCGCCCCTGGTCGTGCCCTATTTCGATCTTTCGCTGCAGCACGTGTCGCCGCCGCTGCTGCGCCGCATGAAGCGATGGGGCGACGGCGATCGTTTTTCCGACCTCATCGCCGACCTCCGGGCGCGTACCGACGGGCGGGCGGTCATCCGCTCATCATTTATCGTCGGCTTCCCCGGCGAAACCGAGGCCGATCACGATCAGCTGCTCGACTTCTTGGATGCTCAGCGGATCGAGTGGGCCGGTCTTTTCGCCTATTCGCGTGAAGACGGCACCGCGGCAGCCGTCCTCGATGGCGCCGTCCCGGACGGGCTGGTTGCCGAACGGCTGAGAGAGTTGAGTGAACTTCAAGACGCCATCACGGCTGACGCCCGCCACGCTCTGGTCGGCGCCCGGGTGGACGTTCTGATCGACGAAGTTGACGCTGAAACCGCGGTTGGGCGCACCTTCCGTGAGGCTCCCGAGATCGATGGCATCGTGACGATCACCAGCGGCGAAGTCGACGCGATGGTCCCGGGCACTTTCGTCGAGGCGATTGTTGACGGTGTTGAAGGACCAGACCTAACCGCGACGTTGTTGCTCGACCGCGCCGACGCTGCCGGGGCGGGGGCTAGCCAGGCGCACTCCGGTGCCATTCCCACGGCCGGAGGGTGAGCACTGCCATGGCGCAAACAATGCGCTACGACGACGATGCGTTGCTCACGCCTGCGAACCTGATCTCGCTGGCCCGAATGGTTCTCGCCGGGCCGTTCGTCCTGGCAATGCTCGAGTGGAAAGACAGCTGGCTCAATCTCGGGCTTTGGGTCATTTTGAGCGTCTCTGACGGGGTCGATGGTTGGCTCGCTCGACGTCAAGGACCAACGAAGAGCGGTGCCTTCTTGGACCAGCTCGCCGACAAGGTTCTGACCGTCTCGGCGTTTTGGGCGCTTGTCTCGATCGGCACCTTTTCGATGCTGCCGGTGTTGTTGATCACCGTACGGGAAGTCGGTATAGCCCTGTACCGGACCGCGGTGGGCACCACAAAGGGTGTCAGCCTGCCTGCGCAGTGGCCCGGCAAGCTCAAGACAGCGCTTCAGACGATGGTGATTGGATGGGCCCTCGCTCCGCCACTGGCCGACGAAGAGGGTGTCTTGCAGTTTCTGCTGTGGGCTGCGGTCGCCCTGACGTGGTACTCCGGCCTCCTCATCCTCGGCGCTCGCTGGACGTCCCTCCATCGAACCGCGCCGTAGCAACTTCGTGGTCGGCAGAGATCGGTCTCGGTACTGAAAGGAAACGCAGATGCGCGTCGATGTTCTTGCTATCGGTACCGAACTGTTGCTTGGTCAGATAGTCGATTCGAACACTGCCTGGCTGGGCGAACAGCTGGCAGCCGTCGGCATCGACACCTTTCGATCCGTCCGAATCGGCGACAACCACGATCGGATGGTGCAAGAACTGCGTGCCATGGCCGAGCAGGCGGATGCGCTGATCTGTTGTGGCGGGCTCGGACCAACCCAAGACGATTGCACGCGGTCAGCCTTGGCCGATGCCATGGGCGTTCCGCTGGTCCGCCGCCAGGAGTTAGTTGCTCACATCGAGAGTCTGTTTGCTGGGCGAGGACGCCCGATGCCGGATTCCAACCTCCTCCAAGCTGATGTGCCCGATGGCGCCGCGGTTATCCCCAATCCGCTTGGCACCGCGCCAGGGATTCAGGGTGACGTAACCCGGTCCGATGGGTCCAAGATCCCTATCTATGCCCTTCCCGGGGTGCCCTATGAGATGCACGAGATGTTTACCGCCTCGGTGCTTCCCGACTTGCTCGGTCGCCAAGGCGAACGCCGGGTCATCGTGTCGAGGACACTCAAAACCTGGGGTACTAGCGAGTCAGGACTGGCCGAGTCGATCGCCGACATCGTGGATGCCCAGACCAATCCAACGATCGCTTTCCTCGCTCGGGGGATCGAGGGCATTCAGGTGCGGCTCACGGCGTCGGCGCCAGATGTTGACGGTGCGCTCCGCTTCATCGAGCCCGTCCAGGTCGAGATCGAGGATCGGCTTGGACCACTCGTCTACGCACATGATGACGAGACTATGGAGTCCCAGGTGCTCGCGTTGTTGTCCGAGCGTGGCTGGAAGGTCGCGGTGGCGGAATCGTTGACCGGGGGTCTGGTCTGCTCCCGCCTCGTCGGAGTGCCGGGAGCCGGCAGAGCTTTCGTCGGAGGAATGGTCACGTACGCAACCGAGATAAAGCGGGGAGCGCTCGGTGTTACCGCGACCGATGTCATTTCCGACGAATGTGTGCTGCAGATGGCCGAGGGCATCAGAGCGGGTATGGACGTTGAGGTCGGTATTGCCGTGTCCGGTGTTGCCGGACCGGACCGCCAGGATGGGCACCCTGTTGGCGAGGTCCATTTCGGCATCGTGACTCCCCACGGAAGCGTGGCGTACTCGCGTTTGATGCCTGGTGACCGCGAACGCATACGAAGCTTCTCGGCGATCACCCTGTTGGATACGCTCCGCCGCACGCTTTCGGATTTGTCGACACCTAATGCTTGATCGAACGTTTGTTCGGCGCTACTCTGCGTTTGGCGGCGAGGCTTTTTGAGGTGACCTTGTGCCCGCTCGACGACGTTCGGCTGCGGTCCTGGATTCACTGTCACACCTCGTCTCTACGATCACTTCCAAGCGTTCCAACACGGAGCGCTCGTCGCGGCCGGGCGGTCGCCTGAAGAGCAACTCACCTTTTTTTAAGGAGCAAAAGTGGAACGCCAACAAGCTCTCGACATGGCCCTGAACCAAATTCAAAAGCAATTTGGCAAGGGATCGATCATGAAACTGGGCGATCGCGGCGCGGTCAACATCGACGCCATCCCGACCGGAGCACTGTCGCTGGATATCGCTTTAGGAGTCGGGGGCCTTCCCCGGGGACGTATCGTCGAAATTTTCGGACCGGAATCGTCTGGTAAGTCGACGCTGGCAACGCATGTCGTCGCAGAAGCCCAGCGCAACGGGGGAACGTGCGCCTATATCGACGCGGAGCATGCCCTCGACCCTGTCTATGCCAAGGCGATCGGGGTCGATATTGACCAGCTTCTGATCTCGCAGCCCGATACGGGGGAACAGGGCCTCGAGATCGCCGACATGCTGATCCGGTCGGGCGCACTCGATGTCGTGGTCATCGACTCGGTCGCGGCGTTGGTGCCAAGGGCGGAAATCGAAGGCGACATGGGCGATACCCACGTCGGGCTTCAGGCACGTTTGATGAGTCAGGCGCTCCGCAAGCTCACCGCCAACCTCAACCGTTCCCGGACGGTTGCTGTCTTTATCAACCAGCTACGAGAAAAGATCGGCGTCATGTTCGGCAGCCCCGAAACGACGCCGGGTGGTCGTGCGCTCAAGTTCTATTCCTCGGTCCGTATCGATGTGCGTCGCATCGAATCGATTAAGGACGGGCCCGAAGTCGTTGGTAACAGGGTCCGCGCCAAGGTGGTCAAGAACAAGACCGCCCCACCCTTCCGGCAAGCCGAGTTCGACATTATGTATGGCGAGGGGATCAGCCGCGAAGGCTCTGTGCTGGACCTGGCAGTCGATCTTGACGTCGTGAAGAAGGCGGGGGCTTGGTACACCTACGAAGGTGAACAGCTCGGTCAGGGACGTGAGAACGTCAAGCGCTTCTTGCGAGAGTCGCCCGAACTCATGGTTGAGATTTCCGAGAAGGTCCGCGCCGAATCGGGCCTAACGGGCACGCCCGAAGATGCTGACGAACTCGAACAGGTCGACGCTGGAGCCGACGTCGAAGGCGAGCTTTAGCTAGACGCACTTGGGGGTTGGCGCGGCCAACGCGTCAACCCTGCCAGGTCTGGACGGTGTCTTGGCCTTTGACCGGCGCCTCTGTGCAGAATCTGGCGGACGCTCCTTGGGTCGGAACGGCCTCCTAGCCGTTCCCTGCTTCGGTCGTGGGTGATGAGCCGATCGAGTCGAGGAAGCTTTTTTCGAGTCCGCACTGGTTGTCGGCCGCGACCCTGAACTCAAGAAGCGCCGTGCCGAGCAGGTTTGGCCATTCCGGATCACCGCTGAGTTCGAGGCGAAGCGACGGGGTGTAAGCCTGCATCACGTTGGATTCGATCAGGTCGATTGAATCCAACAGGTCTTCGGGGGCGGTACGCCGGATCGTGTCGAAGAACTCATTCCAGCCAGCAAGGGTTGCCTCTGCGCTGACCGGCAGTTCCTCAACGGTCGTGCTGGTCAAAGCGGAAAGCGACTCGTCGACGGGTGCTGCCGGAATGGTGGCAATCGTCGAAACATCCACGAACCTGCCGTTGGCCAGATCAATCAGCGTCTGACAGAACGGGTCATCTGAGGACTCAAGCTCGGGCGCCAGGGGCTGGAGGGTTGTCGAAGGCGTCTCGGGAACACCGAACGGGTCATCAGTGTCGACCCGGCCGACGTCGTCGGCGCCCGTTGTTGTCGAGGTAGCGGCGGCTGCGTCGCCCTTGTCCTCCTTGTCGTCGTTGCTGCACGAGGCCAAAAGTGCGAGGCAAAGCAGTGCGGTCACGAACTGACGCCAGAGGGAGATCTTCATGCGGGCGAGTTTAGGAGGGGTCGTGGCAAGAGTCGCATCTCCTGTGAGCGCGCCTTTCC
>CXWK01003721.1_pt2 | contig 16161 bp, 7 predicted proteins | sample 590851 | NCBI WGS metagenome assembly CXWK01 (sample SAMEA3498364, study PRJEB10139) | wastewater metagenome | biome: wastewater treatment plant; material: activated sludge | place: Denmark | collected 2014-08-01 | reverse complement strand
CAATCAACGACCTACTGGCCGTGGCAGCAGGCCCTGCGGCAGTTGTTGGGGCTGACGCCCGATTCCGGTAGCGAGATGGCGGCCGCTCAGGCGGCGGCGGTGACCGAAACGCTGACCCGCATGAACCCCGGCTGGGACATTCGCATTCCCCTGTTGCGCGACGTACTGGGCCTGCCCCTGGAAGATAACCCGACGACGGCGGCCTTTGACCCCCGCCAGCGGCAAGAAACACTGTTTGCCTTCGTGCAGGAGATCGTCCGCACCTGGGCCCGCTCACAACCGCTGCTGCTGGTCTTCGAGAATGCGCACTGGGCGGATGAGACGTCGCGCGGCTTGCTGGAGGCCCTGGCCAAGGGTAGCCACGACGCGGCTATTATGATCGTGGCTCTCGTTCGCCCTGCTTCGGAAATCGAGGCCGAGCGTGAGCCGCTTGTTAGTCTGCGCCCCCTGCACCACCATACACTCCTCCACCTGGGCGAACTCACCGGCGAGAACGTGGGGCAGTTGGTGGGCAATCTGCTAGGTGGGCCTCCATCGCTGTTGGCCCGTTTGCTCATCGAGGCCAAGGCGCAGGGCAACCCATTCTTCACCCGCGAACTGGTCGAGGCGTTGCGCGAATCCGGCCAACTGCTCCAGGAAGAGGGGGAGTGGGTGCTATCGGCCGGCATGATTGACGCCCTGCGCACGGCTAACGCGCTGGTGTCTGACCAGGGTGCGTGGGTGTTGGCTGAAGTGGCCGACCTCTCGACGGTAAGCCTTGGCATTCCCGACTCTATCCACGGCGTCATTCTGGCCCGCCTCGACCGCCTGCCCGACAGCCACAAGCCGACGATCAAGGTCGCCAGCGTCATCGGCTATAGCTTCGAGTTGGGATTGCTGGCCCAGGTTCACCCGGCTCATCTGGCCCGGGCTGCCCTGGCTAACCAGGCCAATACCCTGACCGAGCGCGATTTCATCGTCCCCGACTATGCGCTGAGCGAGTGGGCCACGGACGCAGGCCATACAGACACCGGCCGCTACACCTTCCGGCAATATGCGACGCAGGAAGTCTCCTATGAGACACTGCTGTTCACCCAGCGGCGGGAACTCCACCGCAACCTGGCCGAACTGCTGGCGGAGCAAGCGCCGGAGGCCATTGACCAGATCGCCTACCACGCCTATCTGGGCGAAGATTGGGGGCGCTCCTTGCACTATCACCTCTTGTCCGGCATTGACGACAAGAAGCTATTCGCCAATATGCAGAGCCTCGACCACTTTCGCAAAGCGTTGGCCAGCGCCGACCGCCTGCCGCCGGCCGAGACGCTGGCCCAGCGCCGCGAGATTCATGCTGAGCTGGGGGAATTGCTGCTGACCGTGGGCCAGCGCGACGCGGCTTTTGAGCATTTGCGCGCTTCGCTGCAAATGGCCGATGAACTGGGCGACCAGGAGGCCCAGGCCCACGCCTGCCGCTGGCTCGCCCGGGCGCACGAGTTGCGTGGGGAGTACCAGCCGGCGCTAGAGTGGATTGACCGCGGTCTGTCCGTCCTCGGCGACCGGCTGACGCCCTCGTCGCTGGAATTGCACCTCATCGGCGGACTGATCCATAGCCGGCAAGGTGAGTACAGGAAAGCCAGCCAACAGGCCATTGCCAGCCTGCTGGCCGCCGAGGAACTGCGTCAGCCCTCCATTGTCGCCCGCGCCCACAACCTGCTGGGCACGATTGACCGCCTGCGCGGCAATCTGGACGAGGCCGCGGAGCACTTCCAGGAGTCGCTGACCCTCTATCAGCAGATCGGCAACCTTCAGGGGCAGGCGCTGGCCCAAAACTCGCTGGCCAATGCTCTGTTTGACCTGGGTCGCTGGAGCGAAGCCGACGGCTACTACCATCATGCCGGTCAGATCTTCAGCCAGTTGGGCAACGTCTACAATCGCCTCCTCGTAGACAACAACCTCGGCGGCATCGCTCTTAACCAGGGCCGTCTCGACGACGCGCTGCTGTTCTATCGCCGGGCGCTGCGGTCGCTGGAGCAGATAGGCGGTTCGCTGTGGGTCATGGGCGCGCTCAACCTGAATTTGGGGGCCACACACGTGCGCCGCGGCGAGACGGCGGTGGCCTTCGAGCATCTGGAGCGCGCCCGCGATCTGTTCACCCGCGCCAAAGGGCGCGACCTGCTGCCGGAGATGCACCGCCGGCTGGCCGAAGCCCACCTGGCTCAGGGAGCGATGGCCGACGCCCGGCGCGAGGCCGAGACGTCACTGGCCACGGCCGAGGAACTGTCCATGATGGTCGAAAAAGGACTGTCGCGGCGGATCCTGGGTGTCATCGCGGCCGCCGAGGGGGACGTGGACGAGGCCGAACGCGAATTACAGCAGGCCATCCGCATTCTGACCGACATCGGCGATAACTACGGCCTGGCCTGCGCCCAGTTGTCTCTGGCCGAGCTGTGCAGCCACCGGCGCGACGCCGACCGCCGCGCCCAACTCCTGGCCGAGTGCATTCCCACCTTCGAGCGCCTGGGCGCGGCCCTGGAACTGGCCCGCGCCCAGACGCTACTACTCGTCGCCTAACGCTGGACGTAGAGGCCGTCAATACCCTTAGGCAAACCCGCCGCCGTCGCGCTCCAGTAGGCGCGATAGACGCAGGTCGTCGTTGCCCCCAGTGTGCCGGGGTCGCAGACGAAGATCGTCCCACCATCGCCGCTAACGCCGCTGCCGACGTTGAAGGCATCAAGCACCGACAGATAGAGATCGCCGTTGGCGGCGTCTACCCACAGGCCGTCCACGTCCTCGCGGGTCAGCCCCACGTCGGAGCCGTCGAAGTGGGCCAGCCACGTGCCGGCCGTTGACGCGCCGCTCGTAGTGAAGGTGAACTTCAGTAGGTCTTCGTCGGCCGCCCGCAGCGCCTGGCCCGTCGGCCCGGTCACGGTGGCGTTGCCCGTCGTGCTGACCAGCAAGTGCCCGCCGCTGTCAATGCTCAGCGCGTCCACATTTTCCGCCGCCGTCGAGAGGCCGACGTCGGAACCGTCGAAGTACCACTGGAACGAGCCGGCGGTGTTGGGGCCGGTGCTGGTCGGTGTGAAGCGCACGATGTCCTGCGCCGCCACCGCGCCCAGCCCGGGCACGTTCGTTGGCCCGCCAGGGCTGAGCAGCAGGCCGCCGCCCGGCAACAGGGTGAAGGCGTTGAGCTTGCTGAAGCCCACGTCGGAGCCGTCGAAGTACATGGCCCACGCGCCATCATAGCGCAGGATGTCGCCGGTGGTGTAGGCCACGCCGCCGATGGTGCCCTTGCCGCTGGGGCTGACGTAGATCACGTCGTCGGTCGGTTGGCCATCGGGTTCGTTGGTGAAGGTGCAGGTAATGGACTCGTCCACGTCCAGGTCAATGAGCACCTGCCCCTCGCCGACGATAGTCGTGCCGCCGTCCGGGTCGTTGCAGGTCACGCTCTGGACGCTCCAGCCGGCCTGCGCCGTCTCGCGCACCAGGTATGCCCCCGTCTCCACCCCGGCAAAGAGGCGCGAGGCGCTGCCGGGCACGGTTAGCGTGAACGGCCCCAGATCGCCGGTGAAGTCAAACGCGCCACTGCCATCCGTCGTCTGCTTGACAATGGTGATGCCCCCTGCCGGCGGCTGGAAGGGCAGCGGCTGGCCCAGGTCAATGCTGTCAATGGCGAACGCGCCGAAGCGGTAGTTCGCGCCGTCCCAGTACTCGGTGAAGCTGCAGGCAGTGATCGGTCCGCTCGTCTGCGGCGCGCAGACGGCGATGTCGTTCTCGTCAATGGTCAGCCCGCCCAGCGTCCGCGACACGCGCGGCGTCAGGTAGATGTCGCCGTCAACGGGGTCGATCCAGTGCGCCCACAGCTTCTCCGGGCCGATGCCGATGGCGCTGCCATCCAGGTAGTGCTCAAAGTAGCCACTGGTTCCCGCGCCATAGGAGTTGGCGATGAACATCAGCAGGTCGGAGCCGTCAGTGGCCAGCGTCTGGTTGCCCGCGCCGGGCACACTGGCGTTGCCCGTCGTGCCGACCACCAGCCGCCCGCCGGGGGTGAAGCCGATGCTGCTGATGGCTTCCACGTCGTTGCTCAGTCCCACGTCGGAGCCGTCGAAGAACCAGCTAAAGCTGCCGGCCGTATCGGGGCCGACGGCCGTGGGCGTGAAGCGTACGATGTCGTGCGGCTCGATCCAGCCCATGCTCGGCACGTGGTTGGTGCGGTTCTTGGGCGAGAGCAGGATGCTGCCGCCGTCGAGCAGGGCGAAGGCGTTGAGGTTGCTGCCAAAGCCGACGTCCTCGGCGTCGAAGTAAAGCACCCACTCATCCTGTTCGGGCAGATAGACCAGGATGTCATTGGGCTGGAACTGGATGCCGTCAATCGTGCCGCCGGTGCGGGCGGCGACGTAGATGAGGCGGTTGTCCGGCTCCGCGCCGCCGTTGACCTCGACGCTAAACGTGTTGCCGTGATCCATCGTTAGAGCCACGTTGCCGGCGTTGTCTACTGCCTGCACAAAGTACTGGTACTGGCCGTTCTGTGGCACGATGACCGACTTGCTGGCCACTTCCGACACCGGGTTGTAGTCCAGGTCGAGCTTCGACCAGGTGTTGCTGTTCACGTGGCGGTAGAGGACGACGACGCGCAAGACGCCCGTGGCCGGGGCAAAGGGGGCCACCGCCGTGTCTCGCACCAGGGCGCTGAACGTCACCACCTTGCCCGTCGGGTTGGTGGCATCCACGTCCCAGATGCCGGGCGATTGGTAGTCCGGCTCTGTGCCCGGCCCTTCGTAGACCAGCAGTTGGAGCGAACTGTACAGCCGCATGGTGCCGACCGTCTTCGGGCTGTCGCNNCCCCGGCACGACGACGATGTCCTGCGAGAAGCGCCCCTCGTCCACGTCCCAGAAGCGGCTGATGGTCGCCGGGACGTAGGTGTACCATTGCGGCACGTCGAAGCGCAACTCGTTGGCCGGCAGGCTGTCGCTGTCTTCGGGCACGATGCCGATGATGACCGGGTCGAAGTTAGGCGTGTCGTTGAACGTGCCGCCTAGCATCAGCACGCCGCGCGTCACCGCGTTGCTGTCGTCGCGACTGACGGTAGCCAGCGGCAGCACCGGCCGCTCGCCCGACTCCAGCGTCGTGCCGCCTTCTACGCGGAAGTAGCTGCCGCGAGCGACGTTGACCTGTTCGTAGTCCAGGCTCAGGTTCAGCGTCGTCTGCGTCAGGCCGGGGATGGGCGCGGCGGGTGTGTTAGTCTCCGGCGCGGCGGCCGCGGTCTCGACGCTGTTAGACACGATGCCCGGCGTGCCGCCGTCCGGCTCCGTCGTTACCTGGTTGGGCAGCTCCACCCGCTGCATGGGCAGGCCGTAGAGCGTCATCTCGCCCAGCAGCTTCTCGTCGTAGGCGCTGAGCGTGCCGCCGGCCTTCTCGTTGAAGTACTGTTGCTTGGCCTCCAGCAGCGCCCCACCGACGCTGGGGTTGGCGGCTGGCGAGCCGGTCGGGTTATAACCCAACTGATTGACGAAGTTGAGCATCAGCCGTTCGGAGTAGGCCAGCAGGTCCAGGTCACCGTAGCCGAAGCCGGTGTTGCCGATGAAGCTGGCTCCCTGGCCGGCGAACATCTGCGCCCAGTCCGCGCCCATGAAAGGCGTGCCGGGGTTGTACCAGCGGTCGCCAACGTTCAGTCCCGACTGGCAGCCGACGGAGAAGACCAGTGTGCCGGCGAAGTTATTGGCCGGGTTGTCGTTGACCTCGTCGGCGTAGACCAGGTTCTCCGGTTCNNGGCTGCCGTTGGGATAGAACAGCCGGTGGTCGAAGTGGGAGTTGAGCGACATCAGGTCGTAGCGTGTGCCGTCGAAGACGGCGTCGCGGAACGCCGGGCCGCGCCAGTTGTTGTCGATCAGCGTCGTCTGCTCGATCACGCCGCGCGCCCGCAACTCTTCCGAGACGGCGTTGGCCTGGTCAATCAGGAAGTCGTAGCCGGTGATGAGCGCGCTCTGCGGCTCGATGGTCTGGTTGCCGCTCTGGTAAACGGCGATCATGTTGGCGATGTCGGCCGGCGTCTCCACCAGGCGGCCGATGGCGAACTGCGGCAGGTACAACTCGCGGCCGAAGCCGTTGAACGGGATTACCGCCGAGTAGTAGTCGTCGGTCAGGAAGTAGCGGTGCTCATAGGCGGCGTTGATAGCCGGGTCGTCGGCCAGTGTGTAGCGCCGCTGGTTGGCCACCAGGGTGTTATCCACGATGCGGCGATAGGGGACGACCTCGTCGCCGCCGGCCAGCACGATGTACTTCAGGTTCGGGTAGGCCGGAATGATGTCGTAGAGGAAGTGCTTGATCGTCTGGGCGACGCGGTTGGCCGTCTGCGGATTGAGCAGTTCGGCCGTCGTTTCTTCGTCCCACGTGGCGTACGCCTGGCGCAGAGCAAAGTCGCCCTCGGCATCCAGCACGGCATCGAGGTCAATGACCAGGCCGTTAACCGTCGGATCGTCGGCCAGCGTGCTCAGGCTGTTCCAGACCGTGGCCGCGCCGTCCGCGCCATAGAGGCCCGTCAGGCGCGCCTGATTGGTCAGGATGATCGTCTCGACGCTGTTGTCGGTCGGCGGCGTGTTGTAGTCGCGCTCCGGCTCGAACGGGTTGATCGGCAGCGGGTCGGGCGTCGTCACGCTGATGTCCAGCGTGAAGGGCTGGCCAACGGCCGCGTCCTCCTCCGGCAACACGCCCAGGAAGTACGGCCCCGTCAGTTCATGCACCTGGTACTGGACGCGCTCGTTGCCGGGCACGTTGGCCGGGCCATCCTTGATCGAGATCTTCACCAGCGTGCCGTCTACGTTGTTGCGAGCGATGTCGCCCAGTTGAGCGATGTCGCCCAGTTGGGCGATGTCACCCAGTTGGGCGATGTCGTCCAGTTGGGCGATGTCGTCCAGTTGGGCCAGGTCGAGCAGGTCGCCCAGGTTGGTCAGCAGGGCGATGTCACCCAGTTGAGCGATGTCGTCCAGTTGGGCAATGTCACCCAGTTGGGCAATGTCGTCCAGTTGGGCGATGTCACCCAGTTGAGCAATGTCGTCCAGTTGGGCGATGTCGCCCAATTGGGCCAGGTCGCGGATCGTGCCGTCCTCTTCATTGATCCCCGGCGCGAACAGGTACAGGTCGTAGTCGTAGTCGCTCGTCAGCGTGACGACAATGTTGGAGCCGGCGGTGTTGACGTAGAAGCGGTACCAGTTGGGGTCAATGGTGCTGACGGCCGTGTCCGTTGTCGGCGGCCCGACGGGAATCGTCACCGCCTCGTTGCGGAAGTTGTTCTCCAGTACGATGCGCACCGTGGCTGGCGCGGAGCAGTCGGAGCCGTCGCAGGCGCGGTAGGTAAAGGTGTCGGCCACCATCTCCGTGCCGTCGTGGGTGTAGGCGAAGGTGCCGTTGGGGTTCAGAGTAAAGGCGCTGTCGTGGGACGGCGGCGTCACCAGTTGCGCCGTCAGCGAGTCGGTGATGTCCTCATCAATATCGTTGGCCAGCACGCTATCGAAGCCGTTGGTCAGCGTCGTCACCGTGCCCTCGAACGGCACGACGGCCGAATCGCCCACGGCCACTGGCGGCGAATCGGAGAACGTGGCCGTGAAGATGCTGTTGTCCGTCAACTCTCCATCGCTGACGGTGACGGTAATCGTCGCCGTGCCGACCATCTCCAACTGCGGCGTGATGTACATCTCATACGCGCCGCCGCTGCCGCCGGTGATGAGCACGTCTTCAGGCGGGAAGACCAGCGCCTCATTGCTGGACTCGACGTTGACGACCAGCGCCTCCGGCGCGGTCTCGGCGTCGCTGACGGTGAACGGAACGGCCGGCAGCGTCGTGTTCTTTGGCCCGTACTGGTCGGGGATGGGGGTGATGCTAGGTGGGGTGTTGGTCTCCCCCTCGACCGTCACCGTGAACTGCGCCGTCACCAGTGGCAGGCCCCCCTGGCCATACTGCTGACTGTAATCCAGGGCAAGGGTGATCACCGCGCTGCCGGCCGCGGCCGGAGTAAAGGAGATGGTGCGATTGGCGCACGAGCCGCCCAGATTGATGGCCGCGTTGGGGATCACCGTCTGGTTGTCCGACGTAGCCGACAGCAACAGCGGCCCCTGGCACTCATCATCGTCCACGTCGTTGATCACGACCGGGTATGGCCCGGCCGGCACGCCGACGGGCACGCTAACGTCGCCCGGTGCGGTCAGCGTCGGCGGGAAGTTGACCTCGATAGTTAGCGTCCCATCCACAGTGGCCCCGCCCTCGTCCGTGATGCGGATGGTGGCGATGGTGCTGGCCGGGCCTGGAGGCGGGGTAATGATGCCGGCAATCAGCGTGGTTGGCTCCCCGTCGTTGATGGCCACGCCGACCCCCATCGGATCGCTTTGGCTGACGATTGCGTAGATGAGATTGCCGTCAGAGGTCTCGGCGTCAGCAAAGTAGTCCGCCAGATCGATGGACGTTGTGCCATAGTCGTAGGTGAGAACGAGGGTATTGCCGGTCAGGTTGGTGGTCGGCGCAGCGTTGGCGGTGGTCTCCCGGTCGTACGCGCCGCTGTCGCAGTTGCCGTTGTTGTCGCGCATACGTCCGGTCTGGTCGGCCACCGGGCAATAGGCGGGCAGGCCGGCGTCGACGGCCGGGCTGAAGTATTCGGGGGCCATCGTCCACGTATAGCCGCCATTGTCCTGCAACGGGCCCAACTCGGGGAAGCCGGCCGTGCCCGGACAGGCGCCGCTAAAGCCCGTGTCACTAGCGCCATACCATTGGACGTTGCCGCCGCCATCAGTCACCCCAGCACAGTCAATAGAACTACCATTGTCGTCCGGCGTCCACAGGATGGAGTTGCGGACGGTTAAGCTCCCGCCCTGGGCCGTTTCCGCCAACATTGTCTGTTGTGTGGCACTGGCCAGATTACCGGCGAAGGTGCTATTGACGACCGTCATCGCGCCGGTGCGCGCTCCGATCGCCCCGCCATTCTCCGCCGTATTGCCGGCAAAGGTGCTGTTGGTGATCCAGAAGCTGGGCGAGTTGCTGCGAATGGCCCCGCCGCTTTTGCTGCTGTTCGCCTCGAACAACGAGCGCACCACCGTCGTGGTGGAACCGGTGCCGTCCTGAGTGTAGATCGCGCCGCCGCCGGTGTCTCCAACCGCAGCGCCGGTGGCGGTATTGGCGTAGAAACCGCTGTCGCGCACCACAAGCTCGCCGCCGAACTGGCAGATGCCGCCGCCGCCCCACTGCGCGCTGTTCGTGTCAATCAAGGTCCGGGCGACAACGACCGTCCCTGCGCCTTCATGATAGATTGCCCCGCCGCACTCTGTGCTAACGTTCGCGCCGTTGTTGTCATCGGCGCTACTGTTCAGGAAGAGTTCCGAATCCTCAATGCTCAGGTACGCGCCATAGTTAGCAATGCCGCCGCCGGCCAGCGACGATGCATTCTGTTCAATGACCACGTTGTGGATGGCCAGGTGGCTGCCTTCGTTCAAGATGCCTGCGCCACCGCGTTCATCCTGCTCGATGCCATCCCTGATCAGGAGGTCTTTGATTTCAACGAACGCGCTGGGGTGGATGTGTATGGCGCGGAAGGCGTCGCCGGCCGAGATGGTTGTGTTGAGAGGCCCCTGGCCGTCTATAGTCAGGGACACCAGGATGTCGAGGTCGCGGATGGTGGCGTCGTCGGGTGTCTCGTTGTCCTGATTCAGAGTGTAGGTATTGTCGCCGGTGAAGGTAATTGTGTAGGAGTTGGCCGGGTCGCCGTTGGCTTTCAGGACCGCCCCGCGCAATGAGCAGTCGTTGGCCGCGGCTGTGCACGCCTGGGCCGCCGGCGCATCGTCTGTCCGGTCGACGACGATGGTCAACGCCGCCGCGCCGACGACGGCTGGCCGCAGGCCGGCAACGACCAGTAGTGTCAGCACGATCAGCAGCGCCGGCTTAATCCATCGCCACGGACGAATGGCACGATTTTCGGCTCCACCCTGCTTGAAATGAATATTCATTTGTCTTTCTCCACTACAACACCGACGAAAGGCAACTCCAACACGCTTTTTTGCAAAAGTGCGCCGGCCAACCGATAGCGAACCGATGGGGCAACCCTGCGGCCAATAGGGACGCAGGCGCACACGATATAGACCAAGGGGCAAGCAAATGGGCCGGCTAGGTATAGAGCCAATCACCGCGCGACTAGCGGCTCTTTGGCCTGTGCTCCACACCTGCTACGCCCAACACGCCACAAAGCATAGCACACTAGGGCTAGAACTGCATGTCGCCTAGATGACAGTCCAATAAGTAATTCGTCCGGTACTGGACTCGTCATTTGACACGAGTGGCTGCGCAACGCGGCTCTTCTCGACAGATCGACCGTCACCCCGCACACGTTCCGTGCCGCTCCGGTCAACTAGCGGCGCATCAATGGCAAGAAGACCCTGGCGCACGTTTGGTTCGTCCCTCGCAGATCGTCAATGCCCGCCAGCCAATTGGCGAAGTTGCTATGAGTGGGGGTGCACAGCGCCGTACCGTTGAACCAGAAGCGGCTGAGGGGTAGCGCCGTCATGGTGTTGGGCAGCGGCCCGGCCAGCGCGGCGTTGCCCGACAGGTCAAGCGTCTGCAAGTGGGACAGGCCGCCGATGGCCGCCGGCAGCAGTCCAGTCAGGCCGTTGTTGGCCAATTGCAGCCGGGTGACGTGGCCGCTGGCGCAGGTGACGCCGTGCCACTGGCACGCTTGAGCGCTGTTGAGCCAGCCGCCGCGGTTGCCCCAGCGCCAGCCGTCAGTGGCGCTGAAAAGTGACTCCAGCGCCGCGCACTCAGCCGCCGGCATGTCGGTCACGGCGCTACAAAAGGTCGTTTCCTGCGACGGCAGCAGACACCACTCGACGAGTGTGCCCGTGTCGACCGTCGCATGATCGGCTATCTGAAGCCGCCACGTGCCGGCTAGAGCCTGGCCATCGAAGGCGCTGAGCGGCTCCGTGGGGATGAGCGCGCCGCCGACAGCCGGCGGCGTCTGGCTACACGCCGTGGCGACCGGCCCATCCCCCTCATCATCAAGAATCACGTCTACTCCGCCCCCCGGGCAGAACACAGATGAGAACAGTTCAATCGCCTGGCCGCCAGGCGTTCGCGTCAGCCGGGCCGACAACTCGCTTACGTAGGTATGGTTGATGCGCACGGTGACGTCGAGATCGCTGATCGTTCCCCCGGCGGTCAGGGGCATCGAATCGCTGACGCCGGTCTCGTCATTGTCGGGAATCGCCAGATTGGGGGTTCGGCAGTAGGCGCGGTTGGTCGTCAGGCGCGACACAGCCGAAAATGCGCCGGGGCCGCAAACGCTCTCCGCCCGCACGCGCCAGTAGTAGCCCCTTTCCGGCTCCAGCCACTCCTCCAGCCGGTAGGTGCTTCCGGCAACGGTGGCGCTATGGACAACGTTCTGGAAGGCCGGGTCGGCGGCGATCTCCAGCCGGTAGCGTTCCGCGCCGGTGACAGCCGTCCAGGCGAACAGCGGCGCGACGCTGATGCCCAGGCTGTTGGCCGGCGGTTGCAGTGGTTGCGGCGCGTCGCTCAGTGAGGCGACGGTCAGGCTCAAGGTTGCGCCGTGGATCACGTCCTGCGCCGTGCCGCGCACGAGCAGATCATACCGGCCGGCGGCGATGCCGGCCGTGGTGATGAGTAGCGCACTGGTCGCCGGCGGGGTGGCGGTCGTGGGCTGGAAGGTGGCGCTACCCGTGGCGGGCAGGCCGGCCAGCGACAGCGCCACCGGCCGGTTGAAGCCGCCCCAGGCCGACAGCGTGACGACCGACTGTGCCGCACCGTTGGCGCAGATCTTGACCGCGGCCGGGTTAAGGCTCAGCGCGAAGTCCGGTGCGCCGATGCCCGTCTCTTCGGCCACCCAGCGGGCAAACGTCGCCACGCGGGTGTAGACGCCGGGGGTGCCCGGCCGGGCGCAGCCGTTACCCCAACTGACGATGCCGGCCAGCTCCCAGCGGCTGCGGGCGTCGCTGAAGACGACCAGCGGCCCGCCGCTGTCCCCCTGACAGGAGTCCTTGCCCCCCTCCGGCACGCCGGCGCAAAGCATGGCGTCGGTGATGACGCTGCCATAGGCGACCTGGCAGGCGGAATTGGACACGATCGGCACCTCGACTTCGTGCAGCGCGGCCGGGTAATCGGCGCTGCCCGGTTGGCGGTTGCCCCAGCCGGTGACGGTGGACGTGACGCCGGCTAGAGAGCCGACGTTCTCCGGCACCAGGGCCACGCCGTTGATGGGCAGCGCGGCGGCCGACGGCAGGCGAAACGGCGCGGGCGTCGCCAGTTCTAGCAGGGCGATGTCGCTATCGTACTGGTTGATCTGACCGTAGTTGGGGTGAACGAGAATGCGCGCGACGTTGAGACGGACGAAACCGGGGTCGGTGTCCACCAGATTGTGGATGCCGGCCAGCACTTGCATCTCGTCCGGCTGTGCGCCTTCGGCGCAGTGGGCGGCGGTGACGACCCAAAGCGGGTTGATCAGCGTGCCGCCACAGTACTGATCGCTGTAGGGGTCGCCCCCGGCGTCGATCAGGGCCACCTGCCACGGCCATTCGCCCGGCTCGGCCTCGCGGCCGCCGACGATGCGCGGCGCGTTGGGCTTCGGCGGCTCCCCCTGGCTATAGGCCGGCGACACAACGGCAACGACGGTAGCCAAGAGTAGAATCAGCATAGCGATGAAGGAGAGCCGGCGGGCGTGTTGCCGGCGGGCCGAACGCAGTAAACCCTTGCGATCGTTCATGGCACATCCTCGTGTGCTTCCAGTACAAGGCGACTGACAGGGCCGGCGCGTCTTTACCATGCCGTCCGCCAACGGATTATGCGCCCGTAGTGGGATTTGGCAACTCATGCCTACGCTTGGCAAATTGCCGCCGCCGGGTTAAAACATCGGCCCGATAGCCCCATGGACAGGCCCAACCGGCCGAGGAGTAGGTGTGACCGAATCTGCTGCGGCTTCCTTTGACTGGCGCGAGGTTGCTCGCCTGGCGCTGGCCTCGCGTCTGATGGACGAACTGGAAGAGCGCGAATTGACGCCGCAAGGGCACGTCACTTACCAGTTCTCGGCCCGCGGCCACGAGTTGGGCCAACTGCTCATCGCCCAACTACTGGATCGCCCGTTCGACGCGGCCTCGGTCTACTACCGCTCGCGGCCGTTCATGCTTGGTAGCGGCCTGACGCTGGCAGAGGCGTTGGCCGCCGACATGGCCCGCGCCGGCGGCTTCAGCGAGGGGCGCGATGTGGGCGTCGTCTTCAACATGCCGCGCCGCGGCCGGGCGCTCGTCCTGCCCATGGCCGCCGACGTTGGTTCGCAATTCACGCCCGCCGCCGGCTGGGCGCAGGCCATCGGTTACCGGCGCGACCAGTTGGGCGAGGCTGCCGTGGCCGACAGCATCGCCGTCGTTTTCGGCGGCGAAGGCTCCGTGGCCAGCAACGGCTTTTGGTCGGCCCTGACGCTGGCCACGACGCTGCGGCTGCCGCTGCTGTTTGTCATCGAGGACAACAACTACGCCATCTCGGTTAAGAGCTGGCTGCAAACGCCGGGCGGCAACATCGCTGCCAACCTGGCCTCGTTCCGTGATCTGGCCATTTGGGACGGCAGCGGGGTGGAACCGGAGCAGACGGCGGCGCTGGCGGCGGCGGCCGTGGCCCACGTGCGCGGCGGCCGCCCCGGATTGCTGCGCCTGACCGTGCCGCGTCTCTCCGGGCACTCGAGCGTGGATAACCAGGCCTATAAGTCCGAAGAGGAGCGCGACGACGAATGGGCGCGCGATCCAATCCCGGCCCTGCGCCGCGCTCTTGTGCCCGCGCTGATGAGCGAAAAGGAGTGGCGGTCGCTGGAAGCGGAAGCCGCCGCCGACGTGGCCGCCGCCCGCGACGCGGCGCTGGCCGAGGCGCAGCCCGACCCGGCGCGCGTCACCGACCGCGTCTGGTCGCTCGGCTCGCCGCGCCCGGCCGCCGGTGGGCTGGCGGCCGAGGGCGTCGCTCTGCCGCCGACCAGCGATACGCCGCAGCCGCCCGACCCGCGCCGCCTGCNNGGCCTGGTGCCCGTGCCGGAGATTCAGTTCCGTAAGTACGCCGACCCGGCTACGGAGCAACTGCACAACATCGGCACATTGCGCTGGCGGACGGCCGGCCGCTTCGCCGCGCCGCTGGTCGTGCGTATGCCCGGCGGCTTCCGGCGCATCGGCGACCCGTGGCACAGCGTCACCGACGAGGTGGCCTTCGCCCACGCCGTCGGTTGGCAGGTGGCCTACCCGTCGAACGCCGAGGACGCCGCCGGACTGCTGCGGGCGGCGCTCCGCGGTGCTGACCCGGTGCTGTTCTTCGAGCACCGGGCCATGCTCGACGCCCCCTCGGCCCGCCGCGCCTACCCCGGCGATGCCTACGCGCTGCCCTTCGGCCGCGCCCGCGTCGTCCGCGCCGGGGAGCGGCTGACGGTCGTGGCCTGGGGGGCGATGGTGGAGCGCTGCGAGGCGGCGGCCGACGGGGCGGGGGTGGGCATCGAGATCATTGACCTGCGGACGATCATCCCCTGGGACAAGGCGGCTGTGCTGGCCTCGGTGCGCAAGACGTCGCGCTGCCTCATCGTCCACGAAGATTTCCAGTTGGCCGGCTTCGGGGCGGAGATCGCCGCGGTCATTGCCGACGAGGCGTTCCTCGACCTCGACGCGCCGGTGTTGCGGCTGGGCGCGCCGTCGGTGCCCGTGCCGTTCAACACCGGTCTGATGGACGGCATGATCCCCCGCGTGTCACAGATTCGTGAGCGGATGGAATGGCTGCTAGAATTTTAAGAGGGACACGGAGAACACGGAGGAGACACGGAGAACACGGAGAATTTCCTGGCAACGAATGGCTGCTCGGTATATTAAGTAGGACACGGAGGGCGCGGAGCTTTTTAGTCAGGTCCAGGTAGGGAGAGGAGCATATGACGCTTGAGCATCCTGAGCTTAACACTTTGACCGAACGTATTATTGGCGCCGCTATTGAGGTTCACCGGCATCTGGGGCCGGGGTTGTTGGAATCAGCCTATGAGCAATGCTTGGTCTACGAACTGGAGCAACTCGGCTTACTCGTTCAAAGGCAAGCGGTGCTGCCAGTTGTCTATAAAGGGATCGAGCTGACACAGGCTTATCGCATTGACATTCTCGTTGGGAACAAGGTCGTCGTTGAGGTGAAAGCTGTAGAAGCCTTGACGGATACCCATTGCGCACAAGTGCTATCCTATCTCAGGTTTAGCCACTGCCAGGTTGGTCTGCTGATCAACTTCAACGAGAAGCTCTTGAAAAATGGCATAAGGCGATTGGCGATGAAGTAGTTGCATAATCAAGCAATGCGTCTTATCTTCTCCGTGCCCTCCGTGTCTTCTCCGTGTTCTCCGTGTCCGGCTTTAATATGACTACTATCCAAGCTGAGAACCTGACAAAGGTCTATCGCATTGCCGACAAAGACCCTGGTGTGGCCGGGGCGGTCAAGCATCTCTTCCGGCCGCGCACCAAGGCCAAGACGGCGGTGAAGGACGTCAGCTTCGCCATTGAGCCGGGCGAGATCGTTGGCTACATCGGCGTCAACGGCGCAGGCAAGTCCACGACGATCAAGATGCTGACCGGCATCCTGCTGCCCACGGCCGGCCAGGTGCGCGTGCTGGGCCGCGACCCCCACCGCGAGCGCGTGGCCAACGCCCGCGACATCGGCGTCGTCTTCGGCCAGCGCAGCCAGTTGTGGTGGGACCTGGCCCTCATTGAGTCGCTGACGATGGTCGGCCGCATCTACGAAGTGCCCGACGCCCATTTCAAGCGGCTTATCGAGGAGTTCAGCGAGACGCTGGAGCTAAAAGAGCTGCTGCGCGTGCCCATCCGCAATATGTCCCTGGGCCAGAAGATGCGCGCCGAGCTGGCGGCCACGCTCATCCACGAGCCGCGCATCGTCTACCTCGACGAGCCGACCATCGGCCTCGACCTGATCGTGAAGGAGCGCATCCGCGCTTTTATCAAGCGCGTCAACGACGAGAAAAACACGACGGTCATTCTCACTACCCACGATCTGGGCGACATCGAGGAGCTGTGCAAGCGTGTGCTGATCATTGACGACGGCGTGCTCATCTACGACGGGCCGCTGGAGACGATCAAGCAGCGCTTCGGCAAGTACCGCGAGATCACCTTCGAGACGGCCGCCGACCTCAACGG
>CXWK01022668.1_pt1 | contig 16163 bp, 16 predicted proteins | sample 590851 | NCBI WGS metagenome assembly CXWK01 (sample SAMEA3498364, study PRJEB10139) | wastewater metagenome | biome: wastewater treatment plant; material: activated sludge | place: Denmark | collected 2014-08-01 | reverse complement strand
TCCAGCGTGTTGAGGCTCGTGGGCTCCTCGAACGGGTAGTAGGTGTCGCCGTTCACCACGAAGCGGCCGCGGCAGAGCGTCGGATAGCCGGGATGGTCCTCCTCGCCGAAGCGGTCGATGAGGACGCCGCCCAGGCGCGACTCGAGCCCCTGCGGCGACTGCTGCCAGCGGATCGCCTTGGCGGGCGAGCAGCCGCCGTGGGTGTTGGGCGACTCGCCCGTGGCGTAGGAGGAAAGCGCGCAGCGCCCCTCGACCATGATCGACAGGCTCCCGAACCCGAACACCTCGATCTCCACGGGCGTGCGCGAGACGACCTTCTCGGCCTGCTCCACCGAGAGCACCCGCGGCAGCACGGCGCGCTTGATGCCGAACTGCTCGTGGTAGAAAGCGATCGCCTCATGGCTGGTGGCCGAGCCCTGCACGGACAGATGCAGGCGAAGGCTCGGGTGCGTCTTCGCGGCATAGGCGAGGAGCCCCGCGTCGGCGACGATAATCGCGTCCACGCCGAGATCGGCCGCGCGGTCCACGGCCGCCTGCCACTTGCGCCAGCTCGCGGGCTGCGGGTAGGTGTTCAATGCCACGAGCACCTGCGTGCCGTTGCGGTGCGCGTAGTCGATGCCCTCGCGCAAGCTGCGGTCGTCGAAATTGAGCCCCGCGAAGTTGCGCGCGTTCGTCTCGTCCTTGAAGCCGAGGTAGACGTCGTCGGCGCCGTTGTCCACGGCGGCCTGGAGCGCGGGCGGCGTGCCGGCGGGGCACACGAGCTTCATGCGGGCGGGATTGCGGTGGGAAAGTGCGGTCCCCTGGTCCATGGTGTCGTGGGCTCTCGAGCCGAGGGAAGGCAAACCGGTGAGTCTGGGCCGGGCGCCCGGGATTTCCTTGAGACAGATCAGGAAATCCCGAAAAAGCCGGGCTTCAGCCCCGCAGCCGCTCGCGCTCGACCCGGCGCACGGCCCGCCGGAGGATGCGCCGCGTGCGCGCCACGTCGATGCCGTCGAGCGCCTTGTGCACTTCCAAGGCGATATCCGGCTCGCCCACGATGACGAGGTCGTGCAGGAAGAGCGTGTCGGGGGCATCGTCGGCCGCGGCGAGGGTGGCGAAGTCCGAAGCGTTCACGCGGATGCGCAGCGCCGCTTCCCCCGAGCAGGGCACGGGCACGAAGCGCCGGTCGCTGAAGCGGAAGGCCATCACGAGATCGAGGTCGCGCACCTCGATCGCGAACGGCCGCTCGCCCAGGCGCTCGAAGACCTTCACCGGGAGGCGCTTTCGCACCAGGAGGTTCAAGACCGCCGCGACGACGGCCGAGGAAGGCACGCGAGGCAGTTTTCGCACCAGCGTGCGGATGGGCCGCGGAAGCACCGGGCGCCGTCTCACGCCGTGCAGCGGCATGATGGGGCCGTTCATGGAAAATTCAGGCTAGCGCGCGGCGGCGGGAACGTCTTGAGGCAGATCAGCAACAGGCGTGAATCACTCCCGGCGCGTTCTCCTGCGAGTGAAAACCGCCACGGTGGCGAGTGCTGCCACGGTCGCGAGCGAGAAGGCGGCCGCCGTACCCAGCGGCCCGACGGCGAGGCTCACCACGAAGAAGAACGCGGCGAACCCGGTGAGCCCCGTGACGAAGCCGCGCTGCAGCCGCGCGAGGGAATCGGCGCCGTAGTAGCGGAGCGTGAAGGGCGGCATGATCGAGCCGGTGATCGGCAGCGACAGCAGGATCCCGCTCACCGTCGGCCCGAGAGTCGCGGCGCCGAGGAGTATGACGGCCGCCAGCACGAGCGCCGTCGCGAGCCGAAGCCACATCTCCATGGGCGGGATCGCCGGAAAGCTCGCCGCCTCGCGCGGCCTCGGCAGGAAGCGCCACGCGAGGGCGAGCGCGGCGAGGGCGACGGCGAGGGCCATGACCGGAACCATCGGCACGAGACCCACGCCGATCGCGATCACGGCAAAGGCCGTCCATCCCGCGACGAGCCCCGCCAGCGCGCCCGCCTTGCGGCCCGCGGCGGAAAAAGCCAGCATGTGGCCCGCCTGCCCGGCGATGGCCGCGAGCGTCATCAGGGCCGAGTGCGCGGCGAACTCCGGCCCGTGGTCGATCGCGAGGTAGAGCGTGATGGGCCCGCCGATCATCGGGAAGCCGCCCAGGTAACCGGAGACCGCGTGCCCCCAGCGCCGCGCCGCGAGGCTCGCGAGCCACACGGCGAAGGGCACGAGCGCTAGCTTGAGGGCGAGGAGCGCGCTCAGGGTCGGTTGCCGCCGGCGACCATGCGGTACTCGTACAGGCGGCACTCGATGGCGCCGTTGTAGAGCACGGTCCGCTTCGTGGCGGAGAGGCGGATCAGCTTCGGCAGTTCCGTATCGCCGGAAAGAATGTACGCGGTCCAGCCGGCGAAGCGTTGCTTGAGCGCGTGGCCCAGCTCCGGATAGAACTTCGCGAGTTCCTCCTTCTCGCCCAGGCGCACGCCGTAGGGCGGGTTGGTGACCAGCAGGCCCGCACCGGCCGGCGCGGAAAGCTCGAGCAGGTTCACCTGCTTGAGGGAGACCACGCCCTCGAGATCCATGTCGCGCAGGTTCGCGCGCGCCGCGTCGAGCGTGCGCCCGTAGAGGTCGGAGCCGTGGATCGCCCTCGGGCCCACGGCGAGCTCGCGCGCGGCCGAAAGCGCCTTCACCTTTTCCCAGGCCGCGCGGTCGAAGCGCGCAAGGTTCTCGAAGCCGAAGGCGCGCCCGCGCCCCGGCGCGCGCCCGAGCGCCATCTCGGCGGCCTCGATGAGGATGGTGCCGGCGCCGCACATGGGATCGAGGAGCGGGACGTCGGGCGTCCAGCCGGCGAGCTTCAGGAGGCCCGCGGCGAGGTTCTTCTTCAGCGGCGCCTCGCCCGTCTTGTCGCGGCGCCCGCGCTTGAAGAGCGGCTCGCCGCTGGTGTCGAGATAGAGCGTGCACCACCTGGCGTCGAGGAAGACGTGCACGCGCACGTCCGGTGCGCGCGACGACACGTCCGGGCGCTTGCCGAGCGCCTCGCGGAAGGCGTCGGCGATCGCGTCCTTCACCTTGAGCGTGATGAAGTCCAGGCTCTTCACGGGCGCCTTCACGCCATTGGTGTCGACCTTGAAGGTACGGTCCACGCCGAAGTGCGCTTGCCAGCGCACGCGCTTCGCGCCGTCGTAGATGTCGCGCTCGTTGCGGTAGTCGAAGCGCGAGACGCGGGCGAGGATGCGCGTGGCCAGGCGCGACTCGAGGTTCGCCGCGTAGGCGAGCTCGAAGGGGCCGGTGAAGTCCACGCCCGCGTCCCCGGCCTTCACGTCGGCCGCACCCAGCGCGGCGAGCTCTGCGGCGAGGGCATCGGCGAGACCGCGCGGGCAGGTCGCGTAGAACTGCACCACGGCCGGGTCCGCGGCCTCGGGTTGCGCCGCGGGTTCGGGTGCGGCGCCGCGGCGGCGGGTCAGCGTGGCCATCGCGGGCTCAGAACGGCTTCACGACCACGAGGATCACGATCGCCACGAGGTAGACGAGCGGGATTTCGTTGATCCAGCGGAAGAAGACGTGGGAGCGCGTGTTGGCGTCGCGCGCGAAGACGCGCACGAAATGCCCCAGCCAGAAATGGTGCGCAAGGAGCAGCAGCACCAGGGCGAGCTTCGCGTGCAGCCAACCGCCGCGGAAGCCCCAGCCCATCCAGAGCCAGGTGCCCAGGGCGATGGTGAGCACCATGCACGGCATCATGATGCCGCGGTAGAGCTTGCGCTCCATGACCTTGAAGCGCTCGCGGGAGGCTTCGTCCCCGGCCATGGCGTGGTAGACGAAGAGGCGCGGCAAGTAGAATAGGCCCGCGTACCAGGCGACCAGGAAGATGATGTGGAAGGACTTGACCCAGAGCATGGCAGGACGGCGGCGGAGGAACTTCCCCTCGGAAAACCGCTCTATGCGTTGATTTCCCCGGATTCTACCGTGACGCCCCTCTCCCCCCGCCTTTTCCCCGTTTCGCCGCGTGCCCTCGCCGGGGCCTTTGCGGCCGCCCTCGCGGTCTCGTGGGCGGCGGCGGCCGGGGCCGCCCCGGTGCGCACCGAGCGGGTCGAGGCGGAGCTGCACGCCGAACGAGCCGCCGCCGTCCCGGGCCAGCCCGCCACCGTGGGCCTGCGCCTGAGGATGGACGAGCACTGGCACACCTACTGGAAGAACCCGGGCGACTCGGGCCTGCCCACGAAAATCGCCTGGAAGCTCCCCGAGGGCTGGACCGCCGGGCCCATCCAGTGGCCGCACCCGGAAGCCCAGCCGGTCGGGCCGCTCATGAACTACGGCTACTCGGACGAGGTGATGCTCCTGGTCGAGCTCACCCCGCCCGCCGACGCGAAGCCCGGGCCGGTTGCGATCACGGCCGACGCTTCCTGGCTCGTCTGCAAGGACGTCTGCATTCCGGAGAAGGCCACGCTCGCGCTCGCCTTCGCCGTGGACGGGGGCGACCCCGGTGCCGCACCGGGCAACGCCTCGCGCTTCCGCGAGGCCCGCGCGCGCCTTCCCGTGGCCGTCTCCGGGTGGGATGCGCAATCGACCATTGCCGGCGACAGGCTCACCCTGCGCGTGATGCCGCCCGCGGGAAGCGTGGCGCCGGCGAAGGTTTCCTTCTTCCCGTACCGCGAGAACTTCGTGGACCACCCCGCACCCCAGGCGATGCAGCGCGACGGCAATGGCTTCCGCCTCGCCGTGAAGCTGGTGCAGCCCGTGGCATCCGGGATCGCGGAATCCGCGGGGGTCCTCGTGGCCGAATCGTCGTGGCCCGGCCACGCCGGGCGCAAGGCCGTGGAGCTGTCGCTGCCGGTGGTCGCCGCGCTGCCGGCGATCGCCGCACCCATCGGCGCACCGGCGGGCGAGGCGGGATCGAGCCTCGCGCTCGCGCTCGTGTTCGCGCTGGCCGGCGGGCTTCTGCTGAACCTCATGCCCTGCGTCTTCCCGGTGCTCGGCATCAAGGTGATGGGGTTCGTGCGCCACGCCCACGGCGACGCGCGCGCGCTGTGGGTGCAGGGCGCGGTCTTCTCGGCGGGCGTCCTCGTTTCGTTCCTCGCCCTCGCGGGCCTGCTTCTCGCGCTGAGAGCCGGCGGCACGGAACTCGGCTGGGGCTTCCAGCTCCAGTCGCCCGCGTTCGTGACGGTCCTCGCGGCCCTCTTCTTCCTCATGGCGCTGAACCTCTTCGGCGTCTTCGAGATGGGTCTCTTCGCGCAGTCCATGACCACGAACCTCTCGGCCAAGGGCCGCTACGCCGACGCCTTCCTCGCGGGCGTGCTCGCCACCGTGGTCGCGACCCCCTGCACGGCGCCCTTCATGGGCGCGGCCGTGGGCTTCACGCTCACGCAGCCGACGCCGGTCTCGCTCCTCGTGTTCGCCATGCTGGGCGCGGGCATGGCGCTGCCGGTGCTCGTGCTCTCCTGCTTCCCGAACGCGATCCGAATGCTCCCGAAGCCCGGCCCGTGGATGGAGACCTTCAAGCAGGTGATGGCCTTCCCGCTCTTCGCCACCGTGATCTGGCTCGCCTGGGTGCTGGGCGCGCAGGCCGGCAACGACGCGGTCCTCGCGCTCCTCGCCGGCCTGCTGGTGCTCGCCATCGGCGCATGGGTCTACGGGCGCTGGGCACATTCGGAAAGCCTTGCGCGCCTGGCTTTCGCCGCGGCGTTCGCGGCGGCAGGGTTGTGGCTCGCCTGGCCGGGCGCCGACGCGAAACCCGGCGAAGTCCGCGCCGAGGCCGCAAGGGCAGGCGAGATCGACTGGCAGCCCTGGTCGCCGGAGCGCCTCGCCGAACTTCGCAGGGCGGGCACGCCTGTCTTCGTCGACTTCACCGCCGCCTGGTGCGTCACCTGCCAGGTGAACAAGCTGGTCGCGCTCAACCGCGAGGAAGTCGTGCGCGCCCTCGCCGAGCGCGGGGTCGTGGCGCTGAAGGCCGACTGGACCAACTACGACCCGAAGATCACCGCGGCGCTCGCGGAGCTGGGCCGCAACGCCCTTCCCGTCTACGCGCTCTACCTGCCCGGGGAATCCGCGCCACGGCTGCTGCCGGAAGTGCTCACCGCCTCCCTCGTCCTGGACGAGCTCTCGAAGCTGCCGGCCGCGAAGCCGGCGGCCACCGCCAACCTCTCTTCCCGCTGAAACCCGAGGATCCGACCATGACCCGATACGCCCTGCTCGCCTCCACGATCGCCTCCCTCTTCGCAGGCGCCGCCCTCGCCGCCGCGACCGTCGGCCAGGTCGCGCCCGACTTCGCCGCGACCGACCTCGCGGGCAAGCCCGTGAAGCTCTCCGACTACCGCGGCAAGACCGTCGTTCTCGAGTGGCACAACTTCGGCTGCCCCTTCGTGCAGAAGCACTACCGCAGCGGCAACATGCAGGCGCTGCAGAAGAAGTACGGCGCAGAGGTCGTGTGGCTCGCGGTCAATTCCACCAACGCCGGCCACCAGGATTACCAGGATCCCGCCGCGCTCACCAAGGCGCTCTCCGATTTCGGCGCCGCGCCCACGCGCTTCGTGATGGACGAGCCCGGCAAGGTGGGCCTCGCCTACGGCGCCAAGGTCACGCCGCACATGTACGTCATCGACCCGAGCGGCAAGGTGGCCTACAACGGCGCCATCGACGACAAGCGCTCCACGGACCCGGCCGACGTGAAGACCTCGAAGAACTACGTGGTCGCGGCACTCGAGGAGATGAAGGCCGGCAAGCCCGTGAGCAACGCCTCCAACGCGCCCTACGGCTGCACCATCAAGTACAAGTAGTTCCGCCTCCCATTGCAGAAAGCCCGCCCCGTGGCGGGCTTTCGCGTTTCCGGCGGGCGAAAGCGGCTGAACCGATGCGATCGCTCCCTGTCCTACCAGTTCATGGGGTCCGCTCGCGTGCGGAACCGGCGCGGCGGCAATGCCCCGCAGGGAGAATCCCATCGATCACGCCCATTGCCTTCCGATGACAGTCCCGCGACGGCTGCTTGCGGCTCTTGCGGGGCTGGTTCTCGCCCTCCTCCTGCCGGCGCTTGCACAGGCCGCCTCTCCCGTGGTCACGCTGCGCATCCAGGGCGCCATCGGCCCCGCGGTGGCCGACTATGTCGAGCGCAACCTCGTCCGTGCCGCCGCCGACGGCGCGCAACTGGTGGTGCTGCAGATGGACACGCCGGGTGGGCTCGATCCCTCGATGCGCCAGATCATCAAGGCGATCCTCGCCTCGCCCGTGCCGGTGGCGAGCTTCGTCGCGCCCGGTGGCGCGCGCGCCGCGAGCGCGGGCACCTACATCCTCTACGCGAGCCACGTCGCCGCGATGGCGCCGGGGACGAACCTCGGCGCAGCCACCCCCGTGGCGATCGGCATCCTGCCGGGCGCGCCCGATGCGAAGGAGCCGGCGCGCAAGCCCGGCGAGACCGAGAAGCCCACCGGGAGCGGGGATTCCGGCAAGGCAGGGGAATCCGGCAAGACCGCGGAGCCGGGCAAGGCCGGGAGGGACGCGAAGCAGCCCGGCGAATCCCCCGCGGCGGTCGAGAGCACCGGCACCACGCTCACGCGCAAGCAGGTGAGCGACGCGGCGGCCTACATCCGCGGACTCGCGCAGTTGCGCGGTCGCAACGCCGAGTGGGGCGAGAAGGCGGTGCGCGAGGCGGCGAGCCTTTCCGCGGAGGAAGCCCTTGCCGCGAACGTGATCGACGTGGTCGCGGACGATGTGGCGCAATTGCTCGCGAAGCTCGACGGCCGCACGTTCACCGTCCAGGGCGTGGCGCGCACCCTCGCCACGGCCGATGCGCCGGTGGCCGCCCGGGACCCGGACTGGCGCTCGCGGCTCCTCGCCGTCATCACCGACCCCGGCATCGCGCTGATCCTGATGATGATCGGCGTCTACGGCCTCTTCTTCGAGTTCACCTCCCCGGGCGTGGGCGTGCCGGGCGTGCTGGGCGGCATCTGCCTGCTGCTCGCGCTCTACGCGCTCAATCTCCTGCCGGTGAACTACGCGGGGCTGGCACTCATCCTGCTCGGCATCGCGTTCATGGTCTCGGAGGCGTTCCTGCCCGGGTTCGGCGTGCTCGGCACGGGGGGCGTCATCGCCTTCGTGGCCGGGGCGCTCTTCCTCTTCGACACCGACGTGCCCGGCTTCGGCATCCCGCTCGCGCTGATCGTGACCGTCGCCGTGGCGAGCGCGCTCTTCCTGGGGCTGGTGGGCGGCATGGCGTGGAAGGCGCGCATGCGCAAGGTCGTCTCCGGCGCCGAGGAGGTCGTGGGAAGTGCGGCCGAAGTGCTCGACGACATGACGGGCGAGGGCTGGGCGCGCATGCACGGCGAGACCTGGCGCGTGGCGAGCGCGGCGCCGCTCGCGCGCGGGCAGAAGGTGCGCGTCACCGCGCGGCGCGGGCTCCTGCTCGACGTCGCACCCGACGAAGTGAAGACGAACGGAGGGTAGCCATGGGTTTCGATCTCGGTTTCGGTGGTCTCGCGCTGGTGGTGCTGGCGCTGCTCGTGTCGATGTTTCGCGTGCTGCGCGAATACGAGCGCGGCGTGGTGTTCCAGCTCGGCCGCTTCTGGAAGGTGAAGGGGCCGGGCCTGGTGATCGTCGTGCCGGTGATCCAGCAGATGGTGCGGGTGGACCTGCGCACGATCGTGCTGGATGTGCCCACCCAGGACGTGATCTCGCGCGACAACGTGTCGGTGAAGGTGAACGCGGTCGTCTACCTGCGCGTGGTCGACCCGCAGAAGGCGATCATCCAGGTGGAGGAGTACCTGAACGCCACCAGCCAGATCGCGCAGACGACGCTGCGCGCGGTGCTCGGCAAGCACGAGCTGGACGAGATGCTCGCCGAGAGAGAGCGCCTGAACCTCGACATCCAGAAGGTGCTCGATGCGCAGACGGACCCGTGGGGCATCAAGGTGGCCAACGTGGAGATCAAGCACGTGGATCTGGACGAATCCATGATCCGCGCCATCGCCCGCCAGGCCGAAGCCGAGCGCGAGCGGCGCGCGAAGGTGATCCACGCCGAGGGCGAGCTGCAGGCTTCCGAGAAACTCATGCAGGCCGCGGAGATCCTCGCGCGCCAGCCCGGCGCCATGCAGCTTCGCTACATGCAGACCCTGGGCGCCATCGCCGGCGACAAGTCCTCGACCATCGTCTTCCCGCTGCCCATCGAGCTCTTCGAGGGCATGGCCGAACTCGGCAAGCGCGCCGCTGCGCCGCGGGCCTGAGCCGGGGTGCGGCGGGCCGGGGCGCGCGTGCGGCGCGGCTAAGCTGGATGTAAGATGCGGGTTATTCCGGCGGGCCGCGTTGCCGCCGGCCCGCCCCCCGCGCGAAAGAGCCCATGCGCCTCACCACGTTCACCGACTACAGCCTGCGCGTGCTCATGTACGTGGCCGCCCACCCCGAGGGGCGCGCCACCATCTCCGAGATCGCCGCGGCCTACGCGATCTCGGACCACCACCTCACGAAGGTGGTGCACTTCCTCGGCAAGGAAGGCTATCTCGAGAACCTGCGCGGCCGCGGTGGCGGGCTGCGGCTCGCCCGGCAGCCGGAGGAGATCAACGTGGGGGAGGTGGTCAAGCGCACCGAGGGCGGGGACGTGCCGGCCGAATGCTTCCAGCGCGAATCCAACCTCTGCGCCATCACCGCGGACTGCAGGCTGAAGTTCGTGCTCTCCGACGCGGTGGACGCGTTCTACGCTTCCCTTCGCCGCGTCACGCTCGAGGACGTGGTGAAGAACCGCCGCGCGCTCGGCAAGGTGCTCTTCCCCGGCCAGGCCCGAAAGATCGCGCCGGCGAGAAAGCCCGCGCGCGCGCGCTCCACGCCGTAACGCACGCGTTTCAGGCGAGCAGCCGCCGCCGGAAAAGAACGACCGCGAGGGTGAATCCCGCGAGCCCGTAGGCGGCGAGCACCGCCGCGTGCAGCAGCGGGGCCTGGGGCCACTGCCCGAGGAAGAGCGGCCGGCCGATGGCGATGGCGTGGGTCAGCGGCAGCGCCGAGGAGACGGCCTGCAGCCAGCCGGGCATGTTCGCGATCGGGTAGAAGACGCCCGAGAGCAGCATCTGCGGCGTGAGGAAGAGCGTGAACCAGTACATGAAGAAGTTGAAGCTCTTCGCGAACGCCGTCATCACCAGGCCCATGCCCGCGAAGGCGAGCCCGATCAGGAAGGCGAGCGGCACGATCATCACCATCGACCACGACTGCGACAGCCCCAGCGCGATCGCGACGAGCAGCACCGCCACCCCGGAGAGCAGGCTCTTGGAAGCCGCCCACACCCACTCGGCGAGCAGCACGTCCTCCAGGCTCACCGGCGCGTTGAGGATCCCTTCCCAGGTGCGCTGCACGTGCATGCGCGCGAAGCCGGAATAGAGCGACTCGAACGAGGCCGAAAGCATCGTCGCGTAGCAGATCGTTCCGCCCGCCAGGAAGGCGATGTAGCGCACGCCGTCGACCTCCGGGATCATCGTGCCCATGCCGAGACCGAAGCCGAGGAGGTAGAAGAGGGGCTCGACGATGTTGCCGAGCACGCTCTCGGCGGCGAGCTTGCGCCAGACGAGGTAGTTGCGCCGCCACACCGCGATCCAGGCGCGGCTGAAGTCCGGCGCGGCGAAGAGGCTACGCGTCATCGCGCATTTCCCGGCCGGTGAGCTTGAGGAAAAGATCCTCGAGGTTCGCGCGGCGGTGCAGGAAGCGCAGGCTCGGGCGCGCCTTGAGTTCTTCCACCGTCGCCGCCGCGTCGCGCAGGTAGCAGAACGCCGTCTCCCCGTGCAGTTCCGCGCGCACGGAAAGCGCTTTCCCGCGGGAGGCGAACCAGTCCTCCACGCCCTCGCCGTAGACCTCCACCACCTCGGGCTCGATGTGCTCGGCGATCAGCGCGTGCGGCGCGCCCTGGGCGAGCATGCGGCCGTGGTCGATGATCGCAAGCCGGTCGCAGAGGCGCTCGGCCTCGTCCATGAAGTGCGTGGTGAGGAGGATCGTGCGTCCCTCGCGCAGGAGCAGCCGCAGCTTCTCCCACATGAGGTGGCGCGCCTGCGGGTCGAGCCCCGTGGTGGGCTCGTCGAGGAAGAGCAGTTCCGGGTCGTTCACGAGGGCGCGGGCGAGCACAAGGCGGCGCTTCATGCCCCCGGAGAGCGCCTGGATGCGGCTGTCGGCGCGGGCCTCCAGCGCGGCAAAGGCGAGCAGGCGCGGAAGGCGGGCCGCGATCTCGGCGCGCGAGAGCCCGAAGTAGCTTCCGTAGACGAGCAGGTTCTCGCGCACGGTGAAATCGGGATCGAGGTTGTCCACCTGCGGCACCACGCCCACGCGGATGCGGCCTTCGCGCGCGGCCTCCGGCACGGGGTGGCCGAGCAGCGAGACGCTTCCCTCGTCCGGCGCCGTGAGCCCCAGCAGCAGGCGCAGCGTCGTGGTCTTGCCGGCGCCGTTGGGGCCGAGCAGGCCGTAGCACTCGCCGCGGGCGAGCTCGAGATCCAGGCCGTCGACGACCGTGCGGCCGTCGTAGCGCTTGCGAAGCGCCCGTGCGGAGAGGATGCCCGCGGCCACGGCTCTCCTAGTCCCGGGCGGGGCGCACGAGGCGGCCGACGACGTCGCGGATCACGTGGAGCTTGCGGTGGAAGAAATGATCGGCGCCGGGGACCACCAGCACCGGCACGTCGCGCTCCGCGCCCCAGGCGAGCGAATCGGCGAGGAGCGTCGTCTCGTCGCGATCGCCGTGCACCACCAGCGTGTTGGCCGCCGCGTGGCGACCCGGCGCACCGAGGGCCGGATCGTTCGGTACCGGCGGCTCGCCCAGCCCGTGCCCGGTGATGCGGCGCAGCGCCGGGGCAACCAGCACGAGGTGCGCGAAATCCGCGTGCGTGCTTGCACGAAGCGCCACGCCGCCGCCGAAGGAAAACCCCGCCATCCACAACGGCAACTCGCCCACTGCGCGCGCCGCGTGCGCGGCCACCTCGAGAAAGTCGTCGGTCTCGCCGCGGCCCTCGTCGTGCTTGCCCTCGCTCGCGCCCACGCCGCGGAAATTGAAGCGGAAGGTCGCCGCACCCGCCTGCTCGAAGGCGCGCGCCACCGTGGTCACCACCTTGTTCTCCATCGCGCCCCCGAAGAGCGGGTGCGGATGCGCCACGACCGCCACGGCGACCGGGTGCTCCGGAACCGCATAGGCGATCTCGATCACGCCCGCCGCGCCCTCGATGGTGGCGCGGTGCGTGCCGCCGCCGCTCAAATCACGAGCCTTTCGACCACGCGGCCGCCCACGAGGTGCTCGTCGATGATCTCGTCGATGTCCGCCTTGTCGACGTAGGTGTACCAGGTGCCCTCGGGGTAGACCACGAGCACCGGCCCTTCCTCGCAACGGTCCAGGCAGCCGGCCTGGTTCACGCGCACCTGGCCCTTTCCCGCGAGGCCCATCGCCTTCACGCGGCCCTTGCAGTAGTCGCGCATCGCCGACGCATCGTGGTTCGCGCAGCACGCCTCGGGCGCGTCGCGACGGTTCTGGCAGAAGAAGACGTGGTGGCGGTAGTGGCTCATGGGGGCTTTCTGCACGGGGCCGCTCATTGTAGCGGCTCCCCGCGCCGCCAGACGAAGAGCGCGATGAGCCACGCGAGCGCCAGCGCCGGCCAGGCCTCGTGGATCACGCGCGTGAGCGTGGCGAAGGTCGCGAGCTGCCCGTAGGGCCAGCTGAAGAGTCGCAGCAGGTCGCCCAGCGCGCTGTAGGCGCCGAAGATCTTCGCGAAAAGCGCGCCGGCGAGCGTGAGGACGATCGCGAGGTAGATCCTCGCCGTCCTGCCCAGGCGGCGCAGCGGCGCGAAGGCGAAAAGGCCCGCGACGAGCCCCGCCGCGCGGCCCTCCGTCACCCAGCCCGCGGCGAGGTGGGGCTTCAGCATCACCGAGGCCATGGCGAACTTGCACCACAGCGCGACGGTGAGCAGGAGCAGCGTCCAGCGCAGCGCGCCCCCCGGCCCCCGGAGCACGACCGAGACGAAAAGCCCGAAACCCGCCACCGCGAGCGCCACCGAACCCGCGGTGACCAGGAACTCGTCCGGATGGGGCTCGCCCACGCCGCCGATGTTGCCGGCCTCGAAGAAGGGCAGCGCGGGATTGAGTTGCGCGAGCAGCCACAGCACCACGAGCACGAGCCCCGCGTCGCCCCAGCCTCCGGAGGCGACCAGGCGCTCGCGCGCCTGCCCCAGGGGACGGGTCACGTAGTCGCGCATCGGCCCGGCGAAGACGAGCGTGCCCGCGAAGGCGCCCGCGGCATTGGCCGCCAGGTCGTAGACGGAGGCCACGCGCGTCGGCACGAAGAGCTGCATCGCCTCCATCGCGAGGCTGAACGCCGCGCACCACGCCACCGCCTTCGCCCGGGCGGCCCAGGGCGGCGCCGAGGCGAGCAGCACCAGGCAGGCGAGCGCGCCCAGGGGCATGTAGGCGATGGTGTTCAGCGCCACGTCGAACTCCAGCACCACGCGCGGGCGCAGGAAGACGGAGAGCGCATCCGCGGCCGGCATGCGCAGCGGCAGGAACGGGTACAGGCTCGCGTAGGCGACGAGCAGCGCCCACACCGCGAGCGCGCCGCGATGGCGCTTGGCCTCAGCCGACAGGCTTCAGCCCCGAGAGGTAGGCGCCGGAGCGCTCGACGTAGTGCTCCGCGATCCAGGTGTTGTCGGCGATGTCCTTCTCGCTCATCGGGCGCACGACCTTGCCGGGCACGCCCATGACGAGCGAGCCGTCGGGGACGTGCTTGCCCTCGGGGATGAGCGCGCCGGCGGCGATGAGGCAGTTCTTCCCGATCACGGCGCGGTTCAGGATGATCGCGCCGATGCCCACGAGGGAATTCTCGCCGATGGTGCAGCCGTGCAGCATCACCAGGTGGCCGATGCTCACGTTCTTCCCGAGGACGACGGGAATGCCGATATCCGTGTGGATCACCGATCCGTCCTGCACGTTCACGTTCTCGCCGATCGTCACCGCGTCGTTGTCGCCGCGCACGGTCACGCCCCACCACACGCTCGCGCCCCGCTTCATCACCACGGAGCCGATCACGGCGGCGTTGGGGGCCACGAAGTTGTCGCCTTCGAGGACGGGCTTTCGGTCACCGAGTTCGTAGATCACGGGCGGTCGCGTCCGGGGATGTCGCGGGGGGCCATTCTCTCACCTACATCTGCTTGAAGAGATGCGAGTAGATGCGCGAGACCGTGAGCGATTCGTCCTTGCCCTTCACCTTCACGTGGGCCTGGCCGCGGAAATCGCGGGTCACGCCCGCGATCGCGTTCGCGTTCACCACCGTGGAGCGGTGGATCTGCCAGAACACCTCCGGGTCGAGGCCGTCGAGGAGCTCCCGGATCGGCGTCTTGATGAGCGCCTCGGCGTCGGCGGTGACCACGCGCGTGTACTTCTCGTCGGACTGGAGAAAGAGCACCTCGGCCACGGGAATCAGGCGCAGGCTCTGGCCGAAGCTCGCCTTGATCCACTGCAGGCGCTCCGCGCCGGGCCCGCGCAGCCGGGTGGCGAGCTGCGTGACGATGGCCTGGAGATCCGGCGGGGGGCTGGAGAGCTTTTTCTTCAGGCGCTCCACGGCAACGGCGAGCCGCTCGTCGGAATAGGGCTTCAGGAGGTAGTCGACCGCGCCCGTCTCGAAGGCCTGGATCGCGTACTCGTCGTAGGCGGTGACGAAGACCACGTGCGCGCGGCCTCCCACGTGCCTTGCCACTTCCACGCCGGTCATCTCCGGCATGCGGATGTCGAGGAACATGAAATCCGGCGCGCGGTCCTCCAGGGCCTCGAGCGCCGCCGCGCCATCCTCCACGGAGGCGATGACTTCCAGCTCCGGCCAGAGCTTCGCGAGCTTCGCCTGGAGCTGGGCGCGCAGGATCGGCTCGTCTTCGGCGATGATCGCGGTGGGGTTCGCCATGCCCGCGATTCTACCCGGCCGGCGGCTTGTCCTCCGGAGGCGGCGCGGGCGCCGCGGAGGCATCCGGCGCGGACGGCGAAGGCCCCTCATACATCACGGGCTCCACTTTCGGCGCCGCGGCCGGCTCCGGGGACTTCTTCCGGCGCAGGAGCCACCAGAAGAAGAGGACCACCAGGAGCACCGGCGCAAGCGCGGGCGCAAGCGCGACGATCACCACCACCGGGATGAAGATCACCAGCCCCACGAGGAGCCAGCCCAGCCCGTAGACGAGCGCGGACACGGCCGCGAGCACGACCACGAGTGCGACGAAGGCGATGGCGATGCCCGCCGCGCCGAGCAGCGCGCCGCCGGGACCGGTGATGGTCTCGGAGCCCACCTGGACCGGGACCACGCCCGTGAGCACGCCGAAGGCGCCCAGCCCCAGCACCACCGCGGCCACCACCACCAGCGCCACGAAGGCGAAGGAAAGCGTCTTGCGCCAGGTGCGCTCGGCGCTGCCGACGGCCGAGAGCACCTTGCCGGCGGTGGTCTTCGGCGCATCGGGCAGCGCGTCGGCCCCGTACCCGGGGAAGGCGCCCGGGTCCGCCGTCGCCGCGCCCGATCCCGTGCGCAGCCCTTCGAGGGGAACCTCGATGGTGGCAACGACACCGCCGGGGGAATTCGATTCCAGCGTGAGCTTGCCCGCGTCGCCGTAGAGCGCGGCCAGGCGCTCGCGGATGTTGGTGAGTCCCACGCCCGTGCCCACGGTTTCCCCGAAACCGCGGCCGGTGTCGGAGACGACCAGCCGCAGCCGCCCGCCGTGCGACTGGGCCGTGATCAGCACGGACCCGCCGTCGCGCTGCGGCTCGAGGCCGTGCTGGATCGCGTTTTCCACGAGCGAGGGCAGCATGAGCGGCGGGAACGGCGTGGCGAGGAGGCTCTCCGGCACCGAAATGTCGAAGGAAAGCCGCTTGCCCATGCGCATCTGCAGGATGTTCAGGTAGGCGCGCACCAGCTCGATTTCCTGGCCGACGGTGGAGACCGACTCGCGCATCTTCGGCAGCGCGTTGCGCAGGTACTGGATCAGGTGCCCGACCATCGTGTTGGCCCGGCCGGGATCGACCTCGGTGAGGGCCTGCACGTTGGCGAGCGTGTTGTAGAGGAAGTGCGGCTCCACCTGGGCCTGCAGCGCCTGGAGCTTCGCCTCCGTCACCTGCCGGCTCATGCGGTGGTACTCGGCCTCCTTGCGCTTGAGTTCCGCCACGCGCTGGGAGGCGCGCGAGCGGTCGATGAAGAACTTGGCGACCACCAGCAGCATGAAGAGCGGGATGAAGAG
>CXWK01018402.1_pt1 | contig 16167 bp, 22 predicted proteins | sample 590851 | NCBI WGS metagenome assembly CXWK01 (sample SAMEA3498364, study PRJEB10139) | wastewater metagenome | biome: wastewater treatment plant; material: activated sludge | place: Denmark | collected 2014-08-01 | reverse complement strand
GTGGACATCGGAAGAATGATCGTGATTTTGTTCGCCGTCAGGCTGGCAGTCGGGGTGCCGACCGTTTTGTAGGCACCGACGACGTTGGTTGAGTTATTAGCGAATTCGTTGGCCAGCGCGATATTGACGGGCGAAGATGCCGTGAGCCTGAAATCAGGAGAACCAGGGAGCGTTCCAGATCCTCCCGCGACAAACGCGGGGGCGCTGACATTGACGACGTTTCCGGTACTAACCAAATCGGAAGGAGCCCCGGACGATTGGAACGCGGTCCCTCCTCCCCCACTGGCGTACACATGGTTGTTCCTGACACGCACCCCAAGCGAAGAGGTGGCGCTCACCCAATCGATTCCATTTGCCGAGGAGGAACTCACACTATTCTCATAGAAAATATTGTTCTCAATCCTGGTGTCGTCGCAGAGACTCCCCCATACCGCAATGGCGCTCCGATACCGATTGTAGGCGATGGTGTTATTGGCGATGAACCAGCGTAAGGAGTTGGCGAACTCGGCTGATGGGTGAACGGCTGAATTGAACACTGCTGAGCTTGACCCGTTTTGCTGGATGCCGTACGCCAGGTTGTCATAAATCACATTGTTCGTGATGGTGATATCTGACCCGTTCATGTAGATGCCGTGCTCTTTGTTGCACGAGATTTCACCCGCTAGGCATCGCGCGAATTGGCCATTGTGGCCAATGACGTTTCGATCAATCAGGATTCTCGTCCCATTCCCCAGCATGCCGTGGTAATTGTTATCGTAAAATGTGTTTCCCCGAATAATCACATCATGCGCGCTGTAGAACCGCACCCCTACCGCGCAATTCGTGAACGTCAGCCCCTCAATGACGATCCACCCGATGGCAACATTGCTCCCGCTCGCGTGCCAGATCGACACCCGATGGTTGCCGTTGGTCCGATCTGTGAATCCAACCACAGGGGTTTCGTTTGGGTACGCCTTCAGCGTGATGGGCGCACTGGACGTGCCGGACCGAGTGAACCGAACTTCTTCTGTTTCTGTATAGGTTCCTCCTCGGAGATAGGTGGTATCCCCGGCGACCATCGTGTCTACTGCTTTCTTCACCGTTTTCCACGGGCTCGCCTCACTCCCGACGTTGGCATCGTGGCCCGTCGTCGCGACATAGTAAGTCGCTGCGTGCGACCAGACCGGAAGGAGCCACAGCGCAAGCGCAATCAGTAGAACCATAGGGCGTCCCCTCCTGTTTCTGTGCTCGCCGTGGGAGACACCGCAATGGCCTGTATCACCCAATCGTCCGCCACATCCAACGTAACCGACACGCTGCCGCCAGCAGATCCAGGCTGATACCAACATCCGACGTTCAGTTCTCCTGGCGAGGCGTTATCCGTCGCAATCAGGGTAAGGCTTCCAGTCCCGGTAAGCGTTCGTGCACCATCATTGCTCACGCAGGCAATCACCACATCTGACGAGGTGACATTGGAAACCGTCACAGAGGCCGTGCCGCTGTTGCCGTTGGCCGTCGCGAAGTCATGCGTGGGGGTTGCCTGATTGACCCCGGTGCAGGTCAAGACAACGAGCCCGTCAGCGAGCGGAGTGGCGGACCATGTGACATTAATGGTTTGTGCGCCTGATGCAGGCGCCACCAGTTGATACAACCGTCCAGCGATAGGGTCGTTATAGTCCTGTGCCCCGCTCGCCGTAGGTGTATCTCCCCCCCAGGCAATCGAGGATACTGTTCGCGCCGTGGTTCCTTGGCGGTGTGCCGCATAAACAAACCCCAGGAAATCGCTCCCGCTTGGGCGCGTGTAGCTCGTGGTCATGGGGCTGGCTGGCGTCGCAAACGTCTCAGCTACGGCACCGGCGTCGGCACAATCCACCGCTGCCCACGAGAGAGATGGTATCAATAAGAAAACAAGGAGATTAATCAGCATTCAGAAACCCACTCTGATAAGTGCTCTCAATGTCGCTCTTGAGCGTGGCGCAATCCGTTGCCACCGATCCGGTAAGCGAGCTTTTGCAAGCCTGGTCATAGATCTGTACTTTCATCTTCCATGCGGATTTCGCACTTAGGCTAGAGGGCGTTGGCGCAAGACGGTTGATCGTTTGCCCTGGCTGGAGTTGTGGCAACGAGGCGGCCGTATGGGTTAAATCCAGTTCGGCAATCGTACGATCTACCCAATTTCTCAACCCTGCGAACGTGGATGAGGCCGTCACCGAGTAGGCCCTCACAACTACAGGCTCACCTGCGTTCCCAGCGAACTGCATGATCAATTTCCCTGTGCCATTTGGCTCACGCTCATACGAGGAGACCGTCGGGTTTTGATAGGCGGCGTGAACCACGTTCGGCAACAGCACGATACAGGCGAGCAATACAGTTTTCATTAGTGGCTCCATGAAGTTGAGGTGTAGGTCAAGTGGAACCCGAGATGATGCAACGTCGCAACAGCGGTCGTTGTTCCAGTCGCATCAATCTCATAGTAGAAATACAACGTGTCACCAGCCGCACAGGTGCCAGCGGGAGTCACCGCCGCACTTGTGGTGAGATCGTTGATATTGCTTCCGCTCACCGCTGCATCATCAATAGCGACTTCAGACCCCCACGTTGAGGAAACCGTCTCGCCAGCTCCACGGCATTGAGCGGCTACGTCTCCATTCAGAGCATTTGTGTCAGCCGCCGTCTGGATATACGCATGGGTCAAGGCAATCGTTCCACCGTCCCAATCACCCGGCATTCTCAGCATACCGGTGAGTCTGGAACTGTTGTTATCAGAGCAAATAAACGTTGGGATCTTAGGGCCACTGTTAATCGTGACAGCGGTTGGTCGTTCTGGGCAGTTGGTGCCATCACCGTACAGATTGCCCGCCCCAATCCACACGGATTTCAGCGGTCGATACCCCGACTGGAACTGGTACATTAAGAGCGGGCTGGCGGCATCAGGATTGATGATCAACATCGATGCTGCGCCTTCTTCATCACGGATCACACAGTTGAAATTCGTCCAACATCTCCAGACGGAATCACCGAGTGGGGATGGGCGAATCGCGCCGCCCATTGTGGCATCACCAAAGATCTCTACCTTCTGCGTGCCATTGCCAACCTTCATAGGGTTAGCGGAAGTCGCCGTGGTTATCTCAGGGTCTACGGTGAAGGCATCATCCAGCCCTACAGGGGTTGACGATCCACCCGTCACGGCGCTGGCGTCGATAACCGAGATCCGTGCGGTATGCGCGGCGTCAAACGTGGCATTGGGGTGAGAGAAGACGAGATCATAGACGCCGTTTGCGGCGTAGAAATTAAAGCGACCGTCAAGCGTGTCCGAGGTCAGCGGGTTTTCTTTAGCCGTGACCCCATTATCAGAATAGATGTCGGCAAGGTCGGTCGTCCCCGCCACATAGACCGTAATGGTAGCCCCGCCCAGCGCCCTCCCGTACTGGTCACGTACTACGTCAGAATGGTTGCCCATCGCCCACGCTGTCTGGACTCCAGCGGAGGCCACCAGCACACACACAACGATAAGTCTCGTGATGCTCATACGCCTCGTCTCCTTCTCCCCCAGATGGGCCGCCACGTCGTCCCACTCGCTATCTCAGGAGGTTCCCCTGATTCTGTTGCCCAGACCATCCGCCATTGGTAGTGCGGCGGAGTATTCCAATACTCAGCATACCGTTGGTAGATCCGGCCTCCATACAGACAGACCGGCGGATTGTCGGCAGTAATCGCACCCCCACCCTGGATCAATCGTGGCCTGGTCTGCGTGTCCCACGAGACCGCAGGCCATTCACCGGCATAAGTATGACGCGAAGAGAATGGCGGATTGTTGACCGCAGGCGCGATGAACGGCTGCACCAGCTTGCGCGTGGTTTGTGCAGCCCATACCGGCTCAGGATGGAGGGACCGCACGACGGACCAGGCGGCCGTGATCGTGGCCGACACCGCCGCCCTCGTGGACAATACCGAAGTCGGTGGAGGCTCCCCGCTGGCTTGCTGCTGTGCGCTCCCAGGCAGGAGCGGGCCGAACCACGCCATCAGGCTACCTTTCTAATCGACCATAAGACAGTAATAGTTCCCGCCAGCGCGTCCAGCGTCCAATCCCATCCATGCAATAAGATGAATGAATCCGACACCCACAAGGGCTCTGCCTGAGCCCCTGTCAGAATCCATTCTTTTGCAAGGCGTTGGGTATCGCCGGCGCGGCACGTTTCATATAGACGGACCTGAAGAATATCGCCCGCGACCATATCGCTCACGTCCAGAAAGCACTGGAATATGCCGTCGGACGTTTCGGCATCCGGCCCCGCAGTGTCCGTGGTCATCGAATGTTCTGTGGTGCTGACGGCTTCGGTTCCAGTAAACGCTTCAGTGATTGCCATATACCCTCAATAGAAACAATAAAACGCCACGTCTTGTGCTTGTGCAGTACCGCTCGCTTCTGCCCGTACTTGGAGCTGTGTCCCCGACGGGACACTAACTAATACAGGAGTCGGAGGCCACGGACCCCATACCACCTCAGCGGTGGTATTCGCCGCGTACCATTCTGCTTGCGTCACCCCGCCTATGGTCAACTCCCAATGGTAGGCAATACTGGTTGTCGTGGAGCTTTGACTAGCGACGCCTATTAATACCGCCCCGTAGGGTCTTGATGTTGTGCTTCCGACGTTCGCGTCGGTGGACTCTACCCCGGTGCCCCCTGCTGTATGACTCGTTCCTGAACTGGTCGCGGCGTCAATGCCGTAGGCGTCACAGCCAGAGAACACGGGGCGCGGGAGGCCGCTGGTCCCGCTGTTCCCGCTGATAAACACTTGCACGATGTCAGAACTGATGCTGGCTTGGGTTCGGGCAGAGATCCTGGTGCCCTTTGGAATAGCCAGCGGGATGAACCACCCGCGTCCACCTGACTGCACATTCTGACACCATCCAACCATGAAGTCAGGAAGAATGATCTGTTCGGAACTTGCCGCACCAACGGCGATGTCTAGCAGTATGTCCGTGGCGAAACCGTTAGAGGCCGCGCCACTCACGTTCAGCCAGAATCCGTGCCAATCGTAGGTCGTTGAGGAGATTAACTGCGTGTAGCTCCCCTTCGTGTGAATAGTGGAACTCGCCGTCACCGTCGTGCCCGGTGCTGACGTGGAGGGAGTAGCCGACAGATTGGTCTGCCAGTTCCCCCCTTGATAGGTTCGCGAGATACCGAGCATGTTTCACCATGACGTGAGGGGAGTGGGTCGTCCCACCCCCCCCCTCACGCATCCCGATTACACTTCTGCGTAGCTGACCCCGAACGTCCAGCCGGTCAAGGTGGCTGGCGCGGTCGGGAGGAACAACCCGAGCCCGCTGGCGGAACCCGCCGGCATGACGATCACTTCCCGAGGCGTCGGCACCCACAGCCAGCCGTTCAACACGTTGAAGGCGTCTCCGAAGATGGAGGTCTTCCCGCCCGCGCCTTCCGCTGAGGCGTTCACCCCAGCCGTACCAGCCGCACCGGCAGTGCCGCCAGCAATCACCGAGGCGGCCCCGGCCCGCTTCAGCTTCGCCGGTGTGGCACTGGTCAATGTGGGGAACGCCGTCACCTGCGTTTCCAGCTGCACCCGCTGCTGTGCGCTGGTAGCGTTGGCACTCTGCCCAATCCAGCACCGCATGATTTCCAGATTGACGTTCGGCGCTGCCGCTGGGTTGATAAACACCAATGTGGTCGCACCGGCCACAGTGAGATTTTCACCACTGACCACAAACTCATTCATGACAGCTACCTCCAGTTAGGGTGAGGGAACAATGCAGGGGCAGGGCCATCAAACGAATCCCCTCCCCGTCCAGGACTTCCAGCCCTGTCTCGTAAAAATCTGAACCTTGCCGCGCCGGCGTTCAATCCGACTGGCAAACTCGCCCGTGTCGATCCCGTTTCGTACGACATTGAACGCAAGCTCCCCGCGTGGGCTGTCGTCCATGCGAGCAAACTCCGTCCCGAGACACCACCGCGCGCCGTCGATGTCGGTGATAACCAGCGCTGGCGGCGAGGATACGTAGGTTTCTGTAATGTGCTGCTGCTCCGCAGGGAGCATGTAACTGTAGATCATGAGTAAATCAACCCCCTGAATTGCTTGCCGACGGTGACCGGCGGGCTGCCGCCGCCGCCTCCAGATTCAGGATCGGACATGAGGCCCGCGTTCGTGATATCAGTCAGACTATCTGTGAGCATGAGCCTGTCAGAGCGCCGACAGTGATCAGGGGCATCATAGGCCTCTTGAGCAATGGTCCCGTGCAGTTGCGCACTACTCGATGCACTGCCTGCGTCCATCGTGATATGGGCACTGCCAAGACGAATACCCCTACTGCTAGGCGAAGACATGCCTTCATCAACTCACCTTCGCAATTACGCCTCTAGCAGCGCCCGTTTCGCTTCGCGCACATTCTCAAGCTGCTTCTCGATCTTCCGAATTTCGTTCACGCTTTCAACGGATCGCTTCGCCAAATCAGCCAACTCTCGCTTCTTGTCCTCAACCCGCGAAGATAGTGCCACAAGCTCTGCATTTAACTCGCCAGCCGTGGCGAGCGTCGCGCTTCTCAGCCCCTCCACCTTGGCGGATTCTTCTTGCTTGACGGTCTCAATAGCTCGCGAAGCTCGGCCACGCGCAGCAATGATGTCCTGTTCGCACTTCTCCACAACCTCACAGGCATCCGCCTCAGCCTTTGTGGCGCTTGCTTTGGCGATGTCCACGCGGGAAAGCAACTCGCGCTCAACCTGCTCGTAATTGGCAAGCCGGTTGGCGATCTCCAGCCCGCATTTGAAGCCTTCATAGGTCCGCTTGCCGCGCTCTAAGGCGTCAATAAACTCGCTCATATTCAGGTTGGTCTGTGGATCTTTCGCCATTAGACAGCCCTCCCGCGCATGCGTCGGCAATAGAGCTTGGCTACGAGTGCCGTCGTCCCATCTCCAGCCGTGACCCGTGGTCGTACCCAAATACTTGGCTCCTGCACGCCCTCAAAGGCGGCGGCAGTTTTCACGATGGTGTTGCCTTGATAGTCGGTCAAAATGAACCAGTTCGAGGGGGACGTGAGATCGTTGCTCCCTTCCAACTGGATTGAGCCACCCGTCCCAAATGTGCCCGAGAACTGGATGCTACGGTCGGAGAACTCCGCAAAGGATACGGGCGTCCCGTCGTCGCCATTCGCGAGCGTCCATTGCACATGGGCGCTCTCCCCAAGCCAGCTGGACTGCCCAACCTGCTCAGGAGCCACCCCGCTTTTTGTGGCCGATACTGTAGCCATAGTTACCTCTTCTTCTTGCTCGTGGACTCGTCTTTCTCAACTTCCACTTCGACAAATTGGACAACCGGAGCAGGTGCTTCAACCTTTTCCATCCATTTCTCACTGAAATGCCTCGGGTCACTCAATTCAAACTCTTCCCCGCCCTTAAAAAGGCGGAGATCGTAGTAGCCGACCCCGGTCATGTCAGACCCATTCACTGGCAGTTTGGCCCGTACTTTCATGATGACTCCTGTGTGAGAAGAACCGGCTGGGGCCCGTTACGCAGGGCCCAGCCAGCCCATCAGGGTTAGCTGATGGTGTAGTTCTTCGGATAGAAGACGTTCGAGATGTCCACCATGTTCATCGGCATCAAATACGCCGAGCAGGTGATTGACGGGGAGGTTCCCGTCACGTCGTACCGAATCCCAAGGTACTGCTCACTCACTGAGAGCGTGGTCGGAGGAATCGCAATCGCGAATTGATACCCCGCGACCAGCAGATCCGCATCCTGCGCTGGTGCGGCCGGCGTCCCAGACTCAAACACCGCCCGTCCGATGAGCTTGCGCCCGGTGGACTGTGCCGCATTCGAGGCATACTCCACATCGAAGGTGTAATCTTCGTCGCCCGTGGTCTGGTCTGCGGCGACTTCGACTTGGAACACCACACACATCGGGTTACCGTTCCCGATTGAACGATCTTGGCTCAAATCTAACACGTTCGTTCCTACGGCGTCGGCAGTGACCGCCTGTGAGGAGCTGAATTCATGTTGTGCATCAAGAATCATAACCTAACTCCTTTTCATTAAGTTCCGTATGGACTCCGATGGACTCCATTAGCTCACGACGGATTCTGTCTCGATCAACGCATCTGTGCGATGGACCGGGATGCCCCGGAACGCCATGTTCGGCTGCCCATCCACGTTGCTGTAGCCCAACTGCCCGCCGGTCTGCACATCGTCACGGCGTTGAATGTCGAGCATCTGGAAGCACGACCGGTTCATATAGAATACCGGCTTAACGCCTGACAGCGTTGGAACGCGGTGGATCGCCTTAATCATCAACTCGATCAAATCCGCCGCAGACGACTTCGAGACCAAGTTGGAGATATCGATATTGGCAATACGCACCGCATAGCGCCAATCGCGAAGGGCAATCCCGTGCTTCCACTGGAAGTGCGATTGATACGCCCGCATGCGACCCGTACCGGGGCCAGTCGCCGTCTGAACGGTCACCAGTCCTAGGTCTGCGTGCTGCAACCCAGCCATGGACCCCTTCGGGTAAATGCCGTGGATGGACTGCTCGCCCCACCCGATCAACCAGACCGATGAATTGTCAGAACCGGCCCCGCCACCGAGAAGGATATTACTCCCGTTCCCGGCAGTGGTGGAGCTGTACCGAGGAGACAGCCCGGTAAATTCCTCCGGGTTGAGTCCGGTGTTGCCATAGAACAGCGTCGAGGCGAACTTAATCCCCATCGACTCGATGAAGGCTCTGTCTTCAGACATCCGACAAGCGTTCACATCGGCATTGAGTTCCGCGAGGTCCTTATCGACTTCACTCCACCCTTCCAGCCTTCCGCACTGCTCATCAATCTGCGCGGTCGTGCTCTTGCTAGGCGTGATCCCGGCGTTCATCAGCCGGTATGCCACCGTCGGGAGGCCGGTACGGACTACCGTTCTGTGCCCGGTAGGAAGATTCCCCTCTACAAAGGGAATGTCATCCACGACCTCGTTGCGCTGAGACAAGAGTTCGGCGATCCCCTGAATCTTACCGTTCGGTTGAACGCGTTTCGCGTGATCAACCAATGTCAAAAGACTCGATCCTAAAGTAGCCATATCAATAAACCCCTTTCACGGTGTTAGGTCCGTGGGGGCGCTCCGTACATCAACTCGGCTAAGGTTTTTGGCCGAGCAGTCGGCCCACCATCCCCACGGGCTTGTGTCACCGATGGCGCTGGTTGCCCCGTCGGTGTCACAGAAAGCGTTTTCTTAAATTCCTCCACAATGGCCGGTTTCGCCTCTGCGATAATCTTGGCCGCCCACTGCGTCGGATCATTGCCGTATGTTTGCTTAAAGGAGTGCTCTTCGAGGACCGTCCAGGCTTCAAGGGTCGGGTGCGGACTATTCGCCACGCGGACGTGGTACCACGGCTCTTGTGCAATCAGGCCCTTGTACTCCGACTGATCCGCGTAGATCCGCTCGTCCACCTTGTCTTGGCCGTACTTGTCGTAGGCCAGTTCTCGGCTCGCGAGTTCTCGCCCCTCAAACTTGGCCCGCTCCGCAATCTGCTCCGGCGTCGGCTGCTGGGGCTCCTCATAGGTGCCATCGAGCCGTGCCTTCAAGATGCGGTTGTCCTCCAGCACTTGCGCGAGCTGCGTTTTCAGCTCTTTCACTTCGCCCCCGAGCTTTCGGGCTGCCGCCCGGTGGCTCTCTTCCGCCTTGGCTTTCTCTTCGGCCTTCTTCACCTCGGCGGCTTTCGCCTGCTCAGCCTCAGCATCCTTCTGAGGATCAGGTTTCACCGTACCAGCGGGGGCTGCGGACTCTTTTGGAGTGGCAGCACTTCCGGTCTCTGGGTTTGGTGTGGATGTCGTCGTGTCCGAATTCGCTGCGGAAGCGTTCGGCGAACCGTAGAGCTGCGTGAGCAGACTCCCGGGGGCCGATGCCGTCGCAGGGGCGGACGATTCAATGACAGCAGTAGGCATTTACATGGCTCCTTGTTCGGGTTGTTGGAATTCCTGGCGCAGTTGCATGCGGCCTTCGATTGCCGTTTGCAGGGCAGCCAGATCGACACGGCCCCGCTCAACCGTTGCCCGAGTACCCTCTTTTATTTGTGTGTTAATCAGATCGGCCTTGAGCTTCTTCAGGAAGGCGGGATCATCGCCAGCTTGCATGATGGCTTGCGCGAGTTCAGGGCTCTGGTAGGCCGTGAGCGCGTAGTATGCTTGCATTTCTGGCGTGAGATCCTTCCAGTCCTGGCTGAGCGAGATCTTCGGCATCGCGGGACCGGTCGAGGATTGCTGATCGATCATCTTGATCAGCCCTTCCTTGTCGCGCAGCTCCGTCAACTGAATGCCGAGCTTCACCATCCCGGGCCCCAGCGGCGCGAGTTGCGGCAACGCCGTCAGCAACATCTCGGCTTGCTGCTCGCGCAGGACCGCGTAATCCTTCTCCTCCGTCAAGACAAGATCGTAGATCCGCTCCTTGAGCGACTGAATCGATCCTTTCGTGATCTGCACGACGCGAGGGGCGTTGGGGTCGTCCGTGATCTGAAACGACATTTCTTCTGTGAGGTACTGCTTCATGTAGGCGTGCGCGAGCTTGGCTCGCATAAACCGAGATCGGCGCAGGTTGGCATGCAGTGGGGTGATGACTTGCGCCCCAACCATCTGCTTGCGAGCCATGCCAGAGCCGGAACGAATCTCGCTTGGCTCCTCTAGCGCCTTTTCCTGCCCAGCTACGCGCAAAATGGCGTCTTTGTCTTCCTGGAGAAGCGCCATCTGGCCTTGCCCGATGTCCACATTCGGGACAAGCTGGACTTTCCCGTTCGTGAGCGCCCCCTCCATGACCTCCATCAATCCGTCAGGTCGCGCCTTCTCCAACTGGAACTTTTCCAGATCTTCAATCGCGTTCTTTTCGGCAATCGTCCGATTGTTGGACAATGCTGCAAGCGCCTTGCTCTCACGCTTGTTGATGGCCTCCACAATCGGGACGAGCCGTGAGGCGAGCGGGAGCGGAAGGCCGTTTTTCTTCAGGCCTGAGTAGTAAGGGAGGTAGGGGAAGAGGTTGGTTTCATGCTCAGACACGTCATGGTGGAGCAGGAGACTCCCGAGGAGAACGCCTGTGTACATGCGGTCCTGGAGGACTGTCGCCAAGGTGAACGACTCACCCAGCTCCTTCAGGAGCGCGTGCCCTTGCTTGACATCGAGCGGAACGGGCAGTGCGGTGGTCCCATCCTCATTGACGAGGTAGTAGATTTTGACTTTGCGCTTGTACCAAACCTCAAACGGTCGAATTCTGGCTCGTCCGGCGGTCCCTTGCACGGACAGCGCATACATCGACCCCGGTAAGCCCTGCTCATTGAGCAACGACGCCGCGACATTGCCGACATGGGGCATGGTGCCGCCGTAGCCGCTCGAAATATAGTCCCGGATGACCTCTTCCTTGTCAGGAAACAGCGCAATCCCGTCTTCCTGGTCCATCCATGAGCCTTCAATGATGTATTTCGCGTCATCATTCGGGTCATAGCGGACCGAATACGGGTCTTTGTAGACGTGGAAGGGGTTCAGGGAGCGGATTTTATTGTATTTCTGCCCAAGTTCGTTGGTCGCAATGTAGCTCTTGAGCCATCCGACCCCGCCGAGGTTGCCGTCCCAGACCTGTTCTTGCTCTTCAAACTCTAACCCGTTGATCGAATCGTTATGGGCAAGGTAATCCTTCGCTAAATTGGCGACAGGATCATCGGCTGGGACGTTGCGCCCGAGAAAAGTCACGCGCTGGCGAGTCTGGATGAACTGCCCCGCGATCCGCTCCAGAATAGGAGCCATCTCGTTGCGTTTGGTCGGGGGTTGCCCTCGTTCAAGGAGGGCTTGCAGTTCGTCGGCGGTGTAGAATTCGTTTTCGGCGAAGCAGTAATTGATGGAGGCTTCGGCTTCGTAGAGGCGGCGTAATGGCGAGGTCGTCGCTTCAACAATGAAGCGTTGCAGCCGCGTGACGATCTGCGTGTCGTCTTCCCGCTTGGCCGACGTCACGAGAAAATCAAGCTGTTCGCGAGAGGGAGACTTCCGGAACGTATCCGAAGCCGCCATGAAGGAAGGAATCCCTCATGCGCGGCTCAGAAGAGGCGGGCATGGGTGGTATTACCGTTAGGAGCTACCACATTTCCTTGAGCTTGTCAAGACTTTCGTACGCCAAGCGCAACTCGCGCAGCGCCCCTTTCACTTTCCGGTGGGCGTCATGCGCGAGTTCCCGCTTTTGGCTCTGGCTTAGCAACCCTTCTTCTTTCCTGGCTTCTTGGCTTTCTTCATGCTCGTCGCCTCCCTTCATAAGATTTTCCATGAGAGTGGCTGCGCGCGGTGATAGGTGGACGCTTGTCGAAAGCGTTGCGGGACCTTGCTGCAATAGCGGAGATAGCCGCGCCACGCGAGGCAGAGTGCATCTGCTTGATTCGGGGAATGCAGGAGGGGCTTCACGTTCGGGATACCGGAGCTACTCCCCTTGCCCTGCACCTTCGTGCGGGTCCGTCCGTTCAATTCGACCGTGCCCCACTTGATGGACGTGAGTTGCGAGATCAGTTCGTCAGACTTCTGAATCTTACTGCGGCGCTCGGGGTCGTTCTCGATCACCAGTTCTTTCGACTCCATGAAGGCTTCGCGCAACTCCCACCACAGTTCGTCGCGCAGGCGGTGAAATTCGCTGTCCCGGATGGGGGACTCTGCGGCATCGATGCCGTAGACGTTCTTGATCAGATGCTTCTCTCGCAACATCTTCAGCGTACTCCGCCCGAGTCCACCGGAGTCCACCAGGACGGCGTAGGAGGCATCCGGGGCGAGGTTGGCGCGCTCAGCACTGAGCACTTGTGCGACCAGATCGGCCAAGCGGAATTCATCGACCTCAACATGTTCCTGGAGTTCGACCAGCTTCGGCCCACGCATCACCGCAACCACAGAGGGATCACCACCTGAGCCGCCCCCGCCCACATCGACCCCGATACAGAGCGGGTCGTTCTCGCTGATGGTAATCTGGCGTTCCATCGCGGCCATGACAGAATCGTAGTGGATCAGTGTATCGGCCGCTTGCTTGGGAGGAAGTCCGATCACACGCACACGGACGGTATCGGAGTCTTCCCCGTATTTCTCGATCAGCGCATCTTGCGCCCGCTCGTTAAACCACGTAAACCGGCCAGGGGTGGCCAGCTTCTCCGCTTTCAACTTGCGCGCGTCCCACTGGAGGCAGGTCCAATACTTCCGATTCTTCGTCTGCGACTCCGCCGCAAACCCCGTGCGTTTCGTGGGGTTGAAAATCATAAGGATCATCGAGAGGGGATCAGACAGGCCGCCTTCAATCGGTTTAAACACGGGCTCAGGCACGCCGGACGCTTCCGTGATCCCATAGAACACGCCCAGCGCATGGACCCCCGCCAAGACGACCCCTTGCTCTTCCGGGTTGGCATTCTGTTGAATCGTCCGTGGCTCAATCCGCACCGCACGCCCCGCGTTCGGATCGTCCTTGAGGTAGATCTTTTTTTCTTGTTTTTCAAACAGCGCGCTGAGCGCGTCTGAGCCGGCGATCACCTTTGTGAACTCTGGCCAGAGCGTGGAGTGGAGCGTCGGCCCTGCGGGAGCCGTACACACGCCTTTCGGCTCGTACTGAGCCAGGACCGCCATGTAGTGCAACATGATGCCGGTCATGGAGCGTTCTTTCCCGAGTCCATGCCCCGACATGACGGAGATCCCCATCTTGTCGGCGTCTTCCCGCTCCTCGGCGGTCAGGTGGGCGTCCACATTCGGCGGGTCGAGTGTCCCCTCCCGTAGGGCGAGATGCAACTGATAGCGTTTCAGCTTGGCGTTGAGGATCTGCCGGTAGGCCTGCCATAACTCCCGCTGTCCCGACCAGGGGTCGAACTCCTTGCCGAGAAACTTACACGCCCAATAGAACGGATCCGTAACCCATCGCTGCATCTCCCGGACCTGCTGGCGCTCCCGATCCGCTCCCATGGGCATCCCGTCGTCACTCCCCCCGCTCCAGTAACACCCACCAAGACTCCAACTGCTTAATCTCCAGCGCCCGTTCTAAGATCGCCTTCCGCTCTCGCATCAAGGTGGACGGCTCCCGGTTCAAATACTGCCGCATCCAGGCTTGATGCAACGCGTCCCGCAAATCATCAGGGCTTCCCCGCAAGTCCACAATACCCCACCTTCCGTGGATCCCCCTCCTCCACACCCCATCGCCACGCCATACACTGCGACGCCACGCACACCACGATGTCCTGATCCAACTGGATCATCTGCGGACACCACTTCTCCTTTGCCTCATCCTCAGTCAGCATCCTGAGCCCTTTTTTTATTGGAAAATTTTTTGTGGCATGTCGTGCGGAGCAGGCGATGGCGATGACACAGACTCATTCTCCCCCCATACCCCCTGGGTCCCCTGCCTCGGAACCCTGGCACGGAATATGCTCTTGCTGAGTCTCTATATACGTAGTACTACCACTACCAGCCTCCTGACCTCCCGCTCTTGACTGGGGAGCGGTACCTCCCGATCCATTGCGAATCAACGGCTTATAGATACCAGCGACCGCAGAGGCCATCATCTTACTCATGATCGAGTGATTCGCTCTACTCTGCCCGGTCTCCAGGCGCTCCTTGTCGTAGAGCGTGCCGTGCTGCGTATTGAGGGCAAACATAAGTCCGCTTATTTGACTGGGGGTCAATGCCGCTAGGAGACCATCATCTTCCAACTTCTCTAGCAGCTTCTCTTGGACGGTGAGATTCTTGGCTTGGAGAGTCGCTAAGACCTCAGCCCGAGTGCTGCGGAAGGTCGAGACGGCTTGTGTTTCGGGCTTAATCTTCTCCAGGAATCGGTGAATCGTGGATTGGTTGACGCCAACCACTTTCGCAATTTGATAGGTGCTCAGGCCGGACTGAGCCATCTGTTTGACTTTGGCTTTCGGGAGTTTGGTTTTAATGCGAGAAGGGGACGTGTGCAGAGGGGCAGATAGCGGCTCAGGGGAGGCGGTATCCATACGGCTGTTGTACGCTGATAGGGGAGAGGAGTCAAGAGGTGTGCTCGGTGGCCTCTCACCGAAGGGGTATATTGATTATCGGGTAAAGGAGGGGAGGGAACCGTGCTCGTTGTGCGGGGTACTCGCACCCCCATTGTCNNCGCACCCCCATTGTCATAAGATCTAATAGGAGCATTAAGAGCATATTTGTGATGGCTTGTCAAGTCCCGCCGAAGGATGGCCTAATGTCGCAGACTTACAGATCGGCCAGGTTTCTCCGATTCACTGGATTACACGGGAGTCCACTAGCGTAACAGTTCAATGGCATAGTCAGCAGGAAGTGTGGCGTTCTTGGAGAGATTGCACAGGACACAACTCACGCGCAGATTGTCGAGGTCGTCTGATCCGCCTCGTGATCGCGGATAGACATGATCCACATGAAACTTCTCCCCAATAAGTACTCGGCAGCACCAGTAACACCGATTGTTTTGCGCAGCGNNGCAGTTAAGAGCTTGACCAGCATCCAAAAATCACTGCGCAGATCTGGACGCGCAGATCCCTCAGAATCAGATGGAGGCCTGCCATTATCTTGCAAGAGCTTGGCGATTAGCGGCCTACGCCGCCGCGCATCCTCTGCCATGTCCTGCTCGACACGTGTGAGGTACGCAACGGTCGATTCACCAGGATAGCGAGTATGCATTTTCGCCACGACTCCAAACAAATCCGCCACAAAATCACGTAACTGCATAATATGTAACACAACTTTCTGTTGATAACCAGATAGAATCTATCCTGAAATGCAATTTCGCCTCATTATTCCATCTCTCTCATATTCATAACCCCTTGATATTCCTACTACCCCTTATTGGCATAACTACTGCAATAGGTAGAGGCATGAACGGACACATTAACCAGGGGGATATCATGAAAGTGGTACATAAATCAGATTGTACGCGAGTCTTCAAACGGTATGACATGAGCTGCCCACGCTGCCAGGAATTAGCCAAAGGGCAACCCGCGCGTGAGGGATGGGGTTCTTTCCGTACGAGGCAAGAGTTGATTAGATTGCAGGATATTCGCGAACACAACTGCAAGCTAGCCAACTGTGGGCCAGTATGTACGTTTGGGGATTGGTAGAGGCATGAACGGCAACACGGACCAAGGGGGATGAGATGACCAAACATGAATCATATGCCGCACGCAAGGGATATACGCTGATCAAGATTCAGGG
>CXWK01000152.1_pt1 | contig 16182 bp, 13 predicted proteins | sample 590851 | NCBI WGS metagenome assembly CXWK01 (sample SAMEA3498364, study PRJEB10139) | wastewater metagenome | biome: wastewater treatment plant; material: activated sludge | place: Denmark | collected 2014-08-01 | reverse complement strand
CGCCGTTCCTCGTTGAGGTCGGCGAGATGAATATCGCCAAAGTCGATCACCCGATGCCATCAAATGCAGCGTCAATGGCATCGGTCTCGGCTCTCAGGCGCCTGCGTTCCTCCTCCGGCAGAGATGCCTCCCATGCAGCTGCCGCCTCGGCTTGGGCCCAGAACTGAGCATCCTCGAGCGCATCGAGCGCTTCGATAATCGTTTCCTCGTAGGTGTCGCCATCCAATGCCCGGATGCGATCGCGTGTCTCGGTGCTGAGCTTGATGGTGGTTGATGATCGAGCTACCGCCGGCGTCATACCACCACTATACCGACACGGCATCGGCGAGGTCGACGCGCCCGGGCTCGCTCGCGTGGTGATCATGTTGTTGGAGGGTGCGTTCGTTCTGGGCCGCACCACCCGCTCGACCGTGCCGCTGGACGACGCCGGACGCGTCGCAGCGACGGAGGTACATCGCTTGCTGTAAGAGTGGCGGGGCACGACACCGAACGGGGGACTGGTGATTGACATCAAACAGGTCAGGCGGCTGTCGAGCATCAACGAGTTCACCGACCGGCTGGGCGAGCTGGGCATCGACGACCTGATCGGCGTCGATGTCGAGGTCGAGCCTGGGGGACCGCTGGCCCAGCCCTTTGCCATGACCGACGCTTCCGCCGGGGAGCTTTCGGTGGGCAACCGGTTCTGTGCGTTGCCGATGGAGGGCTGGGACGGCACCACCGACGGGGCGCCCACCGACCTGGTCGCCCGCCGCTGGCGGCGCTTCGGCGAAAGCGGGGCCAAGCTGATCTGGGGCGGCGAGGCGGTGGCCGTCCACCCCGACGGACGGGCCAACCCCCACCAGCTGATCAGCGACGACGCCACCACCGAGGCGCTGGCCGGGCTGCGAACCGGGCTGGTCGACGCCCACGCTGAGGCGCACGGGTCGACCGACAACCTGGTGGTGGGGTTGCAGCTGACCCACTCGGGCCGATGGGCGCGACCGCACGGCGATCCGCTTCCCCAGACCGCCCACACCCACGCCGAGCTCGACCGTCGCCTGGGCATCGGCGCGGCCGAGGTGCTCAGGGACGGCCAGCTGGATGAGCTGGTCGAGCACTTCGTCGTCGCCGCCGAACGGGCGCATCAGGCCGGCTTTGCGTTTGTCGACGTGAAGCACTGCCACGGCTATCTGCTGCACGAGCTGCTCAGCGCCTACGAACGCCCGGGCCGTTACGGGGGTGACTTCGAAGGACGCACCGCGTTCCTTCGAGCGGTCGTCGACGGCATCCGCCAACGGGTACCCGGCATTGCGATCGGGGTACGGCTGTCCGCCTACGACCTGGTGCCCTTCGCTCCCGACGACGACGGCATCGGGGCGCCGGTCACCGCAGCCGGGGCCGATCGGGATCGACCCTTCGGCGCCGACGACACCGGCACGGGCATCGACCTGACGGAGACCCACCGGTTTCTCGACCTGTGCGAGGAGCTGGGCATTCCCATGGTGTGCCTCACCGCCGGCAGCCCGTACTACAACCCGCACGCCCAGCGGCCCGCCTACTTTCCGCCCTCCGACGGATATGCCCCACCGCGCGACCCGCTGATCGACGCAGCGGTCATGGTGGATGCGACCGCCCGGCTGACCCGGGCGCACCCCAACGTGGCGGTGATCGGCAGCGGCTACTCCTACTTCCAGCAGTGGCTGGGCCACGTCGCCCAACACCAGGTGCGCACCGGCGCGGTCACCTCGGTGGGCATCGGCCGCAACATGTTGAGCTACCCATGGATGCCCGCCGACCTGCTCGCCGGGGCCGAGCTGCGCACCCGGCTGGTGTGCCGCACGTTCAGCGACTGCACCACCGGCCCCCGCCACGGGCTGATCTCGGGCTGCTACCCGCTGGACGAGTACTACAAGGAGCGACCCGAACGTCGCGAGCTGGTGGCGATCAAACGCAACGTCGGACGGAAGGTTCGGAGATGAGGGTGATCGAGTCGGGCATGTGCTCGATCACGATGCGCCAGCTCGGCACCGACGACGTGATCGCTCTGGCGGTGCGGGCCGAGCTGGCCGGCATCGAGTGGGGCGCCGACGGGCACGTGCCCCCCGGCGAGACCTCGGTGGCCGAGGCGGTTGCCCGACGCTGCGTCGACGCCGGGGTGGCTGTCGCCTCCTACGGCACCTACTTGGGCATCGGCCCCTTCGACGATCCGGAGTCGCCGCCCGACGAGCTGGTGGCCGCGCTCGACTCGGCCGAGGCGCTGGGAGCGCCCCTCGTGCGGGTATGGACGGCGTTCGGCACCGAGAGCGATGCGCCCGGGGCCGACCGGGCGAGGGTGATCGAGACGACCGCCGCCATCACTCGGGCGGCCGATGCCCGTGGGCTGGGCGTGGCCCTGGAGTTCCATCCGGGCACGCTGACCCACACCGCCGTCGGCGCCCGCAGCGTGCTGGCAGCCGTCGATCACCCGGCGCTGCGCACCCACTGGCAACCCGACCCGGTGCTGGCCCCGGCGGAGGCCTTGGACGAGCTGAAGCTGGTTGCCGACTCGCTCGCCTACCTGCACGTGTTCGCCTGGGGTTCGGGCGGAATCGCCGAGCGTTATCCGCTGGCCGACGGCGCCGAGCTGTGGCAGCCGGCCCTCGCCATCGCAGCCGCTGCCCCGCCGCTGCCCGCCGGCCTGCCCCGTTACGCCCTGCTCGAGTACGTCGCCGACGATGATCCTGGGCAACTCATCGCCGACGCCACCACCCTCAACGGGTGGATCTCCCGGCGTGATGAATCCTGAAACGTTGCCTAGGTGGTTCCCGCTGCGTGGGCAAAGTAGCCACCGACCGCCGGGCCACAACCCGCTGGTCCCGCCGTGCTGGCCCGTCGGAGCTCCATAGCGCTGGCGGCGTTGCTTGACCCGTTGATCCACCACGTGCGGGACACAGGGGCTGTGGTGCTGGAGCCGGGGCTGATCGGGATGGAGTCGTACAGGTCTCTGGTCTGGGTGGCGTAGTCCATCGCTTCCGATTCAACGTTGCCCCAGCACGGGTTGTAGACGCCATACTCGCCGATGTACACCGGAAGACCTTGAGCAGTGGACCAGCCGATCACTTGCTCAACGTAGGTGCGGTGCTGGGCTGCCTCGTTGCCGTACGTGTATGGCCGTGGGTTGCTGTCGGTTCGATCCTGCCCCTTCGGGAAGCCATAGCTGCTGCGGCCATAGCCCCATGTCGGGTCGGTCGGTGGTTCACTGCCGTCGGTTCCGCCACCGAAGTAGTCATGGAACGACCACATGAGGTTTTTGCTCGACGCTGCGAACGTCGCCAGGTCGGCGCTGTTCTGAGCCAGCGAGGTGTCGCCGTGGGTTGGCTCGGCCATCAGGATCTTGTTGGTGGCGGTGCTGTTGGCCCGAACGTCCTGGACGATCGCCGTGTAGTTGGCGATCATCTTTGACTGCTTGCTTTGAACCCCGCCGTCACCCTTGGGTTCGTTGATCAGATCCAGAGCCACAACGGTCTCGGACCTGTCAGCCTTGGCGCTCGTCGAGAAGTCCGAGTATCGGTCTGCAAGAGTTCGGATGTAGGTCTTGAACTCAGGGCGGGCGAAGACCTCATCCTCGAGGTCCTGAGCCGTCGTCGACCACTTCTTGCACTCCGGAGTCAGGCTCGGAGCGACGATGTCCCACATCCATTTCGGGATGTCGTGGGTCGCATCGGCCATCCGGGTGCTCATGCCGCACAGTGATCCAGGCCATCTTGTGTGGGCGGGCACCAGGATGACGTAGAGCCCCTGGGCCTTGGCTGCGTCGATCACGGTGTCCAACTCTTGGAGTGCTACCGGGTCGACGATGACCGATCCGCCCTGCTCGATCTGGTAGGTCGGCCAGTCCATGTTCAGCCTGATGACGTTCCAGTTGGGTGCCGAGCTGGACCCGAAGCCGTTGTTGATCTCGTCGACCACGGCCGGCGTGGTCCAGTTGGAGCCGTTGAGGTATGGGGCGTGTTTGATGTTGGCCCCGTTCAGGGTGACCGGGTCACCCTGCTGGGCGGCAGGCCAGGCTGCTGTCTTCACGAACCCGTTCGGGAAGTCGGTGCAAAACAGCTCGTCGGTAGACTGGCAGTGCGCCGGCAAGCCCGACGGTGTGGTGGCTGTGGCGACCCGGACGGTGGTCCAAACGGGCTTGGCGCCGGTCTGCTGGATCGTTCGGACTCCAACCTGATATTGGGTCTGAGGTTGAACTGCTCCGCCGCCACATCCGGCCGGCACGCTGGTGAGTGATTTCGTCGTGTTCTTGCGGGTGCCCTCCCAGGTGCTCCAGCAGTCCTCGATCGGGCCGGGGTAGGAGGTGGGTTTCAAGAACACGTCGTAGGACACGAATGGGAACGAGCCCGATGCTGCGGTCCAGTTGACTTGGATGGACGTCGGATCCGAAGTGAGGGTGACCTTGGGGGCGGCTTTCATTCCTATGTTGGTGATCTTGGCGTCGTCGAGGTTCGAGCAGTTGGAGTCGGGCGGGCAGGTCCCCTGCACCGCTTTGATGCCGATGTCGACCTTGGTCTTGGCGACCGACGCGGGCATCTTCAGCCGCTCGACGTAGGTGCTCTGTGCCGACGCGTACGGGACCCATGAGCTGTTGGTTCCACCGGCCGACGATGACACCCACTGCCAAGTCGACGTTCCGGAGGTCCGCCACCAGATCTCGTAGCTCACCAGTGTCTGCCCCGTGTGTTGCCAGGTCACCTCTACGGTGCGTTGGTCCGGTTGAACGACCACCTCCGTCAGGTTTGGGGCCAGTGGCGCCGCGCTGGCGACACCGCTCAGCTGGAGAGCCGCACTTCCGATGATCACGGCAAACAGCAACGCTGCGAGCCGTTGGGCGGTGACTTTCATGCGAACTCCTTGGGTGTGAAACCCCGCTATCCCGAATGAGAATCACGCTGTCCCGAATAGTAGCCCGGGTCGCCTGGAAAGCAATCAGTTCTTTCGAATCTCAGCACCAAGGCTCGATCACCACTTCGTTTCCGCTGCCGTGAGCGCCTTGGTGGAGTCGCATCCCTGACCGGATGAACGGATACAGTCAACCGGTGAATCGCCTTCTCACAGTTCGTTTGCTCATGGGCTGGTCGTTGGTGATGGTGGTGACTTTCGGCGTGCCGGCGGGCGCCCAAGGCAGTCCGCCACCGGGCCCGTCCGGACTCGAGGATGCGGCGGCGTCGTCGTGTGCGGCGCCTGCAACCCACGGGTTCAACGACGTTCCCACCAACCACTTCGCCAACCTGGCGGTCGGCTGGTTGGTCGGAGCCGGCATCACCTCCGGCACCTCACCCGGCACGTACTCGCCATCGCAACCGGTCACCCGCGCACAGATGGCGGTGTTTCTGTGGCGAGCAGCCGGTGGGCCCACCCCGGTGGGGCCGCACGGGTTCAACGACGTTCCCGCCGGACATTTCGCCGGAACGGCGGTCGGGTGGCTGGTCGGAGCCGGCATCACCTCCGGCACTTCACCCGGCACGTACTCGCCGTCGCAACCGGTCACCCGCGCACAGATGGCGGTGTTCCTGTGGCGAGCAGCCGGTGGGCCCACCCCGGTGGGGCCGCACGGGTTCAACGACGTTCCCGCCGGACATTTCGCCGGAACGGCGGTCGGGTGGCTCGTCGGCGACCGGATCACCTCCGGCACTTCACCCGGCAGATACTCCCCATCGAACATGGTCACCCGCGCACAAATGGCCGTCTTCCTCTGGCGCTCCTCCTGCCCGCCACCCCCCGTTGACTTCACCATGTTGACGATCACCGATGACGGGAGTTACTCGATGGACGAGTCCAATGGGGTGGTGAAGGTCACCAACGGCCAAGTTGGGAGGGGGGCGAACACGCGGGTTGTCGTGGCAAAGAGGGGAAGTCCTCCCGATTCGGTTTGTGCCACGATCGAGTCGGTGACCGGCGCGATCGTTGGTTTCGCTCAGCCTGGGGTTGCCGTGCACATTCGAACTGCGGGGGGGAGAACCACCGCACTCACGCTGACGAACAACGTCTGGGCGACCGCTAGGTGGATTTGGAATGCCCACCACATGGACAGTGGAAGTAGCGAGGGTTTCACCGGTCTCGGGTCGTTCGAGGCGCCCGGCTTCTACCGGGAAGGTCAACCGTTGCCGCCCCTCCCCTGGCGGGTCTGCGCTCGAACCGTCGGCAACACCGTGCAAGGAAAGGTGTGGAACGCAGGAGCCGTCGAGCCTGCGTGGGGGGATCCAAACTTCGGAGGTTCTGTCTCGATCCCGAGAGGGCTGGCCACAGGAGGCGAATCGGGTGTGTATGCGGGTCACCTCCAAGCCGGTCAAGGATTCAGGTTCAGCAACGTCGGCCCCGCAGCGGTAGCCGTGAGGGGTTGAACACAACGTTCAAGGCACGCGCCATCATGGGTTGAGCTGAGTCAAGCTCGCTACGCGGCGTCGACGATCGTGTAGGTGTAGCCCTGCTCGGCGAGGAAACGCTGGCGGTTGAGGGCGAAGGCCTGCTCGACGGTCTCGGCGGCGACGATCGTGTAGAACTCGGCGGAGCCGCCCTCGGCCTTGGGGCGCATGATGCGACCGAGGCGCTGGGCCTCCTCCTGGCGGGAGCCGAACTGCCCGGAGATCTGGATGGCCACGTTGGCCTCGGGCAGGTCGATCGAGAAGTTGGCCACCTTGGACACGATCAGCACGTCGATCTCGCCCGAACGGAACCCCTCGAACAGTTCGTCGCGCACCTTCTGGGGGGTCTTGCCGGTGATCAGCGGGGCGCCGAGGCGCTCGGCGACCTTGGCCAGCTGATCGAGGAACTGCCCGATCACCAGGATCCGGTCGCCCTGGTGGGCCGTCATCAGCTCGTCGAGGGCCACCAGCTTCGACGGCGTCGTGGCGGCCAGCCGGTGGCGCTCCGCCGGTTCGGCCACCGCATAGGCCATGCGCTGCTCGTCGGTGAGGCTGACCCGCACCTCGGTGCAGGTGGCGGGGGCCACCCAGCCCATCGCCTCCAACTCCTTCCACGGGGCATCGAAACGCTTCGGCCCGATCAGGCTGAACACGTCGCCCTCCTTGCCGTCCTCCCGCACCAGCGTGGCGGTGAGCCCCAGGCGACGGATCGCCTGGATGCGGGCGGTGGCCCGAAAAACCGGGGCGGGCAGCAGGTGCACCTCGTCGTAGATCACCAGCCCCCAACCGCGCTCGTCGAACAGCTTCAAGTGCGGGTGGCGGTCGAACATGTCGGCGTCGGCCCCGACGCCCCGCTTGGCCCAGGTGAGCACCTGATAGGTGGCGATCGTGACCGGACGGATCTCCTTGGAATCGCCCGAGTACTCGCCGATCTGGTCCTCGGTCAGGTTGGTTTTGGCCAGCAGCTCCCGGCGCCACTGATGCGCCGAGCTGATCGACGTGACGACGATCAGCGTGTGGGTTCCGGCTGTGGCGATGGCGCCCAGGCCGATGATGGTTTTGCCCGCGCCGCACGGGAGGGCCAGCACACCGTTGCCGCCCTCGATGTTGCCCTCGTGCCACCAGGCGGCCAGCGCATCGCTCTGATAGGAGCGCAGCTCGGCGGTGAGCTCGGCCCCTTCCAGCCGTGTGCCCTTGGCGTACCCGGCCTCATCCGCGGCGGGCCAGCCGAGGCGGATTAGCGCCTGCTTGAGCACGCCCCGGTCGCCATTGCGCACCGCAAAGCGGTTGCCGTCCAGGCGGTTACCCAACAGCTCGGCCACCTGCTTGTCCCGGCTGACCTCCTCCAACAAGGCCGGCTCGGCCGAGGTGAGCGCCAGGGCGGCGGTGTCGTGGTCGCGCACCAGCCGCAGGCGGCCGTAACGGCCCATCTGGTCGTGCACCTCGGCCAGCACCGACGGCGCCACCGGGTACTTGGCCAGGCCGGTGATCGTGGCGGCCACGTCGCCCGAGCTCAGCCCGGACACAGCAGCGTTCCAGAGCGACAGCGGCGTGATCCGGTAGGTGTGGATGTGCTCGGGGGCCTTGTCCAGCTCGGCGAACCGTGCCAGCTTGGCCCGGGCCTCGTCGAAGCGCGGCGATGACACCTCGGCCAGCACCGACAGGTCGCCTTGCACGATCAGGGGGTTGGTCGGGTCGCTCATGTGCTCGCTCGCTGTGAGATCGACGCGGTCAGCGCCGCCACCAGGTGGTCGTCGAAGCCGATCGGCTTCGGGGAGGGCAGAGGATCCGCCGGGTCCGGCTGGTCGACGATCCACCCGGCGATGGCATCGTCCACCGGTGGGGGCAGCAGCGCATCGGTGCCCGTCGGCGACGCCGTGGATGGTGCGCTCGGGTCGGCCGAAGCTGCGCTCCCGATCGAGGTGATGGTCGCCTCGGCCGGGGTTGAGGAGGCGAGGATCACGCCCCTGGTGGCCAGCACGTCCCGAACACGGGCGGCGGTGAGCGGCGAGGTGGCCACGCCGGCCGCCACCACGGTGAGCTTGGCCGGCTTGTGACGGGCGGCGTCGGAGATCACCATCGGGTCGGCAGCGGTGATGACGCAGCCCACCTCGGTGACCGTCACCGGCGACACCGACCCCATTGCATCGTCGATGAAACGCAGCACGGCGTCGGGCACCGGCACCGACGACCCGTCAGCGAAAAACCGCTGGACCTCCTCGGGGGAGGTGGTGGGCGCCGCCTGGGCCAGGCGCCGGGCCGAGAGCCGCCACACCGAGGCGCCGCCCTCGCTCTCCAGGTCGGCGTAGCGCATCAGCTGCGCCACCACGTCGGGGGCCATGTTCGGCGGGGCCACCACCGAATGGTCGGGTTGCACCAGGAAACTGCGGTCGCCGCCACCGACCACAGCGTTGACCGCGTCGGCCCCGCCGATGGCCGCACGCCCGGCCTCGGTCAGCCCCGGACGTCCCGGGTCGCCGATCAGGCCCAAGGCGGCGGCGGTGGTCAGGTGCTCGCTGAGTTCGTCGACGTCGTTCAGCGCCACGTGTCGCCCGGTGGCCAGCGCCATGAAGTCGCCACGCTCGATCGCCCGACCCTCGGGCATCGATGCGAGCACCGACACCAACAGCGACCGCTTGACCGACTGGGCGTACGCGTCCTCACCCCGCCCACCCTCCAGCCACGCCTCGACGAGGCTGAGCCAGCGGGTGCCCACCTCGAGCCGGTCGAACTCGGCGATGCGGCGCAGGTTGGGACGCCACCGCACGGGGTGGAACACCTTGCGACCGCGACCCCGAGCGGGCATCGCCTGGGCGTAGATCAGGCCCAGGTCGGCGGCCAGGCCCCCGAGCAGCACCCCGAGGTCCTTGTCGATGCCGGTCGCTTTGGCGGCGCTGCGCCAGGTGGCCACCGGCGCCCGACGGTCGCCCGACTTCTTGCCCTCAACCGGATGGTCGCCCAGGTGGCCCACCACGTCGCCCAGCTGGGCCACCACGCGGGTGGGGCCCATCGGGGTCTCCTGGACGGGAACACCAACGACGTCGGGCGGCGGCACCAGCGCAGGCCCCAACGCCTTGCCGCACCCGTGGGCGACCTCCATGAACAGCGTCACGCTGTCGCCCCACCCCATCGAGGCGGTGATCAGCAGGGCCTCGACCAGCTCGCCGAGCGGCGTCATGTTGCCCCGAACGGGCGCATACAGCGACAGCAGATCGCGCGAGGCCGCCCGGTACTGCACCGTGTTGGCGTTCATCAGGCTGTCGAGTGGCACCGATCCCGGCGCCTCATCGGAGTCGGTGAACCCAAATCGATCGACGGAGGTCAACTCGACGATGCGCCCGAAGAGTCGCCTGGCCTCGGGGCTCACCGACGACAGCGCCTTCTCGATCGTCGTTGGCTGGCGCAGGCCAGCGAGCACCGCCTCGCTCCGCTCGGCCTTGGTGGTGCCCGACCGTATGCCCATCCGGCGGCAGGCCGTGGCGAGGCGGTCGCTGTTGATCGAGTTCACTGCGTTCTCAAGCATCGGCAGCGGCATCGGGATGTACCGGGCGATGTCGGGGTGCGACCGCAGCCGGTCGCCGCGGAAGACCGCCAACCCGGCGATGACCAGGTTGGACGCCTCGCGGTCGACCAGCTCCGGAGGCACCTCGGACGTTTCCTGAAGGGCGGCGTCGCGGCTGACGCCGCCGTGAAATCGATCGAGTTGCAACAACCGGAGGCCCAACGGGCTGAGGCAGGGGAACAGCTCGTCGAACCCGCAGACGTGATGAAAGGGCAGCACCCGGTCCGGGGGTTTCGCAGCGGCCCGCAACACATCGGCCACGACGGGAAACGCCTGCAGCGCCGCAGCAATATCGTCGCCGGAGGGCGGATCGTTGAGGTTCCACAGTGGCGACATCGAGCAGACAGCCTACGTGTGGTGCCCGACGATCCCCCACCGGCTCCCCGTCGCTGGGCACCCGGGCGCAGGTTGACGCTTCACATACGATGCGACGATGTCCATTCAACGGAACCGTGGGCGCGGCGCCTCGCTCACCCTGGTCGTCTCGGTGCTGGTGGTCGTTTCGTCTGCCTGCGCCCCGGTGCCACGGCCCGGATCGGGTAACTTCACAGCGCGGGTGATCTCCAACGACGGCGCCTACACGGTCGGTGTGTCCCGAGGGGTGCTGACGGTGAGGAACGGGGGCTCCAGGCGGGGCGCCGACACACGAATCATCGTGACCGAGTCCGGAAGCCCAGGGAGCTCGGTCTGCGCCACCATCAAGCCCATGCCGGGCGGGCTCACCGCTTTTGCCCAGCCCGGGGTCGCCCTGCACGTTCGAACCGCCGGCGGCAGAACCACCGCCATCACGCTGACCAACAATGTCCTGTGGGGTGCACGGTGGAACTGGAACGTCCACTACATGGACAGCGGGCGTCGCCCGACCTATGCGCTCCTCGGATCGATCTCAGCACCTGGCTTCTACCGGCAGAGCATGCGCATGCCGGCCCTGCCGTGGCGGGTCTGCGCCCGAACCATCGGCAACTCCCTGCAAGGAAAGATCTGGAAGTCGGGCACGCGTGAGCCCGCGTGGGGAGACCCCAACTTCGGCGGATCGGTCACGCTCCCCCGAGGTCTTGCGACCGGCGGCGAATCGGGCGTGTTTGCAGGCCACCTCAGCCCCGGCCAACAGCTCAACTTTGGCGAGATCGGCCACTATTAGGCCCGTCCACCCTCGTTGAGCGCTGCCGCTCACCGAGGCGGAGCGGCCCAGAGTGCTTCGTCGGGCATCATGTGGCCCCCGACTACCTGGGCGACCGCACGGTCGGGGTGCGACGAGACCAGCGAGTTCCAGTCGGCGAAGCCCTCGAACACCACCGGCTCCGAGGTGAAGTTGACCGCGACCAGCACGTCGTCTGCGCCGTTGGTGTCGTCAGTACCGCCGACGCTCCGGCGCCAGGCGAGCACGCCGTCGTGATCGTGCACGATCTCATGGCCGCCCAGGCGCAGCGCATCCGACGCCGACCGCAGCGTCAGCAACCTGCGGTACAGGGCCAGCGTCGAAGAGGGATCGGCGCTCTGGGCCTCGACGCTGTGCTCGTCGGCCTCGGGCGGAAACGGCAGCCAGGTGCCGGGCGAGGCCCAGCCGTGGCCGGGCCCGATCGTCCACGGGATCGGCGCCCGGCAGCCGTCGCGTCGCCCGCCGGACGGATCGACGATCGCCTCGGGTGGCACCTCGGCGTCCTCGAGGCCGAGCTCCTCGCCGGCGTAGAGGAACGGCGTGCCCGGCAGCCCCAGCAGCAGCACGGCTGCGGCGCGGGCGACCGCCTCATCGCCCCCGAAGCGGGTGCGGTGCCGGGGGTTGTCGTGGTTGGACAGCACCCACGTGGTCTGGAAGCCCTTGGACGTGAAGTGCTCCTCGGCGCCGTCCAGGTTGCGCCGCCACGCCTCGGCCTCCCACGGCCCGAACATCGCCGGGAAGTTGAACGCCAGGTGCAACTCGTCGTCGCCCGTGCCGTAGTACTTGGCGATTCGGGCCGACTCCAGCAGGAACACCTCGCCGATCGCCACCCGGTCGTCGTACTCGTCGATCACCGAACGGATCTCCCGCACGTAGTCGTGGGTGAGCTCGGTGTCGATCAGCGCGACGGCGGGCAGGCCGGCCACCTCCTCGGGCACGTCGGCCAGTGCGGGGTCCTTACCCAGCCCGTGGACGACGTCGATGCGAAACCCGTCCACACCACGGTCCAACCAGAACCTCAGGGTGTCGGCCATGGCCAAGCGCACTTCGGGGTTGGCCCAGTTGAGGTCGGGCTGCTCGGGGCTGAACAGGTTGAGGTACCAGGCATCGGTGCGGGCGTCCCAGGTCCACGCCGGTTCGTCGGGCGGGAAGGCCCGGGTCCAGTTGTTGGGCAGCCGGTCGGGTGTGCCGTCGCGCCAGTGGTACCAGTCACGCTTGGGGTTGTCCCGCGACGAGCGCGACTCGACGAACCAGGGGTGGGCATCGCTCGAATGGTTGGGCACCCAGTCGAGGATCACCCGCAGGTTGCGGTCGTGGGCCCGGGCGACCAGCTCGTCGAAGTCGTCCAACGTGCCGAAGGAGGGATCGATGTCGCAGTAGTCGGCCACGTCGTAGCCGTGGTCGACCATCGGCGAGGTGAAGACCGGCGACAGCCAGATGGCATCGACGCCCAGCGTGGCGATGTGGTCGAGGCCGTCGATGATGCCCCGCAGGTCGCCCACCCCGTTGCCGGAGGTGTCCCGAAAACTGCGGGGATAGATCTGGTAGATGACGGCGCTGCGCCACCACGGGCCCGGTTCGGTGGTCATCGTCCCAACCTAGAGGCGGTGATACGGCGACGGGCGGGGTTTCGCCGGCGGGCGGTGCGGTGGCGGCGGGCGGGTTTCGGCGGCGGGACGCCCGGCGCCGCTCAGACGCGTTCGGTGGCGGTGGCGGTGGACGTTGTTGAGGCGGGAGCGGGAGCGACGCGCCCGGTGCGCTCCACCGACCGGCTGCGGGCCAGCGCGGCCAGCCATGTGGCGAAGGCCAGCGACACGATCGGAAAGCTGGGCGGCAGGTTGAACATCGCCGAGATGACCAGCCCGCCCCACACGCTGCCCAGGGCGATGGCGGTTGCCCCGGCGACGACGACCACCGGGCGCGCGGTCAGCGCCAGCGCAGCAGCGGCCGGGGTGACCACCAGGGCGAACAGCAACAGCGTGCCCACCACCTGGGTGGCCATGGCCACCACCAGCGCCAGCAACACAAGGAAGGCGATGGCCAAGGCCCGCACCGGCACGCCCCGCGCCTCGGCCACCTCCGGGCTGATCGATGCGAACAACAGCGGCCGGGCGATGATGACCATCGCCACGACGAGCACGACGGTCATCGCACCGAACACGATCAGCTGATCGGTGGAAATGGCCAACAGGTTGCCGAACAGCACGCTGGTGACGCTGGCGGCGCTGTCGGTCGCCATCGAGGCAAACAGCACGCCGAGCGACGTAGCGAACGCCAGCACGGTGCCGGTGGCCACCTCCCGGCGATCCACCCGCTTGCCGAAGGCGCCGATCGCCAGGCCTCCGGCGACACAAAACACCGCCAGACCCAGCGTGACCGGCGCCCCGACCAGCGCCGCGCCGGTGGCCCCGGGAAAGCCGATGTGGGCCAGGGCGTGGGCGGCGAAGGCATCCCGGCGGACGACGACGAAGTAGCCGATCAGCCCGGAGGCCAGCGCCACCAGCGTGCCGCCGATAAACGCGTGGCGCATGAACGTGGCACCGAGCACGTCAATCCAGTTCTGCTGATAGCCGATCCCGGCGAGCAGCCCCATCAGGCGTTGCGGGTGAACAGGTCACCCTGGGGGGTTCGAACCACCCCGATCGAAGTGCCGTACAGGTGGCTGAGCAGTTCGGCGTCAACCACCTTGCCGATCACGTCGTAGTGGGCGTGACCATCGAGCAGGTACACCGCGCTCGTCAGCACCTCGAGCAGCGAGTTGAGCTCGTGGGCGACGACGAACACGGTCATGTTCCGCTCGGCGGCGAGCCGGCCGAGCAACGCGGCGATCTCGCGCTGGTTGCGCATGTCGAGGTTGGCCAGCGGCTCGTCGAGCAGCAGTAGCTTTGGCGAGTTGACCAGCCCGGCGGCGATCGCCACCCGCTGTTGCTGCCCTCCGGACACCTCGGACATGCGCTCGTCTGCGAAGCCCATGGCGTCGACGGCGGTCAATGCCTCATCGACGAGCTTGCCGGGCTCCAGGTTTCCGTGGCCCGTGCCCCATCGGGTGCCCACCAACCCCAGATGCACCAGGTCGCGACAGCGCACCGCGTCGCCGACGGCTGCGGTGTAGTTCTGGGGTACGTACCCGATGCAGGGATTGCCGCGGCGAGGGGTCTCGCCCAAGACCTCGAGGCTGCCGGCGCTCGGGGTCAGCAGACCCATCAGCAACTGCAGGAAGGTCGTCTTCCCGGAGCCGTTGGGGCCGATCACCCCGACGATGCAACCCCGGGGGACATCGAAGGTGCCCTCTGACCAGATCTCGCGGCCGCCCCGAGCAACCGCGACGTCCTCAAGGTGAACCACCGTGTCGCCCGGGCTCGTCCCGACGACGATGTCCTCGGCCGGCACCCTGAGCACGGCAGGAGGCGCTGCGACATCACCGGAGGCGCGGTCGTCACTGCTGGGGTCGATCATCGGGAGGCCTTTATCGAGACAGCGTTCATCGGGATGGTCTCCATCGGGCAGCGTCATCGGGCGGGGGTTATCGGGCAGCGTCATTGGCCCAGGGCAGCGGTGAGCGAGTTGAGCTGGGCGACCTGCCAGGCGACGAACCCGTCGGCGTCGTCCGGCACCGCCTCGGTGACCTCGACCACCGGCACCTGATCGCCGTCCGCGCTGCGGCGCAGCTGATCGGCCACCGGGCCTTCACTCTGCGGGTTGACGACCAGAAGGTCCACCTTGCCCGAAGCGAGCAGGTCGTCGAACGCCGCCAGGTCGGAGGGGGAGGGTTCGGTCTCGTTCAGTGCCGCTGACCGGTACCCGGGCGGAGTGACGTTGCTCAGGCCGGCCGCCTCCAACAGGTCGTCGGCGACCGGCTCGGTCGATGCGAACGTTGCGCCGTCCCCCGCCTTCGCCAGGCCGTCGATCGCGTCGTCGTACGACTGGAGCGATTCCATCCAGGCGTCGAATCGCTCGCCGAGGTAGCCACCAGCATCGGGGCCGAGGGGGGTGAGCTGGGCGAGCTCACCGGTGATGGCCTCGGTCATGGCGCGCACCGCTTCGGGCGAGTACCAGATGTGGGGGTTGTCGCCGGTGGTGCGGCCGGCCACATCGCCCGCAACGATCACCGCCGGGCCGTCGCCCACCTGGTCGAGGGCCCGCTGTGCCCAGCTGTCGTAGCCAAGGCCGTTGAGCACGGCCAGGTCGGCGTCCTCGAAGGCGGCGCTGTCGGCGGGTGTCGGCTCGTAGTCGTGGGGATCGGCGGCCGAACCGGAGATGATCGAGTCGACCGTGACGCAGTCGCCGCCAAGTTGCTCGACGATCTGGCCCCACTGGTTGACGGTGGCCACGACGCTGACGGGTTCCACCGGGCAGTCGCCGCGCGGTGCGTCGGCAGTGTCGGTTGAGCTGCAGGCGCCGAGCGTCAGACCGAGTGCCGTGACACCAAAGGCAAGCAGCGCCCATCCACGCCGATGGTTGGGGGTGGGGGCGCTGGGGTGCATCCAAGGATGATACCCATTCTCATTGCAGCGTACGCGGTCGGCCCCTACTGGCAGTCGGCGCACAGGCCGACCAGGTCCACCTGGTGCTCTGAGGGGACAAACCCGTGCCGGTGGGCCAACTCTTCGAGTTCCCGAACGATGGTGGCCTCAACCCCGCTCGACAACGTGAAGTCCTCCACCGCCCCACACGACGAACAGATCAGGTGGTGGTGATGGTGCCCGCCGTGGGCCTCGGCCAGTTCGAAGCGGGCGAACTCGTCGTTGGTGACGATGCGCACCGCCACGCCGGCCTGCTCGAGCACGCCCAGGTTTCGATACACCGAGCTCTGGGCCAACTGCGGCTCGCGCTCCATGATCTCGGGAAGGCTTACCGGCTGGCCGATCGACGCAAGCAGTGTCACCAGCGTCCGCCGGTTGGCGGTGTACTGCTGTTCGACGGTGGCCAATGCCACGGCGACGCCGTCGTGGATCTCGTCGATCGAGGCCGGGGGCCCGCCGGAGTCGGTGTGGTGGTGGCGCAGGTTCATGGGGCGCCGTCAGCGTAGCCACGACATCGCTTCGGTCTGGTCTGTTCTGGATGCGCGTTGGGACTGCCGGGGC